>Ga0302321_100001177_pt1 | contig 22383 bp, 16 predicted proteins | sample Fen_T0_1_FD_202505 | JGI IMG/M metagenome (GOLD analysis project Ga0302321, IMG submission 202505) | Peat permafrost microbial communities from Stordalen Mire near Abisko, Sweden - Fen_T0_1 | ecosystem: Environmental > Terrestrial > Soil > Wetlands > Permafrost | place: Sweden: Abisko...
GATGTGACTGTCGTCTGGATCACGCTCGTGGGCTACAGCGCCGGGTTGCTGGCCTCCACGTGCACGCGCGTGTATCAGTCCGCGTTTTTCGCATTGCGCGACACGGCCACGCCGGCCCGCATTGCAGGCATGCGCGTGCTGATGGCGTTCATCGCGGGCTCGTTGCTGATGGTGCAGTTCGAGCCCATCACGTTGTTCGGTCGCGCGATCCCGGCAGGCGTGTTCGCCGGGGCGAATATCGCGGGCGTCCCGCTCGGGCCGCTCGGTCTTGCCGTCGGCGCCGCCGCGGGCGCGTGGCTCGAGTGGTGGCTCTTGAAGCGGCAACTGGTTGCGAGGATCGGCGCTGTCGGCACGGGCGCGGGGCAGCTCGTGCGCATGGCGTTGGCGGCGCTCGTTGCAGCGGCGGTTGCCCGCGGCCTTACGGCGCTCGTAGCGTGGGCGCCGGTGCCGACAGCGCTGCTGGCCGCGGCTGTGTTTGGCGCCGTGTATTTCGCAGCCGCTCGAGTGGTAGGTCTCGCCGAAGCCCGCACGTTGCCGGCGGCGTTGCTGCGCCGCCTCCGCAAACGGGCTTAGCGCAGCAGCTGCTTTAGGATCGGCGCCGTGACGGGCATTACGCCGCGCCAGATGCGGAACGATTCGGCCGCCTGCTCCACGAGCATGCCCCAGCCCTGAATCGCGAGCCCGGCATTGTGCTGGCGCGCCCATGCGACGAACGGTGTGTCGTTGCGGCTGTAGACCATGTCGTAACAGACGCTGTCGGTGCTTACGAGCGAACCGGGGAAAGGCGTGGCTTCGCCTTTGAGGCCCGCCGAGCTCGCGTTCACGAGCAGGTCGAAGGCGGGCAATCCTGTGAGCCCGTCGAAGTCGATGAGCTCGATCTCCGGTGGGTTACCGAAATGCGCGGCGAGCTCGACGGCTCGTGGCCGGCTGCGATTCGCGATCACGATCTTCGCGGGCTTCTCCGCCAGCAACGGGCCCACGACTCCGCGCGCCGCGCCGCCCGCGCCAAACAGAATCACCGAACGGCCCGCGAGGTCCAGGCCTTGATTGACTGTGATGTCGCGGATGAAGCCAACGCCATCCGTGTTGTCGCCGCGCAGGTGGTTGCCGACGATCGTGATCGTGTTGACGGCACCCGCCATACGAGCGGTCTTGCTGAGCTCGTCGACGAGCGTGAACGCGGCTTCCTTGTGCGGCACAGTGACGTTCAAGCCGCGGCCGCCGGCCGCGCCGAAACCCCGCACGGCAGTCTCGAATGCGGCGGGCGCGGCGTCGATCAGCTCGTACGTGAGTTGTTGCCCGGTTTGACGCGCGAACAGCGTGTGAATGAACGGCGACCGGCTGTGCTCGACTGGGTGACCGACAAGGCCGTAACGGTCGGGCGGCGCGCTATTGTTGGTCATTCTCGCCCCTTTCGTTGCTGACGATTTTGCTTGGTTTTAGGTACCTTTGCCAACGGCGATCGGTGGCACGGAGTGAAAGAGGGATGAATCGCAAAACCAAGGTCAGCCGCTGCACGTGGAGCGAGGGCGTAGATCCGGCCTACGAGCTCTACCACGACACCGAATGGGGCGTGCCGGTCCGCGACGACCGCACACACTTCGAGTTCCTCGTGCTCGAGAGTGCGCAAGCCGGATTGAGCTGGTGGACGATCCTTCGCAAGCGCGATGGCTATCGACGCGCGTTCGCAGAATTCGATCCAGCGAAGGTGGCTCGTTTCACGAGCCGCACCATCGAGAAGCTCGTGGGCGACGCCAGCATCGTGCGCAACCGGCAGAAGATCGAAGCCGCGGTGGGCAACGCGCGCTCGTTCCTGAAGATCCAAGAAGAATTCGGCAGCTTCGACACATACGTATGGCCGTTCGTAGGCGGAGCACCGATCGTCAACCGCTGGCGCAAACACGGCGACGTGCCCCCCACGAGCAAGGAATCGGATGCACTGAGCAAGGATCTGAAGGCGCGCGGCCTCAAGTTCGTGGGCTCGACGATTGTTTACGCGCACATGCAGGCGACGGGGCTCGTCAACGATCATCTCGTCGGCTGCTTCCGCTACCGCGAGAGCAGTAAGCAACCCCGTTAGGGGGTGCGGACGTTCACGATCGTGAGGCCGTAGAGACCGTTCGGTGTGTTGTGCGAGATTGCGCCTAGGTAATGCATGCCGGGGTCGAGCGCCGCCCAGTTCACGTCGAGATCGAGCCGGTTCCCGGCGGATACGTCGGCGGGTGCCGTTACGGTCAGATTGCCGACGGCGTCGCTCACGCCGAACGACCACGTGAAGAGCGAGTAGTTGGCGCCGGGCCCGCCGGTCACGTCGTCGGTCTCGTAGCCGTGCACGAGCACCATGTATTGGCCCGCTTGCGGCAGCGAGACATCGATCTCTTCGTCCGACGTAATGCCGGCGCTTTGCCCGACCTGCACACACTGGTTGTTCGGGCAGTAAAACAAATACAGATCGAGATCGTCGGCGCCGTCGGTGAATTCGTTGAATAGCGCGATGCGTAGATACAGCTGACCCGGCGGCACGGTCAGCTGATGCGCCGTGACTCCATTGTTCGTGCGGAAGCTGAAGGTGTTCGTAGGATCGTTGTCCACGAAGCCCTTCGGCACCTGGCCATTCGCATCGAGGAATGGTTTGCGCAGCCCGTGAGTTCCGGCCGCGTAGCTGCCGGTGTAGCCATACGCAACCGGCATCTTTGTCGAGCCGCTGGCACCGGTGAGATACAGCTCGGGCGGTGCGCGCAGCGTCACGGCTTGCACGGAGATCGGGCTCGAGACGCGCTGACTGGCGCCGTCGGACCACGTGAGCCGGCCGAAATTCCACGCGTCGAGATTCGTGCCGCGATCGACGAAGCGCACGGTGAAGTCCGCGCTTTGGCCTGTCGTCAGCGAGAGCGACGACGGCTCGACGAATACGTCGACGTTTGACGGCGGCGTGACATCCGCGGTGAACGTGGCAGGCGGGCCGATGTTCGTGACGCGCCGGTGCACGGTGTCGCCGGTAATCAGCTGGCCCAAGCCGATCGATGGCAGATTCAGGTCCGTGGCGGAGCTCGAGTAACCAGCCGCGGCGAGTGCCGCGCACTCGTTGATGGTGAACGGCGGTTTGTGCAACCCGCACAAATACGCGGCGTAATCGCGGTAGTCGCTCTCGTACATGAGACCCGGTGCGAACGCGAGATTCGGGTGGATGTGCCCGGCGCCCACGTCGAACGGATCGGCGGGCGTCCCGTCCGCGCGCAGCACACCCGTATAAGCCGTCGTCATCAACGCGGACTTCAGCATGCTGGGCGTCCAGTCCGGATGCGCTTCCTTCAGGAGTGCCGCCACGCCGACGGTCTCCGGCGCGGATTGCGATGTCCCCGACATGTACTGGAACGTCTCGCCCTTGAGCCCGTTTGCGACGTCGGGCGTTTGGCCAGCCAGGATGTCGACGCCAGGCGCCGAGACATCGGGCTTCGAGAAGTTCGCGTCCGACAGTGACGGGCCTCGCGACGAGAAGTCGGCCACGACGTTGCCGTTGCCGGAGAGCGTGGCGAAGAGGCCGGACGCGAGCTTGACCGTCACGCGGTCGGTCGCGGCCAGATTCTTGCCTGCGTCGGCGGCCAGGCGGTCGACCAGCCTCTGGCCATCCGCGTTGCTGATCATGACGGCCGGAATGTGCACGCCGTTGCTGCTGCCGTTCATCTCGATGATCGTGCCATCGGTGCTGTAGACGACGACGGCGACGGCGCCGGCGGCTTGCGCGTTCGCAACCTTGACGTCGAACTCGCAGCCGCCGCGCTCGATCAGCGCGACGTTACCAGCCATGTCCTTGTTGTTCGTCAGCGCCTGGCACGCGTCACGGACACTGCCCGTGGCGCCGCCCTGGATCTGCCCCTGACCATCGTTGGCCGTCATGAGCGGCGCCTCGATCGGCTTGTCGCGCGTGAGCGCGGGCGTGAACGTCGCTTCGCGCATGACGATGTCTTGTTTCAGATCCGCGGGCGCCGTGATCTCGATCGCGTTGTCGAACAACTCGCCGGACTGCGTCGAAGCGGCAGTGGTCAGCACCCACGGGTCGCTGCTCGGCGAGCCGATCGTGTACAGATCCGGCCCGTCGTTGCCGCCGGCGACGACGGTCAACACGCCGGCGTCGAGCGCGTGCAGCAGCGCCATGTCGTCGGGGGTCGTGAGATCCGTCTCGAGACTGCCGACGGAGTAGTTGATGATGTCGACGCCGTCTGCCACGGCGTCATCAATCGCGCGCGTCAGATCCGAGGTAGCGCAGGTGCCGCGTGTGGCCCCGGGCTGCAACCAGCAGGCCTTGTAGACCGCGACCTGCGCGCGGGGCGCAATGCCGCTGACGCGCGCGAGACGCGTGCCGAGCAGGTATGCGTCGACGGGATTGCCGGCGGCTATGGTTGTGACGTGCGTGCCGTGACCATCGACGTCCTTCGGCGAGCGAATCTCGCCGGGGTCGAGCTGCCAGCGCGACAGAAAACCGTCTATATAAAAGCGTGCGCCGACGATCTTGTTGTTGCAGTTGTTCGCATCCCACCCGGGCCCTGTCTCGCAGGTGCCGCGAAAGCGCACGGGCGGATCGAATACGAGTGCCGTCGGCGGATGGCGGTTAACTGAGCCGCATAGCCAGAGGCCGATCCACGAAGTTTTGGCCCACTGGCTTTTGCAGACGCCTGGAATGCGCTCTTCGGTGTCGAGCAGCGACGGGTGATTCGGTGCAACGCCGCTGTCGATGACGCCGATTACGATGCCTTCGCCGCGCAGTTTCTTGTCGGCGCGAAGCCCGCCCACCTGGTCCTCGAGACCCAAAAAGATCGCGCTGTTATTCGTGACGGTGTGTTGGTCCGTGTCGGGCCAGATGCGGTCGACGGCGTCGTTGCGGGCGAGTCGGGCGGCTTGCGCAGGCGTGAGTCGCGCAGCGAAGCCGTTCAAGGCGTAACGATAGCTATAGATCTTGCCGCTGAACGCGCCGACCGAGCTCAACAACTGATCGTGCACCTGCTCGATCTGCTTCGCGTAGCTCGCGGCCGCGGTCGTGGCCGCCTGTGCCCGCATGCGCTGACCGTCGCCCACGCTCGCGGCGCCGTTTTCGCCAAACGTGGACTTGTAGCTGGCCGCGCCCGGCGCCTTGAGCTTCACGATGTAGACAGAGGCCGGCCGTTTGACGGGGCGCACCGGGCTCACGAGCTGCATGCGTTGCGTCACGGGCCCCTGCACCACCTGCGCAATGGCCGGTAGTAACGCGACGCTGGCAGCGAGCGCGGCCGCCGCAAGCGTCAGATGTGCGCGCAGGTTCCTCGTCATTTTCTGGTTTTTGGCCCGGCTCTTAGGTCCGGTAGTTCAAACGGTATCACAGCTCACGCCGCGGCCGCTGCCTCGCCGTGGCGCGCGGCCACGAACTCTCCGCGGGCGCGGCTCAGGGTCGAAGCGTGGCGCCGGTGCGGCCGTCGCGGATTACGGTGGGCTGCGCAAGGCCGCCGAGCTCGCCGGCGAGCACGCAGTCGAGCGTAGGCCCAAGCTCGTAACGCAGTGCGAGGAGACGGCGGTGCGGTGCACGCCGGCTCACGTTGGCGCTCGTCGACACGAGCGCGCTGCCCGCGCGCTCGCAGAGTTGGCGCGCTAACGGATGCGCCGTGAGCCGCACGGCCACGCTGTCGCGACCGCCGGTGATCCAACGCGGTGTGGTACGGCGTGCGGTGAGTGCCCAGGTCACAGGGCCGGGCCACGTCGCGAGGATCTCGCTGCGCCGCGGCTCCGGCGGCAGCACGGCGTAGCGCTCGAGCTGCGCCAGGGTCGCGCCGATCAGCACGAGCCCCTTGCGCCACGAGCGTCGTTTGATTGCGAGGATGCGCATGACTGCGTGCTCGTCATCCGGCAAGCAGCCCAAGCCAAACACGGCTTCGGTCGGATAGGCGATGACGCCGCCCAAGCGAACGATTCGGGCGGCGCGGTCGATGGCAAGCCCGCGGATCACACCTCGGGCGGCGCGTCGGTGGCGGCGGCGCTGGCCTTACGGGTCGAAGCCTTCTTTTTCTTCTTCTTCGCTTTCTTCTTCGCGGGCTTCTTGGCCTTTTCGGCTTTCTCGGCCTTTTCAGCCTTCGCGAGTGCCGCGGCCTCTTCGGCCGGCGCTCCGGCGGCAGCCGTCGGCTTGCGCTTCATGCCGCGGCCACGACGCTCGGGAGCAGCGGCCAGTAGAGCCAGGCACTCGTCGAGTGTCAGCTCCTTCGGCACTTTCTCCTTCGGGATCTTGGCGTTTTTTTCTTTGTTGGTGATGTACGGGCCGTAGCGGCCGTTCAGTACCTGGATGCCCGCTTCGGGGAAGTCGAGAATCAGGCGGTTGGCGTCGGCGAGCTTCTTCTCGGCCACCAGCTGCAGCGCGCGCTCGAGCTCGATCGTGTACGGATCGTCACCCTTGATCGACACGAACTTGTCGCCATAGCGCACGTATGGACCGAAGCGACCAATGTTGGCGGATACGGGCTCGCCCTCGGCCGTGCTCCCTAGCTCGCGCGGCAACTTGAAGAGATCGATTGCGGCTTCGATCGTGATGGTGTCCATCTTCTGACCGGGGCGCAGGCCCGCGAACTTGGGCTTGTCCACGTCGTCTTTCGTGCCGATCTGCACGAACGCGCCGTAGCGCCCCATGCGCACACTAATCGGGCGCCCGCTCGCGGCATCGGTTCCGAGCACGCGCGCCTGCGACGCCTGCTCGCGCGTCACGTTGGCCTCGGTGTGCTCCACCAGTTCGTGGAACGGTTTCCAGAACTCCTCGAGCAGCGGGACCCACTCGCGCTCGCCGCGCGAGACCGCGTCGAGCGAGTCTTCCATGCGTGCCGTGAACTCGTACTCCACGTAGCGCAAGAAGAACTTAACGAGAAAACGGTTCACGACGCGGCCGACGTCTGTCGGGACAAATCGGCGGTTGTCCATGTCGACATATTCGCGATTGCGCAGCGTCGAGATGATGGACGCGTACGTCGACGGGCGGCCGATGCCGAACTCCTCCAGCGCTTTCACGAGCGTGGCTTCCGAATAACGCGGTGGTGGCTCGGTGAAATGCTGGGCGCTCTGCACGGCGTTCAGGCTCAGGCGATCGCCTTCCGTCACGGCCGGAAGGAGATTGTCCTGTTCGTCCGCTTCGTTGTCGTCCTGGCCTTCGAGATACACAGCGATGAAGCCGGGGCTCACGAGCACAGAGCCCGTGGCGCGAAACGAGATCGAGCCTCCCGGCGTCTCGCCCGCGGCAAGATCGAGAGCCACGGTGTCGTACACGGCGGGGTTCATCTGGGAAGCGACGGCGCGCTTCCAGATCAGCTCGTAAAGCTTGTGCTGATTCGCATCCAGAAATTGACGAACATCTTCCGGGTGCCGTGCGGAGGCAGTCGGCCGGATCGCCTCGTGTGCTTCCTGGGCGTTCTTGGCCTTGGTCGTGTAGCGCCGGGGCTCGTCCGGTAAGTTTTCCTTACCGAAGCGGTCAGCGATTACGCTGCGCAGCTCGGTAAGAGCCTCATCCGCGAGCGTGACGGAGTCGGTACGCATGTAGGTGATGAGACCCACCGTGCCTTCACCGACATCGATACCTTCATATAGGCGCTGTGCGACGGTCATCGTGCGTTGCGCGCTGAAGCCGAGCTTGCGCGAAGCTTCCTGCTGCAGAGTGGAAGTCGTGAAAGGGGCGGCCGGATTGCGGCGGCGCTGCTTCTTGTCGACCTTGGCGACCGTGAGCGTACCGCGCGCGGTGTCGCGGATCTTCTGCTCTGCCGCGCGCACCTGGGCTTCGTTCGTGAACGTGAATTGCTCGACCTTCCCAGCGTCGAACACCGCGAGCCGCGCGGGGAACGGCGTGCTCTTGTCGTTCTTCGGTTGCTGCGCGAGTGCCTCGATCGTCCAGTATTCTTGTGGCCTGAAGGCCGTGATCTCGTCTTCGCGCTCCACGATCAACCGTAACGCGGGGCTCTGCACCCGGCCGGCCGAGAGCCCGCGCCGAACTTTCTTCCACAGCAGCGGCGACAGATTGAATCCGACGAGATAGTCGAGCGCGCGCCGCGCCTGCTGCGCATTCACGAGCTGTTCGGACAATTTGCGCGGCTGTTCGATCGCTTCCTGGATCGCGCGTTTCGTTACTTCGTGGAACACCACGCGCTGCACGGGCTTCGCGCCGAGCACGTCGTTCTCTTTGAGCACCTCATAGATGTGCCACGAGATGGCTTCGCCCTCGCGGTCCGGGTCGGTCGCGAGGTAGATCGCGGAAGCCTTCTTCGCGGCTTTGACGATCTTGTCGACATGCTTCTCGTTCTTCTCGATCAGTTGATACTTCATCGCGAAGTGGTTGTCGGGATCCACCGCGCCTTCCTTAGGCACGAGATCGCGAACGTGGCCGTACGAAGCGAGCACCTCGAAGTCGCTACCGAGGTATTTTTCGATCGTGCGCGCTTTGGCCGGCGATTCGACGATGACGAGATTTTTGGCCATGGCTTAAGCGCGGCCGCACAAACGCGGTGGTCTAGAGTGCAACAACATGGGTTGAAGAGGCGCTTGCGCCCGGGCCGGCCAACTTTGGGGACCCGGAGGATAGCCGATTCCCGGCGCGCGGTTCAAAGAGGGGGTCGACAGCCCTCGCAAGACGCTGGCGTTTGCTAGTGGACCCAGGCGGACTCGTCCGCAAACACGAGGTCTTCGATCTGAGCGTAGGCGGCCTGCTGGCCGGGCTGGCTGAACAGCACCATCATGACGACCCACTTCGTCTGGTCAACGTCGATTTCGTCATGATCGAGCGCCAGCAGCCGATCGATCACGAGCTCACGCTGCGCGGGCTGCAAAATACCGATCTGCTCAAGGTGCAGTAGGTAACCGCGTGCTGCAGCGCTCAAGCGCTCCTGCTCGTCGGCATCGAATACACGGAATGCCGTATCCTGCGGCGGGTTGCCGGCTGTCGTGGCATGTAAGCCGTCGAGCCAATCCAACGCCCGCGCGATCTCGCGATCATGAAAGCCGGCGCGTTCGAGCTCGGATTGCAGTTCACTGCGATTGGGCTCGGATTCTTCGTCGTTATCGACGAAAGACTCGAACAGGTACATCAGAACGTCGAGGACCGATTCTTTCATTTCTTCTTACTGCCCAGACGCGCGTAGCGACCGCCAGGCAACGCCTCGACTAACCCCTCGAGCTCCAAGATCAGGAGCATGGAGGAAAGCTCCGCAGGCGTCAATTGCACGCGGGCGCCGAGATCGCCGATCGTGGTAGGCGAGAAATCCAATGCTTTTAGCAACATACGATACGCCGGATCGTCACCGATCCCGCCTTCGTCGCTGCTGTCGTGCGCCGCTTGGAGTGGCGGTTCCGCGAGATCGAGCTGAAGCTGCGATGCGAGCTCGACCAGGATGTCGGCAGCTTCCTCGACCAGTTTTGCGCCTTGCCGGATCAACAAGTGGCAGCCGCGCGCGAGCGGGTTGTGGATCGAGCCGGGAATCGCGAACACCTCGCGTCCGAAGTCGCCGGCCCAACGAGCTGTGATCAGCGAACCGCTGCGCCGCGTGGCCTCGACGACGAGCGTACCCACCGAGAGCCCGGCGATGATGCGATTGCGTTGTGGAAAGAAGAACTTCTGCGGCTCGACGCCCGGCGCGAATTCGGAGACGAGCAAGCCGCGCGCTGCGACTTCCGCGGCGAGCCGTTCGTGGCTGCGAGGAAAAATCACGTCCAAGCCCGAGCCGAGCACGGCGATCGTGCCACCGATCTCGGGCAACGCGCCGCGATGACTTGCTCCGTCGATACCGGTTGCGAGGCCGCTCGTGATCGTGAGCCCGCGCGCGCTCAGGTATTTCGCGAACTGCTCGGCCGTCTCGCGGCCACTTGTCGTCGGGTTGCGGCTGCCCACCATTGCGAGCTGCGGGGCCGCCAGCAGCGCGTGGTCGGGGCCCTCGACCCAGAGTGCGAGCGGTGCGGTTTGAATCTCGGCGAGCCGCGACGGATAGAGTGGGCTGCCGAACGTCACGAGCCCGCGATTCGGTCCTGCGAGCCAGCGGCCCCAGCGTTCGAGCAGGGCCTGGTCTGGACTATGGAACTTGCTGACGCCTTCGGCCGGCAGGCCTAGCGCGAGCAACGCTCTCGCGGTCTCCGCGCGTAGAGCTTCGGCGGAGCCGTAGCTTTTTAGCGTTTCAAGCCATACGTGTGGCGAAGGCTGGGCGGCCTGCAGGAGCGCAAGCCAGGCGTCGTTCACCATGGCTGCGCCGCCCGTGGCGCGCGGAAGGAGGAAGAGCTACGGGTTGCGGACCTTGTCGAGAACCGCGATGGCCGTCGTGGCCTCCATGATGAGCGCATAACTGATCCGATCAGAAGTGCGGAAAACCATCATGGTGCCCGCGGGCTCATCCGGCAATTCGACTTTCTTGTGGAAAGCGCCATGTGCATGAGTATCGCGAACCGTCTTTCCCGCCTGGTACACACGTAGCACCGTACCGGGGTCGAGGCCATCGTTGGCGCCACGATTCAGCACGACGACATTGTATTGACCGATCAGCGACACGCCCGACAGGACGGCCATGATGCGGCCGTCGATGGCCTTGGCCGGCGAGTGCGGCAGGAAGTTCGCCGGTACGACGTCCTCTTCCGCGACGAGGTAATTGCCGGCGACTGCTTCGCGCTCGGTGTCGAGTAGACGCACGGTGGAAGGATCGCCAGTGCGATCGACGCGGCCTTGGCCGACGTGAATGCCGAGGTAGCCGACCGTCTCACGCGTGTCCGGGTCGACGAGCTTTTGCCCGAGGTCGACGACGTTGTACACGGTGCCTACCGGGGCTTCGGCACGTCGCACGTAGATGTCCCGGCCTGAACTCGCGATCAAACCTTCGCGCTGTGCGACGATGTACGGCAAGTGGTCGAGATCGTGCTTCTGCAGAACGCGCGGGCGCGACAGGAAAGAGCGCAGGGTGTCGTACGGAATCGTCTGGATCGCGTCCTCGATCGGTTGCGAGCGCACACGCGGCGAGAGTTTCTCGAAGCCGCCACTGCTCGTCGCCGGTTGCGGACCGCCACGCTCGGTGACTTGAACCACCGGTCGGCCGTCACCCCGGTACGCGAGCGACAGCGTGTCGCCGGGGAAGATCAAATGCGGGTTCTCGATCTGCGGATTGACCTGCCAGATCTCGGGCCACAACCACGGGTCGCGCAGGAACACCGACGAGATGCCCCACAACGTATCGCCGCGTTTGACGACGTAGGTTTCCGGGTGGCGCGGGTTTAGCACGGGCGACGCGGCCGGCTGACCGACAGCGGCGACGTCGAGCCTGCCGTTGCGCTCTTGCGCCAGGCCGCTCGACAGCGTCACGAAACTTGCGGCTGCGGCGACGATCAGACACGCTGATCGCACCAACGGCTTGCGCGCGTAGAACATGGTTCTCGGCTCCCTATGCACGTGAAGGCTCAATTTTCCCAAGCGCGGTCGCTCAAATTTCGACTGCTATAATCCGTAGGAGCGCGAGTTGCACTCTGGAAGCACCATCGCCGCCGCGTTGTAGCCAGACTTCCCTGTAAAGTCAGAGGGTTAAGCTAACTTCGACGCGTTATACACGAAATCAGGGCCTAACGACAATGGCACGTCTCGCAATCCTCGAGTATCCGGATCCACGGCTCCGAATTCGCGCGGAGCCGGTCACAAAATTCGATGCCGAAGTGCAAAAACTTGTGGCCGACATGCTCGAGACCATGTACGCGGCCCCGGGCATCGGCCTCGCAGCCACGCAAGTGAACGTCCATAAACGTATTCTTGTCTGCGATGTGGCCATCGAGGGCAAGCAGCCTTATTGCCTGATCAACCCGGAAATCGTCCACGCCGAAGGCCAGACTAACGCGGAAGAGGGCTGCCTTTCTGTGCCGGAGTTCTACGACTACGTCGATCGTGCGGCGCTGATCCGCGTGAAGGCCTTCGACCCGCAAGGGCGGCCATTCGAGTTTCAGGCCGACGGACTGCTGGCCGTGTGCATCCAGCACGAGATGGACCACCTCGAGGGCAAGCTGTTCGTCGACTACCTGTCGGAGCTGAAGCGCGAGCGCCTGAGGAAGAAGGCGTCGAAGAAGGCCAAACGCGCGCAGCACGACGGCAGCGATACGCACGTGCCGAGCTCCGTTCCTGTCATCTGACCCACCACGGCCGGCGGGCAACATGAGCGCGCGCCTCAGTGTTGCGTTCGCAGGAACGCCCGAGTTCGCGGTGCCCAGCTTGCGCGCCCTCGTCGCGCACGGCGTCACCGTTCCCCTCGTGCTGACACAACCGGACCGTCCGGCCGGGCGTGGCCGCCGGTTGACCGCGTCGCCGGTCAAAGAGGCTGCCAGGGCGCTCGGGCTTTCCGTGGAGCAACCGTTTTCCCTGCGCACCCCGGCCTTTGCCGAAACACTCGGCCTGCGCCCCGATCTCATGATCGTGATTGCGTACGGCCTACTGCTGCCGCGAGCGATGCTCGAATGGCCGCGACTTGGGTGCGTGAACCTGCACGCCTCGTTGCTGCCGCGCTGGCGCGGTGCGGCGCCGATACAACGTGCGGTGTTGGCCGGCGATGCGGATACAGGCATCAGCGTCATGCAAATGGATGAAGGGCTCGACACAGGACCGGTGCACCTTATGCGCTCGACGCAGATCGGCGGGCATGAGACCGCCGGGGAGCTGCACGACCGACTCGCCGGGCTCGCTGCTGCGGCACTCGACGCGGCGTTGCCCGGTTTGCTGGCCGGCACTTCGGAGCCAGTACCTCAACGCGCGGAATTCGCAACAGTGGCGCCGAAAATCGCGAAGGGCGATGGCATGCTCGATTGGCGCGCGCCGGCCGTCGAGCTCGAGCGCCGCGTGCGTGCGTTCAATCCATGGCCGGTGGCGGAAGGCATGCTCGACCCCGGCGGTCGACTCCGTGTATGGGACGCCGTCGTCGTCGAAGCCCCAGCGTCCGGCGCGCGCCCGGGCGCGATCGTTGCCGCGACCCGCAACGGCATCGATGTTGCGACCGGAGACGGGGTGTTGCGCCTCACGAAAGTTCAGCCACCTTCTGCGCGAGTGATGGACGCTGCGGCGTATCTCGCGGCGCATTCGCTGAACGGAGCCGCGTTTGTCGCATAACGCCGCTCCGGCTGGCGCCGAAGTCCGCGCTGCCGCCGCGCGAATCGTCGCGCGCGTGCTCGTGGATCGCATCTCCGCGGACGACGCGCTGGAAGGCGAGACGAGCGTGCACCAGCGTGATCGATCCTTGCTTGGCGCGCTCGTGTTCGGCGCATTGCGCTGGCATCACCGGCTCGAATGGCAAACCGCGCGGTTGCTGACGAAGCCATTGAAACGCGATCAGGAAGAGCTCGGCGCGCTGCTCCGCATCGGTTTGTTGCAACTGCAGGAGCTGCGGGTCCCGCCGCATGCTGCGGTGTCCGCAACGGTCGACGCCGCGGCACTGCTCGAGCTGCGAAGCGCGGCGGGCCTCGTGAACGCGGTGCTGCGGCGATTCCAGCGCGAGCGCGCCAAGCTCGAGAGCGACATTCAAACTGTGCCGGAAGCGCGTTTCAGTCATGCCGCGTGGCTGATAAACGCGCTGCGTAACGACTGGCCCGACGATTGGACGCGGATTCTCGACGGGAACAATGCGGCCGCGCCGATGTGGCTGCGCGTGAATTTGCGGCGCACCACGCGCGCGGCATATCTAGAAACCCTGAGCGCCGCGGGTATCGCCGCCGAAGCAGCGCCCGACATCGCGACGGCAGTGAGGCTAGCCGCGCCGCAACCGGTCGAGAGCCTGCCGGGGTTTAGTGCGGGACAGGTATCGGTTCAAGACATTTGTGCACAACGCGCAGCTCCGTTGCTCGAGCTCGCCGCGGGGCAGCGGGTGCTCGATGCGTGCGCTGCGCCCGGTGGCAAGACCGGTCATATCCTCGAAGCCTGCGCGGATCTCGCCGAAGTCTGGGCAGTCGATCGCGACGGCGAGCGCCTTGCGCGAGTGGCCGACAACCTCCGCCGCCTCGAACTTACGGCACGCCTTGTTACGGGCGATGCCACCGCACCCGCGCGGTGGTGGGACGGCAGGCCGTTCGACCGTATTCTGCTCGACGCGCCGTGCAGCGCCGTCGGCGTGATTCGCAGGCATCCGGACATCAAAGTGCTGCGGCGCCCCGAGGACGTGGACGGGGCCGTGGCGCTGCAGGCGAAGCTATTGCGAGCGCTGTGGCCGTTGCTCGCGCCGGGCGGCCTGCTCGTGTACGCCACTTGTACGGTGCTGCGCCGCGAGAACGGCGACCAAATGACGGCATTTAGCGGCGCGGAGCCCACCATCGCCGCGGCGGAGACCTGGCAGAACCTGCCCGGAGAGGCGGAGGGCGACGGGTTCTATTATGCTGGGCTTCGGAAGCCGCACGCGCTGCCAACCGCCAGTGTACCCCCGCAACCATAGCTCCCCGACGCCGGCAGTGCACTTGCGTGAGTGCTTGCGCTCTCTTGCGTTCGCACTGGCACTGCTCTGCGTTGCCGCGGTCAACGGCCAGGCGCTGATCGCGGAGCCACCGCCTGTGGCTACGCCCGCCGCCGACGATCCCGGTCGGTTCGAAGTTCGGTCCGCGTCCGTCAACCTCGAGAGCGGCGTGTATCTGCTCACGGCTCGCGTCGAGTTCCGATTGTCGTCGGAGGCTCGCGACGCGCTGCAAGCCGGCGTGCCGTTGAATATTCGACTCGACGTCGAGGTCATCCACAACCGTCGTTTCTGGTTCAACAACACCATCGCTTCCCTGCGACAGCGGTTCCAACTCGAGTATCACGCGCTCAGCGAGCGATACATCGTAGTGAACGTCAACGGCGGCCAGCAGGAATCGTTCGGATCCCTGTTCGGCGCACTGAATTTCCTGGGGCGTGTCGACAAGCTGCCGTTGCTCGACGCCTCGCTGCTCGAAGACTCTCGCGATTACAAGCTGCGCATGCGCGCGTTTCTCGATGTGGAGAAATTCCCCGGGCCGTTGCGGCTCCTTGCGTTCTGGCGGCGCGACTGGTCCCTTGCGAGCGACTGGTATCAATGGCCATTGCGAAACGACTGAAGCGCGCCGCCGTCGCGGTACTGACAGTCCTGGGACTGTTGCTGTGGTTCGTCGCCCTGCTCCTGTTCACACGCGTCACCGAGAATTCGAACGATTTCGCGAGCCGGCAGGACGTGATCCTGCTGATCAACTCCGTCGGCATCGGCGTGCTGCTGATCTTGATCGTGTCGAATCTCTGGCAGCTCGTGCGCGACTACCGCCGGCACGTGCCGGGCTCGCGCCTGCGCGCACGCATGGTGTCGCTGCTCGTGATGGTGGCCGTGACGCCGCTCGTCGGCGTGTACATCTTCTCAGTCCAGTTCATCAACCGCGGTATCGACAACTGGTTCAGCGTCGATGTGGAGCAGGGCTTGGGCGATGCTCTCGAGCTTGGCCAGACGGTGCTCGAGATCCAGACGCGCGCGAGGCTCGATCAGGTACAGGATCTCGCCCGCCGCCTCGGATCGGTGCCGCGCTCCGAGCTACCGACGACGTTGAACACAATGCGGCGCGACACCGATGCGGTCGATCTGACCGTATACGGACCGAATAACCAGATCCTCGCGGTCACGTCGATCGACCCCGAGCCGGGCGCCCCGCATTACCCGGCGGACGAGGTACTGTTCCAGCTGCGCCAGCAGCGTCCCTACGTCAGCGTTCAGCCGCAGACAAAAGGCCAATACCACGTCATCGCGGCGGCCACGATCAAGGTGCCTACGGCGCGTGGCGAGCCCGAGTTCGTGATGGCGACCTACCCGCTCGATCAGCGTGTCAGCACACTCGCGAACAATGTGCTGTCGAGCTACAACCAGTTCCGTGAGCGCGCGTTCCTGCGCACGGCGCTGAAGTACTCGTTCACGCTGACTTTGAGCTTGGTGCTGTTGATCTCCTTGCTCGCGTCGGTGTACGGCGCGTTTTTCTTCGCGCGGCGGCTCGTCGTGCCGATTCAGCTTCTGATGCAGGGCACGCGTGCGGTCGCGCGCGGCGACTTCGAGACGCGGGTGCCAACGCCCACGCGCGATGAGATCGGCTTCCTCGTGCACTCGTTCAACGACATGACGCAGCGCCTCGCACAAGCGAGCGCGGAAGCCCGGTCGGGCCAGCAGCAGGTGGAAGCGGAGCGGCGCAAGCTCGAGCTGATCCTCGCGCGCCTGTCGACCGGCGTGATGTCGCTCGAGCCTGACCTACGCATTCGCACGGCGAACCAGGCCGCGGGCGCAATTCTCGGTGTCGATTTGGAGAAGCGAGTCGGTGAATCGGTAGTGGAGCTCGCCGGCTCGCGACCCCTGCTGTCGCAGTTTCTCGATGTCGCCCAAGAGCATCTGCGCCGCGGCGAGAGTGAATGGCGCGAGCAGATCGAGATACGCGACGACGGTATCCGCCGAGTGTTGATGTGCGCGTGCACGGAGTTGCCAGGCGACAGCGACAGCCCGGCGGGTTACGCCATCGTGTTCGACGACATCACGACCCTGCTGCAGGCGCAACGCGAAGCGGCCTGGGGAGAAGTCGCCCGCCGCCTCGCGCACGAGATCAAGAACCCGCTGACGCCTATCCAGCTTTCGGCCGAGAGGTTGCGCCGTAAGTATCTCGGAGCGGCGTCGGGCGAGGCGGATGATCTGCTCGACCGCGCCACGCACACGATCATCCAGCAGGTTGAGGCGATGAAGCAGATGGTGAACGCGTTCAGCGAGTACGCGCGCACCCCGACGATGCAGGTCAGCCGATTCGACGTGAATGCCCTGATCACGGAGGTGAGCGAGCTGTACGCCCACCAGGAGAAGCCGCTCTCGATCACGCTCGCGCTCGGCCAGGAGCTACCGCAGATCGAAGCAGACGCGGGCCGGCTGCGCCAGGTGCTGCACAACCTGCTGCGTAATTCGATCGAGGCCACGGAGCATCAGGACGACGCGCGCGTCGAGATTGCGACGCGCAAGGTGCCGGGTGGCGCGCAGGAGCTCATCGAGATTAGGGTTACGGACAACGGCCCGGGATTCGCCGGCGACATCGTGCATCAGGCGTTCGACCCGTACGTCACGAGCAAGCCGAAAGGCACGGGGCTGGGGCTAGCGATCGTCAAGAAGCTCGTCGAGGAGCACGGCGGGCAGATCAGCGCCCGCAACCGCGAGCACGGGGGTGCCGAGATCGTTATACTCCTGCCCATTGCGGTGGATGCGAGCAATCACGCCACCGCGCGGCGGCTCGAGCACAGGAGAGAACGCGCATGAGCGCGCGCATTCTGGTTGTCGACGACGAAGCCAACATTCGCGCTTTGATCGATGAGATCTTGAGCGAAGAAGGGTATCAGGTCACTGCGGCCGCCGATGCGCGTGCCGCGCGTGCCGCGCGCAAGGAACACGACTTCGATCTGATCCTGCTCGACATCTGGATGCCCGACACGGACGGCATCTCTCTACTCAAAGAGTGGTCGGACAACGGCGCGGCCGGCACCGTCGTCATGATGTCCGGCCACGGCACGGTCGACACCGCCGTCGAAGCCACGCGGCTCGGCGCGGTGGATTTCATCGAAAAGCCCGTGTCGCTGTCGAAGTTGCTGCGCACCGTCGAGAAGGCTCTCGCCGTCCGGCGTGGCAAAGAACAACGTCGGGCGACGGCGTCCCTGCCGACGGCGCCGGCCGGCAAGAGCCCCGCGATGCGCTCCCTGCGCGAGCAGGTTACGCGCGTCGCTCAGCACGATGCGCCTGTATTGTTCACGGGTGAGCCTGGCAGCGGCCGCGAGCTCTCGGCACGCTATCTCGCGAGTCAGAGCCGGCAGGGGCGCGGGCCGTTCGTCGCCGTCATGGGCGGGGATCTCGGCGACGAAAGTGCTCAAAGAGAATTGCTGGGCGAAGGCGCCGAGCCCGGAGCCTTCGAGCGCGCCGACGGCGGCGTGCTGTTCGTTCAGGAGCTCGGCGACGTGGGCGCCACGGGTCAGCGGCTGCTGCTATCGGCGCTCGAGCAACGCAACTACCGCCCGACGAATCAGGCGGCCGATCGACCCCTGAACGCCCGCATTCTCTCGAGCGCGTTTCCTGCGTTCGAACGCAGCGACAGCTTGCGACCGGAGCTCATGTCGCACCTTTCGGTCGTCGTCATCCGCGTGCCGCCACTCCGCGAGTATTCGGAGGACGTGCCGGAACTCTTGCGCCACCACGTCGACCTGCTCGTCGATGGCGAGGGTCTTTCGTTCCGGCGCTTCAGCGTCGCGGCGCAGAATCGCCTGCGCAACTATCCTTGGCCCGGCAACGTCCGTGAGCTACGCAATCTCGTGAAGCGCCTGTTGATTCTCGGCGGCGCCGAGGAAATTTCGCTGGCGGAGGTAGAAGCTCAGATCGCGACCGCGGTGACCGAAGGCGAGCCGCTCGTGAAGCAAGACCTACTTGCGATGCCGCTGCGTGAAGCGCGCGAGCATTTCGAGCGCGCGTATCTCCAGCAACAATTGCTCTTGTGCGGCGGCAAGGTCGGGCAACTTGCAAAACGCGTGGGCATGGAGCGCACGCACCTCTATCGCAAGTTGCGGTCGCTCGGCGTGGATTTCCGCCAGTCGTTGACCGACGACTGATTTCGCCGGCGCTACTCGCGCGCCTTCAACGGCAGTGCTTCGATGCCTGCGTCCAACAGCTGTCGCCGCGTTCGGTTCAATGCGTCGAGCTCTTCGATCGGCCCGACCTGTACTCGGTAGAACACGTTGCCGTCGACGGTTGCCTGCTGCACTCGCGACTCGATGCCGCGCAACGCCAGCGTTGCCTGGAATCGATCCGCCTCCGCCGGCGTGCTGAACGATCCCGCCTGCAGCAGGTAGCGGCCGGGTTGCTGCACCGGCGCGGCTTTCGCGGCGGCAGGAGCCGCGGTACTTCCGCGCGGCTCGTTACGCGGCACGACTACCTGGAACTGCGGCAGGATGTCGTAGAACTGGAACCGCTTGTCGTCCTCCGCGGCTGGCGACGGTTGCGCAGGGGCCTTTGCCGCCTGGCGCTCGTTACGGTCGCGAGGCTCGGGCTTCTTGCTGCTAGGGGCCGTAGCGGCAGCGCTAGCGGGTATGGGTAAGGCGCCGGGCGCCCGCGGCGAGCGCAGGTACACGCCGATCGCTACGAGCAGCCCTAAGCCGATCCCGAACAACATCCACACCCAGCCCGGTGCGGGCTCGCGGCGACGAGAGTTCTGCGGGCGGCGCGCCATGGGTGCGTATCGGGGAGGTGACTGGCGCGGATTCTACCCGATGCGCGCGCCGCTCGGCGGCGCGTCGTCAGATCTCGAGCGGATCGATATCGACGCTCCACCGCACGCGCTTCGCTTCGGAGGAGCCACGGATCGCGAGCAGCACGCGATCGACGAGCCGGTGCAGTGCGGCGCGCTGCGCGCTGCGAAACAACAGCTGCGCGCGGTAGCGGCCGTCCTTGCGCTCCATCGTCTGCGCCGCGGGGCCGAGCACCGTCACTCCGCCGTTCGTGTCTTCGCCGCCGGCCAAGTTACGCACGCGCTCGAGCAGCGCGAACGCGGGCTCCCGCTTCGCAGCCTCGGCGTGCCAAACCGCGAGATGCGCGAATGGCGGCCAGTGCGCCTCACGCCGTTCAGCCAACGCGAGCGTTGCGAACGCGGCGTAGTCGCGCGTCAGCAGGCACGTCAACAGCGGGTGATCGGGGTAATGCGTCTGGATCACGACTTCGCCGGGTCGGTCCGCGCGGCCCGCACGCCCCGCGACTTGCAGTATCGTTTGTGCGAGCCGCTCGTGACTGCGCGGATCGGTGCCGAACAGGCCCTGGTCTGCGTTCAGCACGCCGACCAGGGTCACGCGTGGGAAGTCGTGTCCCTTCGTCAGCATCTGCGTGCCGACCAGGATCTGCACGTTGCCGGCCGCGACATCGGCCAGCACCGCGTCCAGCGCGCCCTTGCGGCTGGTGCTGTCGCGATCGAGCCGCGCGATGCGCGCCGCTGGAAACAGTGCAGCGAGCTCCTCGCCGATGCGTTGTGTTCCCGCGCCGACCGCAATGCGCTCACCGCCGCACTGTTTGCAGGTCCACTCGAGGGGCCGCACGGCACCGCAGTGATGGCAGCGGACCTCGAGGGCACGAGCGTGAACTGTCATGCGCGCGTCGCAACGCGTGCATTGCTCCGTGTCCTTGCAGCTTGGGCAAAACAGAGCTGGCGCGAAGCCGCGGCGGTTCAGGAACAGCAGCACCTGGTTGCCGGCTGTGAGGTGCTGATCGATGGCAGCCACGAGAGGTGTGGAGAGTCCTTGGCGGTTTGCATGCCGGTTCAGATCCACGATCTTCAATCGCGGCTGGCCGGCTGCGCCGATGCGTTGTGGCAAATCGACTTTGCGATACCGCCCTGCGATTGCGTTGTGAAACGTTTCGAGCGAGGGCGTCGCGGAGCCGAGCACGATGGGCACGTTCAGCCGCTGCGCGCGCACGACGGCGAGATCGCGTGCGGAATACCGAAAGCCGGTCTGCTGTTTGTACGAAGAGTCGTGTTCCTCGTCGACGATGATCAGGCCCGCGGCCGGCAGCGGCGCAAACACCGCGGACCGGGTGCCGACGATGAGCTTCGCCTGCTGTCGATACGCGCGCCGCCACGCGTCGAAGCGCTCGCGCTCGGTCACCGCGGAATGCAGGATCGCGAGCTCGCCCCCGAATCGGTCGCGCAGCCGGCCGACGAGCTGCGGCGTGAGGCCGATCTCCGGCACGAGCAACAAGGTCTGCCGCTCGGTCGCGAGCGCGGCGGCGATCAGTCGCAGATAAACCTCGGTCTTACCGCTGCCCGTGACGCCGTGCAGCAAATAGCTGCGGAATCCGCTTCCTGCGCGCTCGTCGTCGGCGATCTCTTCGAGCACGCGGCGTTGATCGGCGGTGAGCTCCGGCAACCTCGGTGCCGTTGTAGCCAAGCTCCGCGCGTCGGGCGCGGTGCGCGGCGCGCCAGCTTCGATCCAACCTTTCGCGGCGAGCCGCTCGAGGGTGGCCGTCGTGATGTCGCGCTCGCGTAGCTCGCCGACGGCGAGCGAGCCGGCTTGCAGTGCTACGAGCGCTTTGGCTTGCTGATGTGCCTTGCGCACCAGCCTGTCCGGCGATTGGTCTTTGCCGAGAGCTGTGAGTTGCCACGTCGGCTCGGGCGGTTCGTCGAGCGCGCGGCCTTCGCGCAAGAGGCCCGGAAGCGCGTGACTCAACACTGCGCCGAGCGGGTGGTGATAGTAGTCGGCGGCCCAGCGTAGCGTTTGCAGCAACTCGGCGCCGATCGTCGGCACGGTATCGAGCACGCGGCGAATCGCTTTCAGCTTGCCCGCAGGCAGCGGCGTGCTCGCCGGGTGATCGACGACGATCCCGATCCGCTCGCCGCGTCCGAACGGCACGAGCACACGGCTGCCCGGCGCCGGCAGCGGACCATCGTCCGCCGGCAAATAGTCGAAGGCTTCCGCCAGCGGCACGGGCACGGCCACTTGTACGAGTCGTCGATCGCTCACGGGTGCGTTCTCACGCTGCCATTGTCACTTCGTTTCCGTCCCGACGGCACTGCGGCGCCGGGACTACTGCATCGCGTGACGAAGGCGATTCGCGGTCTGCGAGGACTGGCACATCGCATGAAGTGAGCGGTGGGTGCGCAGCCGAGCCGGAGGGACCCGATTTCCGGCGTGTCCCGCGAGGCCCTCATTGCGCACCCACCGCTCACTTGGCACACACTCAGGTCCACCAATGTCATATGCATCAGACGGTTACGGGCGTCACCAGCGGCGCGGGCGTGTCAACCGGGCGCGGGCGAGTCCGTTGTTAGCTGATGGGACCCTGGGGTAGAGACTGCGGGACAGCAGGCCGGCGCGGGTTTGCAGGCCACGGAGCGGCTTAAGATGGAGCTAGCATTGGTAACCGCCCACAAAGAGACAGGCCTCGATAGGGAGTGCGCGCTGGATTCGGGTGTTGAAATCGAGGCGTTTCTGCGTGAAGTAGAGACTCGGGCTTTTCGAATCGCGCTTTTGAACATCCGCGATCGCGATGAGGCACTCGATATCGTTCAGGATGCGATGATCCGTCTCGTGCGCGGTTACTCGCAGCGGCCGAGCACAGAGTGGCGCCCGCTGTTCTACCGAATTCTGCAAAACCGGATCCGCGACGTGCAGCGCCGGCGCAGCGTGCGCTCGCGCGTGATGAGCTTTTTCGGCGGCGTAGCGTCGGACGATGAGCAGGATCCGCTGCTCACAGCGCCGGGGCCGAAGAGCGACAACCCCTTCGAACGCGTCGCGGCCGGTGACGCGATGCTGGCGCTCGAGCAGGCACTGCTGACGTTGCCGCCGCGCCAGCGGGAAGCGTTCATGTTGCGTAACTTCGAAGGTTTAGACGTGTTGCAGACCGCCGCGGCCATGAAGTG
>Ga0302321_100001178_pt1 | contig 22346 bp, 19 predicted proteins | sample Fen_T0_1_FD_202505 | JGI IMG/M metagenome (GOLD analysis project Ga0302321, IMG submission 202505) | Peat permafrost microbial communities from Stordalen Mire near Abisko, Sweden - Fen_T0_1 | ecosystem: Environmental > Terrestrial > Soil > Wetlands > Permafrost | place: Sweden: Abisko...
GCTGTCGCTGTCCAGGATGCGCACCTTGTAATCCGCAAGCTGGAACTTCTCGATCACCGGGTAATGCGGCGTCAGCGCCTTGCGCAGAGCCCCATCGAGCGCGCTCACAGGGCCGTTTCCTTCCGCCGCTGTATGAAGGATTTCGTCCGAGCCAGGCACGCACACCTTAACGGTCGCCTCGGCAAATATGCCGCGACCGCGGCGGTGCTCGACATTCACGGTGAAATCGATCATCTCGAAGGGCGCCTTGTAATTGAGCTCCTGGCGCTTCATCATCAAGGCAACCGAAGCCTCGGCCGCCTCGAAGGAAAAGCCCTGAGCCTCGAGCGTCTTGATTTCATTCAGCACATCCTTGACCTCGTCCCCGCTATCGATCTCCAGGCCGTATTCTTCGGCCTTGGTAAGCAGGTTGCCACGGCCCGAGAGCTCCGAGACCACCACCCGCATCTTATTGCCCACCTTTTCAGGCTCGACGTGCTGGTAAGCCTGCGCAGAACGCCGCATGGCGGCCACATGCACGCCTGCCTTGTGCACGAAAGCCGACTTGCCAACATAGGCCAGGTGCTCGTTTGGCTTCTGATTGGCCACCTCGTCCACGAAGTGCGCCAACTCGTAGAGATCCGCGAGACGGCCATCCGGCAAGCAGCGCAGGCCGAGCTTGAGCTCCAGGTTCGCCATGATCGAGCACAGGTTGGCGTTGCCGCAGCGCTCGCCGTAGCCATTGATCGTGCCCTGCACCTGGATCGCACCCTCGCGGATAGCCATCAGCGAATTGACCACGCCGCACTCGCCATCGTTGTGCGTGTGGATGCCCAGCGGGTGGTTGAGCGCCGCTTTGACCTCGCGCACAGTCTTTTCCACTTCCCAAGGCATTGCGCCGCCGTTGGTCTCGCACAACACCAGCGTCTCCGCCCCGCCGCGGATGGCGGCCTTGAGCGTCTCCAAGGCATAGGACGGATCGGCCTTGTAACCGTCGAAGAAGTGCTCGGCATCGTAGATTACGCGCCGGTTCTGGGCGCGCAGGTAGCCCACCGACTGCTCGATGATGCGCAGGTTATCATCCAGGCTGGTCTGCAAGACGTCGGTGACGTGCAGCGTCCAGCTCTTGCCAAAGATGGTGCACACAGGCGTGCCCGAATCGATCAACGCCTTGATGCTGGCATCATCTTCGGGCCCGCCTTTGACACGGCAGGTGGCGCCGAACGCTGCGATCCTGGCGGTCTTCCACTCCATATCACGGGCACGCTCGAAAAACTCCACGTCCTTCGGGTTGGAGCCCGGCCAGCCGCCCTCGATGAAGGCCACACCGAATTCATCCAGGCGTCTGGCGATGCGGATCTTGTCGCTGGCCGACAGGTTGAAACCTTCACTTTGCGTACCATCGCGCAGGGTCGTATCGTAGATTTGGATAAAAGTCATGAGGTCTCGCTTTTAGGTAACGCGGTAGATTGGTACCTGGCAGATCGGCAGATTGGTAAGTTAGTAGATTGGCAATTGATAAGTGCGCCACAACCAACCGGCAGATTTCCAATTCCCAGTCTAGCAACTACCGATTCTCGTACTCGGCTATCTGCTTTTCAAAACCCAAAATATAACCCAGCTCATCCACCCCATTGAGCAGGCAGGCCTTGGCAAACCCATCGATTGGGAAGGTAACCTTGCGCCCGTCTAGCAAGGAGACGGTCTGAGAGGCCAGGTCGACGGTCAGCTCAGCGCTAGGGATTTCTTCGAGCATTTCGAAGAGGTCCTGGTGGGTCTTGTTGTCGATGACGATCGGCAGCAGGCCATTCTTCAACGAGTTACTGCGGAAGATGTCGGCAAAGGAAGTGCTGATGACGGCGTGGAAGCCAAAGCCAGTCAAAGCCCATGGGGCGTGCTCGCGCGACGAGCCACAACCAAAGTTATCCCCAGCCAGCAGAATCTGGCAGCCTTGTGATTCGGGCTTGTTCAACACAAAATCCGGCTTGGGGGAGCCATCGGCTTGGTAGCGCCAGTCTGCAAACAAATGGTCGCCCATGCCTATCTTGTCGGTCGCCTTCAGAAAACGCGCCGGGATGATCTGATCGGTGTCGATGTCGTTGACAGGCAGGACCACGACACGGGAAGTAAGCTTGGTGAATTGAGCCACGGTTATCTCTCCAGTATTATCTTATGAATTCGGACGGCGCCCGGCCAGGACCGCCAGAGTATAGGCACGGAAGTAACAGTCCACGTCCTGGTAGCCCAGTTCGCGCAGCCAGTTGAGCTGCACCTCGGTCGGCGCCAGAATATTTACGGCCTTATCCTGCCGACTATTGAAAGCCTCGGTAATCTGCTGACGCGTCTGCGTTCCGCCGCTGCGAACTTCCTTGGCTACCCTGGCTTCTACGATATAGCTTTCGAACATCTCGGTGACCAATTGAGTTCCTGGGGCAATGTGCTCCACGTTGACGAACCAGCCGCCCGGTTTCAACAGGCTATAAATCTCGGCATAGATTAATTTCTTGCGCACATCCGGCTGATGGTGGATCGAATAACCCGAGACGATCGCGTCGAAGGGTGCCGCGTGCTGGACGAGCTTGACCCAGTTGGGATCGGCATAATCGACGTTCAGAAATTCCAGTTGGGAAGCGTAATCCTTCAGGCCGGCACGCGCCTGGTCCAGCATGGGCTCCGAAAAATCAGCCAGCATACCCCGGCTTTTTGGGAAACGCCCCAGGATGGCAGCGCCCAGGACGCCATCGCCGCAGCCCAGGTCGAGAAAGTTATTCACTTTCCCATCCTGCCACGACAGGATGGTCAGCATCATGCCAATTTGTTCCTGGACAAATGGAATACCTTCACGAATACTCAGGTATTGCTCGGCCACGGGCGCGAGCTTCCAGACTTCAGAAGATGGGGATTGTTGGGGTTTATAATTCATGCATGTCCTTCCATTAGTTTGCGCCAAAGGAGCGAAGGATGGCGATCGTTTATCAGGGTGGAGTTGCAGGGAAGATCTGTGCAAACCCGGAATGCGGCTGGAAGCCACTGAGTGAATTCGGTCCTGCAAGATTACACAGCGGACCGGTTGGCGATGGTTACAAATCCCGTTGCAGGGTATGTTTCAATGCGCAGAAACGCGCGGAACGAACTGCAAAATCGGACCACTATCAGGCGACTGCACAAGCATATGTCAAGGCAAACCAAGAACATATTCGCCAACTAAAACGCACTCACCAACAGGCACATCCTGATAAATATAATGAAGCGGTTCGTAAATATTGCGAAGCCCATCGCCAGGAAATCAATGACAGAGCACGGGAGCGACGCCGAAAAGATTTGGAACATTACCGTGAAATCGGGCGCAATTCCTACGAACGCCACGCGGTAGAACGCCGCCAATATTCGCTCGAATACTACAAGCTTCACCCCGGCAAATCAGTCGCAGCAAGCAACCGGCGGCGTGCCCGCAAACTTGCCGCAGGCGGCTCACATACCGAAGAGCAGTGGCAGGCGCTGAAGGCATTCTACGACAACAAGTGCCTGTGCTGCGGACAACGTGAGCCAGCTATTCGATTGACTCGTGACCACGTCATTCCGTTAACCAAAGGCGGCAGCGATTCCATCGACAATATTCAGCCTTTATGTGCGCGCTGCAATGCAAAAAAGAACAACAAAAAGCTAGATTATCGCTGATCCTATTGGACAATCGTACGGGGGTCAGTAACAACGCCAGTAATTGCAGATGCCGCTGCGGTAACCGGGCTGGCCAGGAAAGTGCGACCTCCCTTTCCTTGGCGACCTTCGAAATTGCGGTTGCTGGTAGAGACTGCATATTGTCCGGGCAATAACTGGTCAGAATTCATTGCGATACACATCGAACAGCCGGCTTCACGCCATTCGGCCCCGGCTTCCTTGAAGATATTATCCAGGCCTTCGACCTCGGCCTGTTTCTTGACGTCCTGCGAGCCAGGCACGACCATGACACGGGTGGTGGAGGCGACCTTGCGGCCCTTCAAAAGCGAAGCCGCCAGGCGCAGGTCGGAAATGCGCGAGTTCGTGCAACTGCCGATGAAGACTACATCCACGGGATGGCCAAGCAGCGATTGCCCGGGCTGCAGGCCCATGTAGCGCAGTGCCTTGTCGAGCGCGGCCTTTTGGGCCGGATCATCCAGCTTGTCCGGGTCGGGCACGTGGGCAGTAATGGGCATGCCCATGCCCGGGTTGGTGCCGTAGGTGATCATCGGGACCAGCTCTGCAGCATTCAGCGTGATGGACTTGTCGTAGGCGGCACCCTCGTCGCTGGGCAGGGTTTTCCAGCGGGCTACCGCCGCATCCCAGTCGGCACCCTGCGGGACCGCTTCACGGCCTGCCAGGTATTCGAATGTAGTATCGTCAGGCGCAATCATCCCGGCGCGCGCCCCGCCCTCGATGGACATATTGCAGATGGTCATGCGCTGTTCCATCGACAGTGCGCGGATAGCCGGTCCCGTATACTCGAAGACGTGCCCCGTGCCGCCACCGACGCCAATCCGGGCGATCAAGGCCAGGATGATGTCTTTGGACGAGACACCCTTGGCCAGTGAACCTTCCACACGCACTTCGTAGGTGTTGGCCTTCTTCTGGAGCAGGCACTGCGAAGCCAGCACGTGCTCCACTTCGCTGGTGCCGATACCGAACGCCAGGGCGCCAAAGGCGCCGTGTGTGGAGGTGTGGCTGTCGCCGCAGACGATGGTCATGCCAGGTTGGGTGCGCCCCAACTCCGGGCCGATAACGTGCACGATGCCGCGGTGCGGGCTGTACATGCCGTGCAGAGTGATGCCAAACTCGGCAGCGTTGGTTTCCATTTGCTTGATCTGCGCCGCCGCCATTGGATCGGCAATCGGCAGCGATGGATCGTGCGTGGGGATGGAGTGGTCCATGGTCGCCAGCGTCTTATCGGGCCGGCGGACTTTCAGGCCGCGCTGGCGCAGGCCGGTGAAGGCCTGCGGCGAGGTCACCTCATGGACGAGGTGCAGATCGACATAGAGAACGGCCGGGCTGTCCGGCTGTTGGGCGACAACGTGTGCATCCCAGATCTTTTCGAACAATGTCTTTGGCATTTGAAGGTTCCTTCAGCGTAGATTTTTAGATAAGCAGTAACGATTTTTTAGGCTTCGCGGATCCTGGTATTGGGGTTATAGCCGTGCTCACCCACCGGCTGGAGCTTCTCCAGCCAGATTTGTTCCAGCAGCGTCAGTTCGTCACTGAGGTTGAAGTTCGGGCTATCGACTACCTTTACCGTCTCCAGGATATCAAAGGTAAATTTGTCTGCGCCGTACTCGCTCCAGTCTTGCTGTAGGGCCTTGTTGGTATGCGACCCAATCTTGAGCATGAACCGGTGTTTGTTCAGCGATCCTTCCAGATTCAGGCTGCTCCCAAGCAACACCTTGTCATTCGCAACATTCTTCACCTGGAAGACACCTGCGGGCTTTGGCCGCTGCAGGTACTCCTGGTTGAGTTCTTTCCTTGACTTCATTCTTTCCTGATCTTTCTTTCGCCGGCCGGGCGAATGCCCGGCCGGTATCGGTACGAGTTCAACTCAGCCAACCAACATAACACCCACGTCGTGATGGGCAGAATCCTGCCCTTCCGTATTGGCAACGATTAGCTTATTCAATGCCGCCAGGTAGGCCTTGGCGCTGGCAACGATGATATCGGTATCCGCGCCGTGTCCGCCAAAGATGCGTGCGCGTTCCACTTCAGCCTGGGCGTCCATGGTTTGCTGCGCTTCGACCGTGGGCTGGATGCGCACGGTGACTTCACCCAAAGCATCGATGCCTTCCGTAATAGCGTGGACGGCGAACTCGAGAAGCGTGGCCGGGCACTTGACGATCTCGTCGATAGCCTTGTAGACTGCATCTATTGGCCCTGTCCCGATCTCGGCATGGATGTAGGTCTTCCCGTCCGGGCCGATCAGGCGCACGGTGGCGGTCGGCAAGCCCATGGTGCCGCAAACGACCTGCATGCCGTCCAGGCGATAGATCTCGCGCGGCTGGTAGAACTCGTCCGCGATCAAGGCCTCCAGGTCGGCGTCGGTAATGACCTTCTTGCGATCGGCCAGTTCCTTGAAGCGTGAGAATGCCTTGTCCGTTTCGACGTCATCCAGCGAATGCCCCATCTCAGCCAGGCGCGTGCGCAGGGCATGGCGCCCGGAATGTTTGCCGAGGACCAGCTTACTCTGATTCACGCCTACGTCTTCGGGGCGCATGATCTCGTAAGTGGTCTGGTGTTTGAGCATGCCATCCTGGTGGATGCCGGCCTCATGGGCGAACGCGTTCGCGCCAACGATGGCCTTGTTGGGCTGCACGGCCATGCCGGTGTAATTGCTGACCATCTTGCTAACCCGCATGATCTGGGTAGTTTCGATGCCGGTATCCAGACCGAAGACAGGACGCCGCGTGCGCAGCGCCATGACGACTTCCTCGAGCGAGGTGTTGCCGGCCCGTTCGCCGATGCCGTTGATCGTCACTTCCGCCTGGCGTGCGCCGGCCTGGATACCCGCTAGCGTATTGGCAGTGGCCAGCCCCAGGTCGTCGTGGCAGTGCACCGAAACAACACAGTTTTCGATGCCCGGTGTATTCTTTATGATCCCGTCGATCAACGCGCCAAACTCCTCCGGCGTGGTGTACCCAACAGTATCGGGAATGTTGAGCGTCGTGGCCCCGGCCTTGATCGCTTCGGCCAGGACGACGTACAGGAATTCGGGATCGCTGCGCCCAGCGTCTTCGGGCGAATACTCAACGTCATCGCACAACGAACGCGCGTAGGCGACCATCTTCGAGACGCGGTCGACGACCTCTTCAGGGTCCATCTTGAGCTTGTATTTCATGTGGATCTGTGAGGTCGCCAGGAAGGTGTGAATACGCGGCCGGGCAGCCCCTTTGACGGCTTCCCAGGCCTTGTCGATGTCGTTCTTGGAAGCGCGCGCCAATCCCGCAATGATCGGGACCTTGGCGTTCGGCTCTGTCTTGGACGGGTTGCCTATTTCGTCGGCAATCCGCCGGACGGCTTCCAGGTCATCTGGCGAAGCAGCCGGGAAGCCGGCCTCGATAACGTCCACTCCCAAGCGGGCCAGTGCGCGAGCAAGTTCCAGCTTCTCAACCGAGGTCATCGTCGCGCCTGGGGATTGCTCACCATCGCGCAGGGTAGTATCGAAAATACGAACGTAGTTATCCATTGTTAGTCTCCTCATCTGCCAGTCTTCTAGTCTGCCGGCCTTCAGGCTTTCTCGTCCACTTGAGCTGTATTTTGACGAGCAGACTAGCGGGCAAGTGGACTGACTGATTATTTTTTCCAGTTCTCGGGTCTCAAGGCACGGACAGCGGCGCCGGCCTGCCACATCTCGGAATCACGCATGGTCTTGAGTTCTTCGTCAAGCTTGGCGCGGTAATCGGGATCGCTGTTCTTGTCCAGCACGATCCGGGTTTCGTTGCCGCTCAGCACACTCTCGTATAAGGCATCGAACACCGGTGCCACTGCGTCACGGAAGGGACCCTTCCAATCCAGGGCGCCGCGCTGCGCCGTTGTCGAGCAGTTCGCGTACATCCAGTCCATGCCGTTCTGCCCAACCAGGCGGATCAGCGACTGGGTAAGCTCTTCGACGGTCTCGTTGAAGGCTTCGGACGGCGAATGCCCGTGCTTGCGCAGCACGTTGTACTGCGCTTCCATGACGCCAGCCAGGGCGCCCATCAGCACGCCGCGTTCGCCTGTCAGGTCACTGTACACCTCGTTTTTAAAGGTGGTCTTGAAGAGATAGCCGGCACCGATCGCAATCCCAAGCGCCAGGGTGCGCTCAAGGGCGCGGCCCGTGGCATCCTGCTGGACAGCAAAGCTGGCATTGATGCCCGAGCCTTCCAGGAAATTGACGCGCACGCTGCGGCCAGAGCCCTTCGGGGCCACCAACGCCACGTCGACGTTCGGCGGCGGGACCACGCCCGTCTGGTCTTTATAGGTGATGGAAAAACCGTGCGAGAAATACAGCATGTCGCCATCGTTCAGGCACTCGACGATCTTGGGCCACTGCGAGCGCTGGCCGGCATCCGATAACAGGTACTGGATGACGGTGCCGCGCTCGGCAGCTTCTTCGACGGTAAAGAGCGTCTTCCCTTCCACCCAACCATCGGCGATGGCCTTATCCCAACTCGGACTGCCCTTCTTCTGCCCCACGATGACATTGATGCCGTTATCGCGCATGTTGAGCGCCTGCGCCGGTCCCTGCACACCATACCCCAGCACGGCCACGACTTCGTTCTTTAGCACTTCGCGTGCCTTTTCGAGCGTGAACTCGTCGCGGGTGATGACTTCTTCTTCCGTGCCGCCAAAATTGAACTTCGCCATGATTCAGATCTCCTGTGATGAATGGTTTTTATGATTGCGGTTCGCCGGGCGGCCCTGCTCAGGGCCACCCGGTTCTCTCGCATTGTTATGCGACTTCCATTGTTTCGAACACTTTTCCGTCGACACCGATGCTGATCAGAGCCTCACTGCCGCGCGCCATCGCCACCGAGCCGGTCCGCACCATTTCAATGATGCCGAGCGGCTCGAGAACTTCGATCAGGCTGCTAATCTTCTCTTCATCGCCGGTAGCCTCCACGATCAGAGAATTCGAGGTCACGTCGACGATGCGCGCCCGGAAGACGTCGACCATCTGGATGACTTCCGAACGGTTCGACGCCGTGGCGTTGACCTTGATCAAGACCAGGTCGCGGCTCACCATTGGTTTTTCGTACAGGTCGTCGACCTGGATGATGTTGACCAGTTTGTATAAATACGAGGTCAACCGCTCAACAGAGAACTCGTCGCCATCCACGACAATCGTCATGCGCGAGATGCCCGCAATGTGGGTATGCCCGACAGTCAGCGATTCGATATTATAAGTCCTGCGGCGGAACAGCGACGCGACGCGATTAAGGACACCGGGTTTGTCTTCGACAAGGATAACAAGGGTATGTTTCATATCTCTTCCTATCTCCCCGCCCGTTGTAGGGGGCGGACAGGGAATTCGGTCGGATGAGCTCACCGATCCTGGGCAGTCTCGACCAGGGGGCTGGGGCGGCGGATCATTTCGTGCAAGTCCGCACCTGTCGGCACCATCGGGAACACGCTGTCTTCCTGTTCCACACGGAAATCGATCACCACCGTGCCTTCGGTCTTCTGCGCCTGCCGGATGGCACCTTCCACCTGCGAGCGCTCCGTGACGCGCAGGCCGGTCAGGCCGTGGGCTTCGGCGATCTTCACGAAGTCCGGACTCTTCATCGGCGTGGCAGCATAGTTCTTGTCGTAGAAGAACTCCTGCCACTGGCGCACCATCCCCAAGAAACCATTGTTGATGATCGCCACGTTGACCTTGACGCCTTCCTGCGCCGCCGTGCACAGTTCGGACATGGTCATCTGGAAACCGCCGTCTCCCACGATCGTCCAGACTTCATCGTTGGGACAGGCGATCTTGGCGCCGATGGCCGAAGGCAGGCCGAAGCCCATCGTCCCCAGCCCGCCGGAAGTAATCCAGCGGTTCGGGCGGTCGACGTGGTAGTACTGAGCGGACCACATTTGGTGCTGCCCGACGTCGGTGGTGACGAGCGCTTCTCCGTTGGTGTAGTGCCACAGGTCGTTGATCACGTGTGCGGCATACAGGTGGCCGTTATCCGGCAGGTTCTGGATGTCGTGGACGGCGCTGTCACCCTTCATCTTGGCGATGTGCTCTTCCCATTCGGCGCGCTCACGCGTTTCGACAGATGGCAGGATCTGCGAGAGGATCGTCTTTAGATCGCCGACTAGCCCCACATCCACTTTGACGTTCTTGTTAATCTCGGCCGGATCGATGTCGATGTGGATCTTCCTGGCGTTCGATGCATAACTTTTCAGGTTGCCGGTCACGCGGTCGTCGAAGCGCATGCCAAAGGCCAACAGCAAGTCGGCACCCTGGATGGCATTGTTCACCCAGGCCTCGCCGTGCATGCCCATCATGCCCAGGTTTAGGCGGTGAGTAGCCGGCAGGCCACCGATGCCGAGCAACGTCACCGCCACCGGGACGTTAGCCTTCTCGGCAAAGGCGCGCAACTCGTCCATCGCGCCGCTGATCAACACGCCGTGTCCCGCCAGAATCAGCGGCCGTTTGGCATTGTGGATCAGGTCCAGCGCCTTCTGGATACTGGCAGGCGCAGGGCGGCGGTCCGGACGGTAGCCCTTCAGCCTGATCGGGCTGTCGTCGAATTCCCAGTCATCGATAGTGGCCTGCTGGGCATCCTTGGCGATATCCACGAGCACCGGTCCCGGGCGGCCCGAGCGGGCAATGTAGAAGGCTTCGCGCAGCGCCGGCATGATATCGCTCGCGCGCGTCACCAGGTAATTGTGTTTGGTAATCGGCAGGGTAATCCCGGTGACGTCCGTCTCCTGAAAAGCATCGTAGCCGATCAGCTTGCTCGTCACCTGCCCGGTGATGAAGACCATCGGGATGGAGTCCATCTGGGCCGTGGCAATGCCTGTAATCAGGTTGGTCGCACCCGGCCCGGAGGTGGCCATGGCCACGCCCACCCTGCCACTGGCCCGCGCGTAGCCGTCCGCCATATGCGCCCCGCCCTGTTCGTGGCGCGGCAGCACGTGATGGATCGATGGGTAGCCACGCATGGCATCGTAGATGGGCAGGTTGGCGCCGCCCGGGTAGCCGAACACAACTTCCACACCCTCTTTCTCGAGACATTCCCACACAATTTGAGCACCTGTACGTTTCATGATTTCTCTCCTTATTTTCACTCAGTAAGTAGATAATGAAACTTATTTAGAAATCCGTCGACATCACCGCGCCGGTATCGGCCGATGTCACAAAGTAAGCATACCGTTTGAGCCACTTGCTCTGGATCTTCGATTTGAACGGCGGCAGAGCCGCCAGCCGGGCCTGGATCTCGGCATCCGTCATACGCACGCTCAGCGAGCGCGCTTCCAGGTCGATATCGATCATGTCGCCATCCTGCAGCGCCGCAATGGGACCGCCGGCTGCGGCTTCCGGGGAAACGTGTCCAATACAGGCCCCGCGCGTTCCGCCGCTGAAACGACCGTCGGTGATGAGCGCAACCTTGTCTCCCAGGCCCTGCCCCATGATGGCGCTGGTCGGCGAAAGCATTTCCTGCATACCAGGGCCGCCGCGCGGGCCTTCGTAACGAACGATGACCACGTCGCCCTCCTTGACCTTGTGGGCCAGGATGCCCGCCATGCAGTCTTCCTGGCTGTCGAAGATCACCGCCGGGCCCGAGAACTTCATCATCGGGGCACTGACACCTCCTACCTTGACAACCGCGCCCTTGGGAGCCAGGTTGCCAAACAGGATGGCCAGCCCACCGCGCTTGGAATAGGCCTTCTCGTAAGGATGAATGACTTCCTCGTCCTTGATCTTCGCGCCACGGATGGATTCCCCCAGGCTCTTTCCGGTCACGGTGATGCGGTCGAAGTGCAGCATACCCGTCACGCGCTGGACTTCGTTCATAATGGCCGGGATGCCGCCAGCACGGTGCACATCGTCCATATGCCATTTGCCCGCCGGCGAGACCTTGCAGATGTGCGGCACTTTCTCGGCCACGGCGTTGATGCGCGAGAGTGGATAATCCACGCCGGCTTCGTTGGCCAACGCCAACGTGTGCAGCACGGTGTTCGTCGAACCACCCATGGCCATGTCCAAAGCAAAAGCATCGTCGATGGCATCGGGAGTGACGATGTCGCGCGGCCGGATGTTCGCAGCCAGCAACTCCATGATCTGCGCAGCCGCCTTCCTGGCCAGGTCCTCACGCTCAGGCGTCTTGGCCAACGCTGAACCGTTATAGGGCAGCGCCAGGCCGATGGCTTCCATCAGGCAGTTCATCGAATTGGCGGTGAACATTCCCGAGCACGAGCCGCATGAAGGACAGGCAAAGCGTTCCAACGTGGTCAGCCGGGCCTCGTCGATCTTGCCGGCCGAAAACGCGCCCACACCTTCGAAGACCGAGATCAGGTCGATGCTCTCGCCTTCGGGCGTCTTCCCGGTCGCCATCGGCCCACCTGAGACGAAGATCGTCGGGACGTTGACGCGCATCGCGCCCAACAACATGCCTGGGACGATCTTATCGCAGTTGGGGATGCAGACCATGGCGTCAAAGCGATGCGCTTCCATCATGGTCTCGACACAGTCGGCAATCAGCTCGCGCGAAGGCAGCGAATATTTCATTCCCAGGTGGCCCATCGCAATGCCGTCGTCGACGCCGATGGTATTGAACTCGAAAGGAATGCCGCCTGCAGCACGGACGGCGTCCTTGACGATCTTGCCGAACTCGTTCAAATGGACGTGCCCCGGGACGATATCAACATAAGAATTGACAATAGCAATGAAGGGCTTGCCCATATCCTCTTCGGTGACGCCCGTGGCGCGCAGCAGAGCCCGGTGAGGCGCCTTCTCGTAGCCGACCTTGATCATATCCGAACGCATGGCCGTTCTTTCCTTTAGCATGATCTCTTCTCCTTCATGTTGGTCTCCTTGGTTAGGTAAAGAAAGAGCCACCCTTGGGTTGGGCGGCTCTTTGGTGATTTTTGTTTCTTTTGTCCCTGCTTGGTAGATTTCTCTACCGGGCTTTCACCTTGTCCGTCGCAACCCAAATTTGGCTCTCAATAAGGATGAGAACCGCAAGAAGGATTACTACTACGACGACGAACAGGGTCAAGTTATGCATGGCTGATTAATGTTTTTGATTATATGGGTTTCGCGCCAGAAGTCAAGGGGGGAATTCGAAAGTCTAGACAGCCGCCCCGCATCCGGCTCATCCAGCCGGCAGCGGCACGGCTTCCAGCACCGCTGTGCTCTTCCCGCGAGCGCGCAGCCATACCACCAGGCGCACAATCAAGAGGATACCGATCACCACATAGAAGATGACGGCACCAATACAGCCCACCCAGAAGAGGTTCTCGCCCCATTTTTGCAACACATCATTAAAGGGCGTCGAGGAATAGAACACTTCGATCGTCCAGCGGACGGGGCCATCATCTCCTCCGTCTGACTGCATCAACCAGCCGAGCAGGTAAAAGAAATGCACACCCAGGTAGAGCAGCGCGTCGAGCACGCTCAAGCGCGCACCAACGATGAAAGCCACCATCAAGCCCAGGTGAAAGAACACCCACAACAACAGCACAATGCCAAAAATCAGCGCCATCCAGCCAAAGTTTTGAATCCTGATATAGATCAATCCACCCACAAATACCAGCTCGATCAACACCAATATAAGTCTGATGCCAGCACTCTCAAGATTATTCTTCATCGGATATTCCTTTTGGAAGACGCTAAACACTACGAAATAACAGCATCAAGATAGCAAGAAAATTTGCACCGACTTGAGGTAACCGATGACGCCACCGCCCGTGCAGTGCAGGCTGAATTCCAGAAGCTCCCCTGCGCTACCAGTCCACAAACTGGTTACCGCCGTGTGAGCCGACGGGGTCGCCGAATAGGCCGTCGACTCACCCCACGGACCGGCCAGCCTCATCGTGATCTGGTAGCCCGAGAAGTTTGCCGCGACCAGGTAATTGCCGTTGGCAGGGGTCGTAAACGTCACGTAGCAAATCGTGCCGTTCCACTCCCCTGAGCCGGGCCCGGTGACAAGCGCATCCATAAACAGCAAATCGTACTTGCAGTCCCAGCGCCCCGGCATGTACACATCCATACGGCCCGCCGGGTCATAGGGGTGCCGTGCAGAGAGCTCCATGGTCGGCATGAGCGCCGGGACGCCGCCCTGGGTGATGATCTGGGCCGCAGCAGCAGCGAGGCTGGCAACGCTCTGGTTCTTTACCGCAGGGGCCTTGACAACCCTGTGACTGTTCAATTGGGCAATCGATTGTGCGAGCAGACTTTGTTTCTTTGCCATGCTAGTCTCCTGTTTGGTAAAAATCTCGCGCAATTCAAATATACCCGAATTAGTCTAGATTATCAATTATTTGGGGGTGCCGAACGGAAACAACACGCCTCTCACCAGTGCCGTAAGCAGCCAATGTTCCAACCTGTAGTTCGTGACCGCCCACCCATCCCCCAAAACCATACAGGCCTTGGGGGATGTATCTTAGCGTTACCCCACGGTGTCAGCGCACCACTACCGGCTGCAGTATCGCCCAGTGATGGCCTCCGTCCACGGTGTGCATCAACACCGCCTGCCCATCAGCGCCGCCCACCAGTGCCCAGCCGGTTTGCTCGTTGACGATGTCGAAGCGCGCCTCCCGCCATGGCAAGGTGGCGATGGTCGTCCAATCCCGCCCGCCGTCTCCCGTCTGTTGGAATTCACCCGAGTATGCCAGCCGCCAGCCGACGCGTGAATTGAGAAAGCTCTCATTTCCACTGGCAACCCAGGAATGCCAGGTTGTGCCCCCATCTGACGAGAGGTAGTAAAACATGAAGGGTGCGAAACGGCCTGTGGCACGGCAGACTACCTCCGCAACGATGGCCTGGGCCTGGATGGAAGCCAGCCTATCGACGCCGCACAGCATGCGCTCACTCGTCTCTTGCAAAACCTTCAAGTCATCGGGGATGGGGTTGGGCTTCGGCAGGTAGTACACATCCCAGGTCCGACCCCCGTTGGTAGTCTTCAGCAGGTATGGCCTTTCGGCACCGGTCAGGTAATCCTTTAGCGCCGGCACCCCACTCAAGCGATTGAAAAAAGTCGTCTCGTCCAGGCCAAGGTATCCGGTCAGTTTATTGAGAAAGACGATCCCACTGTAGCGGCCAATCCCCTCGTCGCGCCATAACTCGCGCAGCGTTTGGCCGCCGTCAGTGGTCCGCGCCAAAACAGTAAGAATATTGGTATCGGTTCCCCAATCTTCGAGCAGCACCCAGCCTGTGACCGGGTCGAGGTAATACTGGTTATGCGCAGTAGCGCTGGACGGGCTATCCTCGCCAGCGCTACCAGCAGGCCGCGCCAACGGCTGCGCAGGGATCCAAGCCTGGCTGGATTGCCACGTTTCACCCCCGTCGCTGGTCCGCCAGACCGTAGCGCCGAGATGACAGTTGGCCACACGCTCGCAGCCGTCCGAACCGGGCAAGACCTGCAGTGCAGCAGCCCAGGCATGGCCGGCATCAACGACATAAAAGCTGCGCCCGTTGTAGGTTCCCGCAGGCGGGCCGGCGGGTTTCCAGCTCGTCCCGCCATCGCTCGTGCGCAGGATCGCGCCCTGCGCATCGATCCCCCAGCCGTTGGTCTCGTCCAACATGTCCAGCCAGGACAAACTCACAGCTTGGCCGGCCTGCGGTGCTGGCAGCGGCGTTACGGATGGCCAGGGGACCAGCGTGGGCGGCACCCTGGTCGGCGTCGGTGCCGCCGTGACCGCCAGCGGGGCCAGCGCAACCATCTTCAAGTTGCTGACGCGCACAGGCGCGGCGCTGTACGGCTTATTGCTGCCGCCCAACTCGCCCTGGTCGTTTTGCCCCCAACACTGCACCCCCACCCCGGCACTGACAGCACAGGTATGAAAGTCCCCCGCGGCGATGGCCAAGACGCCACTCGCCAGGCCGCCTATCGGCAGCGGCGTGGAACTGGCCGGGAGCGTCTCGTTACCGAGTTCACCCGCGTAATTATTACCCCAGCATTTGACGCGCCCACCGGCAAACAACACGCAGGCGTGCTCCCCGCCTACCGCCACGGCTTGGGCCCCGCTATCCACGCCACCCACGACCTTCGGCTTCAAAACGTAGGTGTTGGCGATTTCGTTGCCGTCCCAGCCCCAGCAGGTCACGCCGCCTGCGGCGCTTATGGCACAGCTCTGTCCGCCGCCCGCTGCGATCGCGGCCACGGCGCCCCCCAGCCCATCCACATCCACCGGCAAAGCGCTGGCTTTCTGTGAGCGGTCCCCAAGTTGGCCATAGGTATTGGCGCCCCAGCACTTGACACCACCAGCGGAGGTCAGTGCGCAAGTGTGCGCCTCGCCGGCCGCAACAGCCTGCATGCCACCATCCAGACCGCTGACCGCCACCGGCAGCCCACTGTCCTTCTTACCCAAGCTGCCAAGTTGGCCAGAGTCGTTCGCTCCCCAACAGGAGATGCGTCCCTGCGCACTTAGGGCACAGGTGTGCCGGTCACCTGCCGTAATCGCCACGATGTTCCTATCCAGAAAAGCGACCTTCACCGCCACAGAGCTATCGGTCAGGCTGCCGTTGCCTAACTGCCCGTGGGCATTCGCACCCCAGCACCAGACACGACCTAACGTATCCAGGGCGCAGGTGTGCCGCCCGCCCGCAGCAACGGCGACGATCGCCGTATCCAGCCCGGCAACTTCCACCGGCAGGGTACTGTTGGCCACCGTCCCATTCCCCAACTGCCCCTGCGCGTTGGCACCCCAACACCTTACACCCCCGGCCTCACTCAGGGCGCAGGTATGCTCTCCCCCGGCCGCCAACGGCACCGTATGGGTCAACGGCTGGCTGCACCCACACAGGAGAATTACCAGGCTAAAGACGACTAGTTTAAGCTTGTTCACGGTCACACCTCCTCGATCCTTTCCCATTATGGCGAATCCCGTGTAACACCGCATGCTTCCCATGTAACAAAAATCCGGATTTATGTTACATCCGTGTTACAAACGTGTTACATGGGCAGGGTATTGCTCCTCAGGCACCCCCGTCAGAGGAGAGAATTTCAATTAAGGGACGGTCTCCCGGGCCGCGCAGTTCCATGGAGAATTTCCCCCAAACAAAAAGAGGTGGCGGATCTGTAGGGGCGCGGTCATCGCGCCCTTCACATCCGTCACCTCCGTTACAAGAAAAGGGATTTGTTCCCGCGTCCCTACCTACTGATCGGCAACCACCGGGCGCATCTGCACCCACAGCTTTCCCCCGTTGGCCGTGTGGACGAGTGCCGTGGCAAAACCATCCCCCACCACCGCCCAACCTTCCCGCGCCGTGACGAAATCGAACTGCGCCTGTTTCCAGGCCACGTAGCTGACCGTCGTCCAGGTCTTCCCGCCATCATCCGTGGACTGGATCTTGTTCAAGCCCTGCGTCGCCGAGCTCAGCAGCATCCAGCCCTCGCTGGGATTGAGGAAGGCCGCGCTCAGGAACTGCCCGGTTATTTTCCACGAGTCCCACTCCACGGGCGGGGTGCTGGTCGAAAGATAATACACGTGGTGGAAGAGGTATTTTGGATCGCGGCTGCTGGTGCAGGTCACGTCCACCGCCATCGAACCGGGCACCGTTTGCGGGACCGGAAGCTCGTCACAGCCGATCGCGGGCTGGCCCGGCAGAGCCAGGCCCTCCGTGCCCCATTTTCCCCCGCCGTTACCCGTCTTGAGCACCAGCCATTCCTTGGGGTTGTCCTTGCCCCACCACCCGCCCAACCAGCCGGTCTGGCCGTCGGCAAAGACCATCGTCGTGTTCGTGTCGGGGAGGTAAGACTGCGCCACGTTCTCGTTGAGCGCCGGCACCGGGTCCCACTGCACCCCGCCGTCGACCGATTTATACAGCATAATGTGATTACCGTCGACGCCGCCCTTCGAAAGCAGCAGCAGCCAGCCATGCCGCGCATCCGGGAACTGCAAGCCCAGCACACTGTACTGCCCAGCACTACCCAGGGATAACGGCTGGCTGGCCTGCCAGGTCGACCCGCTGTCACGTGTGCGCCAGACCACGTTGCTGCGCTGCGGGTCCGCCGGCACGGCCCACACCGCATCATTGTTCAAGGCGAACAGGCCGCGCAGGCCAAACTTCCCCTGGGCAGGCGTCACGTCCAGCCAGCTCAACCCGCCGTCGATGGTCTTGACGATGTGTCCCGATGACTCAAGCGCCCAGCCGTGGCTGGTATCGCTCATTTGCAGCGCGGCCAGCGCCAGCGGCTGGCCCGGTCGCAGCAGGTCAGGCGTGGCGCTCGGCTCCGGCGTCGCGCCAGGCCCGACGGGTAAAGCCTGCGTCGCGGTCGCCGGCAGGGTGGCTGCCGGCTGCGGCGTGGATGTCGCGCCGGCCACGAAGGGCGTATCGGTCATGCGCGGCGAGATCTGCACGCGGATGTCGAAGGTGCCGCAGGCGCTCAGGCACAGGCACAGCAGGATAAGTGCGTATCGTTTCATGGTTTCCTCCTTGGCGTGTTCGGCAGTCGTGCCCCACGACTGCGTCGAAAGCTGATTGACTCATGAACAGTATAGCAAGGAGGATGTAACAGCGCATGCTTCCCATGTAACAAAAACCCGGATTTGTGTAACAAACGTGTTACACGCCTGCCCCATCCCACAATAGCCCCATCCATCACCAACCAACTTACCAATTTACCAACCTACCAACCCCCAACTCACCAGTCTACCTGCTACTTGTTTACCTGTTTCCTTTCTACCTCCCCTCCATCCCCCGCCAGCGGCAGGCGCACGGTGAAGACCGAGCCGTGTTCGGGCTTGCTGCGCACCTGCACCGCACCATCGTGCAGCTGCACGATCCGTTCCACCAGGCGCAGCCCCAGCCCGCTCCCGGGCACACCGCGCGCGTTCTCCCCACGGTACAACTCCTCGAAGATGTGCGGGATTTCCTGCGCCGGGATGCCCGGTCCCGCGTCGACCACATCTACGATGGCCATGCGCCCGTCTTCGCCAAGGCGCACTTCCACCTGCCCCTGCGGCGGGCTAAATTTCAAAGCATTGTCCATCAGGTTGCGAAATACCACCAGCAGCAGGTCGCGGTCCCCGCGCACATCCGAGACCGGCCAGGGCATTTTCTGTTCGTGCAGCACGATACGCCGCGCCGGCTCCCCAAGCGGATCGGCCAGGGTGACGGCCTCTTCCAGCAGCTCGCGCAACGCAACCGGCTTGCGTTCGATGCGCGTCTTGTCCAGCTCATACAGCAGCCGCAAATCCACCACCAGCTTTTGCAAGCGCTGCGCCTGCTGCGAAATGCGCTCCAGCGAGCCGCTCTGTTCGGCGCTCAGGCTGGGGCTCTGCTGCAGATTGACCAGGCCCAACCGGATGATGGTGAGCGGGTTCTTCAACTCGTGGTCCAGGCGTTGGAAGAAGCGCTGCCGGGCCGAGACCTGTCCCTCCAGCGCCGCGGCCTGGCGGCGCTCGACGAGGCGGCGCAGCCCCAGCGCAGCCAGGATGCCGGCCAGCACGAGCACGCCCAGCAGCAGCCCGGCACGCGTGGCCAGCCCGGCCAGGTCCATCTCGTAGCTGGCCGTGATCAACGGGTTGGGAAGGATTTCGGCTTCGGCAAGCCAGCCGACCGTCAGTCCCAGCCCGGCAACCGCCAGGGCAGCCAGGGTTCCGGCCATCCACGGCTTCATTTCTCGCTCCGTACTTCGGCGATGAAACGATAGCCCTGGCCAACGACCGTCTCGATAAACGCGGGGGTATCGGCGTCATCGTCCAGGGCCTTGCGGATCTCGGCCATGCGCACGTCCACGACCCGGCTTTCCAGCGCGGCGCTCCAGCCCCAGACCTCGTCGAGCAGGCGGTCGCGCGCCACGACCTCGTGGGCGTGCATCATCAGGAATTCCAACATGTCCAGCGCGCGCGTGGTCAGGTTGAGCAGCCGTCCATCCAGCAAGACCTGGCGGGTGTAGCGGTCTAAAACCAGCCGCCCACTGACCAGGCGCTGCGCATCCAAACGCGGCAGGCCTTCGGTCTTGGTGCGCCGCAAAATGGCCTGGATGCGCGCCACCAGTTCGAGCGGGTCGAAAGGTTTGTTGAGATAATCGTCGGCGCCCTCCTGCAGGCTCAGGACTCGCTCGACCGTGGTATTGACCTTTGTAAGCAGGATTACCGGCGTCCAGTCCCCCTGCTCGCGCAGGCGCCGCAGCACGTCGCGCCCGTCCAGGCGCGGCATCAGCATATCGAGCACGATCAGCGCCGGCGGCGCGCTCTCGATCAGGGCCAGGGCCTGCTCGCCATCCGAGGCCGAGACCACCGCGAAGCCGGAGCGCTCCAGCAGGGGCTTGAGCTCGGCCAGCAGGTCGGCCTCGTCGTCGACGATCATGATCCTGGTTTTTCCCGTTGTCTTGGGCATCTGACCCCGCCTCCGGTGGTTTCGGTACGGTGGCGGAACAGCACCGCCCCCTACTCAACCACCTGTTTTTGAGATGATACAAGGAATGCTTCTGATACGCGAATCAGGCAAGCCGGTGGCGCGGATAGCAGCCCAGCACGCGCAGCGTCAGGGCATATTCGGCCAGGTGGTCGAGCGCCCTTTTGACGTGCTCGTCTGCGGTGGAACCGGCCAGGTCGATGTAAAACATGTATTCCCAGGGCTGCCCGGCGATCGGGCGCGACTCGATCTTGGTCAGGTCGATGTCGCGCAGGGCGAAGACGCTCATGGCTTTGAAGAGCGCGCCCGGCTGGTTCTTGAGCGAAAAGACGATCGAGGTCTTGGCCTCGCTGGTGCACGGCCGCGGCGCAGGCGTGATCGACAGGAAGCGCGTATAGTTCTCGGGGTCGTCCTCGATGCCCTCTTCCAGGATGTTCATCCCGTAGAGCTCCGCCGCGCGCCGCGAGGCCACCGCCGCCGTGATGCGGTCCCCCGTTTCCTTGAGCATCTTGACGCTGCCGGCGGTATCGAAGACCGCCTCGGAGCGCACACCTGGCAGGTTGGCACGCACGTAACCGACCGTCTGGCCCAGGGCCTGCGGGTGGCTGATGACGCGCTTGATCTCCGACTTCTGCACACCCGGTGCGGCGATCAGGCAGTGACGCACGCGCAGGAAATACTCGCCGACGATCCATAAATGGTGGCTGAGCAGCAAGTCGTAGTTGCGATGGATGCTGCCCGCCAGCGTGTTCTCGATCGGGATCAGCCCGCTCTCGGCCTTGCCGGCGGTGACTGCGGCGAAGACGTCGTCGAACGACTCGCACGGCAGGGTCTCGACGGCCCCGAAATATTCGAAGACGGCTTGCTCGGAATAAGCCCCCGGCTCACCCTGGAAAGCGACGGTCATTAACCCACCACGCCCTTCTCGTTGTTGGCTGTTTTGTCGGCCCAGGCCAGGATGGCCTTGAAGCCGGCTTCGATATCCGCTTCCGAAGCCGCGATGGTCATACGCACGAAGCCTTCGCCCTGGGTGCCGAAAGCGCTGCCCGGCACCAGGCCGACCGAGGCTTCATCGAGCAGGCTCTCGCAGATTTCCAGCGAGCTCAGGCCCAGGGCGCGCATGTCCATGAAGAAATAAAAGGCGCCGTGCGGCGCGCTGATCTTGACCGGGGAGGGGCCGTGTTCGCGCGCCAGGCGCAGCACCAGCTCGCGGCGGCGCGCGTAGGCCTGGCGCATTTCCTCGACGTCTTCACGGACGCCGGCGTCGGTCAATGCGAAAGCCGCAGCCTTCTGGATGAAGGGCGTCACGCAGGTGATGGAGTTCTGGCTGGCCTTCAGAGCGTTGTCGATGACGCGCTCGGGCGCGGCCAGGTAACCCACGCGCCAGCCGGTCATGGCATAGGTCTTGGAGAGGCTGTTGAGCAGGATGGCGTGGTCGCGCAGCCCCGGCAGTGAACCGATGCAGGTCGGCTCGGCGTCGTCGTAGACCAGGCTTTGGTAGACCTCGTCGCTCAGCACCCACAGGTCGTGCTGGAGCGCGAAGCGGGCCAGCTCGATCAGGTACTCGCGCGGGGCGATGACGCCGGTCGGGTTGGACGGCCAGTTGACCACGATGGCCCTAGTCCTGGGCGTCAGAGCCCGCTCCCAGGCCTCCAGCGGCGGGACGAAACCATTCTCCGCCGGGGCCGGGACGCGGACCACGTTCCCGCGCAGCATCTTGACCATGTTGGCGTGCGTCGCCCAGCTTGGGTCGGGGATCAGCACCTCGTCGCCGGGGTTGAGAATCGACTGCACCGCGCAGTAATAGGCGTGGATGGAACCGTGCGTCACCAGGATCTCGCGCTCGGGGTCGTACTGTACCCCGTCGCTGACGGCGATCTTGGCGGCGACGGCGCGGCGCAGCTCGAGCGTGCCGCGGCTGGGCCCGTAGTGGGTATCACCGTCCTGGATGGCGCGCAGCGCTACGTCGACGATGGCGGCGGGCGTGGCGAAATCCGGGTCGCCGGTCTGCAGGCCGATGATCTTGCGTCCCTGCGCGCGCAGGCCGATCACCCGGTCTGCCAGCGCAATCGTCGCCGACTGGCGGATGTGCTCGAATTGGCTGTTGAGAGAGGTCATAATTGATCCAATACACCAGATAAGATGGCTGAATTATACCCGCTTGGTCACGCCAGCGCGAAGGGGGCCGACAGGGTCATCGCATACCTATCGCATAAGCTTCCCATAAGCTTCCCATAAGCTTCTCACAAGCTCGCGCCACACATCCCAGTCGTTCGCTTCACGTTCGCAAGTTCAAGAGACGTGACTGTCACCTTGTATTTCCTCTCGTTTGACATTTTCCCAAACGTCTCTA
>Ga0302321_100001181_pt1 | contig 22319 bp, 18 predicted proteins | sample Fen_T0_1_FD_202505 | JGI IMG/M metagenome (GOLD analysis project Ga0302321, IMG submission 202505) | Peat permafrost microbial communities from Stordalen Mire near Abisko, Sweden - Fen_T0_1 | ecosystem: Environmental > Terrestrial > Soil > Wetlands > Permafrost | place: Sweden: Abisko...
GCTCTCGAGCTCGCCTTTGACGCGCCGGTACGACAGCGCCAGGCTATCGAACGCGCAGCGCGCCAGCTGGCCGACGTCCGCCGGCTCGGGCTGGCCGGTCTCGGCGCAGTACCCGCGGATCGCCGCGATCATCGATGGCGGGCTCAGGAACCGCGGGTCCGCCGGATCGATCAGCGAGCGCCACGGCGCACAGGCCTTAGCGCCGGCGATCAGATCGACGTCGCGCGTGCCCGACTCCTGGGCGATCCGCTGGGTCAGCCAGAGCCCCGCGATGTTCTTCAGCACGCGAAACCGGCGCTCCACCCCACCCTCGTTGGTGAAGTTGAGGCGCTGCGCCGCCGCGTCTGCGTACGGCCGCACGCTCTCGATCCCCATCAGCGACCACGTGCCGGAGATGAGGAACGCCTCGTCGTCGCCCATCAGCGGGATCGCGGCGACCGCCGAGGCGGTATCGTGCGTCGCGGGCGCGACCACCTTCATCTGCCGCCCGGAGGCCGCCGTGTCGCCCAGGACCGAGCCCGGCGCGACCGGCCGGGTCAGCACCTGGCGCGAGATTCCGGCGATCGCCAGGAGCTCGTCGTCCCAGTCGTCGGTCGCGAGACCGTAGAGCTGAGTCGTCGTCGCGTTGGTGTACTCGTTGGCGACCGCGCCGCAGAGCTTGAAATGAAAGTAATCGGGCAGCATCGCGAGCTGGCGGGTGCGCGCCAGCCACCCGGCTTGCTGGCGGGCGGTCGCCGCCAGCTGATAGAGGGTGTTGAACGGCTGGAACTGGATCCCCGTGCGCCGGTACACCTCCGCCGATGGCATCGCGGCGAACACGTGGTCCATGACCGCGTGGGTGCGGTCGTCGCGATACGTCACCGCCGGGGCCACGGCGCGACCGTCGCCGTCCATGAGGACGTAGTCGACCGCCCAGCTATCCACGCCGACGCTGCGCGGCGACGCCGCGTCGGCGGCCAAGAGCCCGGCGCGGATCTCGGACTCGATGCCATCGAGATCCCAGCACTGATAGCCAGTCTGCGCGTCGCGCCACCGCGGGGTCTCGAACCGCCGGATCACGCGCAGCGCCAGGTGCTCGTCGCCACAGTCGATCACGGCGACGCGCCCGCTGCTCGCGCCGAGGTCGATTGCCACGCAGCTCACCTTGTCCATGCTTGTCGTCGAGCTTCCCACCCCGGGAGCAACGCTGCCTTTGCGATCCGGACACCGTGCGCGAGAAGGTGTCCGAAAACATCACGGGTCACTGCGTCAATGATTGGTTGACGCGACGCGGCGGAGCCGCGCTGTGCTCCGCGGCTCGGGGGGCCGACGAGCGGGCATCCTGCCGGTAGCGGAACGGCGTCGTGCCGAGCAGCTTCTTGAAGCTGTAGGCGAAGTAGTTGCTGTCGTTGAACCCGCTGGCCAGCGCGATCTCGGTGACGCTGTCATCGGTGGTGCGCAGCGCCCGCATCGCCCGCGCGAGCCGCAGCTTGACCAGGTAGCTGTGCGGCGTGGTCGCGGTCGCCACGCTGAACACCCGGCGCAGGTTGCGTGGCGAGTAGCCGAAGCGCTCGGCGACCTCATCCAGATCGATCGGCTGGGTGAAGTTGTGGCGCAGGTAGCGCAGCACGTGATCGAGGCGGGCCGACGGCGCGAGGTGATCGGCGTCGGTCGCAAACCGGTCGCGCCACAGCGTGACGACGAGCTGGGCGAACAAGCACTCCGCCATCACGGCCGACGCGGCGTCGGGCTTCAGCGACTCCCGGGCCAGCGCGGTGACGAGCGGCTCGAGGCCCAAGAGCGCGCCATCGGACAGCTGCCAGTAGCGGCGCTCGATCGCACCATCATCGGCCGGCTGAAGATACGGCCGGATCCGATCGGGCTGCAGCAACGCGCCATTGGGCCGATACAAGATATTGGTCAAATGCAGTTGATCGACTTCTTCGAACGCATGGCGATCTTCGGCGCGCAGGAACAGGACCTCGCCACACGAGATGAAATGGGGCTCGTCGTTGAGCACGTGCCAGCCGTTCCCCGAGCTCACGATCACGATCTCGTAGAAGTCGTGCTCGTGGAGCGGAAACCGCACCTGCGGTGACCTGGGCTCGACGACCACGAACTGCGACGCGGCGCGAAAAAACTCGGAGACCTGCAGCTTCAACAAGTGAAACCTCCCCGTTGCCGGAGCGGGCAGTCGCGAGACGTTCGTCGCCAACTCTTCCTCATGAGATGTACGAAGCGCTGGCCAACGAGCCTAGGCGATCGCTCGTGGCAGCGCAATGCATGGTCGCGGGCACGCTTCGAGATCGAGCACCCAGATCGCGCGAGTCCTGCCGCCGCACCGCGTCACCCCGTGTGCTCGACCCGATCGCGCTGGTCGATTGCGGCGAGCTTCGCGCAGCTCTTGTCCGGATCTCAAAGGCGGTGGCGGCGGCGCAAGCCCAAGGATGGTTGCGAACCGGACAACTCGCCGTCCTGCGCGGTAGCGACCACGGCGCGTTGCGCCAGCGAAGGCCTCGACGAGAACCCTGCAACGCGAATCAGGAGGACGACCATGCGATCCACGAATCCATCATGTGTCAGGACGCTCGCGGCGGTCGTGACGCTCGCAGCCGCGATGGCCGCACCTGCCGGCGCCCACGCCGGCGTGTGGGACCAGTACAACTACGCTCCTGCCAGCCGCACGGTCGGTCCGGTCTCGGTGTTCACCACCAGCGGCACGGTGATCAATCCCAACAACGTGCTCCATGGTGACGCGACCGCCATCGTGGGCAATGGTGCATTTGTCACACTCGACTTCGGCAAGGAGGTGGGCGGCTACGTGACGCTCACGTTTGCCGCGGCCTCCGACACCGCCCAGAGCGTCGGCCTGGCGTTCGCCGAGTCCTCGCTGTACGTGGGGCCCGAGAGCGATCGGTCGAACGGCGGCTCCAGCCCCGATGGCGCGCTCACCGCCGCCGTGACCGGCGCCTCGCAGTTCACGGTGCAGCGGCCGTTCATCCGCGGCGGGTTTCGCTACCTCACCGTGGTCCTGCGCTCCGCCGGCTGGGTCCACCTCTCGGGGGTCTCCCTGGCGTTCTCGCCCGACCCCAATCGCGCGATTCCCAATCAGTATCCAAATTATTTCTTCTCCAGCGATGACACGCTGAACCGCGTCTGGTACGCGGGCGCGTACACGGTGCAGACCAACCTCGTGCGCAACGACGAGGGCCGGGTCTGGCCGCCGGCGAGCGCGCTGTGGAACAACGGCGCGACCATCGGCGAGTCGGGCAACGTCGTGCTCAGCGATGGCGCGAAGCGCGACCGCGCGGTGTGGCCGGGGGATATGGGGATCTCGATCCCGACCGGCTACGTCTCGCTGTTCGAGACCGTGTCGGCCAAGAACTCGCTGCAGACCATCTACAATCACCAGTCGAGCGCCGGCGAGCTGGGCTATGCCGGCCCGCCGCTTCTGTTCTTTGGCTCGGACACCTATCACATGTGGACGCTCTACGGCACGCAGCTTTATTATCTGTACTCGGGCGACAAGGCCTGGCTCGACAGTATCTGGCCGCGGTTCGTCGCGGGCATCACGTTCATCACGAACAAGATCGATGGCAACGGCCTTCTGTCCGTCACGGGCACCAACGACTGGGCGCGCGACGGCCAGCAGGGCGAGAACATCGCGGCCAACGCGCTGCTCTACGGCGTGCTCGTGCGCGGCGCGCAGCTCGCGCAGGCCGAGGGCGACGCCGCGCTGGCGAGCGCCTACGCGACGCGCGCGGCGAACCTGAAGGTCCAGATCAACGCGCGGCTGTGGGACTCGACCGCGGGCGCTTACAAGGACAACCCGACGAGCGCGCTGTATCCCCAGGATGGTAACGCGCTCGCGGTGTGGCTCGGCGTGGTCGACGACGGCGCCAAGGCGCGCAGCATCAGCTACGTGCTGAACGAGAACTGGAACGACAAGGGCTCGCGGGGACCCGAGTTCACGTTCAACACCGGCGTCCCGCGGATCAGCACCTTCGCGGGATCGATGGAGCTGATGTCTCACTTCCAGACCGGCTATGACGTGCGCGGCCTCGCGATGATCCGCGCGATGTGGGGCTACATGCTGAACGCGCCGCAAGGCACGGGCAGCACGATCTGGGAGGGCCTCAACTCCGACGGCAGCTTCGCGTACCAGGACTCGTATCAGAGCCTGTCCCACGGCTGGGGCACCGGCCCGACCTCGGCGCTGACGTTCTACGTGCTCGGCCTCGCCCCCGACACCGTCACCGGACAGACCTATCACGTCATCCCGCACCCGGGCGATCTCACCCACGTCGAAGGCAACCTCACGATGGCGGCGGGCAAGCAGGTGTTCTCCAACTACGACGTCGGCGCCTCCTGCGGAACGTTCGCGATGCGCGTCGATTCCCAGCAGCACACCGGCTCGACCGGGCGGATCGGCGTGCCGCGGTTCGGCGCCAATCACACCGTGCTCGTCAACGGCCAGACCGCCTGGAACGGCACCAGCTTCGTCGCCTCGGCCGGCATCACCGGCGCGAGCCAGGACGCCGACTACATCTATTTCACGGGCGTCCAGCCGGGGGTGCGCGTGTTCAGCTTCACCGACGGCGTCAGCTGCCCCGCCGCGCCCGAGCAGTGGAGCTTCTGCTCCGACGAGAACGCCACCTGCGCGTTCACCGGCACCAAGCGCGTGCGCTACGGCAAGCGCGGCAAGTACAAGTACGGCATCTTCACCGGCGGCGTGTCGTGCAGCAACGCCACGTTCGTCGACCCGATCGAGGGCGTCCCCAAGTCGTGCCAGATCTCCGACGAGCTCTACACCGCCTGCGCCGCCGAGGGCCAGACCTGCGCGTTCACCGGCACGAAGGAAGTCCGGTTCGGCGCCAATGGCCAGTGGGTCAGCCGCACCGCCACCGGCAGCATCGCCTGCACCCCGGCGATCTTCGGCGATCCGGTGCTGAACGTCGTGAAGCGCTGCGAGTATCGCGATCCGGTCGCCGCCCCGGCCGCGGCCAAGCGCGGAACCACCCGCCTCGCGCATTGAGCTGGAATCCGGAGTCGACGTCGCACGTCGCCCCGATGACACGAGCGAGAAGTCGTCGGTTCACCTCAGCTTGACGGTCGAGCATGGGGCGGTAAGTTATCGCGTGATAACCATGCCGCGCCCGCGGGCCTACGACCACGCTCAGCTCATGGCAGCGGCGTACGCCGTGCTGCGCGCGCGCGGTCCGGCCGGGCTCTCGATGCGGCCGATCGCAGCGCTGCTCGGGGTCAGCCAGCCCGCGCTGTCGAAGCGGCTCGGATCCAAGCACGCGCTGCTGGCCGCGCTCCAGCGCTGGGCGACGGACCAGACGCGCAGCCTGCTCGCCACCCTCGGTGACCGCGGACCGATCGACGGGCTGCGCCGGCTGTTCCGCGCGTTCGCTCGCCAGGTGACCTCGCCGCGCGAGCTCGCGCACCTGCTGGCGTTCGCCGCGCTCTGCCTCGCGGATCCGCGGCTGCGCGCGCTCGCCCGCGCTCGGCAGCGCCTGCTGGTCGACGAGGTCGCTGGGGCGCTGCGTCGCGCCGGAGGTACCCGCGTGGCAGCGACCGCGCGCGCGGTGGTCGCGCTGCTCGATGGTGTCCCGGTGCGCTGGGCGGCGGAGCCGCGCGGCTCGCTCGAGCGCGCGCTGCTCGAAGCCCTGACCGTGGCGCTCCGCGCCGCCGGGTTGCCCACGCGGTGACGACGATCGCTCCCCATGCGGCAAGGGACGTTGCCGCGCCTTCAGAAAGGACAGCCATGGATACGGCGATGCAGAACAAGCAGCTGGTTCGCGAGTCGATCGATCGCGTGTGGGGCGCCCAGCGCGTCGATGACGTTGGCCGGTTTCTGGCCGACGACTTCATCGATCACAGCGCGGCGCCCGGCACCGCACCCGGCCCGGCCGGGTTCGCCGCAGGCGTGCGTCGGATCCTCGCCGGGTTCCCCGATGCCTGCAACACGATCGACGAGATCGTGGCGGAGGCCGACCGCGTGGTCGTGCGATGGACGATGACCGGCACCCACGGCGGCGATGGGCTCGGATTCCCCGCGACGGGGCGCGCCGTCCGGCTTGAGGGCGTGACGATCTCCCGGATCGCGGACGGACGCATCGCGGAGCACTGGAGCTTTCGCGACGACCTCGGCCTGCTCCGTCAGCTCGGGCTCATGCCCTGAGGGGTCACGGCCCGCGGAGGCCAGATCGGGTCATCGCGGTCGCTGCGACCTGCGGATCCGGGGCGCGGCAGCCAGGGCGCCGTCGCAGCCGCAAGGAGGGCGACATAAATGCTCGACATGCGACACGTTGCAGCGCATACAGTGCGTCTGGTCAGGACGATTTCGTGGGACGGCGCGTGTCGCCCCCTCGCCTTGACCATGTCTGCTACGAGGAGCGCTGCGATGTCTCAAGGTACGATCAAGCGGTTGACTGACAAGGGGTTCGGCTTCATCGAGAACGGCTCGGGTACCGACCTGTTCTTCCACATGTCCGCCGTCGAGGGCGTACGGTTCGAAGAGCTGCGCGAAGGTCAGAAGGTTTCCTACAACGAAGGCCGTGGCCCCAAGGGTCCGCGCGCCGAAAACATTCGCGTTGTCTAAGCGCGTTTAACAAACGCCCGGGGGTAAGCCCCGTTTCGTCGAACGACCGCACGGTTACATGTCGTCTTGTCGTGTAGCCGCGGACCCTGGAGCGGTGGCGTTGCCACCGGTCGGGTCGTGGTCAGGTGGATCGACCGGTGAGCGACGTGGCGACCTTGCGGGAACACCGATTCGAGGTCGTCGAGCCCGCCGGTGGCCGCGGCGTGCGTCGCCGCGGCGTCGATCCCTGCGTAACCGTGCGCGACGATGTCGCGGAGGCCGACCGCCTTGCGCAGCCCGAGCGCGGTGCTCGCCGTGAGCACCTGGTGATCGGCGAGCCGCTGGAACGACTCGGCCGCGGTGGCCGGCGCGGTGAAGCCTTCGTCCGCGATCGAGTGAGCCGCGAGATCGCAGGCTGCTTGCACCGCGAGCATCCGGTCGAACGCCACGAGGTCGAGCGCGTCGCGATCCGACGCGAGCTCGGCGGCGGTCGGGCGACGATGCAAGCGCACGCGGGCCACGCGGTCTGCGAGCTTGCGCTGCGCGAACTCCCGCCGGACCGTCGATCAGCCGTCGCCTGACAGGCCGCGCTCGGCAACCCGCTGCACGAACGCGCGTTGCAGATCACGGCGATGTCGACGTCGGGCGTCGTCCGCGCTGCACCTCGCGCGCGCGAGCCGGACAGCCGCGCGAGCTTCACCTTGGTGAGGCGCAAGCGCCGCCGCGATCCGTGATCGAAGCGAGTCGAGATCCCTCCAGGCTTCCAGGCAGGCGCGCCACCGAAAACGAAAAATCCCTGGAGGTGATAGCGCCTCCAGGGACCTTTCGTTCGTGTTTCGTAGCGGGGGCAGGATTTGAACCTGCGACCTTCGGGTTATGAGCCCGACGAGCTACCAGGCTGCTCCACCCCGCAACAAGCTGCTGTCAGTTCGGCCATCATCGGACTACCGGAAACGAAAAGCCCCTGGACGGGGTAGCGCGGCCAGGGACCTTTCGTTCGTGTTTCGTAGCGGGGGCAGGATTTGAACCTGCGACCTTCGGGTTATGAGCCCGACGAGCTACCAGGCTGCTCCACCCCGCAACAAGCTTTCAGGCAGATGTATCTAGCCCTCCCGTGTTCGATCGTCAAGGGCTCGGCGACTTTTCGCGGCAGGACCTGCAGATCTGGTGCGGCGATGGGAACGGCAGGTGGGTCGCAGCAAATGGCGGCAGCAGATCGACGAGCAGGGGTTCGTCGATCGTCGGACAATGACCGATGCTGTGGAGCCCACACGGGTCGTCGGGGTGGTCGGGCGCCTGGCGCCTTGGAGGGCGCGTTGACGCCGAGGGGCGTGCATCCGCTCGTGGAGCAACTGCTCGCGCAGGTGGGGGCGTCGGACGCCCAGGTCCCGGCGCTCGAGTCGTGGCAGGCGCTGCTCGGGCTCATGAGCGCGGTGTGCCGCCAGGCCGACCAGGCGCGCGAGGTCCTGGAGGAGTCGGTGGAGATCTCGTCGCGCGAGATGCAGCGGCTGTATCAGGACCTGAAGCGCCAGACCGAGAGCGAGCGCGTCGAGCAGGAGGCGATCATGCGGGCGACCCTGGAATCGGCGTTCGAGGGCATCTTGGTCGTCGATAACGACCGCGAGGTGATCGCCGTGAACAAGCGGTTCGCGGAGCTCACGCGGCTGCCCGAATCGGCGCTGGCCACGCGCGACCCCCGGGTGCTCGTGGCGGCGGCGCTGCGGGCGGTCGAGCTCGGGGAGGTCGCGGCGGTGTACGAGACCGACGCGACGATGCGCGAGGAGGTCGAGCTGCGCGATGGCTCGGTGGTCGACTGGTTCAGCGCGCCGGTCCGGACCCCCGACGGCACGAAGGTCGGACGCGTGGCGCTGTTTCGCGACGTCACCGCCGAGCGACGGGCGCACCGCGACCTCGAGCACGCTCGCGAGGCGGCCGAGGCCGCCAGCCAGGCCAAGAGCCTGTTCCTGGCCAACATGTCGCACGAGCTACGGACGCCGCTGAACGCGGTGATCGGGCTGGCCGACCTGCTGCTGCTCGAGCGCGATCCGCTGGTGGCGCGCCAGCGCGAGTACCTCGATGGCATCGCGTCGAGCGGACGGCACCTGCTGGCGCTGGTGAACGACGTGCTGGATCTCTCGAAGATCGAGGCCGGCAAGCAGGCCCTCGATCTGCAGTCGATCGCGATCCACGACGCGATCGCCGATGGGATGTCCGCGATCGTGCCGCTGGCCAACGCGCGCGGCGTGATCCTCGAGCCGGCGACGATCGTCGCCGTGCCCAACGTGCGGGCCGACCGGGTGCGGCTGCGCCAGATCCTCTACAACCTGATCTCGAACGCGGTGAAGTTCACCAACCGCGGCGGCATGGTCCGGATCCGTGCGCGCAGCGACGGCGAGCGGGTATCGATCGCCGTGGTCGATACCGGCATCGGGATCAACCCCGAGGACCTGTCGCGGCTGTTCCGCTCGTTCGAGCAGCTGACGTTGCCTTCAGGTGACCGGCCCGGAGGCACCGGGCTGGGGCTCGCGCTCACCAAACGCCTGGTCGAGATGCACGGTGGCACGATCGACGTCGAGAGCGAGCTGGGGGTCGGAACAACGTTCACCGTCAGGATACCGGTGGGCTGATGGCACGCATCCTCGTGGTGGAAGATGATCTGTGGAGCCGGCGGCTGGTGTTCGAGCTGCTCGTGATGCGCGGTCACGACGTCCTGTGCGCCGCCGGGGTCAGTGATGGACGGGCGCAGCTGGACACGGTGCGGTTCGACGCCGTGCTGCTCGACATCAACATCCCCGGCGGGGGTGGGCTGGTGCTGCTGCACGAGATCCGCGAATACAACGCGGTGATGCCAGTGATCGCGTTCACCGCATCGACGATGGCGGGGGATCGCGAGCGGTTTCTGGCCGAGGGGTTCACGGCGCACCTCAGCAAGCCCATCGACGTCGCGACGTTCGCCGCGACCGTGGAACAGCACTTGCCGCCAGCCCGGTGAGCTCCTAGATTCGTTTCGGCGGATTAGTTTATCTCTGACGGAATTCGCCGGCAGAAGCCGTGCCCTCGCAAACGCGCGCATGGGCCGACGTCCACTGCAGAGGACGGTGCGTCGTGCCGGTGTCCACTGGAGTGGACGCAGGCGGCGGCGAACTCCTGGAACCGCGGGTGCCGCCGCTTGGCACGTTCCACGCACAGAGCCAGGTCGTTACGCGACGGGGATGCACGGAGGACCGGTGGAGGAACGCGGAGGGTCTGGGGGCAGGCGTGGGCGCCAGGGTGGTCGAGAGCGGGTCGCGTGAGGTGACGGGTTGGCGAGGTCGTGGTGGTGCGGGGGGATGGTCGGGGCCCGTGGGATGGCAGGTCGGGGCTGGGTACCGAGAGGGGAGCTCAGGTAACCGGAGAGCTCGAGCGGTTGGGTGGGAAGGGAGGACGGCGCTTTCAGGGGTCGGTCAGGTCGCGTGAGCCGGTTGGGGAACTGGGGAGGGATCGGCTCACGCGGCCTGGGTTTTTTTGGCGTCCGGACGCGCGCCTCGCCGCGAGGGTCGCGCGTCTATGATGGCGGCGATGGCGATCGTCATCCTCGACTTCGACGGCACGATGACCGATGCCGAAGCTGAAGGTCGGCCGTTTCGCGATGGCTACCTCGAGGACCTGTGCGCGCTGGTGGGCCGGCCCGCCGCGGATCCCGAGGTGTTGGCGATCGCCGACCAGGTCGAGGCCGAGCTCACGCTCGCTCCAGAAGTGCATCCGTTTCTGTGGCTCGGCCGCGCCGTCGCGCCGGCGACCGTGGATCCGTACCTGCGCATGGTGCCGATCGCGAACCGGATCCTCGATCGGTTCGGCGCGATCCGCGATCCGCTGGATCGCGGCCGGCTGCTGGCGACGGTGCTCTACAAGTACAACTACATGAAGACGCTCGGCCAGCCGGTGTTCCGCGCCGGCGCTGGCGAGGTGCTGCGCGAGCTCACCGGGACCGAGGCGTGGATCGTGACGAACTCGGATCCGCACGCGGTGGCCAGAAAGCTCGCCGCGCTCGATCGCGAGGTGCCCGGCGCGGCGTGGCTCGCGCCGCGGGTGCGCGGCCAGGCGCGCAAGTTCGAGGTCGATGACGCGTGGAGCGTGGCGCCCGAAGCGCTCGCCCTGCCCGGCCTCGCGCGACCGGTGCTGCTGCGCCGCAAGAGCTACCACGCGATCCTGCGCGCGCTGCTCGACGGCGCCGGGGCCGAGTTCGCCGACGCGATCGTGATCGGCGATATCTTCGAGCTCGATCTCGCGCTGCCGCTGGCGCTCGGCGCGCGGGTCGGGCTGGTGGCTTCGCCGCGCACGCCGGCCTACGAGCGCGCGTTCGTCGCCGCGCATCCGCGCGGCCGGGTCATCGAGGACCTGCGCGAGATCCCGGCGCTGGTCGCGGCGCGCGGTTGACGCGTCAGCCATGTTCCACGCTGACCGGCGCGCTGGCGTGGAGCAGCAGGCCGAGCAGCGCGATCGTCCGGCCGGCCACGCGCTGGACGTCCGCGAGCCGCGGCGCGGCCTCTGCGAGCGGCCCGGCGCCGAACCCCATCGCGCTCGCGGCGTCGACGAGCGCGGCGACACCCACGGCGCTCGTGATCGCCTCGCGCAGGCATTGCCGGCGGCCGGCCGTCCCCGTGGCATAGGACACCGCGGTCGCGGTCAGGTGGATCGCGTCGACCGCGGCCCGCCGGGCGCGATCGGCGAGGTCCGGCGGCCAGCGTACGGCGACGCGGTGCACGGCGGTCAGCGTGGCGCGCGCCGCGAGGTACGCCGCGCAGCGCTCGAGGTTGAGGAGCTCCGACATGCCGACCGGAACAGCACGCCGCGCGCCGTCGCAACCACGCGACATCGCGTGGCCGTTTGTCCGATTCGTCCGCCGTTCGGACAGCTGGGGTGGCGACGCCGGACGCCACCGGCCGGATCGCCGCGCCGCCCGCCGCCCGCCGCGGCTGGCACCGGGCGCAAGTTTCACCGGCCACACGCCGAGTTGCGACGGAACGCCGCGCCCCCGACCCGGTGCCGCGGCGCGCTGCACCGCCAGGGACTTGACCGACGACGCGGTTCCCGTGACTGTCTGGGCATGGCCGACGCCGACAAAGTCATCGTGTCCTGCGCGCTCACCGGCGCGGTGACGACCAAGCGGCACTGTCCGGCGATCCCGTACACGCCGGTCGAGATCGCCGAAGAAGCGCGCCGCGCGTACGACGCCGGCGCGGCGATCGTCCACATCCACGCGCGCAACGAGGACGGCTCGCCGACCTGGTCGAAGGAGACGTTCGCGCGGATCATGGCCGAGACCAAGGCGCGTTGCCCGATCCTCATCAACTGGTCGACCGGGGGCGCCGGTCCGATGACGGAACGGGTCAACCACCTCGCGCTGCGGCCACACATCGCCGCGCTCAACATGGGCTCGATGAACTACGCGAAGTGGAGCGCTGCCAAGCGCCAGTTCGCGTTCAACTTCGTGTTCGCCAACCCGTTTGATGACATCGTCGCGTTCGCCACCGCGATGAAGGAGCACGGCGCGAAGCCCGAGATGGAGTGCTTCGACGTCGGCCACACCGCCTCGCACCGCGTGCTGGTCGATCTCGGGCTGCTCGAGGCGCCCTACTACTTCTCGTTCATCATGGGCGTGCTCGGCGGCATCCCGGCCACCGCCCGCCACCTCGCGTTCCAGGCCGACCAGGTCCCGGCCGGCGCGCGCTGGAAGGTGATCGGCATCGGCCGCGACCAGTGGACGCAGGTGATGGCGGCGCTCGCGCTCGGCGGCGACATCCGGGTCGGCCTCGAGGACAACTTCTACTTGCCGGACGGCGCCATGGCGGCGTCGAACGGTGCACTGGTAAGCGCTGCGGTCGAGCTCGTCAAGCTGTCGGGCCGCAGCGTCGCAACCGTCGACGAGGCCACGCAGCTGCTGTGGCCCCAGGGTGTACGCAATTGAGCTTCGAACTTGAACTGACCCGCGCGATCGAACTCGCGCGCACGATCGGCGCGGAGGTCATGGCGTTGCAGCGCGGCGCGCTGCACGTCGAGATGAAGCCCGGCGACGAGCCGGTGACCATCGCGGATCGCCTGGCGTCCGAGCGGATCGTCGCCGGACTCGCCGCGAGCTTCCCCGCCGACCCGATCATCTCCGAGGAGCTGCCGCCGGCGGTCGGCGCGCTGGGCGCCCCGCGCGTGTGGCTGGTCGATCCGATCGATGGCACCAAGGACTTCATCCGCGGCGAGGATGGCTACTCGGTGATGATCGGCCTGGTCGTCGCCGGGGTGCCGACCGTCGGCGTGGTGTACCAGCCACCGCTCGATCGGCTGTTCTACGGAAGCCCCGCGGGTGCGTTCATGACCTACCAGGGCCAGACCACCCGGCTGGCGGTCTCGCCAGTCGCGGTGGCGGCCGACGCGCGCCTGGTCGCCTCGAAGTCGCATCGCAGCGCCGAGATCGATCGCGTGAAGCAGCGGCTCGGGATCGTCGACGAGCTCAGCCTCGGCTCGGTCGGGCTGAAGCTGTGCGTGATCGCCGCCGGCATGCGCGAGCTGTACGTGAACCCGGCCGCGAAGACCAAGGCGTGGGATACGTGCGCCCCCGAGGCGATCCTGGTCGCGGCCGGCGGGCGGCTGAGCGATCTGTTCGGGCGGCCGATCCGCTACGTGGCCGAGCTCGGCCATCACCACGGGCTCGTCGCTTCGAACGGCCGGATTCACGATGAGGTGGTTGCCAAGCTGTCACCGCTGTTCGCCAACCTGGCCTGATGGCATCGTGATAGCATCGCCGCCATGCGCGGAGGCCGCCGATGTTCCCTGGCCGCACTGGCATCGCTGCTGATCGGGGGCCCCACCCTGGCCCAGCCGCCGAGCGCATCCGCGCTGAAGAGCCGCCGCGCCGCTTCTGATCTGGTGAAGAAGGCCAACGAGCGGATCGACGCCGGCGACTTCGCCGCCGCGATCGATCTCTACAAGCAGGCCTATACGCTGGCGCCCGCGGCGGGGCTCCTGCCGAACATCGGCTCGGCGTACCAGAAGCTCGGCCAGCCGCAGGACGCGCTGCAGTACTTCTGTAAGTACTTGCATGACGAGCCGGCGGGCGAGGCCGCCGGGTTCGCGCAGGCGCAGGTCCGTGCGCTGCAGATCCAGCTCGGCAATCCCCCGGGCGACGACCACGACGCGTGCGCGCCGGCCAAGCCCACCGTCGTCCCCGAAGCCACCCGCGCCGCGCCCTCGGTTCCCCCGCCCGCGAAGGCCGCTGCCCCCACGCGCCCGGCAGCCGCCGCCGACCCGGCGTGGGGCACCTTGGCCTACGTCGGGCTCGCCACGGCGGTCGTCGGCGTCGCCGCGCTCGGCGTCGGCACCTACGATGGCGTGCAGGCGCAGCACATCACCAACCAGATCGATGGCCACCCGCCCGGCCAGCCGTGGCCGGACAACATCCAGGACCTGCAGCGCCGCGGCCAGAGCTACGAAGACCAGCAGGTCGGGTTTCTGATCGGCGGCGGCGTGCTGCTCACCGCCGGTGCGGTGCTGCTCGTGATCGGCCGATCCAGCGGCCCGGCGGCGCGGCCGACCGAGACGGTGCTTCGGGTCAGCCCGACGAGCAATGGCTTCGTCGTGGCCGGCAAGTTCTGATCAGGGAAGCACGGTATCGAGCGACAGCTTGATGTGATCGGCCGGGATCGTCACACGGACCTGCCCCGTGACATCGCCCGGCTCCTTGGTCAGCGCGTCGCTGTCCTGGTCGTAGCGCGCCATCACGACGACGTCACCGGACAGCTCGGTGCCGGCGACCATCGCCTGCGCGTCGGTCAGCTCGAACGCCACGCTGTCGCCCTGCCAGGTCAGCTTGTCGACCGCGAGCGGCGGCCCCGAAGGCGCGCCATCGGCGCCCGCCCGCTTCACGATCAGGAACACCGCGGTGCCCGACTTGACGCGCGCCTTGGCCTTGTCGTCGACGCTGATGATCCCGGTCACGCGGCGGGTGGGATCGATCGCGCGGTTGGGATCCGGCGCCGCGAGCCCCATCTTGGTGACATCGGTGCCGCCCCCCGCGTGCGGATTCTTCGCCAGGTCGAGCCCGGCGTGCGGATCGCCGGCGCCGCCCATATCGACCCCGGCGTGCGGATCTTCGGAGTCCTCACCGCCGAACGCGTGCGGGTTGGCCCGCGTCATCGCCCCCACCATCGCGGGCGGTGGCACCGGCACCGCCTCGGCCGAGCTGGCGCCGGTCGGCGATGCCTGCCACTCGGCCGCTGGCGGCAAGCCGTCCGGGCTCGGCTTGCTACAGCCCACCACCAGGAGGAGGCCACCGAGGAAACCACCGAGGAAACCACCGACGGACCGAACTGCCGAGCTGGGGCGGCGCATGGGGTACGGAGCATAGCAGGAGCGATCGCCGGTCACACCCAGCGCGTCGTCGTCGTGATGGTCGCCAGCAGCTGGGAGCCTGGATGGGGCTCGCCGAGCCACGCCAGGTAGCGCGCCGCCGCGGGACCGGGGTCGGCGACCCCCGCGATCTCGTAGCGGGTGGGCGGTGCGGCACCGAGTCGCACCGTGATCCGGATCAGCCGCGAGCGCCGAAACACCGCGAGCTCGACGGCATCGCCCGGCTTGCGGGCGCCGGCCATGCTGCGCAGCTCGCCCTCGTTGGTCACCCGGAAGCCGTCGATCGCGATGATCTCGTCGCCCGGCGACAGGCCCCCGGCGGCGGCCGGGCTATCGTCGAGCACCGCGGTGACCTTGCTGCCGCCGAGCGTGGCGCCGAGCCACACCGCCGCGCAGCCATCGGCGATCTGCGCCGGGTCCGCGCTGGCCCGCAGCTCGAGGCCGACGTGGCGCAGCTCCTCGCCGAGCTCGGGATCCTCGGTGCCGCGGATCTGGCGCTCGAACACGTCGACGAGCGAGAGCCCGGTGGCCTCCTCGAACACCGGCTGGAGATCGTCGGGGTGCGGCTCGCCGGGCTGGCCGTAGCGCTGCCAGATCAGCCGCAGCACGTCGTCGAGGCTGCGCGCGCCCTCGGTGCGCCGGCGGATCTGGAGGTCGAGCGCGAACATCGCGAGCCCGCCCTTCAGGTAGTAGCTGACCGTGGTGTTGACGTTGGACTCGTCGGGCTTGTACAGCTTGATCCAGGCGTCGAACGACGACGCCTCGAGGCTGTGGCGGCGCCGGCCTGGCGTGGCCATGAGGCGCGCCCAGTCGTCGAGCACCTTCTCGAGGAAGCTCTTGCCGGTGATCCGGCCCGAGGTCCGCAGCGCGAACCGATCGTAGTGGCTGGTCAGCCCCTCCATCAGCCACAGGCACGGCGTGTAGGCCTCGCGGGTGTAGTCGAACTCGAGCAGCGGACGCGGCGCGATCCGCTTGCCGTTCCAGGCGTGGAACAGCTCGTGCGAGAGCAGCTCGAGCAGCCCCTCGTAGTGCTTGCGCGACGCCGCGAAGTGCGGATGGTACAGGTTGATGCTCGACGCGCGGTGCTCGAGGCCGCCGTAGGCATCGTGGGCCAGCATGAGCACGAACGTGTAGTGCTCGCACGGCGCCGCCCCGAACCGCTTCACGTGATCCTCGACGATCGCGCCCAGATCGGTAGCGAGCCGGGCCTCGTCGAACATGCCGCCGGGAGCGCGATCGCCCCAGATCGCCAGGCGGACCGGGATCGGGGCCGCCACGGCGTAGGTCCGCACCGGCCCGGCGTGGATCGGCTGATCGTAGAGCTCGTCGATGTTGGCCGCGGTGAGCCGGTACGGCCGGGGCAGATCGGTGCCGGCAGCGCTCCAGGCCAGCCCCGTGATCAGCGTCCAGCCGTCGGGGATCGCGAGCTCGACCTCGATCGGCGCCGCCCGCAGGTCGCTCGGCACGAGGAACGTCGCCGGCCCGTGGAGGAACGCGTGGTCGGCGTCGATGTGGTTGGTGCGCACCGTGAGATCGTGGCCGTACACCGAGTAGCGGACGTACAGCTCGCGCGCCCCCGCGCTATCGACCGACCAGGTCGACTTGTCGCGCTTGACCACGGTGCGCGGCACGCCATCGTCGCCGATCACCACCAGGTCGCGGATGAACCGGGCGTAGTCGCGGATGAGGTAGCTGCCCGGCGACCACGCGGGCAGCATGAGCTCGGTGGTGGCGGCCGAGGTCGAAAACCGCAGCTCGATGTCGACGACGTGGCGGCTCGGGTGGTCGAGCCGGAGGGCGTAGCGCAACGACATGAAGACGTTGCTAGCACAGCTGCTATCCTGGATGGCATGCCGAGGCTGGTTGGCTTGGTGTTCGCCTGGGCGGCCACCGCCGCGGCCGCCCCGGCCGGTCGCGTGGTCCGCGTCGAGCGCGCGGGCGGGCCGGCGAGCGCCCCGCCGCGGATCTGCCAGGTCCGCGCCGGCGAGGGCAACTGCATCGGCGCCGAGCCGCGCAACGGCCAGACCGTCCTGGTGCTCGACGACCATCAGGTCGTCGCCGAGGTCCAGGTGATCGACGCCAAGCTCACGCTGCCGAGCTGCGAGAATCTTTGGACGATCAAGGTCCGCACCGTGCGCGGCAGCCTGTCGGACGGCGACAAGCTGGGCGTGATCGACGACGCGGTGAGCCCGACCCGGGCGCGCGTGCTCGACAAGGCCCGCCTCGTCAGCCCGAGCGGCCAGCTCGGCGACGAGGTCTGGCACGCGCTCGACCGCGATGGCGACGGCACCGCCGACGTGATGATCACCCGGTTTCGCTGCAACGCGGCCGGCAAGGCGGTGACCGATCCGACGAACTACTGCCTCGACATCTGGGCGCGCGCCCCCGGCGACCGGCGCAGCAAGCTGGTCCGCACCACCCAGCTGAACTTCGCGACCTGCACGGTCTGAGCGTGCTACGGCTATGTCCGTCATGACCTTGCCGCCTCGCCAGGACCACGTGCCGAATTGACCGCCGTCACGGATCGCCGCGCCCTGCTCGCCGCCGAGCGGGGTACCCTGTACAAGGAGGCCGAGACCCGGATCGCGCTGGTCTACCCGAGCCCGTACCGCGCGGCGATGTCGTCGCTGGGCTACCAGCAGATCTACCGCACGCTGCACGCGATGCCCGGGGTCGCCGCGGATCGCGCCATGCTGCCCGAGCCGTCCGCGCCGGGCGGCCTGTTCGTGACGCTCGAGGAGGCGCGGCCGGTCGGCGGCTACCCGATGCTCGCCTACTCGGTGGCCTACGAGCTCGAGATCGCCGGCGTGATCGACACCCTCGATCGCGCCAGCATCCCGGCGCTGGTCGCCGATCGCGACGCCCGCCACCCGCTGGTCATCGCCGGCGGACCGCTGACGTTCTCGAACCCGGCGCCGCTCGCGCCGTTCTTCGACGTCATCATCGTGGGCGAGGGCGAGCAGCTGATCGTCGAGCTGGTCGAGCTGGCGCGCGACGCCGGGTTCGCGCGCGAGCGCCTGTGGGCCGCGCTCGCCGACCGCCCCGGCTACTACCTGCCCCACCTGCACGGCGAGCGCGTGCCGCCGGTCGCCGCGGCCCCCGACGCGCTGCTGCCGGCGCGCTCGGTGATCCTGACGCCGCACGCCGAGCTCGCCGACATGTTCATGACCGAGGCGGCGCGCGGCTGCTCGCGCGGCTGCACGTACTGCGTGATGCGGCGGTCGACCAACGGCGGCATGCGGATCGTGCCGCGCGCGCAGATCATCGCCGGGATCCCGGCCGAGGCGCGCCGGGTCGGCCTGGTCGGCGCCGCGGTGACCGACCATCCCGACATCGCCGCGATCGTGCGCGACGTGGTCGACGGCGGCCGCGAGGTCGGGATCTCGAGCCTGCGCGCCGACAAGCTCGACGACGAGCTGGTCGGCCTGCTCGCGCGCGGCGGCTACCGCACGCTGACCGTCGCGGCCGACGGCGCGAGCGAGCGGATGCGGCGCGTGGTCGAGCGCTCGACCCAGGCCAAGCACCTGATCCGGTCCGCCGAGCTCGCCGCCGCGCACCGCCTCCACACCCTCAAGATCTACATGATGCTCGGCGTGCCCGGCGAGACCGACGCCGACGTCGACGAGCTGATCGCGTTCTCCAAGGAGCTCGCCGCGATCCACCCGCGCGTCGCCTACGGTCTCGCGCCGTTCGTCGCCAAGCGCAACACGCCGCTCGACGGCTCGCCGTTCGCCGGCATCCCCCTCGTCGAGGCCCGCCTGGCGCGGCTGCGCAAGGGCCTGTCGGCCGCGCGGCTCGGCGGCAAGGTCGCCGTGCGGCCGACCTCGGCGCGCTGGGCGTGGGTCGAGTACATGCTCGCCCAGGGCGAGTCCACCGCGGGCCTGGCCGTCATGGACGCGCACCGCGCCGGCGGCAGCTTCGCCGACTACAAGCGCGCGTTCGCCGACCGCGGCGTCGTTCCCACCGGCCCGCGCGCCCGCGTGCCGTCGAGCCAGGAGCTGATCGCGCTGCGCCGCCAGCGCCTGGCCGCCTCCCCGGCCTGAGCAGCGGGCCCCCGTCGACGACCGTGCGCCGAGCTGGCCAGGCGCGCGACCAACCCCTGCGCCCTGCTCGCGCGCACCCATCGTCGCGCGATCGCCAGGCGTCAACGAGCTCGCCGGGGCGACCGCGAGCGGCTGGGGTCGGCGGCCGCGACCGTAACCGGGACTGGCCGGCCTTGTTCCGCACATACCTCTCGGAGCCTGCGCACGCGCCCACCGTTCTGGGGCGGGCGCGCGCCCCGACGCCCAGCCGCGCAGCAGCCCCGGCGAGCTCGCGTGCCCGCGGTCTCCCGCGCGCTACAGTTCGTCGACGCCCTGGCGCAGGTACGCCACGGTATCGATCAGCGTGAGCTGCGGATCGCGCGCGACGAACCCGAGCTCGCGCGCCGCCTTGGACGAATCGATCCACCAGTAGTGGCCCGCCATGTCGACCGAGATCCGATCGACCGGCGGCTCCTTGCCGCGCCAGCGGTACAGCTCCTCGATCGCGCTCGCGCCCCACTTGTTCCACGACGCCGGCAGCTTGAGCCGCGGGGGCGCGACCTTGGCGACCCGGCCGAGCCGCGCGAAGAACTCCGCGGTCGTCCAGTTGGGGCCGCCGAGCAGGTAGCGTTCGCCCGGCCGACCGCGATCGAGCGCCGCCGCCGTGGCCGCGGCCGCGTCGCGCGCGTCGACGAAGCTGATCCCGCCGTCGGGGACCGTCGGGATCTGGCGCTTCAAGAACTTGCGGACGTCGCCGGTCGACGACAGCCGGCGATCGCCCGGCCCGAGCAGCAGCGAGGGGTTGACCGCGATGACGTCGATGCCGAGCCGCTTGCCATGCTCGAACGCCAGGCGCTCCTGGTAGATCTTCGAGGCGTAGTACGGCCAGCCCGCGACGATGTCCTCGGGATACGGCGCGGTCTCGTCGAGGATCGCCTCGTCCTTGGACACGCCGATCGTGCCGCTGGTCGAGGCCAGCACCATGCGGCCGACCTGCGCGGCGGCCATGCGCTCGAGCACGCGGCGGGTGCCGTCGACGTGCAGCCGCATCATCCGCTGGGCATCTCCGGGATCGCGCGACACCGCGCCGGCGAGGTGAAACACCGCCGCGACGCCGTCGAGCGCGCGGTCGAGCTCGGGCCCCGCCAGCACGTCGCCGCGGACGTGCTCGACGCCGAGGTCGGCCAGGATCGCCGAGCGGGTCCGCGCCAGGCCGCGCACCGCGAAGCCCTGCTCGCCCAGCACGCGGCACAGGTGCTCGCCCAAAAACCCGGTCGCGCCGGTGACCAGCACGCGGCGGTCAGTCACGGGCTTCCTCCTCGACGGTCTTGCCCTGGGACTCGAGGTACTCTGCCATCGGCGTCACCCCGGCCTCGCCGAGCGTCCAGGCGCGGTCGTGCGGCGCCAGCCGGCGGATCACCGACTCGACGTGATAGGTCACCGCGCGGTACTGGTCGCTGCGCGACCGATCACCCGCCAGGGCCACGACCTCGCTGTAGGGAATGAACGGTCCGACGTACGCCGCGACCCGCTCGCCGCGGCGCGGCAGGTAGCGGCCCTTGGGCATCGCGTCGTAGGTGCCCGCGAGGTACATCGGCAGGATGCCGCACTTGTTGGTCATCGCGAGGTAGCCGAGCGACGGCTTGAAGTCGGTCATGATCCCGGTCTCGCTGCGGGTGCCCTCGGGGAAGATCAGCAGGATGTAGCCATCGCGGATCACCTCGCCGGCGAGCCGCAGCGACTCGCGCAGCGAGCCGTGGCGCTCCATCGGCACCAGGTTGGTGAAGTTCTCGAAGTACATCCGGCGCACCGGATCGTCGAAGAAGTAGTCCTTGGCCGCGAGCGCCACCAGCGCCTCGCCCTGCTCGCCGAGCGCGTACTTGATGAGGCCGGTATCGAGGTGGCTCGAGTGGTTGGCGCACACGATGTAGCCGCCGAACGGCGGGACCTGCGCGCCGCCGTGGACCGTGGTGTCGAGCACCCGCTGGTACAGCGCGGTCATGCCGCTGCGCAGCGCCTGGCGGCCGAGCGCGACCAGCGGCGCCGGCACGTCGATATCGTCATCGGCCTTCTTGTCCTCGGCGGCCTTCTCTCGGGCGAGCCGATCGCGCCGCGGCTTCTCGGTCTTGACCTTGGCGCCCAGCCGCGCGATCAGCCGCTCGACATCGGCGACGGTCTCGACCGCCTGGAGCTCGGCCGGATCGGGCAGGTTCACGCCCGCGGCCTCGAGCGCCACCGCCAGCTCGGTGAACATCAGCGAATCGAACCCGAGATCGGCCAGCCGGGTCTCGCTGGTCACCGCGCCGCGCTTGGCCTGCGAGACATCGGCGAGCAGGTCGTGCAGCCACGCGCCGGCCGTCCCCACCGGCGCGTCGAGCTTCTTCAGCTCGGCGCCGCCCTTGACCGCGCGCTCGAGCCGCGCGAGCTCCTGGACGACATCGCGCCGCCGGACCTTGCGCGACGCGGTCTTGGGCAGATCGTGGTCCCACAGGTGGACGATCTTGATCCGCTTGTGGGCCGCGAGCGTCTTGCCGACCTTCTTGATGTGATCGCGGACCGCCTCGCGGACCGCCTCGCGGCTCGGCTTGCCTTCGCCCTCGCCCTGGTCGTACTCGGGGACGACCAGCGCCGCGACCTGTTCGTTGCCGACGTCGCCGCCGCCCGGCAAGCCCACGACCGAGATCTCCTTGATGTACTTCGAGTCGCGATAGAGCTCCTCGAGCTCGTCGGGATAGACGTTCTCGCCCGACGGACCGAGGATCATCTCCTTCTTGCGGCCGACGATGAACAGGTTGCCATCGCCGTCGATCCGGCCGAGATCGCCGGTGTGCAGCCAGCCGTCCTGCAGGGTCTGCGCGGTCGCCTCGGCGTTCTCGAAGTAGCCGCTCATCACGTTGGGGCCCTTGGCGATCACCTCGCCGACCCCGCTTCCGTCGGGCTTGTCGATCCGCACGTCGATGCCGGGCAGCGCGCGGCCGACCGAGCCGGCGACGATCTTGTCGCCCGGCCGGGTCACCGTGAGCACCGGCGACGACTCGGTCATGCCGTAGCCCTCGTAGAGGTTGAAGCCCAGGCCCCGGAACGACTTGAGGGTCTCGGGCGGCAGCGCCGAGCCGCCGGTGATGAGCAGCCGCATCCGGCCGCCGAGCTTTCGGTGCACCGGGTAGAACAGCAGCTTGCCGGCGCCGACGTCCCACGGCAGCTTGTCGCGCAGCGCGCGGTTGAGCTCGACGATCGAATCGAACGCCTTCTCGATCAGCACGCCGGCGTCGCTGACGTTCTTGTAGATCTTGCGTTCGAGCAGCTGGAACAGCGCAGGCACGCCGACCATCCCGGTGATGCCCTGATCCTCG
>Ga0302321_100001182_pt1 | contig 22318 bp, 21 predicted proteins | sample Fen_T0_1_FD_202505 | JGI IMG/M metagenome (GOLD analysis project Ga0302321, IMG submission 202505) | Peat permafrost microbial communities from Stordalen Mire near Abisko, Sweden - Fen_T0_1 | ecosystem: Environmental > Terrestrial > Soil > Wetlands > Permafrost | place: Sweden: Abisko...
CCTAGCGATGACGGGCCGCGATTAATCTCAAGAGCAATGCGCTGCGCGGTTTCGCTGGAGGCGACGGCATCTACTTTGCGGGCGATTTCCTGGCCGCGCTGCTGGAACTCGGCGCGAAATTGGGCGGACACGGATTTCGCGCGATCCTGATTGGCCTGCTCAAACGACTGGCGCATGGTGCCGTAGATCGACACCGACATCACGGCGACACAGAGGAGGATCGTCGTGGCGAAGAGCAGGAGCAGTTTTTGGCGGAAGCTCATCGCGAGTCCTCCAGCCATGCGGAAAAGAGGTTCCAGGCGCCGATTGAGTCGGGAACCCATGCGCGGACGCGCGAGCCTGCAGCGCTCGCAATGGGGATGTGGAAGAGAGGAATCACGCTGTTGCCATCGAGCAGGGAGCGTTCGGCCTGGTAGAGACCTTCGACGGCGTTGCCGTGAAGTACGGGCGCTGAGAGCGAGAGCTGACGGGCGGTCTCGCGCAGGGTGAGCGCGGGATCGGGGCTGGGCAACACGAGACGAACGAGGCGGACATCGTCGGGACCGGACAAGGAAACTTGGACAGTGATTCCGGCATCGCGGGCGTTCAGGGCGATGCGTTCAGCGATGAGCTGCGCTTGCGGATCGCGCGGGTCATAGCTGAGCGTTAGCGCTGGCTGACGAGAACTGGCGAGAACTGCTTTCGCGCGCTGGACGTTGACTTGCGTGGGAAAGGCGGCGGAGTAGCCGGTCATCCAATTGGGGAGGATGCTGGCAGTGGGTTCGGCGGCGCCTTTCAGGAGAACTGACTGGATGGGCTTGCGGTCGATCGCGAGCGCGAGAGCTTCGCGCTGGCGAACATCTTGAGCCTTGGTGTTCGGGGTGAAGACTAGCGCCATTAACGAGAGTGGAAGAGTGGTGCGGACGCGGGGGGACGGATTGGGCTGAGGAGCGGCCTCGATGACGTCGGCGCGGCCGAGATCGAGGGCGACGGCTTGGTCGCGCAAGGATTTTCCGAATTCGATTTCGATGCTGTCGAGGTAGGGGCGTCCGGACCAGGCGTCTTCGCTGGCTACTAGTTTGAGACTTTTGCCGGGTTGAAAGTCGGCGACGCGGAACGGGCCGGTGCCTATCGGAATGCCGCTCGCGGAGCGGCTGAGAAGGAGATTGCGCGGCAGGGCTAGTTCGGCGAGAAGGCTCGGAGTGGAAATGTCGGTATCAATGGTGAGGACATCGAGGGCGGCGCGTGCGTTCCACTCGGGATGAAGCGTGACTAATATTTGGGCGATCAAACTGGCGGAGGCGTTGGTGCCGTCGTGAAACTTGGCACCGGGACGCAATGTGAATTGCCAGTGGCGGGCGGTGGAATCGCTTTGCCAAGAGACGGCGAGCGCGGGTTGGGGGCGATTTTGCGCATCGACTTTGACGAGATTGTCACCGATCAGGGCGAGCACGCGGGCTATGTCGAAGTAATCGTTGGGCGCGGCGGAGGTGGGCAGATCGAGCGTCGTGGGCGCGGATTGCATGGCGACGCGCAAGGTTCCGCCGTAGTGCGGGCGTGTGGCTGCCACGGCGACTGGAGCCAGACTCAGCAGCGCCAGACTAATTAGCGCACGAAATGGAAATACGATTCGCTTCATACCAACCTGTATCTTCACGTTTTACGATTGCGGTGGCACTAGTTTGATTCGCGTCAGACCAGAGAGCGGCGATCGTGCCATCGAACTCAAGCGTTGAACTGACGGCGACGGGGTCGCGATCGGGAATTTCGTAGGCGCGCAGCGTGTCATGGTCGGGCGTGCCGCTTTCGGAGACCAGCAACTGCGTGCCGACGCCACAGTTCGAGTGGATCGACGCTAGATCGCTGCCACTGTGTCCTCCGCGAACCGACTGATCCGTAAAACCGTCGACTAAGTGAATCGAGCCGTCTGCGGCCGCTAGAACCCAGAGCGTGTAGTTCGAGCGCGGCAGTGGGGCGGCACTGTAGAACGACGGAACGTTGGAAATCTTGCCGATGCCCGGGGCTAGAACGCCCGTAAAGAAATTGCGCGCGGGAGCGAAGAAGGCGCGGACGGCGGTTGCGTTGTTAAGAACATCTTCTTGAGGCGAGAGTGGCCAGGGATCGTCGCTGGCAGAACAGTTGAGTGTGAGCGGCGCGGTTGCGCTGGAGCGGCAGATGGTGCCGGGCAGGTAGGCGTCGAAAAGATGATCGCGGCGGAGGAAGAGGCGGCCACGGGTATCGCGCGGGAACGTGCGCGGGTGGTTGATGGAGAGCGAGGTTTCCAATTCCCAATGGGCGGACTGCTGCCGGTAGATGCTGACGCGAATGGCATCGAGCACGATAAGATGCGACCCTCCGGCAATTGCGCCGCCGGTTGTGTCAACTACGGCAGCGTCTAGGATGGGCTGCTCTTGGGCGAAGAGCATCGCCTTTTTCAAGGTGATCGGAAGCGCAGAACCTGCGGTGGTGGCCGAAGGCGGGCGAGGTAAAGACACCAGGACGATGCGGGGTTGGTCGGAGCCGAGAGAAACTTCGGCGGTCCAGACGTATTCGCGCAGGCTTTCGGAGAGTACGACGTTGACGTGGCCGATGGATTGGTCGGCAGCGGCCGTGCTTACACCGTAAATTCGCAGCTCCGCCTGGATCGCGCTGCGGACTTCGCGGACGGATTTGTCGTCGAGGGATGAACGGTTTGTGAGATCGAAGGCCAGCGTACCCGGTCCGGTTACGGCGGCGATGCGGTCGGCGAGTTGGCGGGCCGCGTCGGATTGGTTAGAGGCAAACAACAATGGGGGGAGCAAGAGGATGACGAGAAGCGAGGTCAGGCCAGTCAGCCGAAGGTCTGTTGCGCGTGATTCCATTTGTTGGTTGCGCTGATTATAGCTTGCGGTTTGCATAAGGCTTCTCGGTTCTGGGCTTTGGGCTCTGGGCTTTCGGCTTTCGGCTTTCGGGAGGGACGGGCGTTACCGCCCGTCCTTCGACAATTCTTGGTTTCACTTAATCGTTGGGGTCTTTGGGATCGGCGGCTTCTTCTGCTTTGGTTACCTGGTTTGCGGGATTCATGCCGCGGAGAACATCGTTGGTAAAAAAGAATTTACCGTCGGCGGGGACCATCATGATCTGTAATTTGTCGGAGAGGCGCTCGGCGACGATCTTGTTAATGAGCAGGGGATTCTGTTTCAGGATTTTGCTTTCGCTGGTCATGCGCTCGGCGTCGGCGGAGGCGGTCAAGCGAATGCGTTCGGCTTCGGCTTGGGCGAGAAGCTTTCGGCGTTCCATCTCGGCCCTGCTGTCAATCAACTTGGCCTCGCCTGCGGCTTCGGCGTTCTTTACCGTGGATTCCTTGCGGGCTTCGGCTTCGAGCTTGGATTGCTGAATCTGTTTTTCTTTCAGGGGCAGCAGGTATTGCATGGCATCGGCTTCGCCCTTGGCTTGGAGGACACGAACCGATGCCTGGCCTTCGGCTTGCTTCACTTCGCGTACTTTGGCGGCGTCGGCATCGGCTTCTGCGACCTTGACTTGCTTGACGTGGATTTCAGTTTCTACACCCATCTGGTCGTTCTCTTGTTCTTTCAATAACAACGACTCGAGGCCCTTGGCATATTCCTGTGGCAATTGGATGTCACGGAGCATGACCTCTTTGACGACGATGCCGTCAGCGGCAAGGCGTTTGCGGATCAAGTCGCTGGCGCGCTGGCGAACTTCTTCGCGCTTGGCGGAGAAGACTTCGCGAACGGTGTAGTTGGGAATGAGTTCGCGCCAGGTGGTCGCGACGACCGGGGGCACGATTTCTTTTTCCAGGGGTTGCGGGAGATTGGCTTCAATGTAGTCGAGGTGCTTGGGATCGACCTGGTAGCGAACGGTGATGGCCAGGCCGAGGGTGAGTCCTTCTTTGGCTTGCGCGTGGAGGGGTTCGCCTTTGACCGCGCCTTTGACGAGGGAGTCTTCGGAGATGCCGGTGGTAAAGAGTTGGTCGCGCGTGTTGAAGGTTTCGACGTGTTCGATCAACGGGGTAACGAAGTGCACGCCGGGGTAGAGCGTTCCGGCGAGCGTGCCCTGGGTTTGGCTGACGCGAACGCCAGCTTCGCCAGCGGACACGATGACGATACCGGCGGAGATGAGAATTGGGGCCCAAGCGAGCATGACCAAAGCGGCTGAAGTGCGCCAACGGATGGGTGGTTCGACGCCCGTGTTAGGAACATCTGGCAACAGGAGACGGCGGCGATAGGTGATGAGCAGGTAAGCGTCATAGCTTAGAATTCCGGCGGCGATTACGAACATCGCGATGCCAGCGGTAAGCAGCAGGTACTTTACGAACAGCATGGTGGTACTCCTTTTTAGTTCTCAGTTCTCAGTTCTCAGCGCCGCTGGTCGGGCCGCGGAGGCTGAGAACTGGGGACTGGAAATTTCGGTTAAAGTCTTTGCCCGGATTTCGCGACGCTCGACGGTGGGCGGCGGGCGAAGGCTACTCGGACTATGCGTCCGAAGATCAGTTCTTCGATCAAGAGCGAGGCGGCTAGAGAAAAAGTAAGACCGCCGAGGACTACCAGGCCTTGCATCATTGATTCCATGACTTCCTCCTTGAACCTGACTTCGATTTGCTGCTGAGACGCGGCTAGCCGCGTCTCTACCAAGAATTCGTGGCTACTCTGAAGCGCTCGCGTCATCGGTGCTAACTTCGGCTACCGTCTCGGTGCCGGCTTCGTCCGTGAAGAGCTGGGCAATCTGGTCGTCGCGCTCGGAGCGGATCTCGACCGGGTCGCCGACGTTGACCATTTCGAACAGCTCTTCGAGATCGCGCTTGCTCATGCGAATGCACCCGGTGGAAGCGGCCTTGCCGATCGATGTTGGCTGATTCGTGCCGTGGATTCCGTAACCCTTCGCGCTCAAACCCATCCATCGCGTGCCAACTGGATTGCCTTTGCCTGCGGGGATCACCTGGCCTTTGTGGTAGTAGGTTGGGTTGGGAACGCGGTTGACGATCTTGAAGGCGCCGGTCGGGCTCGGGGTTGAAGTCTTGCCGACGGCAACGTGATAAATGCGGATCGCTTTTCCGTTTACCAGGAGCGCCATTTTGCGGTCGGGGATGCTGACCAGCAGAAAGTGGACGGTGGTCTTGGCGAATTCAGGGGGCTTGGGCGCGGGGGCGACGGGCATCGAGGCTTGCAGGGCGGCGCCGCTGGTGGTGAGTACCGCGACCACAATTGCCAGGATCCAGATCGCCTTTTTCGCTGCTTGTGCCGCCTGCCGCATCGCCGTTCTCCTCTTGGTTCTGACTGCGTTTGTCTAGGAGAATGCATCTGCGCGACCATGAGTACGATGTTGAAAACATTGGACTTAACTGGACTAGGACCAGAGCGATTCGTGTCAGGCTAGTAGTGTGTGTCAGTGGTGACACAGAGCCCCGACTCGCAATCTGCAGGCGTTTGAAGCGCGTACTCTGTTTGTCACTTCCGAACTAAATCGGAATCTCATTCGTGATAAGGTCTGGCCTCTAGGGAAATTCTCATGATCGAGCGAATCGAAGATCGCGAACTAAAACGACAGAGCCGCAGACAGCTCCTTAAGCTAGCGCCCGTGGCGGTGCTGGGGGTGTTTGCCTTCCCAAAAGCAAGCGACTGGCTGGTGACCAAGGGCGTCGGGTTTAGCGATTGGGCGGCGGGAGCGTTGTTTCGACGGGAGCATCTGGCCCAGACATATGCGAATTCGGCCGTGGTGCCCTTCGAGAAATTTCCTTACAACGGGTATGACGTGCTGGATCCGGAAGTGGATCTGGAGAACTGGACGTTGACCGTTGAAGGCGATGTGCAGCACCCGGGCGAGTACAAGCTGTCGCAAATTACTTCCCTTCCGAAGGTGAACCAGAATACGCGCCACGTGTGCGTGGAGGGATGGGACGTGATTGGAGCTTTTGGCGGGGCTCGGATCTCGGACTTTCTCACGATGGTGGGGGCGAATCCGGGCGCAAAGTTTCTGGAAGTGGAATGCTCTGACGACTATTACGAGTCGATTGACATGCCTTCGGCGCTGCATCCGCAGTCGCTGCTTTGCTACGAAATGTATGGGCAACCGCTGGATCGCAAGCATGGCGCGCCCCTTCGGTTGCAGATGCCGACGAAATTGGGATACAAGCAGGCGAAGTATCTGGAGACGATCCGAGTGACGAGCGTGCTGAAGGCTGGCAAGACCGGCTACTGGGAAGACCAGGGCTACAGCTGGTTTGGGGGACTGTGATGGCAGACGGCGAGGAAAAGAAGATGCCAGCGACCCCGGAAGATGCGAAGCCAGAAGGTCCAGTACCGGCAGTCTCGAATGACCAAGCGGAAACTGCGCCGCATGCTGCTGTCGAGAGCGTGGCCATGGAGCCGGCTCCAGCGCCACTTTTGAAACCTGCGGCTGAGGAGCCTGCGCCCAGGAAGAGTGCGGAACTGGTGCGAGCGGCGTATGAACATCCTCTTCTGATTCGGATTACGCACTGGGTCAATGCGATCAGCTTGTTCGTGATGGTCACCAGCGGATTGCGAATTTTTCGCGCGTTCCCGTCTTTTGGTCCTAAGATTCCGCAAGAGATTTTGATCGACATCCCCAAGTCGCTGACGCTGGGCGGATGGCTTGGCGGGGCGTTGCAGTGGCACTTCACGTTCATGTGGTTTTTTGCTGGGAGCGGAATTGTCTATCTGGCGTATCAGGTCTTTAGCGGACACTTCCGCACCGTGCTTTTTACGCCGAAAGATATTCGCGGGGTCTGGCCGATGGCGCGACATTATTTTCTCTTTGGCCCGAAGCCTCCGGCGACTGGGCAATACAATCCGCTGCAGAAACTGGCATATTCATCCACGATTGGGTTTGGCGTGTTGTCGCTGCTGACCGGGATCGTGCTTTATAAGCCAGCGCAGTTTGCCTGGCTGGCGTTTCTCTTTGGGGGATTTCACCTAACCCGGTTGTGGCACTTCGCGGCGATGTGCGGATTCCTTTCGTTCATCCCCGGGCACTTGATCATGGTGGTGCTGCATGGCTGGTCCAATTTTATGTCGATGCTTTCGGGATGGAAGCGGGAACCGGAGTATCAGGAATGAGTGCATCGCCCATCACGCCGTCGATGCTCGAAATGAAGGAGAGGAATTTGTCCGCCGAAGTGGAAATAGCAAACGGGGAAAGGAATGCCGAGGCGGCGCTGATTGCGCGCGTGCTCAGCGGGGACAGCCCGGCGTTCTATGAATTGGTGCGCCCACACGAGCGCTCGATTTATGCGGCGGCCTATTCCGTGCTCGGAAACGAAACCGACGCAGAGGATGCTGCGCAGGAAGCTGTTTTGAAGGCTTACACCCATCTGGCGAGCTTTCGCGCCGAGGCCAAGTTCAAGACCTGGATCATCCAGATCACGCTCAATGAAGCGCGGATGAAGTTGCGTAAGGAACACAGGAAGCTGTACGAGTCGCTCGACGAGCAGCGTGAAGATTAGGACGGCGAGTACACGCCGAAAGATTACGCCGACTGGCGGCCGATCCCTTCCGAGGCGCTGAAACAAAAAGAATTGAAGGAGGCGTTGGCACGGGCGCTGTCGTCGCTGTCGCCTAAATATCGCGAAGTATTCGTGATGCGCGATGTGCAGAAACTGAGCATTGCGGAGACGGCTGCGATGCTGGGTATTACGGAGGCATCGGTGAAGACACGGCTGCTGCGGGCGCGGCTGCAAATGCGCGATGCGCTGGCCCCGGGCATCGATGGCAGTTGGACAACCGGACGCGAAGAATACAAGAAGGTGCGGCCATGGTAATCGAGATTCCTTGCGACGAGGTGATGCGGGAAGTTTCCAACTACTTGGATGGGGAGATTTCACGCGAATTGCGAGAGAAGATGGAGCGTCATTTTCGCGGGTGTCATCGCTGCAGTGCGGTGTTAAATGGAACGAAGAACGTGGTGGCGCTGATCGGAGACGAACGGAGTTTCCCGGTACCGGTTGGCTTTGGCGAGAGGCTGTATTCGAGATGGCAGGAGCATTGCAAGTAGAACTCAGACATCAAGGACTGCGCTGTGGATGAAAAAACAGTGAATTCGGCAGAGCAGGCACAGGGCGGCACGGTGGTTGATATCTCGTGCGAAGAAGTATTTCGTGCGCTCGGCGGATATCTCGAAAACGACATTGACACGACGCTACGCCTGCGCATGCAGGAACATTTCAAGAAATGCGGTCATTGCCGGGCGCTGCTGGACGGGTCGAACAACGTGATCCGGTTGATTGGAGACGGGCAGGCATTTCCCGTGCCGGCGGGATTTGGTTCACGGTTGTATCGCAAGTTGGAAGAGCACCTTGGGTCGAAGAAGAGTGGAATCTAGACAACCCGGTTGCGATGACTAGGCGCGGCCAGTGACAGCGAAGAATCTTGTCGTCGGGCCGGTGGTAGACTCCAGCGCGCAAACCTCAGCGCCTAAAGGCGCGTTCATACTAGAGTGCTTCCGGCACGCCTGAAGGCGTGCCCTGATACGAATCCACTTTCACCAATCCTACTGTTGCCAATCCACTTTCACCGCAGGCTGTTTTAGGGACTTTTAGTGTGCTCGTACCAGGTCTTCAAGGAATCTGCTCGGAATCCGTACGCCTTCAGCTTGCGCATTAGGACATACTCGTTCACCGGATGGTCATCTTGCATGGCCGGCGTGTTCGGATCGGCGGTCTGCATCTGCGCCATGGGTATTTCTTTCCTCAAAACGAAGCTCAATTCCTGTTCCGGGGTTGGATCAAACGGCCATTCCATGAGGTCGCGGACTGCGGGCTCGGGCATTCGTTGCAGAAGTTCTGCCGCGGTGAGATTGGGAATCGGTCGCTGGCTAGCGATGAATTGAAAACCGAATGTCGGGAAGTATTGAAATACTCGGACGTACGGGAACGATTCAGCTAGAGCCCGCGAGACAGCGCTGCGTACAACCGGGTCCCCCTCGGGCAACCACTGTTGCAGCATGCCATCGGGGCTCAGCCGTTGTTTGACGATGGTGTAGAACTCCTTCGTGTAGAGCAAACTCGATCCAGCCGCTTCGATCGGAGGTGGAGGATCGATGGTGACGACATCGAACTGCTCCGAGGAACGTTCCAGGTAACGCCGTCCGTCGTCGATGACGACATGCGACAAAGGCGAACGCAGGAGTTCGTTACCGTCTGAGTGGTAATACCAGAACATGCGAGGAACGCTGGGCACTAACTCTACGGCCGTCGTGGGAACTCCCCAGGAAAGCAGGGAGCGATAGGTTGTTCCCATGCCGAAACAAATGGTCAGAGCATTTTTCGGTGGACGATTGAGAAAGGCCATGGGTAAATGGGCCATCATCTTGGTGATAGCCGTCAGCGATGTGATTCCGACACCATTGACTAGCAGCCGCTTTTGTCCGTTTTGAGTGACGGCGACGATCGTTGCTGTGTTGTCGCGGAGTACTTCATGGTTCGGAAACTGGCTTTCAAAGTCTTTGCTGACCCACGCTAATTGCACAGCAAGCAACGCCACGGCGTAGGCGACCCAGCGTCGCGGTCCGCTCATTCGAGCGCCCGTAAGCCACTGGGGGTTCAGTCCGACCACGAGCCATGGAAGGGCAAACATACAGACCACCCAATGTTCGCTGGCAAGAGGCAAGAGCAGAAAACCGGAGAGTAGTGGGCCGAGAATACAGCCAACCACGTTGGTGGCATAGGCGGTGCCCGCGCGATCCGGGTTTCCGCCTGACCATCGATCGACCAGCATGGGGGTGATGAAACCTAAAATCATCGAGAATGGGACGATTCCGAGGATGGGACGAATCTCGGTGAAGACGCGGAACTGAGGGTCGCCTGCAACTACAGACAGAAAAGCACTGAAACCGAGCGCGAGCCAGATCAGTTCGGGTTCGCCGATATGCTTTTTGTTCCAGGCGCGATAGATCTTGGACCCAGCCAATGTGGACATTAGATACAGGGCAAGAATCGTCGCGAAGGAATACACCATAGTGCCCAGATACGGAGTTAGCTGCCTGATCCATACCACTTCCAAGCCCATGCTCGTTAGGCCAGTCGCAAATAGGAGGATGAGGGGGCGCCGGCTGCGCACGAGTTGGTCACTAGAAAGTTCTGCTGGCGTGTTTGAGGGAGCGGGCGCCGCCGTTTGCCCAACGCGAACTCTCGTGGAGAGCACGAATGCCGCAATCGCCAGCGCGAAGTTGCACGCAGCGCCGATCTTCAGAGTCCCGTGGAAACCATAGAGTTCAATCAGAAACAACGGGATGATCGCGCCGGCTGTGGCTCCGACAACGTTCGCCAGGTATAGGAAGCTGAATGAACTGGACGATTGACCCTGGATGTTGCGCTTGATGGATTCCATCGCGAGGGGAATGGTCGCGCCCATACAAGCGCACCACGGAACCAGAGTGAGCGCGATCCAGACGCCGGAGGCCAGGTAGTAAGTACCCGACGAAGGAAGCCCAATGTGCTCCAGGAGAGCACGGCCCCACTGGAACTGGAGGGGTACGAGAAGCGCCGAGATTCCGATTAAAAGTTCCGCGACGGCGTAGAGTCGCAAACCCAGAGTGCCGGCGCGATCACCGTAGCGACGAGCCAAACGTCCACTTCCCCACGACCCCAGGCCCAAGCCAGCCATGAACATGGAAAGCACGATGGAGACGAGGGCATTAGTGACTCCAAACTGGGCCATCGAAAGGCGGAGCCAAACGATTTCGTAAAGGATGCCGCAAAATCCTGAGACGAAGAAGAAAAGAAAGAACCACGTCATTCAACAGATCTCCGGGTCGTGTTGGAAGAGAGCAGGATGATTGCCTGATTTCCAGTGATGATCGATGACATCACAGGTCGCGCGCTATCACAATTGGCAAACTCGGGTCGGAGAATGACTTCAGTAATTCAGAGGGCGGGAAGGCTTCGATGTCAGCTCGATGCAGGGCGACAATGGAACTACTTCCCGAGCGCCTGCTTCATGCAGCGGGTGCAGGGAGCGTAGCCCTTGGCGATCGCCTCGGTGGCGGGCATGGATTGCGCGGGCTTGTGGAGATCTCTGCAGGTGGCTTGATGAAACAGGTTGCCATCCGCATTCACGGAGACCGTTTGGTCCATCGATTCACGTGCGGGTTGGGCGTGTTGCGAGCGAACAGGGGTGTTGTGGGAAGTCGTGGCGAGGGCTACTGCACTGCCAACGACGAATAGAGTGACTACAACGTAAGCCCAAACACGAACTGCCATAGCGCGTTCCTCGCGGAAAAAGCCGTTTGCGGAATTCTACTCTGGCCGGGCCTTGGCAATCACCCTGCATGAGGAACCGGCCAGAAGCGAATACGGAAGGTTAGTGTTTCATCGAGTCGTCGTGCTTCATGTCGTCTTTCTTCATGGAGTCGTCGCTCTTTTTGTCTTTCTTGGCCTTCTTGTGTTTCTTCTTCGAGTCCTTCGCCATGTCGTCGTGCTTCATGGAATCCTGTTTCATGGCATCGTCATGTTTCATGTCGTCCTGCTTCATCGAGTCGCCGGATTGCGCGACGGCGAGGGCGCCGAACAGCATCAAGGTCGCTGCGAGTTGGACAAGAACCTTCTTCATACTGGAAATCTCCTGTGATTTGTTAAGTCGCCCTGGTGCGCAGAGCCATTCCGTGAGATTCCGGAAGAGGAGGAAGGTTACAAACTATCTGGCAATAGTTCCGGAGGCGTGGAACTGGATTTTCACGTCGTCGCCGACGCGAAAGAAGAGCACGCTCGGGTTCTTCATGCCCCATTTCGCGTAGGGGATGGTGAAGGAGGCTTTGGCGGTCCAGGTATTGCCTTGGACGGTCATCTGCACGGGGAAGGTGACTTCGTGTTCAGCGCCGTGAATGGCGAACTGGCCGTGGACTTGGAGCGTGGAGTCGCCGAAAGTTGCAAGGGTTCCTTCGGCGCGATCTGGGCGGAAGGCGATCTCGGGATAGCGGTCGCTCTGGATCACGTCCTTGTGCATTTTTTTGTCGCGGGAATCGTTGCCGGTTTTGCCGCTGGTGGCGTCAAAGACAATCTCTCCGCTGGCCTTGCCGGTGGCGGGATCATATTGCAGAGCGCCGTGCTTTGAAGTAAATGTTCCTTCGACGGTGTGCAGGTTGCCGACCAACGTGATGTCAGCGCCGCTTTTAGCCGGGTCGAGTTGGAGAGAGAGCGATTGCGCGGTTGGGGATGATTGCGCGAAGAGAAGTTGGGCGAATATGCAAACGACCAGAGCGAGCAGAGATATTTTCTTCATAGGTTTCGCGCGTTTGGACGATTCGATTAATACTGTGTTTTCTTTCGCCCCTGCGGGGCTTGGGTGAACGGGAGTTCCTGGCCCACGGCTTGCGCCGTGGGCTGGATTCTTGCGCCGCTTCGCGGCTGCGCTGATCCCAAAGACTGTCCCCGCGCTATTGCGTAATAATCCTGGACTGTTTGGCATCAGGCCTTTAGCAGCTGCCATCCCAGAGAAATTCCGTCGGAAACGTAATCGCGCGTTGTGCCCGCACCGACGTGCATGGAGAGCATGGCGGCGAAGGAACGCGGGCTCGATTCGAATACGCGCATGGTGCGACGACGAATGCGGTCCTGATGGCCCATGAAGAGCATGAGGCGGGCCATGAGGGCGGGACGGCGGACTAGTTTGCGATGTTCGGTCTGGTAGCGCGCAAGATCGTTCGAGGCGAGACACTCGGCCAGCAGCGCCGATTGGCGGAACGCGAGGCAGAGGCCTTCGCCGGTGATGGCATCCACTCCGGCGGAAGCGTCGCCGACCAGGGCTACGTTTCCCTTCCAGACGCGCCTGAGCTTACGGCTGACGGTGATCGCGCCGCGTTCGGAAGACGCGTAGGGAGCGTCTTGCAGACGGGCGGCGAGTTCCGGGAAGCCCAGGAGCCCGTGGTCGAGATCGAATTGTCCGTGGTTAGAAATCATGGCCACGCAGATTTCTTCGGGCCCTACGGGCGTGACGTACACCTGGCCGAGCGAACCCCAGTACAGTTCCATGAAATCGGACCAAGCGGCGATGCGATAGTGGCGACGGGCAGCGAAGCGAACGGACTTGCGTTCATGGGTTCCGAGGCCTGACCAGGTGCGAACGCGAGAGGCGGCACCGTCGGCGCCGACTATCCAGCGAGCGCGGATGAGTTCTCCGGCAACGACAGCGCCGTCTTTTTGGAGTCCACTGACCGGAGCTTGCCACAACAAATCCACTCCGGATGCAGCGGCCCGATCAAGGAGGATCTGATGGAAAATCGTGCGTCGAATTCCGTAGGCGACGCCGTTGGGGAACCTGGCTTCGGCGTGCTGTTCGCCGTTTACGAAGCGAATGCCGCGGAAGGGCTGGCCTTGACCCTCTCTGATAGAGACGCCGATATGAGCGAGGGCTTCTACGCCGTCGGGCATGAGTCCTTCGCCGCACGGTTTGTCGATTGGGGGCACGGCGCCGTCGGCGACAGCCACGGTGAGGCCTTGGCGACGGGCGGCGATTGCCGTCGCGAGTCCGGCGGGGCCTCCGCCGACTATCAGGACATCTACCGAGTTGGGAAAACGGCTCGACATTTCCTAGTGCGGCAACCTCAGCGGCTAAAGCCGCTTAAAGAGCATTTCTTACCGCCGCGCTGAAGCGCTGCGCCACCCAAAATCTATTCCGCAGCACTGCGGCATCCCAGCATCGCGGCGTCGCAGCACCGCGGCATCCCAGCGTCGCGGCGTCGCGGCCGCGGCACAGGGAGCCGCAGCACAGCGGCACGGCTCTACAAGACTTCGCTACCACTTCAGTAAAACGAACTCGGAACAGAAGCCGGGGCCCATGGCTGCCAGGATGCCTAGCGTGCCGGGTTCGGGGCGACGGTTCTTCATGACTTCGTCGAGAACGACCAGCACCGAAGCGGACGACAAATTGCCGGTGCGACGCAGGCAGTCCCAGGACGCGTCGAGTTGGCCGTTCTTCAGGCCAAGCGCGTCGGCAGTGGCTTCGAGAATTTTCGGTCCACCGGTGTGGAGTACCCAGCTTCCAATGTCGGCGCGGGTCAATCCTCGTGTGGCCAGGAATTCATCCACGTCTTTGGCAAGATTCTCGCGCACCAGGTTCGGGACTTCGCGCGAAAGAACAATCCGGAAACCTCTTTCTGAAATATCCCAGCCCATCATTTCTTCGGTGTCGGGGTAGAAGACGGAGCGCGTGGCGAGGATCGTGGGACCCTTCAGGCCACAATCGGCGCTCGCGACGATGACTGCGGCAGCGCCGTCGCCGAATAAGCCCGACGAGATGAGGTTGGCCATCGTGATGTCTTCGCGCTGCAAGGTTAGCGAGCAGAGTTCGACCGAAAGCAGGACCGCAATCTGTCCCGGATTCGCTTTGACGTAGTCGGCGGCGCGGGAAATTCCGGCAGCTCCTGCGACGCATCCTAGCCCAAAAATTGGGATGCGGCGGATATTGCGGCACAATCCCATTTTGTTGACGAGCAGGGCGTCCACCGAGGGGCTGCAAATTCCGGTGACTGAAGTAAAGAAGAACGCGCCGAGTTCCTGACCCTTTACACCAGCACCCGCCAGCGCACCGCCCACCGCCTTTTCGCCGAGTTCGACTGCGGTGCGAATCCAGTGACGGTTTGCCTCTCCCCATGTCTTCATCGTCAAATATTCTTCTTTGGGGATCGCGAGGTAACGTCCGTCCACGCCAACGTGGCGATGCAAACGCCGCAGAACATTTGGATTGTCAATGCGCGCTCCCCAGAACTGCTGGAGGGCGGCGAGCAACTCCTCTTGAGGATAGTAATGCTGAGGAAATGCGCTGGCTGTGCTGACGATTTGCATAGTTGAGGTTCAGTCCTTACTTGCGGCGCGCTGGTGCTGATGCTGGCCACGAAAGCTTAAGCGGAAAGCATAAGTCTTTCGGGCCGGAAAAGCTGTCGCAAATTTGTAAACTCCGCCCCCAAACGGCGGCAGGGCGGTAGTTATCCTCCTTTAGATGCAGATTAGATGTTGATGGCTCGCCGGGCCAATCCGAGGGCTTCCGACCAGAATGAGGCCGAGGAATGGGCAAGTTCGACGACATCGCGGACGGCCTGCACGAACTCTTGAATTTGGCCCTCGGTTACGACCAGCGGCGGGGCTGCCTTGAGGACCGTGAAGTTATTCCCGCAAATTTGGGTGAGGATGCCGTGGTCGCGGAACAGGTGCATCACGATGATCTGGCCGAATAGGGCCGGATGGATCTTCATGAAGGCTTCGTAGGCGATGCGGAGTCGCAACTGATGAGGGGCACGGAATTCGATACCGGAGAGCATGCCCTCGCCACGAACTGCCTTCACCATTTCGTAGCCTGAGAGAGCTTCGGAGAGCCTGTCGCGGAGATAGGCACCTTCAGTTGTGGCGCGGTCGCCGAGGCGTTCGGATTCGAGTACATCGAGCGTTGCGAGGCCGGCGCGCATGGCAAGACTGTTCTCGCTGAAGGTGGAGGTGTGGATGATCGCGCGCTTGAGGGAACCGTAGACCGACGAGTAAATGTCGTCCGTCATCAGGACAGCACCGACAGGGATCAGGCCGCCGCTCAGGGCTTTTGCCAGAATTACGATGGCGGGCTGCACGTCATAGATATGCGAAGCCAGAAATGGGCCGCTGCGATGCATGCCGGTTTGCACTTCATCGAGAACTAGGAGTGCGCCGTAGCGATGACAGAGATCCTGCACTCGACGCCAGTAGTCAGAAGCGGGGATGTTGATTCCGGCTTCGGATTGGATCGGCTCGCAGATAAAGGCGGCGTAGCGGCGCGTGGATAATTCGCGCTCGACAGCTTCGAGATCGTTGAACGGGACGGCGACGGTGTCGGAGAGGAGTGGACCGAAATTTCCACGCCAGAATGGGTCGTCCATCAGGGAAAGCGCACCGCAGGTCAAACCATGGAACGCGGATTTGGCATAGAGAAGGCCCGCGCGACCGGTGTGAGCGCGCGAAAACTTGATGGCGGCTTCCACGCCTTCGCTACCGGAACTGCAGAAAAAGACTTTCGAAAGCTTGCCGCCCGCCAAATGGCAGAGCCTCTCGCCGAGTTCTCCTGCGAGGCGCGCGACGTGCGACTGGATCATGGCTGGGCCGCGCGATTCGAGTTCTTCGCGCAAGGCGGCGATCACTGCCGGATGGTTATGGCCGATGTTGTGAACGCAATAACCGGAGAGAAAATCGAGAATGCGGCGGCCGTCGGACGTGAAAAGCTCGGTGCCTTCACAGCGCTCGTACTCCACATTCATTTCGAGGAGGTCGAGCAGGCGCACCCACTGCGGATTTACGTGTGTAGCATAGGAAGAGACACCGGATTCAACCGCAGTCAAAGGCATTTAGTTTGCTTTCTGGCGCAGCGTTCATGCGCGCTTAAGATAAAGGCGCCCTGAGCACACCGGGCGCGACGGTAAGATCTGTTTAACAGTCCGATGCTGTGAATAGAGTGTACGTTGCCCGTGTACGATGGACCCGGTCCGCTGGGGCAATTTTGAACTCGGTATTTCCATCGGTCGGGCATGGAGATGTAAAGCACTGTAAATCTCGTGCGTCGCAACTCGCAGCGATGCTAAAGTGGTGCGATTTGTGAAAGGGGTCAAACTTTGAAATTTATTGCTGGCTTGCTATTGGGCATGATTCTGGTCCCAGTAATGGTTTATTTCTATTTCACCGGCGGCAGCGCTCCGGTGGCGACGACGGACTCGGATATGCCGTTTGAATCAATGCTGGCTCACAAGGCGCAGCATGCACGCATTGATAAGGACATGCCAAAAACTGTGCCGATCCAGGCAAATGAAGTGAATTATCTGGCGGGCGCAGAACTCTACAAGCAGCATTGCGCCGTTTGTCACGGTGTTCCGTTGACGCCGAAGACGGCGATTGCGACCGGGATGTATCCGCATCCACCGCAACTGTTCGAAGGCAAGGGCGTGACCGATGACGAGCCGGGCGAAACCTACTGGAAAGTTTTCAACGGTCTACGGTTGACGGGCATGCCGGGCTTCAGCAAATCGCTGAATGAAACGCAGATGTGGCAGATGTCAGTGCTGTTGGCGAATGCCGATAAGCTGCCAGCTTCGGTGAAGGCGGCGCTGGTGGCACCGTCTCCGGCCGTGAGCACGCCTGCAGCGTCCGCACCTTCAACGCCAGCGCCTCCCGCGCCGGGGCAGCCCGCGAAATGAGTTTGGATTGATGGCGCCGGCGCTACGGTCCATAGGTCTGCGGATTGACGGGGCGAAAGCCTCGCAGTATCCCTCTTTCCCTCTACCGCAAGCGGAGTTTGCTTCTAACAATCTCCTCCTGACAATCTCTTCTACTGGCGCTATCGTGTAGGTATGGCGTTTGCGCGTCCCAGAAAACTCTTCACGGAAGTTGAACTCTACGAATATGCGATCGGGGCATTGGGCCGACGCAGCCGGTCGGTTGCTGAACTGAAGCGTCTGCTGCGCAACCGTGTGGAGGCCGAAACTGAGTTCGGGAAGACGCTGATTGAGCTGATCATCGTTCGGTTGAAGGATCAGGGGTATCTGAACGATGCGCGGTATGCGGCGTCCTATTCCAGTTATCGCCGCGACAACGAAAAACTGGGACGCATGCGGGTGATGGCGGATCTGAAGGCGAAGGGTGTGCACGGGGACGTCATCGAAAAAGCGCTTTCTACTGCCTATGACGAAGTGAAAGAGGAAGACCAGGCACGTGCCTACCTGCGGCGCAAGCGGTTGGAGAAGCCGGCGGATCAGAAACACGCGGCGCGCATCTTCCGCCAGTTGGCGCGGGCAGGATTCGGATCGAGAACGATTTTTGCCATTCTGAAGAAGTGGAATGTGGACGACGAGATGTTGACTGCGCTGGAAGGCGAGGCTCCGGAAGGCAGCAACTAAATCCGGCGTGCCGTGTTCTATCATTCTGATAAGCTCAATGAGCTTTGCACCTCAACTCACCCGGTAAATTTTGGAGGAACCATGAAGAAATTTTCGATGATGATGGCTGCGCTGCTCCTGGCCTTGACCACTCTTGGCTACAGCCAGGTCGGCGACGACATGAAGAAAACTGCTGACGATGCCGGCAAAGCAACGAAGAAGGCGGCAAAGAAGACCGGACACGCCACCAAAAAGGCGGCGAAGAAGACGGCTGATGCCACCGAAGAAGGCGCGAAGAAGACCGGCGACGCCACTGAGGACGCGGCCAAGAAGACCGGCCATGGCGTCAAGAAGGGCACGAAGGCTGTCGGTCACGGCATCAAGAAGGGCGCCAAGAAGACCGAAGACGCAGTGAAGTAGTCTGGCTCTCTAGTCTGACTTACGACGGCGTCGAAGTACCTTCTCCCAGTTTCTTCCGCAGAAGGTCTTCGACGTCGCCGATCTTATCGCCGAGCAGGTGCAACTTGTGCGCCAAGCCCTGAATTTCCGACTCGGCTCTCCGGTTCACATCAAAATCCAATTCGCTGCGCAGGCGGTCTTTCTTGTCCTGCCGGTTCTGGCTCATCATGATGATGGGCGCCTGGATTGAGGCGAGCATGGATAGGAACAGGTTGAGCAAGATGAAGGGATAGGGGTCCCAGGAGCGCTGGCCCATAAAGATACTGATGAGGGCGTAGGTGGTCAAAGATAACCCGAACGCAATAATGAAGGTCCAGGAGCCACCGAAGCTGGCCACCTTGTCGGCTACGCGCTCACCCAGAGTTTCCTTCTCTTCGATCACCACGTTTGGGTTCCGAGAGGCACGCAGGCGGACCAGGCGCTGGGAGGCGTGGAACTGACGGCCCAGGACGGCCAGCATGTCCATACCGGCATGAGGTTTGCGCTCCAACAGAACCGTAATGTCGTGACGGTCCACTTCGAGGCAGACCGACTCCTCGACGGCAAGGGCACTCGTCTGGTGCGGTGTTTCGTCGAGCATGGAGGCAAAGCCGAAGAACTCGCCGGTCGCCGGTTCATCCACAACGATTTCCTGATGATCTTCGTCCACGGTGCTAACGCGAACGATGCCTGAAATCATGACGTAGGCCTGGCCGGAGGAATCGCCGATCTTCCAAATACGCTGGCGGGGCGCGAAGGTCTTAACCTCGACCTGGCTGGCCAGCACGGCGGTCTCTTCGTCGTCGAGCAGGGCGAACAGTGGTACCTGGCGCAGAACATCGGGTTTGCAAGCCATGTCAATCTCCTTGGAAAGAATGCGGGGGCTAAAAAGGCAACCAGAAATCTTTATCACAAAAGCCGTGTTTAGTTCTCAGTTCTCGGTTCTCAGTTCTCAGTAAAACCGCTTCAACTGGCAGGCGATGAAGGTGAGGGGCTTTTTCTGAGAACTGGGAACTGAGAACTGAGAACTGAGAACTGATGTAATCATTTAGAATTTAGGTTTCATGCTGACAGGCTCACAAATCCGCCGCAAGTTTCTGGACTTCTTTATTGAGAAGGGGCACCGCGAAGTCCATTCGTCGTCGCTGGTTCCGGCGAACGACCCTACCCTGCTGTTCACCAATGCCGGGATGAACCAGTTCAAGGATGTTTTTCTTGGGCTGGAGAAGCGCGATTACTCGCGCGCTACTACGTCGCAGAAATGCGTGCGGGCTGGCGGCAAGCATAACGATCTGGAGAACGTCGGGTTTACCAACCGGCACCACACGTTTTTCGAGATGCTGGGGAATTTCTCTTTCGGCGATTACTTCAAGAAAGACGCCATCGCTTATGCGTGGGAACTGATTACTTCGCCGGATTGGTTCGGGATTGATAAGGGGAAGCTGTACGTCACGATCTTCAAAGGCGAAAACGGCGTCGACCGCGACAGCGAAGCTTACGACCTGTGGCTGGGACAGGGCGTACCGAAAGAGCGGATTTACGCGTTCGGCTCGAAAGACAATTTCTGGCAAATGGGCGATACCGGTCCGTGCGGCCCGTGCAGCGAGATTCACTACGACATGGGAGTGATCGCGTCGGATCAGGGGCACAAGGACTGCGAGTTTGGGTGCGATTGCGGGCGGTATGTCGAGATCTGGAATCTGGTGTTCATGCAGTTCGACCGCGTGGGTGTTGGCATTCCAGATCCGCGAACGGGTCGTTATCCAGAATACAAGCTGAATCCTCTGCCCAAGCCTTCGATTGATACGGGCATGGGGTTGGAGCGCGTAGCGTCGGTGATGCAGGGCGTGATTTCGAATTACGAGACGGATTTGTTTACGCCGCTGATCAAGCGGGCGACCGAACTTACGGCCGTCGAAAGTATCACGAAGACGTTAGATCAAGGACCGATACAACACGGTGCGGCTTCTTTGCGCGTCATTGCCGACCACGCGCGTGCGGCAACGTTTCTGATCTCGGATGGCGTGACTCCTTCGAACGAAGGGCGCGGGTATGTTTTGCGCAAAATCATTCGGCGGGCGATTACGCACGGACGACTGCTTGGCCAGACGAAACCATTCCTGCACGAAATGGTGTTCGCGGTGCGCGATCTGATGCAGGATGCGTTTCCGGAACTTAAGGAAACTGCCGAACGCGTAATGAAAGTTGTTCTGATTGAAGAGACTAGATTCGCAAACACCCTCGGTGAGGGATTGCGACGCTTGACCGACGATCTAGAGGTCATCAACATACTCGACGCTTTGCCCATGCAGGATCTGCTACAGATAAAGAAGTGGCTGCAAGCAAAAGGTGAACCTACTAGTGCAATTGACCTTCGGCTCAGTAAATCCCCTGGTGCCTATGAACTTCCGGCTAAGCCGATCATTGCAGCAATTCAAGATCTCGGCATTCAAATTCCAAGGCAAGCGATGCTTCGGGCGCACGAACAAATTGGCTTAAGAGCGAGATATCGAGGTCTCGACGCTTTTAGGCTCTACGACACGTTTGGTCTACCGCTCGATTTTATGCAGGATGCGGCGCGGGACCGAGGAGTTGAGTTTGATCAAGCAGGCTTCGACGCGGCCATGACCGAGCAGCGTGAGCGCGCTCGCGCCTCTTGGAAGGGTGCAGCCAAGCACACTGCAAATCCTGTGTACCAGGAAATACGTGATCGATATGTGACGAGACCACATCCGGGCCCGCCTTTGCCCGGTGGTGTCCCAATGGTCGTCCCGATCAAGTCGAATTTCGAGGGTTACACTCGAACGCGCTCCGAAGATTGTGCAGTGCTAGCAATCGTTCGCAACGGGCGAGGCGCTACTGACCTGAAGCCAGGCGAGGAAGGCGAGATCATTCTTGATCACACGCCGTTCTATGCGGAGTCGGGCGGACAGGTTGGGGATCGCGGTTCTCTTTATTCTGACGACCACAATACGGTTGTGGCCGAGGTGAGCGGATGTTATTACCCGATTCAGGGAGTGCGCGCGCATCAGGTGGTGGCGAAGCAGCCGATTCGCGTTGGGCAGAAAGTGGATGCGGTGGTGAACACCGACACGCGCTCTGCGACGATGCGCAATCACACGGCTACGCATTTGCTTCAGGCTGGGTTGCGGGAAGTGCTCGGGAAACATGTGAAGCAGGCGGGGTCGCTGGTGGCGCCGAATCATTTGCGATTTGATTTTTCACACTTCACGGGCGTGGCGGATGAAGAGTTGCAGGATATTGAGGACATCATTAACAAGGAAGTACTGCGCAACGAGCAGGTGAAGATTATTGAGGATGTGCCGATTGACGTCGCCGTCAATGAGTATCACGCGATGGCGCTATTCGGCGAGAAGTACGGCGACAAGGTGCGCGTGATCAAGATCGGAGGCTTTTCGACGGAGCTGTGCGGCGGGACACATACGCTGGCTACTGGCGAGATTGGGCTGATCAAGATTCTGAAAGAAGGCAGCGTCTCGTCGGGCGTGCGGAGAATCGAAGCGATTACGGGTGAAAACTCGCTGCGACATTTCAGAAAAGACCATGAGCTTGAAGGCGTGGTCGCTGCGTTTGCTGGACCCACCCTTGCCAAGCCCACCCTTGCGCAAAGAACGCGCAAGGATGGGACACCCGCTTCGGTCGATGGCGCACATTCTGCAGAGGAGGTTGCATATTCTCCGGCGGATGCTTTGAAGGCGGAACTGGAAAAGCGGGACTCGGAGATCAAGCGACTGACGCGGGAACTCGATCAGGTGCGGATGAAGTCGGCGTCATCGGGCGCGGCGAATGCTGCGGACAAAACCAAAGACGTCAAAGGCATCAAAGTGCTGGCCCATCGTGCCGACAATCTGGAACGGGCGCAGATGCGAACTCTGGTGGACCAGTTGCGCGACAAGTTGGGATCGGGAGTGGTGGTCGTTGGATCCGCCACCGATGGCAACGTTTCGCTGATTGCGGGTGTGACGAAGGATCTGACCGGGCGGATTCAGGCTGGAAAAGTTGTGGGGAAAGTCGCGGAGAAGGTTGGCGGCAAAGGTGGGGGCCG
>Ga0302321_100001187_pt1 | contig 22279 bp, 17 predicted proteins | sample Fen_T0_1_FD_202505 | JGI IMG/M metagenome (GOLD analysis project Ga0302321, IMG submission 202505) | Peat permafrost microbial communities from Stordalen Mire near Abisko, Sweden - Fen_T0_1 | ecosystem: Environmental > Terrestrial > Soil > Wetlands > Permafrost | place: Sweden: Abisko...
GCACAAACGTCCCATTTACGTCGCCAAAAAAGTCTTCGAGTCCTCCGAAGACATGAGCGAAATCCTCGAACGCGTACTCAAACAGCAAGCGGAAGAACCCGATACCGGCGACGACGAAGCCGCCGAAGAGGACGACAAGTAGAACCAGCTGCCAGAAGTCAGAAATCAGAAGTTAGAGGTCGGCGCCAACCTGCAACCGCCCCCCGCCTTCTGACCTCTGACTTCTGATATCTGGCCTCTAGTTTCTGACGTCCTCCGTCATCCGCATGCTCCCCGCGCCCATCACCGCCGGCCAGCCGCTCACCGCGCTAGCCCCGATGCAAGACGTCACCGATCTCGCGTTCATGCGCGTCATCTCCCGCTACGGCGCACCCGATTACTACGTCACCGAATTCCTCCGCGTTCACGCTCAGTCGAAACCCGAGAAACACATCCTCCGCTCGATCGACGAAAACGCCACCGGTCGCCCCCTTTTCGCCCAGCTGATCGGCGAAGACGTCAACTACCTCGCGCGCACCGTCGAAGAACTCCTTCGCCACCCGATCGCCGGCATCGACCTCAACCTCGGCTGCCCCGCGCCGAAAGTTTACAAGAAAAACGTCGGCGGCGGCCTCCTGCGCGAACCCGAGAAAATCGGTAAAATCCTCGCCGCTCTCCGCGCCGCCGTACCCGGCCTCTTCACCGTCAAAATGCGTATCGGCTTCGAGGATACGCGCCACTACGACCGCATCCTCGACCTGATCAACGAGCACCGCGTCGACCTCCTCACCGTGCACGGCCGCACCGTGAAAGAGATGTATCGCAGCGAAGTTCACTACGACGCCATCGCCCACGCCGTCGCCCGCGTCCGCTGCCCCGTGCTCGCCAACGGCAACATCACCACCGCCGCCAAAGCCGCCACCGTCATCGCCTCGACCCGCGCCGCGGGCGTCATGGTCGGACGCCACGCCATCCGAAACCCGTGGATCTTCCGTCAGTGCCGCGAACAATTCGCCGGCCAGCCCGTCACGCGCCTCACCCTCGCCGACGTCCGCGGCTATATCGAACACCTCTACCGCGCCACGCAAAGGCCCGACCTCGCCGAACAGCTCCACGTCGCCAAGATGAAGAAATACCTCAACTTCGTCGGCCAGAGCGTGGACGCCACCGGCGCCTTCCTCCACGACATGCGCCGCGCGCTCACCGAAACCGAGCTCTTCGCCATCTGCGACCGCCATCTCATGACCGAACCAACCAAAGAGTTTTCACCCGAGCCCTATCCCGGCGTCATCGCCCGTCCCAACTGCGAAACCCCGGCTACCGACACCACCGACTGCTCACTGCAAACGTCATAAAGCCGTTTTAGGGTTCCGAACGGAGGGCGACACTCCGTCGTCGCCGGGATCGAAAGGTAGGGCGCGACCGCCGTGCACGCCGTTCCGAATATCCGGCGCACCAGCGCTGGAAGCTCACCAAAGCAGCCGTAGCGCGCCAACGGCACTCAAACCAAGCGCCAGGTTCTCAAACCATTTCTGGTTGATCCGGGTCAACAGCCAGCGCCCGAAAAACGTGCCCACCAGCACCGCAGGCAAAAGCACCAGATTAAACTTCACGCTGTCCGCCGTGATGAGCCCGAGATTCACCATGAACGGCACCTTAAACCAGTTGAGCAGCATAAAAAACACCGCGCCCGTGCCGACAAACGCCAGCTTCGGGAGGTGCATCGCGAGCAAATAAACCGCCATCAACGGCCCGGCCGCGTTCGCCACCAGCGTCGTAAAACCCGCCAGCACGCCGATCATCGGAGCGAACCACCAGCCATGCTCCAACTCCACACCCGGCCCCGCCAGTTTCGCCTGCCGACGCCGCCAAAGATGAAAAATCACCAGCGCAAGAACGATCAACCCGATCAATTTCGCAGCCTGCCGGTCATTGATCCGCCCCATCGCAAAATAGCCCGCTAGCACACCGGCCGCTGTCCACGGAAAAAGTTTCCACAAATGCGACCACTCCGTGTGTTTCCGATAATTCAATACCGCTACCATATCGCCAAAGATCAGCAACGGCAGCACGAAGCCTGTCGATTGCCGCGTGCTCGGCAGCACCTGCGCAAAAATCACGACATGCAAAAACCCCATTCCGGAAAGTCCGCCCTTGGAAATCCCCACGCACAACGCTGCCAACGCCAGCGCGCTCCACTGCCATGCGTCGAAGCTCACAGCGAAAATTCCCGGCGTTCCGTTTCGACAAACTTACCATCCGCCACCTTGAAAATTTGCCATTCGCCCAGATCTGCATCCGGCAGATTCGTGCCCGTCGCGATCACCTGACTGTCATGCCCGATGGCCGTCCAAAAAGCACGGCGACGCATCGGATCGAGTTCGCCCAGCACGTCGTCAGCCAGAACCACCGGTTGCACACCAGAGCGCTCGTGAAAATAATTCACCTGCGCCAGCCGCAAAGCCAGCGCCAGACTGCGCTGCTGCCCTTCGGAGCCGTAATCGCGCACCGTGTGACGCCCAAACACCAAGTCAAAATCGTCACGATGCGGCCCCGCACTCGTGGCCTTCATTTGAAGATCCCGCACCCGATTTTGCGCAAAAATCTTCGTCCATGCCGTTACATCCATTAGCTCCAAATCCGGTTTGTAACGCATCAAAACCTGCTCCTTATCGCCAGCAATCGCGGCGTAGGCAGCCGCGACAAATCCGCTCAGCACCTTCACGTTGGCCAGGCGCTTTTGCACGATCTGCGCCGACGCCGTAGCCAGCGGCAGTTCGAACGCGGAAAATTCCAACGGCGCGGCCCCATTCTTCAGCAACCGATTCCGATCGAGCACCGCGCGATGATACTGTTGCAGCAAGCTCAGGTAACCCGTGTCCATCGCCGCAATCGTCAGATCGAGCCAACGCCGCCGAAACGCCGGCGCGCCCCGCACGAGTTGCTGATCCTGCGACGAAAAAACCACCGTAGGAAAACGCCCCAGAAATTCGGAAAATTTCGTCACCCATTCGCCATCGCACGTGACCTCTTTTCCCTCCGGCCGCAGCTTGATCGTCACGCCCGTGTCATCGAGCAGCTCATGCTCGATCTCGTACGCGATGCCTGCGCCCTCCTTGCCATGGCTGATCAACAGCCGCTGATCACTCGTGCGAAACGACCGCAACGCCGTCAGATAGCCCACCGCCTCGAGCAGGTTGGTCTTCCCATGGCCGTTTTGACCAACGAAAAACTGCTGCCGCCCCGCGAGTGAAAGCTCGGCGAGCGGAATATTGCGAAAATTTTCCAGGGTGATCCGGCTGAGGCGCATCAGATTTTTATCACGTTACTATTATCGGCACGAAATTCATTTTCTAAGCTCCCCAATGCCACAGCGAGCGCATTCCAGTCGGTTTCGAGCGTCGCCCAACCCGAACTGACCCGAATAACTCGATTCGCTTCGTCCGGCGCAAAACCCATCGCCGCCAGCACATGCGATGGCCCCTCTTTCGCTGTCGCGCAAGCCGAACCGGTCGACACCTGAAAACCGAGTTTATCCAACCGCACCACCCAGCGATGATTTTCCGTGTGCGGCATGAGCAACGACACCGTGTTCCACAGCCGCTCGGCGTCCGCCGCGATCACGCGCACACCCGGCACCGCCGCCCGCACCGCCTGCTCAAACTGGGCCCGCCACCGCAAGCGCTCTGCTTCTTGAAAAACTTTTTTCTGCTCCGCCTCAGCCAGCGCCGCAACCATCGCCGCCACCCCAGACAGATCCTCCGTGCCACCCCGATACCCGCGTTGCTGCGCACCGCCCAGCTGCGCCCGAAAACTCTCCGCGCCAACCGGAATCTTGATGAACCCCACGCTCTTCGGCCCGCCAAATTTGTGCGCCGCGCCGATCACCCAACCTGCCCCGCCCAGCCCCGACGCCGGAAGTTTGCCCAACCATTGAGCCGCGTCACATAAATATTCCACACCCGCCAACATACAGCACCGCGCGATTTCAGCCCACGGCTGCAGCACGCCTGTTTCGTTATTCACCGCCATCGTAATCACGCCCGCGACCGCTTCCGTCTTCAGCACGGTCTTCACCGCCTCGCTCTCAACGACCCCGTCGGGCGTCACCGGCAACCACACGATCCGCTCGCCAAATAATTTCTTCACCGGCTCCAGCACGCACGGATGTTCAGTCGGGTTAACCGCCACACGCGCCCCAACAGGCAACGCCTGCGCCCAATGCGCCAGCACCGCATTTGCCCCTTCCGTCGCACCCGAAGTGAAAACAACCCACTCCGGCGCACAACCAACAAACTCCGCCAACCGTGCCCGCACCGCCCCCAGCCGGATCTTCACCCGCGCCGCATCCCGATAAGGCGCCGACGGATTATGCCAAGCCTCAGCCGACGCCTGCAACCAAGCCTCCCGCCCAACCGCAGACAGCGGAGTCGTAGCGTTGTGATCAAAGTACGGCATGAAGTGCCGCCCAGTCAGATTCCGATTCCCCCCAACGCCAAGCCACAAAACCACACCCTCCAACCCACGCCACCACCTCAGATCCCACCAAATTCCCGCACTCTCCATTTCAATCGAGTTTGTCATCTATTAAATGACAAACGGTCATTTTTAAGATGAGAATTCTCTAAGCACATTTGTCATTTAATAGATGACAAACTGATTTTTCCTGCGGTGTGATTTTTACGGATGTCACCCGCCAACGGCTCTTTCTTAAAACGATTTTCCTTCGTGACCTTTGCGCGGTTCTGTTCAAAAACAAAGCCGATGAGCCTCAACGCCTCCCTCGCCGCCACGATCCGCACGCTTGAATCGCTAAAGGACATTCGCGCCGAGATCGACCGCGCCAGCACGCTGATCATGGAAACCCTCCACGCCGGAAATAAACTCCTCATCTGCGGCAACGGAGGCAGCGCAGCCGAGGCCCAGCATTTCTCCACCGAACTCGTCGGCCGCTTTTTCAAAAATCGCCGTTCGCTCCCGGCCATCGCCCTCAACGCCGACGGCTCGCTCCTCACCTGTATCGGTAACGACTACGGTTTTGACCACGCTTTTTCCCGCCAAATCGAAGGTCTCTCCCAGCCCGGCGACCTCGTGATCGGCATCACGTCCAGCGGCAACTCGGCCAACATTCTCACCGCACTACGCACCAGCGACAAACTGGGCCTCAAGAGCATCGCCTTTCTCGGTCGCGACGGCGGTAAAGCAAAAGGCCTGGCCACGGTTGACCTCATCATCCCGGGCGACTCCGGCCGCACCGCGCAGGAAGCACACCTCTTTTTGATTCACCACTTTTGCGACCTGATCGACGCCGCCTTCGATTGAGACCTTCACACTCGCGGGAATGTTTTCGTTCTTCCGCACACGCCAGTTTGTCGCCATCGTTCCTCACGATGCGCCGCGCCACCGCCCTCCTTTTCTTCTGTTGGGGACTGGCCTGCCTTGGCGCCGACGTCAAAAAATCGCCGCCACCCCCGGCTCCGGTTGTCAACCTCCCACGCATCTACTCGTATCCCCGCCCGGTGGAAAACTGGCTCGACGTACAGGTCGCCCTCGCTCGCCAGGCGATTTCCTGTGGTTCGATTGACGGCGTCGGCGGCCATCAATCCGCCGCCGGCCTCCGGGCATTCCAGGAACGCGCCGGCCTCGAAACCACCGGTCGCCTCGACAACGACACCCGTGAACGCCTGCTGTTGACGGCGCATCCGTTCAAACAAATCACACTCACCGCCGAGGATCTCGCGGGCCTCCAACCGCTCAGCAAAACCTGGCTTGGCAAATCACAACAAACCTCCCTTGCCTACGAAACGGCGCTCGAACTCGTCGCCGAGCGTACCCACGCCCACCCGAAACTTATCCAAAGCCTAAATCCCAACGTCGACTGGGCCGCGATCACTCCGACCACCCGCCTCACCGTCCCCGCGATCGAACGCACCGCGCCGCTCAGCACACCCGCGCAACTGCATATTTCGCTCAGCGAACACACCCTCGAAGCCCGCGATGCCGCGGGCAACATCATCGCCCATTTTCCCGTAAGCATCGCCCGCCTCGCCGAGAAACGCCCTGAAGGCGAACTCCACGTCGTCGTTGTCATCCCAAATCCCGATTACACCTTCGATCCCGACGTATTTCCCGAATCCGCCGAAGCCCGCGAACTCGGACGCAAACTCATCATCCCGCCCGGCCCCAACAACCCTGTCGGTGTTGCCTGGATCGGCCTCGATCGTCCCGGCTACGGTATCCACGGCACGCCTACACCAGAACAGGTCGGCCGAACCGAATCACACGGCTGTTTCCGCCTCGCCAACTGGGACGCCCAAACTCTGCTCGAAATCGCCGTCACCGGTCTGCCCGTATTCGTCGATCCGTAATCCGGATCGGCGACCGCAAAATCCCGCATTCCCTTCGATCAAGTCCCTGCCACCGATTACTTCTGCTCGACGCGGTTTTTCAGGAAAGTCAGCACGTCTTGAAATTTCGTGCGGTTACCCTCATCGGTCGCCACGAGGTTTTCGTGAGCCTTTAAAACAAGACGCGCGTGCTCAAGTTCAGTGCGATCACCACCGCATGGAAGTGCGGTGGCCGCATTTCCGAAATTCATCGAAAAATCGCCTGCGTCCACCGATACGAGCCGGTGAAGCCCCAAGTTGCGAATCAACTCGAGATTACGCTGGCTTGCCCGCGCGAGCACCAAGCTACCAGGAGGCGTTTTCTTGCGAAGATCCAACGCCAACCCCGCCATCACACCGAGAAACGTGCTGTCCATACTCGTACAGTTTTGGAAATCGAGCACATAGCGGTTTTTCCCCTGCTTCATCATCGAATCGAAGAAGTCATGCAGGCAGCCGCTGTTTTGGAACGAAGCACGCCCCTCTATCCGCACCACGATCGGGTCGGAATAAGCATCAACAAGGAAAGAAGGTTTAGCGATTTCGGCCATACAAGGACAAAGGCAGTAAAGAGAAAAGACTACCTAAATGGCCGTGGCGAGCCATCCTTTTTGCAGTCGTTTTTCTTTTCGCCTTCTCCGCCTAGTTCTTCGACACAATCTGTCTCAAAACGTAGGGTAAAATTCCACCGTGCTGGTAGTAGTCGATCTCGATCGGCGTATCGATGCGGCAACGAACGGCGACGTCCGAAATCTCACCATTTTTACGAGTGATTTTCAAAACGAGATCCTGCTGCGGCTTGATCGACGCATCCAGACCGACGACGTCATACGTCTCGGTGCCGTCGAGTTTTAGCGATTGCGCCGTCGTGCCTTCCTTGAATTGAAGCGGCAACACACCCATACCGACAAGATTCGAACGGTGGATACGCTCGAAGCTTTGTGCGACGACGACTTTGACACCGAGCTGGTTCGTGCCCTTGGCCGCCCAGTCGCGCGATGAACCCGTGCCGTATTCCTGGCCGGCAATGATGATCAACGGAGTGCCGAGCTTCTGGTACGCAATCGACGCGTCGTAGATTGAGGTCTTCACGCCATCAGGCCCGAAGGTGTTACCGCCCTCTTCGCCACCAAGCATCAGATTCTTAATACGCACATTCGCAAACGTGCCACGCGTCATGATGCGGTCGTTACCGCGACGTGAACCGTAGGAATTGAAATCCTCAAAAGAGACACCATTCTCTAGAAGGAACTTCCCGGCGGGCGACGACTTCTTGATCGCGCCAGCCGGCGAGATATGGTCGGTCGTCACTGAGTCGCCAAAGATACCCAGCGCGCGCGCGCCCTTGATCGCAGCGATGCTGCCGGGCTGCAGGCTGAAATTCGAGAAGAACGGCGGCTCCTGAATATAGGTGGATTTTACGTCGAAGGCGTAAACGTTGCCCACGCTCGACGGAATTTCGTTCCACTTCGGATTTTGCGCGGCGAAGTCGGTGTAGAGCCGGCGGAACACTTCGGGTTTCAGCGCGGCCTGCATCTGATTGCGGACGTCCTGAATCGAGGGCCAGAGGTCTTTGAGGAAAACCGGCGCACCGTCACTGCCGGTGCCAATCGGTTCGGTCGAGAGATCGATGTCCACACGGCCAGCCAGCGCGAAGGCGACGACGAGCGGCGGCGACATCAGGAAGTTCGCCTTAATGTTCTGGTGAACGCGGGCTTCGAAGTTGCGATTGCCCGAGAGCACGGACGCGGCAACGAGATCATTTTTCACGACGGCTTCTTCGATCTTCGCATCAAGCGGTCCGGAATTGCCGATGCAGGTCGTGCAACCATAACCAACCGTTTGGAACCCAAGGCGGTCGAGGTACGGCGTGAGACCGGTCTTGTTGAGATAATCGGTGACGACGCGGGAACCAGGCGCCAGCGAGGATTTAACGGCCGAGTTGACGGTGAGTCCTTTCTCGACGGCCTTCTTGGCGAGCAGACCAGCCGCGAGCATCACGGAAGGATTCGAGGTGTTGGTGCAACTCGTGATCGCGGCGATCAGCACAGAGCCGTGACCGATCTTCGAACCGCCAACTTCGGCTTTCACCGTGGAGAACTCCTCGGCTTTTTTGCCAAAACCATTTTCCGCAACTGGCTTCGAGAAGGAACTGGTAAACTCGTTCTTGAGATTGCTGAGAACGATGCGGTCTTGCGGACGTTTCGGGCCGGCCACACTCGGGACCACGGTGGAGAGATCGAGTTCGACGACTTGCGAGTAGTCGATCTCACCCTGCTGCGGAATGCCCCAGAGATTTTGCGCCTTGTAATAAGCCTCGTAGGTCTCGACGAGTTTTTCATCGCGGCCAGTGGCGCGAAGGTAATTGGAACACTCGGCGTCGATCGGGAAAAAGCCCATCGTCGCACCATATTCGGGCGCCATGTTGGCGATCATCGCGCGATCAACCACCGGTAGCGCAGCCGCGCCAGGGCCAAAGAATTCGACAAATTTGCCCACGACCTTCGTCTTGCGCATCTGTTGCGTGACGGTGAGCGCCAGATCGGTGGCGGTCACACCTTCGCGCAATGAGCCGGTCAAATAAACACCGACAACGTCCGGTGTCAGGAAATACACGGGCTGGCCAAGCATGCCGGCCTCGGCCTCGATGCCGCCCACGCCCCAGCCGACGATGCCGATGCCGTTGATCATCGTGGTATGCGAGTCAGTGCCAACAAGCGTATCCGGATAGTAAACACCGCTGCTATTGTTCAACACGCCCTTCGCGAGGTACTCCAAATTAACCTGATGGACGATGCCGATCCCGGGAGGAACCACCTTAAAGGTATCAAAGGCCTGCATGCCCCATTTCAAGAATTGGTAACGCTCGCGGTTACGCGAGAATTCAAGTTCCAGATTTTTCTGGAGCGCGTCAGCGCTGCCCGCGAAATCCACCTGCACGGAGTGATCGACCACGAGGTCAACTGGCACCAGCGGCTCAATGATCTTCGGGTTTTTACCGAGTTTGGTCACCGCCGAACGCATCGCGGCAAGATCGACCAGAAGCGGAACACCCGTGAAATCCTGCAACACAATGCGAGCAACGACGAACGGTATCTCCTCCGTGCGCGGAGCCTTCGCCCCCCAACCGGCCAACTCACGTATCGCTTGCTCGGATACACGCTTGCCGTCACAATTGCGCAGCAACGATTCCAGCACGAGGCGAATCGAAACCGGCAGACGCGAAATCTTACCCACACCCGCCCTTTCAAGTGCGGGTAATGAGTAGAGTTTATGCGTTGCTCCAGCGGCCGAGAACGATTGGAGGGTGTTGAAGGGATTGGGGAGGCTCACGGGATTTTCGAGTTGCGATTGCAGTTTTTCGATTGAGAAGGAGAACGCGCCAGCGGGGAAAGCTCGATTACGCCAGCGCCGCTTTGACGGCGTTGAAGTTCGGCAGGTCCTTGGGCGTGGCGGTTTGTTCGGCGTATTTGACCACGCCATCTTTGCCGATGACGAAAGCCGCGCGGGCCGAAGTATCGCCCACGCCTGCGAGCAACGGGAAAAGCACGCCGTAGGCTTTAGTCGTTTCCTTGTTTAGATCGGAAACGATCGTGAGTTTGATGCTATTTTTTTGCGCCCAAGCTTCTTGCGCGAACGGGCTATCCACGCTGATCGCAATGACGTCGGCGCCGAGTTTTTCGTAATCGCCGAGACCGCTACTCATGTCGCACATTTCCTGCGTACACACGCCGGTGAACGCGAGAGGGAAAAAGAGCAGCACGGTCTGCTTTTTGCCAAAGTTGTCGCTCAACTTGACGTCTTTAAGACCGTCCGCGGTCTTCGATTTGAGGGTAAAATCCGGGGCTTTCGAACCAATTGCGATAGGCATAAGAATCAACGTTATGGGTTGAAGAGTTACCGGCGCGAGAAGCACCGGCGCGAGTTGGGAAGCTAGAGGTGTGCCGAGAGTTTAGACAAACCGTTTTTCCCAAAAGAAGCCCGCGTTCTAGAGGCAACAGGCTTGCCATTAGCAATTCTGCGAGGCGAAACCGTTAATCTGGAACTCAGGAAGGCTGGAAAATACCGAAATCGAACACTGCTTTTTCGTCTTTCCTCAGTTCCAGAGTTCCTGAGTTCCAGATTAAATCCTCCTTAGCTCCACCCTTGCCCTGCCGGGCCTGCTTCGTTTTTCTGCACATTCCATGAACCTCCTCGAAGACCTCAAGTGGCGCGGCCTCATCGCCGACTGCACCGACGAAAAAGCGCTCGCTGAGCGCCTCGCTCAGGGCCCCATCGCACTGTATTGCGGCTTCGATCCGACCGGTGACGCGCTTCACGTCGGCCATCTCATGGGCCAACTCACTTTGCGCCGTTTCCAGCTCGCCGGCCACCACCCCTTCCCGCTCGCTGGCGGCGCCACCGGCATGATCGGCGACCCGTCAGGAAAATCCGCCGAGCGCAATCTTCTCTCCGTCGAGCAACTCGCGCACAACGTCCGCTGCATCACCGCCCAACTTTCGCGCCTGCTCGATTTCACGTCGACCACGAATCCCGCGCGCCTCGTCAACAACGCCGATTGGACCGCCGGCATCAGCTACCTCGATTTCCTGCGCGACATCGGGAAATATTTTTCCATCAACGTCATGATGGCGAAGGACAGCGTTCGCTCCCGCATGGAAGGCGACGCCGGCATCAGCTACACCGAGTTCAGCTACATGCTGCTCCAGGCCCACGATTTCTACCACCTGCGCAAAGCCCACAACTGCGAGCTCCAAATCGGCGGCTCCGATCAGTGGGGCAACATCACCGCCGGCACCGACCTCATCCGCAAAAAACTCGGCCAACCCGCCTGGGGTCTCACCTTCCCGCTCATCACGAAAAGCGATGGCACCAAGTTCGGCAAAACCGAAGGCGGCGCCGTCTGGCTCGATCCACAGAAGACCAGCCCGTACAAATTCTACCAGTTCTTCGTCAACACCGAGGACGCGATGGCCGTGGAGTACTTAAAAAAGTTCACTCTCCTCTCCCGCCCCGAGATCGAAGAACTCGAAGTCAAACACCTCGCCAATCCCGGCCCGCGCGAAGCCCACAAAGCCCTCGCCCGCGAAGTCACGCGCCTCGTCCACGGCCAGGCCGCGCTCGACGCCGCGCTCAAAGCCAGCGAAATTCTTTTCGGTGCCGAGATCGGCGACACCTCCGAAGAAACCTTCAAGGACCTCGTCGGCGAAATCCCCACCAAACCACTCGAACGCACCAAACTCGATGGCACCGGCGCTACGCTCATCGATCTGCTCGTCCACTCCGGCCTCGCTCCCTCGAAAGGCCAGGCGAAAAAAGACATCGAAGGCGGCGGTATCTACGTGAACAACATCCGCGCGGCCGAGATCGCCCGCACCGTCACGGCCTCTGACCTCTTGTTCGGCAAATACCTCCTCCTGCGCAAGGGCAAACGCACGTACACCGTGCTCAACGTGAGCTGAGAAAACGACAAAGCCGCGCCTCAAAAAGAGACGCGGCTTTGTTTTGAAATCGTTTTTCGTGCTGCCCGTTGCTCGCTCAATCGTTGCGGCGGCTGCCGCCGTTCAGCATCAACAAAAGATGCAAGAGCTGGCCAAGTGACGAAACGAACGCGGCGACGTAGGTAAGTGCAGCGGCGTCGAGCGTTTCGTTCACGCCCGACATTTCATCGCGATTGAGAATCCCCAAGTTAACCAGCTGCACTTTCGCACGGCGGCTCGCGTCAAACTCCACCGGCAATGTCACCAGCTGGAAAAGCGTCAGCACGGAAAGCGCCGCGATACCGATCATCATCATCGTCGAGCCCATGTAGCTGAGCAGATAAAAACCAAAGCCGGTGAAAAAATATGCCACCGGTGCGGCAAACTGCATCACCGGAACCATGTTCTGCCGAACCGACATCATGGAATAACCAACCTTATGCTGGATCGCATGCCCGGCCTCGTGTGCAGAAACGCCGAGCGCAGCGAGACTGGTTCCACGAAAGTTGGCCGATGACAACGCCAGTCGCCGATTCGTCGGATCATAATGGTCGGACAAGTGACCTTCGACTTCGACGATCTCGACGTCGTTAATACCGGCGCTGCTGATAACCGCCTGCGCAGCCTCAGCGCCCGTGATACCACCGCGCGAAGCGATCTGTAGATTTTTCTGGTAGGCGCTCGAAACCTTCATCTGCGCGTAAACGCCCAGAAGGATCGGAACAATGAGAAGAAGGAGCCAGTACATCATGGTAGGAAAAAGATTTTAAGGTTATTCAGCGGATATAATTAGCAGGTCACGGCCCGTTTCGGCAATACGACACGCAAAAACGCACCTCTGTTTCAAAGCAATGAATCGGCGCTGCTTGCAAGCGCGTTTAGCCGTGGTGGAAACGACGCCGAAAATTGGAATCGTGCCAACGTTGCCCAATCGCGGATTTTTGCCGCGCCAAAGCGTCGCGTTCCTCAAAAAGGAAAACCGATCGAAAGGTGCAGCGTGCCGCTCCGATCGCCAATGCGTGGATTCAGGTTGCGTCCATATTCCAACCGGATTGGTCCGACCAAAGTCTGGTAACGCACTCCCATTCCGGTTGAGTAAAGTCGCTCGTCGAACGGATAATTCGCCAGCCGCGCCGACGTGCCCAACGCATCGACAAAGAAAATCGCCGACCACGCCTCCGTGAGCACCTGCTCGTATTCAAGATTCAACAACGTGTACGTCTTCGCGCCGATGAACCGTCCGTCCTCACCACGCGGCGATGCCGCACCCTCTTGATAACCGCGGATGCTACTGTCACCACCGGGAAAAAACCGTTTGTTCACTGGGATGGTCTCGTCGGTCTTCCCGAATGTTGTGAGCACTCCGTGCACGAGACCGATGTGCATAAACTGCCATTGCCCCATGCCGAAATGATACGCACCGCCCAGTTCGAAACGCTCATAGTTCACTTCACCACCGAAACGTTCGTTGGCCGCCTCCACCTGACCGAACCAACGATAACCGTGACGCGGCCGCAACGGACTGTCGCGGCGGTCGCGTGTAAGCCCCACCTCAACACTGCCCACGTTCACGTTCTTGTCATCAGCCCTCCGAGTGGCGAGTTCGTTGTCAGTGTTCTTCAAAGTCTGGAGGGTGTAGCCAACGGTTCCTTCCGCACCGATCCACGGAATCCGCCGCTTCAACGTCGCATTGACACCAAATTCTTTACGCAGAAATGCGAGTTCCTGCCGCTGGAGACCGAACACACGCGCTGTGCCATCGATGGTTTCGCCAAACAATTCCGGCACCGTGTACGTGTACTCACCGCGAGTGCCCTTCATCGACTGAACCAGCTCCAATCGACTCTGATGGGCCCGACCGAATAGATTCATCTGCCTAAATTCCACGCCACCGCGCAACTGCTCATAACTTCCGTAGCCCGCCAATAAATTCCCCTCATAACGAGGACCTTCGCGCACAACATACACCGGGTCGCGCACCTCTCCATCCGGAGGAGTGGCATGCAGGTCCACCGCTTCGAAAACGCCCAGCCCCGAGAGCCGGTAACGCGAGCTTTCAAGCGCCACCGGGTCGAACGGTACACCCGACTTTATCCGCACCCGTCGGCGCAGAACCGCCGTGCTCGTGTGCTCATTGCCCTCGAAACGAACTTCACCCACCTTAACCAAGGTTCCAGGTACAATCTGAATCTCAACGAACACAGCCCGCCGGCCAGCAACCGCCGGTGCAGCGTCGGCCTGCAGGCGGATCGCGACGTCGGCGTATCCTTTTCGATAATACGCCTGCCGTATTTCCTCCGTGATATTCTGCTGCAGGGTCGGCGACCACGGCTGCCCGATGTGGCTCTTTATCGTCAGGCCGATATCTTTTGGATCGGTCTTCTCAAAACGGAGTTCCGATACCCCCCACAGCGGCCCTTCCTCAACTTGAATATGCAAAGTCACCGGTCCACCTTTCGCTTTGTCGGTGTCCACCTGCGACACCACAACCTTGGCTTGTGCATAACCATGCAGACGCAGTTCCTCGCGGAGTTTTTCTGCGGCACGCCTCACACGCGAGGGCGAGTACGCCCGATCGGCTTTTGTGGTGATCAACGTATTTGCCGGTTTGAAAAACGACCCACCCGCCACCGTCTCCAACGCCTTTAAACCGTCGATCTGAACCACGTCGATGTACGAACGCGTACCAGTCTTCACATCAAAAAGCACGGCGTACGCTGCCAATCCACGGACCAAATTCACATCGAGATTTTCATCGAGTTTGTAAGTCTCGGTCTTTCCGCCAACGACGTCCGCCCGGATTGTGATGACGGGCGTCTGGTAGCCTTCATCGTTCAAAACCGAGAAGAGCAAAAAGGCGGTGTCCTCAATGGCATTGGCGCCAAATGTCGGGCCTCGATCCTTCCCAAGCATCCGTTCCAGCGCCACCCGCATCTCGCGATCACGCCAGAGACCAAGACCGGAAATGTGGATCGTGGCGGGTTTAACTTGTTCGGCTGATACAGCCGGCGTGGACACAGCCAACGCGAAAGTCACCAGCACAACCATCAAATAGCGGCCTCGAGGTTTACTTCGCATCAGGTTTCTTCTCCTTTCGTGTATCCATCAGCACCCGCCACTTCAGACCTGAATTAAAGTCGTCGAATTCATCGTACTCGCCCACCACCGACCACCGCTTCCCCAACGTGTACTCCGCCTCATAGGTTTCGCGCCCCTGCCGTGAAACTTTTTCGCCCGCGCTGATCGTAAGCCGGTCTGCCGCACTCGAATCACCACTTACACTGCTAAAAAGGCTCTTCCCGATGAACGCGCCAAAACGCACTGCACGCTGGTTTCCGCTGTAGCTCATTTCGCTGTTCGGTGTCTCGCCCGCCATAACCAATAACAACACCTGCTCCGAAACGAGCGGCGGACTCGACGAGAACTTCAGCACCGGAACCGAGGCCGTGCCACTCACCTCCATCCGCAAATCGTATCCATAACGTCGCGACGTACCGGTTACAAACAGCGCCGGTTCATAAGGATTCGCCTCGGTGAGCTGGATCGAGCCCTGCTGAATGGCAAAAGTGGCAAACGGCAGAAGAACCTGCCCCTGTTCGATCACCGCCTGGCCGGTGGCCCGCGGTTCGCCCAGCGTATTGACCAGATGAAAACGCATCGAAGCGAGTCCATTGAAAACCGGTGTACGCAACCGCAAAAAATGCTCACCGCTCAGATCAACGTCCAGTTGCCACGCGTTAAACGGCGGTGCCTCGACGGAAAAAAAAGGTGGCCTCGCTGCAGCGCCGACCGTTCCTCCGCCTTTTGGAACAAGATCGCGCACATCGGTTGAAAACAAACTCTCCCGCAGTTTCACTTTGCCCGTAATCTTGCTGGCACCGTTATCCGTCGAAACCAGTTTCAAATCCAAATCGCCGCGCAACAGCAAACCCACCTGGCGCACAAAAGGCAGATTTTCTCCCTTTAGCGAAAAATCAAAACGCGGCACACCGTCTTCTCCGAGTTTCGCCGAACCTTTCACCTCCACCAACTGGCCGGCCATCTTCGCCTCGCACTTGCGAATTTCCATGCCCTGTCCTGCGAACGCCAGATCTGCATTGAGGTCTTGCAGCACGCCCAGCGGGCCGAGCGGACGAGTACCCGCATCTTCCACCCGGATGAAACCATGCAGTGCCCCCGCAGCAAAACTAACGTCGACATCCAATTGGCCCTTGGGCGCAAGCAACTCCGGCGCATAAGGCGCAAACGCAGCCAATTCTGCTCGCGGTATCTGCACGCGCCCCGTTACTTCTTGCGCCAGTTTTTTCCACGACACATCGAGCAGAACGCCAAGGCCTCCTTCCGGTACTGGCAAATGAACCTCCACCTGGACTTGCTGCCCGGCAATCGTCGCAGCGAGTTTGCTTAACGCGATCTGTCCGCGATCGAGTTCGATCAGCCCGTCGATTCCCTCAGCGACTGGAAGTTTTCTTTTGAACCGCTCTGGATTCACCGAAATCCGTGGCAGCTGCAGCATGATTTTGCCGTGCGGCGACTGCCAATTTCCCGATAGCTCAAGGTTCATCTGCGGGCGCTCGATCACGAGCCCCGTCGTTTCAGCGAGATAACCCCAAAACGCCGCGCCGGGCCGCGTCGCTGCCGTGAAATTCAAAGACTCGTTCGTATCAAAGGCCCACAGCGAGGTCGAGGCGGGCGTGATTGTGACTGGCAACTCCCCGCTCGCTGCAACCGCCTCTTGCTGTCCTTCAAACACACGCAACGTCTCTAGCTTCACACCGGCACGGCTGCCCGTGGCCTTCAATTGCAGTTCGACCGACCGCGTTCCCGCCAAATCTGTATCCGCCGTGGCAGAAAGAGAGAAATCCATCGGCCCGTTATTCCATCGACCCGCGAAATCAACCGAGGGCATCCGCCAATCGGACCCGCGCCATATGAGCCAGTCGCGCAACCATGCCGTCGAGAAATCCTTCACCTGAAGGCGCGCCTCACCCTCTTTTCCGGTCCGAACCGCCAGCTCAATTCTGCCCGAATCACCGGTCAGCACCAACGGCTCACAGCGCAACGCCGGCTGCCAGTCGATGCGGGCCGGTTTCTCCAATGCCAGCCACGTCGTCGCCAGTTTCTGAATACGCAATTCGTCGATCCTCGCCCCATTGCGGTCCGCCGCACCTGTCACAAAAAACCGCGCCTCTCCGCTCGTCGCAGCCACCGTAATCTGCTCCATCGCATCGCCCAAGCCCGTCCAATCCAGCTTCAGCCCGACCGGACGCAACGGAGGCAGGTCGAGTCCGGTGACCTGTGCCTGGCCACCATGTTTTAGTCGCTCCCAAGGTCCTTCAATCTTCGCGTTCACGACCATATCAGCAAACACCGGCAAAGCCGGCCACCAACCCGCAACCGTCACGCCTTTGAGCTTCGCCTCGAGTTTAGACGCACTCACTTCTTTCGTTTCAAGATTCACACCGCCACTTAATTGAATCGCTTCGCCCGATCCAAAATCCACGCTCGCGCTGCTCACCTCAACCATCGGCCAGTCGAAAACGCCGGCCGCCTGGAGCTGCGGCACCGACCAACGACCCACCTTCAACGCTTTTGCCGAAACCTGGACGGTGATGCGTGGTTTAAAATCACGCCCCGTGTCGATTCGTGCCTCGCCTTTCACGTGACCTTCAGCAGCGAACCAAGACTGACGCTCTAAATCAGCCTCTAGAATAAAACGCGAAGCCCCCGAAAGCAGTTGTCCATCTTGGTTCATCCGCACCGGTTCGCTCAGATCCACTTTGAGACCCGGAATGGCCGCGTGCAACGTCTCGATGGTCAACGTATCCAAATCTCCACGACCGTGCGCCACCAACTCCAGCGCCGGTGCTTTCTCGCCCGCCAACGGAACGCCCGTAGCCGTCAAATCGACCACAAAGCCGCCTTTGCGCCAGTCGATCCGGCCACTCCCTTGCACTGCGGCATAGGCCGCGCCCAGCCGCAACTTTGGCCCGTCGATCACCCATTTGTCGGCCACCGCCTGAGCCTCGACCGGCAACCATCCGCGATCGCCAAACTGGGCAGCAATTGCAGCCGGTTGTTCAAACAATCGCGCCATTCCAGCCACTTTCGCCCCGTGGCTTTCGAGTTCCACGTTAACCGCATTTTTCTCCGTCCCGAGCCGCAACCGAATCAAATCATCCCGGGAAATAAACTCGACCGCCCCTTGATACGCGTTTCCGCCCCAGGAAAGCCGTTCCACCCGCAAAACCCGATCGCGCCAGTTTCCCAAACCCAGACCGATCCGCCCGCCAGGGAAAATAACTTCGCCATTTTCGACCCGCGCCTCGGGCAACCAAAGCCCAACCGCATCCGCAATCCTCAACAACAAACCCCGCAACGCCGTCCATCCCGCATCCGGATCAGGAGAACTTTTTGTCCCGCTCTTCACCTCGACGCGCCAGTCGTTCACGAACAGCGGCGACGGTTCTCCGCGCAAATGACGCCATCCAAACAACAGTGGCGTCACCGCTTCAACGCGCCCCACCGTCACCGTAACGTCCCCGTATTTGTAACGAGCATCGCGCAACGCAAACCGCGCGTAACCCACTCGATCGTAACGCCCGTACTCAAGCCCAAGCGGGCGTTTCGCGAGCGCGAGCACACCGCCCAGCCACCAAGGCAACGTCGCAGCCGCCAAAAGCAGCCCTGCAAGCAACCAACTTACGATTTTAAACACACGACGCATGAGAGACTAGACCACAGATTCGCGCTGCGGTAGCTCTCATATGTCGCTCAAGCGGCAGGCGTCAAACCGCTCCGCTCAAGCAGCGCCGTCAGATCCGGGTTGCGCCCCATGAAAGCACGGTACAATTCCGCCGGATCAGCCGAATTCCCACGACTCAGAATGTGCGCAACAAACTCCGCGCCCGTCTTCGCGTTAAAAATGCCTTCGCGCTTGAAACGCGTGAACGCATCCGCATCCAACACTTCCGCCCATTTGTAGGAATAGTAGCCGGCCGCATAACCCACCGGATCGCCGAAGATGTGGTTGAAGCGGTTCACGATCGTTGGCGACGGTGGCTGGGTTGGTATTAAACACTCGGCAACCAGCGGACGCACTTTCGCCGCCACATCAGCCTCGCCTGCAAACTCCGCCGTGCGCATGTGCAGCACGAGATCCATCTTGGCAAACGCGAGCTGGCGCATCGTCACGCAGGCCGAGCGAAACCGTTTCGCCGCGATCATCTTTTTGAAAATCGCGTCGGGAATCGTCGTCTCGTTTTCATGATGACGCGCAAAGAGATCGAGACTCTCGCGCTCCCAACACCAGTTTTCCATAATCTGCGACGGCAACTCCACGAAATCCCACGCGACGTTCACGCCGTTGAGCGATTTGATTTCCACTTCCCCAAGCAAGTGATGCAGCAAATGGCCAAACTCATGGAAAATTGTTTCCACCTCGCGATGGGTTAGCAGCGCCGGCTTATCGCCCGCCGGCGGCGTCATGTTGCCACAAATCAGGCCAAGGTGCGGTTTGCGCGAACCATCGGACTGCGGCCCGCCGGTGATCAGATAATTCATCCACGCACCGCCGCGTTTCGATTCGCGCGGATGCCAGTCCGAGTAAAACGATCCAAGATGCCGGTGATTCCGATCGTACAGATCGTAGAACTTCACTTCCGGATGCCAGACCTCGACCGCGCCGGGCGTCCTCGCCACGATTTCGAGGCCGAATACGCGTTTAGCCAACTCGAACAAACCGCCAATCACGCGGTTCATCGGGAAATAAGGCCGCAACTGTTCCTCATCGAAATCGTAGCGATCCTGGCGCAACTTTTCCGACCAGTACGCGAGTTCCCACGGTGCGAGCGCGGCCACTGCCCCACCCGTTTTCTGCGCCTTGAACACCTCGAGCTCGCCGCACTCTTTCGCAAACGCGTTCGTTGCGCGTCCCTGCAAATCTTCAAGAAATGCCCAAGCCCGCGCCCCGGTTTTCGCCATGCGCCGTTCCAAAGTGAGATCGGCAAAATGCGGACGCCCCAGCAGCGCCGCTTTTTCAGCACGTAGCGCCAAAATCTTCGGCACCAGCGGCGTATTATCGTGCGGCACTTTCGCGCCCACCGCCACCGCCACTGTCCACATTTCACGACGCAGCGCCTCGTCTTCGAGATACGTCATGAACAGCTCCTGCGAGGGCATGTGCAGCGTGAAACGCCAGGCCGGTTTGTCAGCCAAACCAATCCCCTTCGCTTCGGCATTGCGCTGCGCCGCCGCTTTCGCATGTGCCGGAAGTCCAGCCAGCCGCGCCTCATCGTCTACAACCAGTTGCCAGGCATTCGTGGCATCGAGCACGTGCTCAGCATATTTATCAGTCACCTGCGCAAGTTCACTTTGCAGCGCCTGCAAGCGCGCCTGTTGATCCTCCGGCAGGTCGGCGCCGGATTGACGGAAATCGAGCATCGTTTCCTCGAAGAAACGCTTGTGTACACCGACGAGTTCTTGAGCCTCCGGCGCGGAGGCGAAAGCTTTTAACCGCGTCCACAACGCCCCGTTGAGCGGGATCGCCGCATAGAAAGCTGTGACTTTCGGCAGCAGCGTATTATGCGCCTCACGCAACGCCGGCGAATCAGCGACCGATTGCAGATGGGTGACCTTGCTCCAGGCCAGCCCGAGTGGTTCGGTGGCTCGTTCGAGCGCGAGAAACGTGTTATCGAAATTGACCTCCGTCAGCGCTTGCGACGCCACGGCATCGATCGCGGTCTGCGCACCGGCCAGTGCTTCGTCGATCGCGGGGACGATCAAGTCGGGCGTGAGCGCGGACCAGCGGATTTCGAAAGTAGGATCAAGAAACGGATTCGACGACATGAACCGCCAATGCCCGCCGGTTGCGCGATTTTGTCAAATCGCAAGTGCTGGCCAGCAATGAGCCAGAGGTTTACCGCCTCCCGCTCTGCTGCAACCGCTGGGCTTGTTCGAGACCTTGGCGGGCACCGCTGTGATCGGGAGCGAGTTGAAGCACCTCCTCGAACTGCTCGGCCGCTTCCGTCGCTCGGCCAAGATTCAGCAGCACACTGCCGAAAAAAAACCGCATGTCGGGGTTGTCGGGCTGTAATTTAACCGCACGCCCGGCATGGGAGGCAGCCTCGGACATCCGGCCGAACTTGGCGTGAGTCAGGGCGGTCTTGATCTCGACGTTGGCGTTGTCGGGCTGTTCGCGACGCGCCCGCTCCAACTGCACGAGTGCTTCGGCCTCATTCCCTGTGTTGGCCAGAGCCCAGCCGAGATTCACGCGTGCCTCGGTCAATTTGGGGTTTATTTCGAGCGCTCGCCTGAAGGACGCGACCCCTGCGTCAGTCTGCCCGAGCGACATCAGGATCACTCCAAGAGTATGGTGTGCGGCCACAAAGCGCGGCTGGAGTTGGATCGCCCGCTCGAGCAACGGGCGCGCCTCACTTGGGCGACCGAGCTGGTTAAGCGCACTGCCGAGGCTATTGAGCGTTTCCGGAAAATCTGGCTTCAATTCAAGCGCGCGTTGCAGGTGCGGTAGGCTCTCCTCGGTTCGGCCCGCATCGTCGAGCGCCGTCCCGAGATTAAGATGCGCCACCCAGCTGGAGGGATTGCGTGCAAGAGTCGTTTCATAAAGCGAAAATACGTCTCGATACATACTGCTTTGTTTCCAAGTCAGCACACCGAGAACCACGAGTAATCCTGTGGCTACAGCCGAACCACTCCAATGAGGCCAGCGAAGGAGCGCGAACCCACGCGTAGCCGACACGGTGAAAAACGTGATCATCCCCAAGCTCGCCAGATATTGAAAGTGGTCCGCGACGTAGGAGAACACGAAAGGATACACGTTCACGAAACCGAGCACGGGCACCAACGTCCCACCGAACAGCAGGGCCGCTGCGAGAGGCCCGCGGTCGCGCCGGCTCCACCAGACTCCTGCAACAAGAGCCGCCAAAGCTGTGGCTGGAAAGAACCACTGCCACCAGACACCAGCATCGATGGTCCAGCGTGGATAGAAAAAGGTCAGCTCGAACGGACAGATCAACTTCCCGAAGTAAAACCAGACGACACGCCCAGCAAGCAACCCCCGATCGATGACACTGAGAGAAAAATCGGCGCCCGACGCGCCGATCGAATGGGTTTCCATCCAAGCAGTTCCGAGGCCGGAGGCCACGCCAAGGACCAGCCACGGCAGAAGCGGAACCACATCACCGCGCCACGAAATCCGTCCGCGCCTCCACCAGACCACGACGAGCAACGCACCCGGCAGTGTCGCCGTCACGGTCTTCGTCAACAACGCCGCCAAAAACCAGAGGATCGCAACGGCATAGCGGCCGGGTCGTCGGTCGTCCTCAAATCGCAACCAGGCAAGCGCTGCTGCGAGATAAAATACCGTCGAGAGCGTGTTCTTTTGTTCGGAAATCCATGCGACCGATTCCACGCAGA
>Ga0302321_100001188_pt1 | contig 22277 bp, 18 predicted proteins | sample Fen_T0_1_FD_202505 | JGI IMG/M metagenome (GOLD analysis project Ga0302321, IMG submission 202505) | Peat permafrost microbial communities from Stordalen Mire near Abisko, Sweden - Fen_T0_1 | ecosystem: Environmental > Terrestrial > Soil > Wetlands > Permafrost | place: Sweden: Abisko...
TGCCCCCAAATTCGGCAACACCAACTCCTAATACCCTAAACCCTTCGGAAGTTAAATTTTGTAATGCTTTTTTTATGCTTTGTATTTCTTGTTCTGAAATCTTGCATACTTCAAGCAAAGCCTCCGGCGCCCCTTTGGCTGCAATGATTCGGTGACCGGCGACATTCTCAAAAATATGAGTCATCATGGGCGGCCTTCCACTTAAAGGATACTCATGAATCATTTTATAATTTTTTCGTTGATCGACTTTGATCAATGAACTGTACGCATTGTGCAATGCTATCTCCATCGGGTCAAATGGGATCGGTTCGCTAGCCCACATAGCCGTGGTAATTAATTCTTTCTCCTCCTCATTGGCATCGTCTACTGAAGATATCTTTTGCGTTGATAACGCAAATAGTTTAGCGAGGCTCATCTTGTTTTCCGTGATTGTCCCGGTTTTATCCGTGCAGATAACTGTGGCACTTCCCAACGTTTCTACAGTCATTGTATTTTTAACGATGACACCGATCTTCATCATCCTCCATGCACCGATGGCCATAAATGTGGTAAAGGCAACAGGAATTTCTTCGGGCAAAATGCTCATGGCCAACGTCAAGGCTTTTAGTAAACTGTTTAGTACTTCATGTGTTTTAAAGAAGTTAATGCCCCATACTATCAAGAATATAAAGGCACCAACCAATGCCATCATTTTCACAAAACTAGCAATCTGTTTTTGCAGAGGTGTTTCTTCCTCCTTAATCGTCTCAAGGCTCTTACCGATTTTGCCTAAGGCTGTGGCTGGCCCGATAGCATCTACTTCACAAATTGCCCGGCCACTGACTACAGTTGTTCCCTGAAATACTCGATTATCTTTGTCAGACTTGTTCTTGCTTACAGCAAATGACTCGCCGGTGAGGATAGATTCGTTAATAGAAAAGTCATTCGATTGGACAATAAATCCATCAGCGGGAATAGAAGTTCCCTCTTCAACGAGAATGACATCATTCATTACAATTTCTTCACGCTTTATTTCAAAAGTTATTCCTCCGCGGATCACCTTTGAGGTAGGTCGTGTCAACGTTTTAAGGGTCGCTAACGCATTACGGCTTCTCGCCTCCTGATATATAGAAATACCAGCAACTAATGCAATGGCAAACGCCATAAAAATACTGTTTGCAATTTCTCCGCTAATAAAATACAAGAGGGCTGCTGCAAGCAAAAGCACTATCATGGGATCCTTTAAGATGCCAATGAACTTTTTGAGAAAAGTTTGCTTTTCAATGACTACAAAATTTCCTCCGAACTTCTTTCGTGACTCTACAACTTGTTGGTCATTCAATCCTTGGATTTCATTTTCAATTTTGGCCGTCATTTTATCTTGTTTTTTAATTAATAGGAGCTAGTTTGGAATAGTAGTGGTAGAGCCTGCATTCTTTACTGCTTAACCCATCCCAGGGTTTTAATCAACTGGATGACGATTAAAGATAAAACTGAGCTTCCGCAAATGATCATGATATCCAGTAAAGAAAGCGTGGAAATGGATAAGGCTTCTGCTACGGCGGGTATCCAATAGAGGATAACCATGACAAGGATGCAGCTTATCACAGCATACCAAATGTATTTATTTAAAAAAACTTCGGAATGAAAGAAGTGTTTTTTATCGGAGTTCATGTTAAAAGCATGCAACAGTTGTGTTCCAATCAAGGAAAGGAATAAGATATTATTGCAATCATCTTTGGTTAGTACGTTACCCGAATGCTGAAGCTCATGGCTCAACAATACGGCCATCATGCAACTTATTGAAATAATAAACGAATAAATAAAAATTGCCTTCCATCGCTGGCTATCAATGATCGGTTCGTTCATTTGACGCGGCACTTTTTTCATAATAGTAGGATCACCCGGTGTCATTCCTAATGCCAATGCTGGCAGCACATCGGTAATAATGTTGATGAATAGAATCTGTAGAGGAAATAATTGAAAATGAAGATTCAATATAGATGCAGTCGCGATGATCATCAGCTCACTGAGATTACACGACAACAAAAAAATCACAAACTTCCTTATGTTCTCAAAAATGATGCGTCCCTCTCGAATGGCCGCTACGATGGAGGCAAAAGAATCATCCTTCAATACCATGTCGGCCACTTCCTGTGCGACTTGAGTACCACGCAGACCCATAGCAATGCCAATATCTGCCTTCTTTAATGCGGGCGCATCGTTCACTCCATCCCCAGTCATTCCCACTACGTGCTTTGCTTCTTGAAATACTTTTACCAGGTCGAGTTTTTGTGATGGACTCACTCTGGCAAAAACCCTTGCGTTCATCCAACTGGTTTTATCTTCATTCGACAATTGGTCGAAGGGCTTCATGGTTGCTCCTCCAATGACTAAATTGCCAGCGGAGTTTTGAATTCCAATCTGCCTCGCAATTTCATTCGCTGTGGCAGCATGGTCTCCTGTTACCATAAGTACTTTTATTCCTGCGGATTTACACTCTTCGATCGCTTCCATAATATTTTCACGAGGAGGGTCGATCAGGCTTACAAAGCCAAGAAATATTAAGTTCGTGTACAAATCATCTGGAACTTTTTCGGGCTCACTATAAGCAAAGGCAATTACCTTATAACCTCTCGATGCGAGATGATCGGCTTCTTGAAGAAATTTTTGTTTTTGTTGTTGACTAAGTTTTGTGATATCGTGATCGTCCATCACTCGTTCGCATAAACGAATAATCTCTTCCGGTGCCCCTTTGGCGAAAACAAGAACACCTGTTTCGTTTTGGTGTGCCGAGGCCATTCGTTTCGTTTCGGATGAAAATGGATCTTCTTTTAGCTTTGGGTGATGCTTTCTTACATTCTCAATGAAAGAGTTCGACTGAACATACTTAAGAAGAGCTGTTTCCAACGGATCACCAATTTCTTTACCGTGTTCGTCTATTTCAGCGGTGTTACAAAGGATGCAGGCTTCAAGGATACGAGGATGGATGGTGTTGTTTTCGATTAGATCAACAACCGTCATTTTATTTTCAGTGAGGGTTCCTGTCTTGTCGGTGCAGATTACATTGGTGCCACCCAACGTTTCTACCGCTGATAATCTTCTTACAATAACATTCTTTCTTGCCATTTTAATCATGCCGTTGGCTAAACCAATGGTGGCAACAATCGGCAGCCCTTCAGGTATTGCTGCAACAGCCAAAGCGATTGATGTCTGGAGCATCTTCCATATTTCTTGACCTCCAATCCACCCTGCAAAAAAAATAATAACAACTAAAACGATGGTGATTTTGATGAGTTGCTTACTAAACTCTTGCAGCTTCTGTTCTAGGGGAGTTGCCGACTGCTCTGCGTTTTGAACAAGCGTTGCAATTTTCCCGAGCTCGGTGTTCATCCTGCTGCCAGTAACTATCATCCAAGCATTTCCTTTTGTAATGTAGGTGCCTTTGAAAAGCATGTTCTTTCTATCCGCCAAGAGGGACTTCTCTGGTAGCGCTGAGTTTATTTTATTTACGGGTGCAGATTCACCGGTAAGGGATGACTCATCGGATTGAAGTTGTGACTGCTGTATTATCCGTCCATCTGCGGAAACTACATCACCGGTCTCAAAGAATAGTAAATCTCCAGGCACAATTTCTTCTGCATTAATTTCTGCAAGCTTGCCACCCCGCATTACTTTTGAAGAGATTGATGTAAGTTGACGTAGCGCTTCCATGGAACGACCCGCTTGAAATTCCATTAGGAAACCAATTAACGCATTGATGAGAATGACTACTAAAATTGCGATTCCATCAAGCCATTCGTTAAAGAAAAAAGATAACCCAGTTGCAACAAGCAATAGATAAACGAGTGGACTTTTGAACTGGTCAATAACTAATTTCCACCACGGCTCCCCTTTGCTTTCTTCAATCCTATTTCGCCCATATTTCGCCAGGCGCTGCAATGCTTCTTCCTTTGACAGCCCGTCATTAAATTTAACGCCCCATTGCTCAAGCACTTCTTCGGTAGATAATGCAAAAGCGTCTTTCATTTGAGGTGGTGGTTTCTACTGATGTGGAAATTTCTTTTAAGACTCTGTTGAGCAAGTCCACAGGGGGCATTCAATGTGATTGGTCACGTCTTCTGCAACACTTCCAAAAAGAAAATGACTTAATCCTTTTTTGCCTTGTGTGGGAAGCGCTACTAAATCAGCCTTACATTTTTTAGCAAAATTTCGGATTCCGGATACTTCGTCCTGATCATTGAATATGGTGAAGGTTGAGCTCCGGGCAAACCCCGTAGCGTTCATGAATTCTGCTATTGATGGGCGAAGTGACTCGTCAGTTTTAAAATTGAACGGAGTATTCACATAGACAATATGCAAATCTGCTTTGAAGAATTTTTGTAAAGCTTTCAATCGTTCACTAACCTTCGAAGGTATTTTTGACAGGTCAGTAGCGAAGACAATATTCTTAATGGTATTACTGAAATGCTTTTTAACAGTAATTACCGGTACACTCGAAAAGCGAACAATCTTTTCTGCATTAGAACCTATGAAGAATTCACGAATGCCTGACGCACCATGGGTGCCCATCACAATCAGATCTATTTTGTGCTTTTTAATGTGCTTAGTGATCATGTGGTTAACCTCACCATGGTCCAATACAAAAGAGACTTTAATTCCTTTTGCCCATTTGTCAATCATTTTGTCAACATCGGATGACACGCGCTCCTTTGTCTTTTTCAGGAAAGATTTTTCAAGAGCATTGATGGGTACAGGGCCGTGTCGTAAGACTGGCATTTCAACAATATTCAGAAGTACGATTTCTCCTTTGCCTTGCCGGGCAATATTTGCAGCGAATTTGAAGGCTTGTACAGCAGGAGCAGAAAAATCGCAAGGAACTAATATCTTTTTCATATGTTATTGTTTGACGTTTTTGTTTAAAAATAGCCCAAATGAATACGCAGAAAACTGATCAAAGTCATGCTTTAGAATGAACTGCAGCATGAACCCTTAATTTACGCGATTATAATTTGACTTTTTGAAGAAAATGATTCTTTAGTATTTAAAGACAGTGATTGTCTTTACAGCTCTTTGCAGTTGTACTCGATCTTGCGAAGCGTGAAAGTTCCGTAACAGAGGGGGCCTTGCTGATAATTATAAATTGTCTCAGCATAACTTGGCAGTCGGCGACCTTCAAAATTTTTATAATTCTTTAGTGGAGTCGACCAAGGTAATTGCTGCATACTACTGTTTTCTCCCGCGGCGAAGCGGTCATTGGAAACAAAATCGATCAGTTCACCTTGATCATTAAAATAAAGCCATGCAGATATAGAAATACCATTGTTAGTGAATTGTGCCTTCACCTTATTATCACCGGTTTCAAGCCATTTAATTCTTTTGTCGATCAACGTTGCAGGCGCCATGCAACACATGTCGTTGAAGAAGGTTACTGTTTCTGCAATTCCCATTTCTTTGCCGGATTGGTATTGAACTGTGAATAGAGAAAATAGGCGGATATCCATGAAAGCTTGTCCGTTTATAAAGTGATGGAACCCTGAGACTGGCAAATGTTTCATTTCAGCTTTCATAAAAAATAAACGGGTTGAAGAAGCCATGAAATTATATTGTTGCGATGTGAATGGCATCCACTCCGATTCTTCATTTTTTCTGATTTGTCCGGAAAATTCAATTTTGAAATTCCTCACTTTTGGTTTTCCAACTGCACCGGTATATCGGATATACTTTTGAACAAACTCGGGCAGATCTAGTAAATCGAATTCTGTTAGTAAAGAACCTTGTTCGAGCGTTGACTTTTCTAAATTGATTTTTACTTCGTTTTTGTAATTAGCATTAAACCTCGATTGACCGTAACCAATAATTGAAGCAACAAGAATTAAAACATTAATAGTTGTGCCCCATTTAGCATCATTCCAACTTGTGAGTATTAAATACTGCGAAACAGGGATAGCAACGAATGCAACTAAACTCCAGGAGTTATTTCCTGCAAGCAAAAGCAAAGCGGCTAGGAGGTAGAATGCTGAAGCACCTAGCCAAAGTATGCCATTTAGTTTGGTGATTTCTTTTTTCAGTTGACCCAACGGTGCCAACCGAAACGCCTTTGCAAAACCAAAAAGATGAACCAGTCCATGAAAAACAAGAATGGCAATAAGTGTGATCTTCATCTTGCAACTCTTTGAAAAAAATGTTCCGTTACTTTGTTGCGAGTAAATGAAGCGCTGGATCGACTTCGATCTTATTATCCACGGAAGTTATTCCTGGTAAAGACCAAACTGCATTTTCAGCTTCTTGCCGTTCGGCCCATGTTCGTACTTTTCCTTGTAGTTTGACCTGGCTGCCCGCAATTTCCACTTGTACGGAAGAAGCGTCAATGGTTGCGTTCCTATGAAATGCCGCAGCAATTTTTCCTTTCACTTCTTTGGGATTGATTACTGCTTTAGTCTTCAACGTAATTCTGTTGGTCACTCCGCGTACCCCCTTTAGGTCATGAACAGCTCTTTCAGCTGCTTTTCTTTGATATTCCCACTCTACCGCTCCATCTAAAAATATCCATCCGTTGTCCACCCTGATTTCAATTTGGTCTTCATCAACTGCCTCATTCCATCGTAGTACCTCGTTGACAGCGTCAGCAATTTCTATGTCAGCCTTGTGATTCGTTCCTGAGAGATCAACTTCAATTTCGACAGCTACTACTTTTACGCCGCGTACCCGTTGCGCAGCTCTTCCTGCGGCCAGTTTTTTTCTATACGTATCAACTTCACCAGTTAGTGTCACTACGCCATCTTTAGCAGTTACGCCAATTTCGGAAGCAATGGTTCTCAGTCGAGGATCCAATTTTATTTCTTCCATCACGTCATGTTGAAGTTCTTCATTTGTTTTCATGGCAATACTATTTTATTTTCAAACACTTAAAAAATCCTCTATAAGTAGATTAATACGGTATGAAATAATTCAAAATTAACTGGTAGGCCTATGATGGAGGTTTGTAGTCGGAATGACTTTGATCACTATTGCGGAATAATCTTAATAGAAAGACAGATTAAGGGTTTACCTTCTTTTTCTCACGTTCAGCTTTTTCTTTTTCTTTTTGCATTTTTTTCTCTTGTTTTTTGAAATAGGAGCGTGTTAGAAAATTGCTCTTCATCGCCTCCATATCTTCGTTGAAGCGTGCTGTACCTTGCTCAAGGTTGAAAATAGTCTGCTTTAGTTTTCTTTCCGTAGCAGTATCAGATAAAATTACTCCCGCAGCGCCCTGGCCCTTTTTTACTTGCTTCAACATTTCGTTGAGATTGCTAGTTAGTTGAGAGGTGTGCTCAGATACTTGCTGAATGTTGGCAATGGCTGCCTTCAATCTTTTTGATAGCACTGTGTCATTAAGAATTGTACTGGCCAATCCTCCCCCTTGTTTTACGCTTCGTAAGAGAGCTGTAATCTCTTCACCTGCCTCGGCTGCCCGCTGACCAGCACGATTAATATTTTTAGCAGCCTCCTCAATGTTTTTTGAAATTCCGGTGTCCGACAGTAAGCTCCAGATGCCTTTGCTATTATTGATACGCTGTGCAATTCTTTTAAGATCGTTGCTAAACAATGCAAGATTTTGATTGGTGATATTAAGGGTTCTTAACATTTCATCTGTTTCAACTGGCTTGAGAGAGGCGATCACATCACCCTCTTCGACTACAAGAGCAAGTTCGTGAACGGAGTTTACATTGATCAACTTATTGCCCATCAGTCCGTCGGTACCAACAGATGCAATTGAATTTTTTTTGATATGTTTCCGAACATCTTTATCTATGACCATGTACACACGAACAGTGGAATCGCTAATAATTTCAAGACTCTTCACCGTACCCACATCAATTCCAGCGAATCTCACATTATTTCCTGGCATCAGGCCATTGACGTTGTGAAAGTCAGCGCTGATAGTGAATGTAGAGCCAAACAGGTTTCTGTTCTTGCCAATCATGTAAAGGCAGAAAATCAAAAAGATCAGTCCTGTTAAAACAAAAGAACCTAATTTGACATTATCTATTGCTCGTGTTCTCATAAAGCTTTATTCAAAAAATTCTTTAATCCGGGAATCTTCGGAACGACGAAGTTCTTCATTGGTTCCCATGGCATAACATCGTCCGTCAATCAACATAATGATATGGTTGGAAGTTATGTTAATGCAATTCATGTCATGCGATATAATAATGGAGGAAGTGTTGTATTTGTTTTGCACTTCCACAATGAGATTGCTTATCTCACGAGCTGTAATTGGATCAAGGCCAGTAGTTGGCTCATCGTAAAGAATAATTTCTGGTTTTAAGATTAATGTTCTGGCCAATGCGATTCTTTTTCTCATTCCGCCCGACAATTCTACGGGCATCATATCGATAGTATGTTCAAGCCCAACATTAGCAAGGGTTTCGCGAATTAAGCCTTCCGACTCGCCTTCGCGCAACATTTCTCTTTCGTGCCTTCTCAAAGGGAATTCTAAATTTTCACGAACTGTCATTGAATCATACAACGCATTGCTCTGAAACAGAAACCCTACTCTTCTTCTGATTTGGTCCCAGTGCTCATGATTAAATTCGTTAATGTCTTCACCGAGCAATCTGATCAGCCCATTGTCTGGTGAGTATAGGCCAATAATGCATTTGATCAATACCGATTTGCCAGAACCTGATTTTCCGAGCACAGCAACGTTTTCTCCTTTAGGTAAATCCATTTCGAAATTGCGAAGCACATGATTACTTCCGAAAGATTTATTCAGATTCCGTATTTCAATTACTGATTCCAACGTCGTAAGTTAAGTAAGTCCTAATAAATCCGTAATCTGCACGGCGATTAAATCGATAATGAACACTAGGAGTGAGGCCACCACTACGGCAGAGTTTGCTGATCGTCCTACTCCCTCAGTTCCTCTTTCAGAATAGTAGCCTTTGAAACATCCTACTAACCCGATCGCAAAGCCAAAGAAAAATGTTTTTATCAATGATGGCATCAGGTCACTATAACTCGCCGCCTGAAATACTTGTGCCCAATACAAACTCCAGCTTATGGAGCCACGGATATTTACTCCCAGGTATCCTCCGTAGAGAGAAATGGCATTCGATAAATTGACTAACACCGGCAGCATGAGCGTAGTAGCCAATACTCGGGTCACAATTAGATATTTGAAAGGGTTGGTGCCTGAAACTTCCATGGCATCAATTTGCTCGGTCACCCGCATAGAGCCAAGTTCGGCACCCATACCTGAACCAATTTTTCCGGCGCAGATTAGTGCTGTAATGACTGGGGAAATTTCTCTTAACAAAGAAACCGAGACCATATTTGGAAGTAATGATTCTGCACCAAATTCTACTAGCGTTGGGCGAGATTGGATAGTAAGCACGAGTCCCATAATAAAAGCAGTTGTTCCTACTAATGGCAAAGATTTATATCCAACCCAATAGCATTGGCGAAGCAACTCAGCTATTTCATAGCGTGGCCTGAATCCTTCTTTAAAGAATCTTCCTGCGAATCGCGCAAGACCGCCAACTTCTTCGAGGAAATTCTTGACGTCAAAAAAATTTTTCATGGGCTGGATTAGTTAAGGTTATCAATAAAAAACTAATCGTCCAATTCATTTTCACCAAGTGCCAATGCCAATGTTTTAAGTTTGGGATTATGATCAGCAACCAATTTTAAAATTCCAGCGAATGGCACAAACAGGATCATTCCTGCAACGCCCCAAATGACACTGCCGACAAAAATAGATATCAGTACCGTGAGTGTATTCACTTTCAATCGACTACTTACAGCAAAGGGAAAAATAATGTTGGCTTCCAGGTATTGCACAAAAGTGAAGACACCAATAATTCCGATAGGGTACCAAATGGAATCGTATGTGGCCCAGGCCATTGTCATTGGTAACAGTGCACCAACTATAATTCCAATGTAGGGAATGAATGTTAATATGGATGCGATGAACCCAAATAGAATAGCATGTGGAACACCCAATAATAAAAGGCCGATACTATTCAAGACGCCAACAATTAAATAAACAAGGGCCATTCCTTTCATGAAACTGTAATAAGCCGCAATTGTCAAATGTAAAATCTGACGAATATTTTTTTTCTTTTCATTGGGGAAAACCCGGTAAAGAACATTGACCCACTTTGCTCTGTAATAAAGTATCAACACAACATAAACAGGAACAAGAATTAGCATAACCATAGAAACGGCTGAAAATGAAATAGTGCTCTGTAAAATACTTAAAAAACTTTTCAATGATTGATCCGAAGCTTGTATTAGCCAATGGTTTTGTTGCTCGGGAGAAATGCCTAATGAATCAATAGCGAATTGGCTCAATTGATTGAACGAGCTTGATAGTTTACTTTGGAGTATTCCCCATTCTTTTAGAAAGTCAATCACTTGTTTTGTTAGCAACGCGAATAGTGCCCCGAGGAAAAGGAAAAGCAAAACCATACTTACGATGGTGGCCATCATTCGGTTTACTCCATGTTTCTCCATCCATAAACACACTGGATAGAGGACGAAGCTGATGAGTGCAGCAAAACAAAGCGGAATAAAAATGTCTTTCCCGAAATACAAGATGAGCGAGCCGAATACAATGAATTGCATGATTTCTGCAGGGCTACCTGTATAGGTAACTCGATTGCCTGGAATACTATGCTTCTTGGAGTTCATTTTTAAAATCGTAAACAGATTTCCATCAAAGATCAATACACCGTTTGTTCAAAGCGGTAATTTCTGAATCGATCGAATGCTGCTTTGCTAATAGCTTCGCGATGGTTGGGGTGCGCAATTTCCAAAAGGGCTTCAGCACGTTGTCTCATATTTTTTCCGTAGAGATTAGCGACTCCATATTCTGTTACAATATAGTGAGCGTGTGCCCTTGTGGTAACAACACCTGCTCCGGGCTTTAACATTGGCACAATTCGAGAAATACCTTTTGTGGTGGTAGACGGTAATGCTATAATTGGTTTGCCACCTTCTGATAAAGCCGCGCCGCGCATAAAATCCATTTGTCCACCCACACCGGAATAATGATACGTGCCAATCGAGTCGGAGCAAACTTGGCCCGTGATGTCAACTTCTATGGCACTGTTGATGGCGGTCATCTTGGGGTTAGTGCGGATGATAGAGGCGTCATTGACATAATCGATATTCAGCACCACTACCGAGGGGTTGTCGTCTGCAAAATCATAAAGTTTCCTGGTACCTAATATAAAACCAGTGGCAATCTTACCCCGGTGTTTTTTCTTGTGTTGATTGGTGATCACACCTTTTTCAACTAACTGTAAAATTCCATCAGAAAACATTTCAGTGTGAATGCTCAATTCTTTGTGATTAGTTAACGAAGCAAGTACTGCATCGGGTATTGAACCGATGCCAGCCTGAAGCGTTGCCCCATTTTCAATCAACTCAGCGCAATGAGATCCGATTCGCATCGCGATATCTGAAAATTTTTCGTCATAATGTATTTCAGGTAACTCTTGCTCATGGTAGACCACGGCATTGAAGGCATCTATTTTCACGATGCCATCGCCCATCGTTCTGGGCATTCGTGGATTTACTTGGGCTATAACATGCTTAGCAGTTTTAATAGCAGTTGAGGCTACATCAACTGAAACTCCGAGTGAGCAATAGCCGTGTTTGTCAGGCGGAGAAACTTGTACTAAGGCTACGTCTAACGGGAGAATATTTCTTTTGAATAAATTCGGTATCTCACTTAGGAATATTGGCACATAGTCACCGCGGCCATCATTCACAGCCTCTCTTACATTTTGAGAAACAAATAATGAATTGATTCGGAAATTATCCTTATACTTCTTATCTGCAAACAATGCTGGTCCTTGAAGACTTATACTCACCAATTCAACATCAAAAAGTTCGGGTGCACGAGCAACCATTTTCTCTAGCAAGTGATGGGGCACAGCAGCTCCCCCATGAATGAAAACGCGGTCTCCCGACTTGATAACTTTTACTGCTTCTTCTGCTGTAATGTACTTTTCCATAAAAAGGATTTAACTGTTTCAAAAATATCTTGTAAATGGTAGAAGTTAATTGAAATTGCTCACGTATAAAACTGATTTACGTCAGGATTATCAACTACTGAATAAGTTAGCTTTGAGATGCCAAAAATGCTAGGGGAATTAAACCATAATGAAATTGAGTCGTTATTACACAATCAGATGATTGGTAGAATCGGTTGTAGCGATGGAGATAAAGTTTTTGTAGTGCCCATCACGTATGCTTACGATGGTACTTTCATTTACTGCCATTCTAAAGTTGGGCTCAAAATAGAGATGATGCGAAATAACCCTTCGGTCTGTTTCGAAGTGGATCAAATGACCAATATGACGGATTGGAAAAGTGTAATAGCTTGGGGAACTTATGAGGAGTTGCTGGATGAGGAGGAGCTTAAAATCGGTACACAAATATTTTCAGATCGAATGAAACCATTTGTTGCCAGTGAAACACTTCGTCCTATGATGCGGCAACCGGAGCCTCACCCACCGGATATCGGGCCCAAACCCGTATTCTTTCGGATACGATTGACAAAAAAGACCAGCCGCTATGAACTCGGCTAATAAAATTTATTTAATTGAACCAATGAAAGCGCAATCCATTCTTTACTCCATCATTATAATAGGCCTGTCAAGTTGTAGCACCATGAAGGTGTATTCTGATTTTGATCGAGACCTTTCTGTAAAAAATTATTCCACGTTTGGTTGGTCGGAAATCAAGCAACTTGAAACAAAGAATAATCCTTTATACTATAATGAACTCAACGACAAGAGAATAAAAACTGAAGTTAGCGCACAACTGAAAAGTAATGGCTATCAATTTGAAGAAGTTAATCCACAATTGAAGATTCATTACCACATTGCACTCGAAGATCGAACTGCCATAAATCCAGAACCGTTTGGTGCTTATGGACAGGATTGGTTAAACCGAAATGTAAATGTGCGTGAATTTCGTGAGGGTACACTGATCATTGATCTGATGGATACGAAAACCAATAACCTGGTGTGGCGCGGTTGGGCTGTCAATTTCCTTGATGAGGATAAGCCAGATCAAATGGAAGCCCAATTTAATATAGCCATCAGAAAAATATTTGAAAAATTTCCTAAGCATTAACGTCAGTCCAAATCATTGAATTGTTAAGAAGAGCTTTAGGAAGGCTCTTTTTTTTACGTTTATGGTGATGCTAAATCCCTAAATTATTTTCAGATTTGGTGTTAGTACTTCATACATTAAACATTTGTAAAATGAAACACACACGAAGGTCATTCATAAACACGTCTGCAAAGGCTACAGCTGCACTGGGAGTTTCTTCTATTATTCCGTGGCAATCTTTTGCAAATTCAAAAATTGTTGCACCATCCGATCGGCTAAACGTAGCTGCCATTGGTATCAATGGGATGGGTTGGGAAGATTTAAAACACTTGTTAAAAGTGCCGGGTGCGAATGTTGTTGCATTATGTGATGTCGATGAAAATGTTTTGAACAAACGAAAAGACGAGCTCTCCAAGAATGGCATTCAAGTCAAAACCTATTCCAGTTATAGAAAACTTTTAGAAAATAAAGATATTGACGCTGTAGTGATTGGAACGCCCGATCATTGGCATTGCCTTCAAATGGCAGAAGCTTGCAGTGCAGGCAAAGATGTGTATGTCGAGAAACCCGTTGGCAATTCAATTCAAGAGTGCAACGTAATGGCAGCGGCACAAGTAAAGTATAACAAAGCAGTTCAGGTAGGGCAGTGGCAACGGAGTGTTCCTCACTTTGTTGATGCACTTAATTTTCTCAAGACAGGCAAGCTTGGAAAAATAAGAACTGTAAAAGCTTGGGCTTATCAAGGGTGGATGAAGCCTATGGTAAACCTGCCGGATGGACCAACTCCTGCAGGTGTAGATTACAACATGTGGTTAGGACCAGCACCGATGAGGCCGTTCAATCTGAACCGTTTTCATTTTAACTTCAGGTGGTATTGGGATTATGCGGGTGGGCTAATGACAGACTGGGGCGTGCACTTGATTGACTACGCATTGCTCGGCATGAATGCTAAATTCCCAAAATCGGCAGCCGCGCTTGGCGGCAAGTATGCTTATCCGTATGGGCCTGAAGAAACTCCTGATACGTTAACAACGCTATTCGAATTTGATGATTACAATTTAATTTGGGAACACGCACAAGGAATCAGCAATGGCCAATATGGACGCAATCATGGTATCGCATACATTGGGAACAATGGGACGTTAGTTTTAGATCGTGGCGGTTGGGAAGTCATTCCGGATGAAAAAAGAATGGAAGCAGTTCCGTTACAACCAAACAAGGGTTCTGGTTTAGAAAACCACATGATCAACTTTGTGGAGGCCATTAAATCAAGAGACTTTAAAAAACTCACTTGCTCTATTCAGGATGGAGCACATGTGGCAAAGGTTTGCCAGTTGGGAAATATTTCTTATAAAACAGGAGGAAGAGTAACATGGGATGCAGTCAAAGAGAAATTTACTGATGAAAAAGCAAATGCGCTAATCAATGCAAAGTATAATAATGGATATACTGTTCCTCAAATATGATAGCATTGGAGGTAAGTGCAGTGAGTAGATTTTTTAAAAACCTTCTTTGCTTTTTTTTACTGATCCCTTCACCAGGGATAAGTCAAGCTTCGGACGATATCAGTATTAAATCATTAAGATTTATTAACGAGTATGATATTCCATTCAACCTGAAGTTCAAGGAAACCACCGTTGGTGGCCTGTCAGGCATTGATTACGATAAGAAAAATGATATTTACTATTTCATTAGTGACGATCGCTCAGCTATTAACCCAGCAAGATTTTATTCCGCTAAAATTAAAATTTCAGAAAAAGGAATTGATACGATTGAGTTCATCGATGTAAAGTATTTGCTTCAGCAAAATGACGAAACATATCCACCGGCCAAGCAAGACCCGTCACATACGTTGGATCCGGAAGCGATCCGTTTTAATCCCAACACAAACAAAATTATATGGACAAGCGAAGGGGAGAGAACGGTGAAATCAAATCCGCCTGTACTTATTGATCCCTCTATTAATATCTCCAATCTTGAAGGAAAGTTTGTTGAAATAATTCCAATTCCTACAAATCTAAGAATGCAAATAGCTGAAATCGGTCCGCACCAAAATGGAGCGCTTGAGGGAATAGCATTTGATCCAGATTTCAAAACGATGTATGTAGCTATTGAGGACCCATTGTATGAAGATGGGCCACTGGCTGATGTGACTCCAACTAAATCGTGGACGAGAATTTACGGATATAATGTTTCGACCAAAAGTAACTTTGTTCAATATGCATATGCATTAGAGCCCGTAGCTCAGCCTGCCAATCCTCCAACAGCATTTAAAATCAACGGAATTTCAGAAATCATTTCTCTCGGAAACAAAAGACTTTTAACAGTCGAGCGATCGTTTTCCACAGGCAATCTGGCATGCACTATAAAAATTTTCATTGCGGATCTTAATCAAGCAACACCCATTGAAAATATTAAATCATTAACAGAAACTCCGCCAGAATATCCGGTTTCAAAGAAACTTTTGCTCAACATGGATGACCTCGGAATATTTATAGATAATATAGAAGGGGTGACCTTTGGCCCTGACCTCCCTAACGGTCACAAAACGCTGCTATTTGTTTCTGACAATAACTTTATTCCTTTTGAGAAAATGCAGCTCTTGCTTTTTGAAATTATTCCTTAAGAAAGATTTTACTTGTACCATTACAGCCTAGCGGGATATCAAACTTTAGTTGACTTTATAATTGATTTTGGCTAAGTTGTATAGCGCAATACTGGGCTACGGCAATTGTTAAAATAATGCATAGGATGCTTGGTGACTTCGACCTCAGTCTTGTTTAGATTGTTCTTAAAAACATTAATCCAAAAAATTATGAACCAAGTCAAAACAGAAGCACCCACTACTTTCAAATTAAAAGCCTTGTCGCGCGATGGGATCGAAGGGGCGTTAAGTAAAGCAGATCAGTATCGGTTACTTAATCAACCTAAATTGGCTGAAAGTATTTGCCTTGATGTGCTTGAAGTTGATAAAACGAATCATAAGGCTAAAGTGATTTTGTTACTGGCGTTAACCGATCAATTTGGTCAAACGTTTAGCGCTGCTTCGAAGCACGCTAACGAGCTTGCAAAAAGTTTGCAAGATGAATATTCTCAGCTTTATTATACTGGGATCATTCGAGAACGAATGGGCACAGCTACTTTAAACTCCGGAAACCCAGGTTCGAATTTTGATGCCTATGAGTGGTTCATCGAGGCCATGGATTTTTTTGAGAGAGCACAACCGCTTGCTCCTCCTTATAACAATAATGCGATTCTTCGTTGGAACACATGCGCAAGAACAATCATGCAATATGATTTGAAAGAGCGTCCGTTCGAAAACTTTCCACCGCTTGAATAATTGTGTTGGTTAAGATTTGCTGAATTGACCTACCTTGCCATGGTAAAGGTAAACGCATTCAAACACATGAATTCAAAATTAATGAGTCAGCTTGTTCTAATTATTGTATTCTGTGCTTTTTCAATCGTAAGTTTTGCCCAAGACGATAAGAGACTTCTTGAGGGACGTTGGGATATAGTAGTTACAAAAGATGGAAAAGAAGTTCCTTCGTGGTTGGAGATAAAGCATTCGGGAAATCATGCTCTTATAGGTCGGTTCGTTGGCCCAAGTGGAAGCGCCCGTCCAATTTCCGAAGTAAAACTTAATGAGGGGAAGTTTTCTTTCTCTATTCCACCGCAGTGGGAGAAAGGAAATACTAATCTTGAGTTTGAAGGACAGAGGGAAGGTGATAACCTAAAAGGTACCATGCTTTTTACCGATGGTAAAACGTACTCTTGGGTTGCATCTCGGGCACCAGCACTGCAACACAATATGAACCCCAAATGGGAGAAACCCATTAGACTTTTCAATGGGAAAGATTTAATGGGATGGCACGCAACTGGAGAGAATCAATGGCTGGTTGAAGAGGGAATTCTGAAAAATCCCAAGCCTGTGTCGAACCTTATGACGGATAACAAGTTCATGGATTTCAAATTACACATCGAATTTCGTTGCCCGAAAGGTGGCAATAGTGGTGTTTACCTACGAGGCCGGTACGAACTCCAAATTACAGATAACAAAGGAATGGAGCCCAGCGATATTTTTTTCGGTGGCATTTATGGATTTCTCGAACCTAACCAAATGGCAGCTAAAAGCGCGGGAGAGTGGCAATCGTATGATGTTACTTTAGTTGGAAGACGTGTAACCATTGTTGCTAACGGAATAGCTATTATTACAGATCAGATAATTCCGGGAATCACAGGTGGGGCATTAGACAGCAAAGAAGGTGAGCCAGGCCCAATCATGCTTCAAGGAGATCATGAACCCATTGAATTTCGAAATATTATTTTGACTCCTGCTGTTAGCAAGTAATTATTAATCGCCTACTCTTCGTAAAACTCTTGCAAGGAACCGAAATAGCTATTGTCCCAACCTTCTTTGATATCTGAAAAATCCTGATCAGGAATATTGGTGTGACGAAGTTCTGCTGATGTACCGTCTTTATGAGGATGAAGGATAATCGTGACAATTGATTCTTCCGGTTGATCACCGAAATACCATTGCTGAACAATTTTTTTGTCTTCTTCAAACTCCAGGTTTTTGCCTACAATGCTTCCATCCCACAACGAAAATTCTGATCCTGGTTGAGTTGACATTTCTGCTTGCTCGCCAGTCCAAAGTTGAATGGTTCCGGGGAATGTCAGCGCCTTATAAACATCTTCAGGTGGTGCCGAAATGATGTAATATTTTTTATAGTCTTTCATGGCATGTTAAAAACATTGGTCTGCTATTTCATAACAATTACTTAACGATCGCTAAAGGTAGCTAATGAGAACTTTAAAATTGATTAGCGGTAGGTTTATTAAATTAAATCGGAAGTAATTTTGAATGATCATTTAGTGAATAATTTTTTCATCACGGGGAATGATTGATGGGAATGATTTGTCAAATGGATGTCTCTTAAGTAAAAATGAAAAAACTACTTCTCGTTCTAACTTTCATCGGTTCTGCTGCTGTCTATGCTCAAAAAGCACCTGGTATTTCAGGTATAGTGATCGATTCGCTTACTCAAAAGCCTGTGGAGTTCGCTACCGTAGCGATCTTTGATGTCTCTACTAACAAACCGATTAATGGAACAATCTGTGATGAAAACGGAAAATTTACTATCCCTAAGACGGCCAAAGGCAATTATTATTTAATCATCTCATTTGTAGGGTTCACCGCCAAGAAAGTACCGATTCATATTTTGGAAAAGAATAGCGAGACCAACCTGGGAGCAATTATTCTTAGTCCGTCAGTGAAGATGTTGCATGAAGTTGTTGTTGAAGGTCAAAAAACTTTAGTGGAAGAGAAAATTGATCGGACAATCTACAATGCAGAGCAAGACCTTACCACTAAAGGTGGCGACGCATCTGATGTACTCAAGCGAGTTCCCATGCTCACCGTTGATGTAGATGGCAACGTATCCTTGCGGGGAAGTGCCAATGTAAAGGTTCTGATCAACAATAAACCTTCTACTATTTCCGCGAATAGCGTGGCGGATGCTCTCAGACAAATCCCGGCCGATATGATCAGGACAGTGGAAGTAATTACATCGCCTTCTTCGAAGTATGACGCCGAGGGCTCTGCAGGTATCATTAATATTGTGTTGAAGAAAAATACCTTGGACGGACAGTTTTTTAATTCTGATGTTACAGCCGGGTCGCGCGGCTCTAATGTTGGAATGAACGGATCTTACCGCAAAGGCAGGATGGGTTTTTCATTAGGGGGTTTTATCCGGCCAACTTATAATGTGGTTGGAGACTACTCTAACCAGCAAATAACCTATGTAACAGACCCTAAGGCGAATCTAAACGATACCTCTGTTAATTTGCAAAGTGCCCACACACGAAACGATGGATTACAAGGAACTTATACATTCGCTTGGGATTACGACATCAATAAAAATAATTCACTAAGCACCTCATTGCGCTATGGTCAGCGCAATCAAAATTCATATCAGGATCAACTTCTAACAAAAACTTACAGTGACGGGCTGCTTACGAGTACACTTCAGAACATAAAATCGACAAATGTTGGCGACAATATTGACGCATCGCTTACATACACTAAAAAATTCTTAAAGAAGAATCGGGAATTTAATTTCCTTGGTATTTACAGTAAAAGCAATCAGACCAACGGTTACGTCAACAGCACTGTTGCAGAAACTGATCAGTCAGTTATCCAACGCAACAAAAATGATAACCCCGGATATACACAAGAAATGATTTTTCAGGCTGACTATCAGGAGCCCATTAAGGAAAATCAACTTCTTGAACTTGGCGGAAAAACAACAATGAGAAAAGTGGAGGCCGATTACACGTATTATGTAGCCAATGGTTCTGATGGACCTTATGCCATTGATGCAGCTCACCCCGCATCAAGCTTGGATTACAATCAATACATCACAGCAGGCTATGCCTCTTATTCAATCACGGCTAATGATTACACCTTGAAAGCAGGAAGTAGGTATGAATACACCGATATCCAAGCGCACTTTAGTGGAGCGCCAACTGCCACCATTCCGTCGTACGGAGTTTTAGTGCCAAGTATTAATCTTTCACGGAAGTTGAAAGACGGAAAATTGATCAAGATATCGTACAACAAAAGAATTCAGCGACCGAGTTTACGCGATCTCAATCCCAACCTTCAAGCATCCAACCCAAAAAACGCAACCATGGGTAATCCCAACTTAAAACCGGAATACACACACTTGGCAGAGATTGCTTATAAAACCAATGTCAAGAATGCTACGATCAATCTCTCTGCTTTCATGCGGTATAATACGAATGATATTCAACCAGCAAGAATCATCAAGGGTGACACAATCATTTCTATAAGTCAAAATATTGGAACTGAAGCAAATTATGGAATATCTATTTTTGTGAGTGTCCCAATTTCAGAACGCTTTACCATCAATGGAGGAACAGATACGTTTTATCGCATCTTAAAAAATAATTCGCCGGATCCTGTGCTGAATGCCACGATGCAGGGTCTCACGCCCAACTTTCGAATGTTTGGCAATTACAATTTTTCAAATGGATGGAGCTTTCAGTTTTTTGGATCTTATCAGGGCAAGTCATATAACCTGCAAGGTTATCGCACCAGTCCGATCAATCACAGTGTAAGTGTGAAGAAAAACATATGGGGTAAAAATGGTTCGCTAACTTTTGGGCTTGATAATTTTACCACACCTACGTATCAAGTCTATTCGAATTTGAAATCTCCTTATCTGGTTCAGAATACTACGAACACACTCTATAATTTTATTGTGAAAGTGAGCTTTAGTTATAAAATTGGAAGAGTAGCGCCAGACCGCAAAAAGCAATTAACTGAAGAAGAGGGCAATAATTGACTTCATGATTTCTTCATAATTCCGACACACCAACTTCATATTGGATTTTTATATTGTTGTACCAATTCAGCAACATAAACATTCTGATTTTGACAGCTAAAAGCTCATTTACCAACATTCTTCTCATGGCTTTAGCTGGCCTGTCTGTCTATTTTATTTTTCGGGGATTTGAATTAGTTGGAATCGCTCTCCTGATTTTATCCGCATTTTTAGACTATCGACTAAAGAAGATGAAGAAAGCATTGTAAGACTTTCTTCACAACGAAGCTAAATATACTTAACCCACTTATTTTCCGGATGACTGAATTTGTATTTGACATACCAACGGCACGCTGCGTATAAGATTATTATATCGATAGCAAACACTAAGTAAAGTAACGCAAGACTCCACCTGGATTCCTCAGCAATGGATATGAAGGGTGCAGAGGCATACCATTCCTGATGCATTGCTCCGACTCGAACGAAGTTTACGACAAGTGCCGTGATATGAATGAGGGGAATGTGTAGCAAATAATAGAAGAAAGGTACCCGACCGAAGATGTTCAACGTTTTGCCAATCCAGCCTCGCGCTTTTTCTGCCAACGGAATAAATGCAATGGTAGGACCTAATGTCATCATCAAATAAAGTTGTGACGCCGGATATTTTTGTTGATTCAACAGGCGAAAAATAAATGGAGGTGCATTCTCAGGAGTAGGTTTAGATAAAATTATCATAGTTCCGACAACCACGAAAAGTAACGTGGCTGATAATCCGATTTGCAAACAAAGTTTTTTTCTTCGTTCTGATTCCATTTGAAGAATTGTGCCGAAGCCATATCCAGCGGCCATCACGCCAATCCAAGGCACGATCACATAGAGAATGCTGATGCCCGGCAGTGGTTGAAGCCCTGACGAGTAAATGAATTCTAAAAAACCTCCGATTGAAGACTTCAGAGACGCCGGCAACGCACGGGGAATAAAGGAAAAGAGTTGTTGAAGAAAAATAATTGCAAGACCGATAATGCCAATGACAGCTGGACGAAAGTGCACCAATAATGCCATCAGGACCATACACCAGCCCAGCATCCATATCACTCCTGCTAAAATGAATTCAGAAAAATTTAAATTGAAAGTCCAACCAAAACGAATTAAGGTCAGTTCGAGGATTATAAGCATGAGACCGCGAGTAACGAGAAAGCGTGCAAATGCTTTTGCGTCGTTCAATTTCTTGCCATGAAAAAAGGCGGCTGTGCCTGCAAAGAACACAAATGCAGGGGCACAAAAGTGAGTAATCCAACGTGTGAAGAAAATCCCAGGATCAAGCCCGCCCGATGGTAAACCCGAATACACACGCACATGATCGATGGCCATCAATATCATTACAGCTCCACGTAAAATGTCAATGGATTGTACTCGTGTTGTTCCTGGAAGTTCTTGTGAACTCATAGCATTTGATTAAAATCAATCCTAATTTAAAATTAAATTTGTAATCAACATATTGGAAATGGCTAAGCATCGATCAATCAATCCTTTTTCTAAAGTCAATAACGACACCGGTTTTGGTAATCGCGATAATTATGGTGGACGTTTCATTAATCGTGACGGTACGTTCAACATCCGCAAGGAAGGGCAAGGGTTCTGGCAACGGTTCAGTCTTTTCCAAAGTATGCTCAATCTTCCGTTGTGGAAGTTTGCCTTGATAGTATTTTTGTTCTTCATCGGTATCAATCTTTTCTTTACCTCCATTTATATTGTGTTGGGTGCCGATCAATTTGTTGGAATGATTTCCAACAACCGTTGGTCAGAAATAAAAGAGATTTATTTTTTCAGCAC
>Ga0302321_100001189_pt1 | contig 22267 bp, 11 predicted proteins | sample Fen_T0_1_FD_202505 | JGI IMG/M metagenome (GOLD analysis project Ga0302321, IMG submission 202505) | Peat permafrost microbial communities from Stordalen Mire near Abisko, Sweden - Fen_T0_1 | ecosystem: Environmental > Terrestrial > Soil > Wetlands > Permafrost | place: Sweden: Abisko...
GAACGCTTCGCTCGCCCAGCGCACCAATAATCAGATGGCTAACGGGATCACGATACAGCCAGCCGTCGAAATCGTAGCCCTTGTCCTGCAACAGCACCTCGCCGAGCTGTCCAGTAGCCGCATCCATGAATTGCAGCGCTCGCGGCTTGTCGTCCTTGCGCGGTCCCAACACCACCACTTGGCCAGGTTCATCGCCAGCGCCAACAATATCGATGTTATCGAGATCCACCGGACATTTCTCCCAACGCTCACCCGCCAATCGATGCAATGTCAAAAACCCGTCCTTTGCACTAATGGCGAAAGCAAGTTCCCCCTCCTTGTCAGTTACGTAATGATCCACTAGGCCAAAATCTGAATCAGGAATAGGGTAACTTTTAACAATGTGTTTCTCGTCTTCGCGCTCCAAGTTATCGTTCGCATATCCAAACTTGCTTCGAATATCCGTATTAATAATAGCAATCCCGACCTTGGTCCGATCGCCACCCAGCCATACCAGTGGCCGCAGGCGATTCTTTAAAGGCGCAGAAACCAAATCGCCGCCGAACCATTGTAGCAATGCGAACGGCTCATCGATCTTGCCGACATCCGCCGCACAAAAAGCAAGATTCCACTTTTTGCGGGTCGCGATTGAAAACACCAGGCGCCGATCATTTAACCAGTTGACCTGATAAATGTCCTTGTCGCCGCCAGCGCAGAAATTTTCGAACTTCTGCGTCTTCAAATCATACACCAACAACTGATGCTGGTCCTCCGTAGCCGTGATGAGCGCGGCGATGTGTGAGCCAGAGAGGTTAATCGTGGGATTGCGCAGGAGAAGCGGCCGAAAGAAATCCTGAACCGGAATCGGCTGATCGGCCGGCACCGGCTTGACCCGGTCTAGATCGATTTTTTCGTCAGCGAAAGCAACGGCGGCAATCGCACTGAGGGCAAGAATACGGATTATCCGTAGCGTTTGGTTTCGGAAGGACAGGCTCATTTTTGGGGAAGTTAAGTGATTCTAAAAAACAGCTCGCGCACAGGACTTTGATAAACCGGTGACTAGCTACAGAACGGTTCAAGCGATTGGCAAGGGCAGACATTCTCATCTCCGTTTAGATGATTGATAGAAAGAATCGAATCCTAGAGGCAAAAAGCCCTTTCACCGCAAAATGGACCACCAATCTTCAATCAAAAACGCAAAATCTCATTCGCGCTTTCCAAAGGCCAAATCCTAGCTGCGCCAGCATACTATTAACAAAATTGAAATGAACGTTCGACGGGTGAACTGACGCGATTCTCGGTTGCAGTGCGCGCGGCAAATTGTCTGTTTTCAGATCCAAATTCACCCCTTGTATGATGCTTAAAAAATGGTCCCTTCCTTTCCTCGCTTTCGTGCTCGCGTTGACGGCTCTGCAATCCTCGTGTTTTGCCAAATCAGAAGAATGGTCCGATCCCCAAGGGAAAAAATTCAAGGGCGAGCCCAGTGCAATCATTGGCCCCTTAGCATTGTTTCGTACGGGACTCACGACGATGAAATCTTTCCCGCTGCATTTCTTAAGCGACGACGATTGCGTGCGCTTTGCGGCACAACTCAGCACCAGGCCCCAACGCGCACAAGACTGGTCAAAATCCACGAGCCGGATCGGCAGTGAATTCGTTGACAACGTGCTGCGCGTCGAAAATGGCAAACTCGTACCGGCAAACCTCAAGGGCGTCATCGAACCCGAATTCTTTATCATCTTCTACGCAAACAACGGAGTCGGCGAATCGTGGGGCATGATGAGCAGCGCATTCTGGAAATACCAGGAGATGCAAAAACAGTTTCCCGGCCTGGTCGAGGGACTGTACGTCGGAGTCGACGACTCCGCAGGTGATCACAGCAAAATGGCGCTCAGTCTAAATATTCCCTGGCTCGTGTCTGATTACTACAACCAATCGAAGATGGACACTATTCGGCGAATCGGCCCCGAAAAAGCTCCGCTGGTGGTGGTCATCACGCGTGACGGAGTTCCCTTATTTTCAACCACAGAAACTGATGAAAAGAAAGTCGGCGCCCTCCTGGACGAACTAACCGACATGCTTAAACTCATGAATCCGGGAAACCCAAAATCCTGGAGCGACCGCATGCTCTACCAACGTTCGTTGCAGATCGCAAAGTATCGCACCGGCGAAGCCGCGCCCGTTCTGGTCGGCGCCCCGTTGGATCCCGAAATGCTCAAGAAATACGAGGTGAAGAAATTCTCGGCCACGTTGGAAGTAGCCCGCGACGGCACCGTTAAAACCGCAGTCCTCGCCGCCGGTTTCGCAATGCCAGAGAAAATGGTAACGCCCATCTCCAACGCACTCACGAAAGCGCTGTTCGTCCCCGCCGTGAAAAACGGACAATGCGTCGACGGCACCTTCGAATACAAGTTCGAGGCTGCGCCTTAACACTACTCCGTTACGTCGTTCCCCTTGAAGGCGGTTAAACGGATTGAAAGGGAGGGCGGTCCGCCGTGGCCGCCTTTCCGAACCGGCGACGACAGCGCGTCGCCCTCCATCGGAAAACACCTAACGGACTAGTACTAAGTCTTCCGCATTACCCTCTGCACGAGACCACCATCGACGCGCCGTTCCCACCACAAAAACGCCCTCGGTCCCTCGTAAATTAACTCACCAAAACGGCGGTTGAGAACCTTCTGTTATTTATTGAGTTAATTTGCCGCCACCTCCGAAAACCCCGAAAAGCACGCCATCGACAACACCTGCGCTTTCGTGCTCATTTTCCCTCTCGCGCGTTCCCCTGATAGCGCAGCGCTTCCTCCCATGAAAAAACTCCTCTGCCTCTTCCTGTGCCTCGCCGTGTCCGCCTTCGCCCAGAAGTTCGAAGGCCTCGCCCTCACTCCACCGATGGGCTTCAACACCTGGAATACCTTCGCGACTAATATCAACGAGGTGCTCCTCATGCAGACCGCCGACACCATGGTGAAAAACGGCATGCGCGACGCCGGCTACACCTACATCGTCCTCGACGACTGCTGGTCCCTCAAGGAACGCGACGCCAACGGGAACCTCGTGCCAGATCCAGTCAAGTTCCCCTCCGGCATGAAAGCCCTAGGCGATTTCCTCCACGCACGCGGCTTCAAATTCGGCATCTACAGCTGCGCCGGTTCCAAGACCTGCGGCGGCTATCCCGGCAGCCAGGGCCACGAATATCAGGACGCCCTCATCTTCGCGTCCTGGGGTGTCGATTACCTCAAATACGACTGGTGCTACACCGCCACGCGTGACCCCCGCGAAGCTTACACCACCATGCGCGACGCCCTCTGGGCCGCCAAGCGCCCCGTCGTTTTTAGCATCTGCGAATGGGGTGGCAGCAAACCGTGGGAATGGGCCAAAGACGTCGGCCACCTCTGGCGAACCACTGGCGACATCCACGCCTGTTACAACTGCGTCCAACGCTGGGAACGCGGATGGAAAAACATTCTCGATCTCCAATTTTCCCTCGTACAACCCGCCGACGGTCAGGGCAACGGCATCGGCCAGTACGCCGGCCCCGGTCACTGGAACGACCCCGACATGCTCGAAGTCGGCCGCGAAGAACTCACCTTTGCCGAATCCCGCGCCCACTTCACCTTGTGGTGCATTCTCGCCGCCCCGCTCATGGCCGGTGCCGATATCCGCAAGTTGTCCCCCGAAATCATCGCAGTCATGACCGACAAGGAAACCCTCGCCATCGACCAAGATTCTCTCGGCAAAGAAGGCTGGCGTTTCCGCGCCGAACCCAGCCAGGAAATCTGGGTCCGCGAACTCGCCAACGGAGACTGGGCCCTCGCCCTCCTCAACACCGGCGACAAACCCGCCGACCTCACCGTCAGCTTCCGCGACTTTTGGTTCGTTGGCGGCAAGTGTCAGATCCGCGATATCTGGGACAAAAAAGACGCCGGCACGACCGAGAAACCCTTCACCAAAAACCTCGCCTCCCACGACGTCGCCCTCCTCCGCCTGACCAAGATCAAAGAGCCAACCACCAAATAATCCGCCCCTCCCGTTCCCGGCGCGGCAACCTCTTTCTCCTTCTCTTTATCTTTCCTCTTTCCTCTTTCACCCCCCCCCCCCCCCGAGCCCCGCGCCCCAAAAGCGCGGGGCTTTTTACGGGGCAATGGCCACTCAGGTGGAACGCGCACTCCGTGCGCGTTGGTTCGGCTCACTGCCCAACCGATGGCGCACGTGTCACATCCGCTGGCTTCACCGTCTCACGCGACTCCTCTTTTCGGTCGGCCGACGACGTCCACGTCCAATAGTAAGCCAACACCTTTCCTTTCGTTGAGTACCAAACATCAAAATGATTTTCGACCGTTGAATCCGGCGACACTTCACCGATAGCCATCGGAATACATATAATCTCGGTCAGTCCCAGCGTCATGAGGGCCATGGCGTTCGTCTCACCAGCAATTCCATGCGGAACGATTTTCCCTTTCGCCTCATACCGGCAATAGGTCGCAACGACCTGAAGAACGTCGGCATTCGGAGTGTAACCAGGCGCATAAAAGATGAGGTGATTCACGAATCGGCTGTTCGATATTTTAGCGCGCTCCGGGAACCGAAACTCTTTCAACAAAACCTGCGGAGCGATTGCTTCTTCAACCACCGCTTTACCGAGATACTTCTCCACCTTTTGGCGGCTCGAATCTGGACTGAGGATGCGATCTTCGTTTCGGGCGGACATCAGGATCAAACTCGAAGGCGCGCACGAACACAGCAGGCCAACTACGAAAAGTAATAATACAGCAGATATAATACGCACAGGATCTTTGTTGCCGAATATCCTCACTTACCCAAACCCCACGCCATATTTTGCGAAGTCAAAATTGAGATAACATCCGTCATAGAGCGCCGCCGAACCTACACACCAACACCAGCGCCGCAAGGCCGAAACAGCCGTCAGAACAAACCTTGGCGCCTTAGCAACTGTGCGTGAAACTTTCATTCCGATCCGATTACCTCGATCCACAGACTAAAACTGCATCGCTGAAGCACAGGGGAGCGGAAACAGCAGAGGAATTCATCTTCGCGTTTCCGTTCTTCAGCATTTCCGCGATGACCCGAACCAAAGTGTTATTTCATCAAAACAACCCCATGGGGTAGGCGCTGAGCGATCCAGCCGCACCCCTTGTTCCTTTATTCCGTTTGCAGCCAAATTATCGAAAAACACCCGAAAACCAAATCGAAGCGTCTAAGGAAGATCTACGAATGATCATCGAACGTGGACCGAAGGTGGACTTTGCTCAAACCGACTGCTCACCGAATCCAAATCGCAACAGACCTACTCAGCCCCTCCACGAACTCGCACGGCGCCCCTATTTCATGAAGTTCCACATCAATTATCATCCGCCTGAGACGACGAACGCCGCATATTCATACGAAACTGTTGACAGATCTAAAAACTCGCCAACCCACCCGGCCTGCCTCACAAAACGTACCCGTGGAAGCCCAGCCAACACCCCTTCGTAGCGGGAACCACGGCGACTGCCGCCGTCAAAACCCGCGTCAGGAAATCGCAGGTCTCAGAACGTGTATCAGACCTTCTGTCATCCAGAGCGCAGCGAAGGATCCACTTGGAAACGAGCCAACGGTACGGGCAACGGCTGACTGGATCCTTCGCTACGCTCTGGATGACAAGCAACCAATCATACCCTTTGATTCCAATCCACGGCCTGACACAAACGCATTTTCCACGACTTGCTTTTCGCCAGATTTGGCAACTTTAACTCTGCCATTCCAATAAACATTACAAACATACAACGTTCGCTAAAATGAAATTTCTCCCACTAATTGCCCTGTTCGCCGAAAAATGACTTCACCGATCCATAGGTGCCGACTGGGAGTCTTTGCCGACTACTTCCAGTTCTATGTCTGGGATCCCGCAGCGTCTAAGCAGCAGGCGCCAGAGGATTGGACCGACGAAGATATCGCGAATCGTGCAAAAGCCGTTCCCGGAGTATTCGTGATCTGCCCGGTGCGGAATATGACAGTTCCGGTCGAATTCGAGATCTGGGAGCGAGAGCCCGAGGTGATCTACGCCGAGTGGCAGCATGTCGTCGTGGCTCCGCTTCGAACAGAGGGCCTGATCGAGATTCATGAGTGTACCGGAGGATCGCTAGCCACCTTCAAAGTTGAAGCCGGCGAGTATTCAATTCGGGCGCTTTACCGCGGCCTGAACACGCTTTCCGAAGATGGATTGGACGGAAAAGATTTCTATCGGGTGCAGATGTGGAGGGCGACTGCACCGCAGATGTTCAAAGTCATCAAAAGCTGGAAAGAATGAAGAGGGCGAACCAAAAAACCATCCGCTCACTCCAAACCATTCCACACATTTCACCGATCGCGTGGGGCGCAGCCCTTTTACGCGATCGATCCGTATTCATCTATCAATCCATGGTGAACTTCGTCTGAACTTCCGACACCAAGCAACTGAATCGGCACTCTACGGACGGGACGTCGATGCCCACTCCAGCGGCAGGATGTCTTCAGCCGCGAGCGAGAACTCCAACGAGATAAACCCACTGCGCCCGCCAATTGCATAATACTCCGCCCTCAACCAGAGCGGACGCCTTTCAAAATAAATCACCCCGTAAAGGCGCTGCACGTGCTTCCCGATATCATGCGGAGCAAACACCTGCGTATCGACAACCGCGCCAAGCCCCCGCGTGATTTCCGTGAGGCGTTCGCGTATCTTCGCGATCTTCACCGCATCGTCGTCGGCGTTATACCACGTCGCCAAAAGCGCATCCGAACCATTGCTCTGAAACGCCCGCAGACCCGCTTGAAAAGCCGGGACACCATCGGCGGCGAAACACCGGCCGGCAAGAAATACGATGCCAACAAGGATGAGCTTTTTCATAGAACCAACCCCTACGTTTGGACGTTTTACGATCAATCTCTGCCGCACCGATGACGGCGCGATCAGTGTCTCAACAACAGGTGTAACAGACCTAGGCAATGGCGGCTGGTTCCGTCTCCTACGGCAACCCCAGAAGCCAGCCCGTTATACCAACGTACTTTGAGAATTGGCCTTTTGTAGGGCTCGACCTCGTGTCCGACGCCCCTCCGTGTTCGCCGTCGCCATTCCCAATCCGGCCCGAGACGAGCTCGGGCCCTACACAAATCCCCAGGAGGGCTCGATCTACATACAGTCAGAATTATTCGTGACGTCGGTATTACTTCATCAATTGCTGCACGACGGGCGCGAGCGCAGCAGCCCAGCGCCGCAACCCTTCCTCGGTCAGGTGAAGATGATCTTCAGAGACCACGGTGGACAACGTCCCGTCGGACTCCAGAAACACTTTGCCAATGTCGCGAACGTAAACCGCCTGGCCGTCATCGAGTTTCGCCAGCGCCGCATTGATCGCCTTAACCGTGGTCCGCACAGGCGCTTCAGCAGCGACGTCGCGAGGAAAGATCCCGAGCACCAGCACCTTGGTTGACGGAAAAACGGTGCGGAGTTTCGCCACCACCGCCGTCACGCCGCGCACCGTGGCAGCGACGTCGTTCGCCGTCGTGCCGATATTGTTGGTGCCGATCAACAGCACGACCAATTTGGGTTTCAACGCGCCGACCTCGCCGTGCTCCAGACGCCAAAGCACATTCTGCGTACGATCTCCGCCGATCCCGAAAATCGCGTGGCGATAAGCGCCGAAAGTCGTTTTCCAACTCTCACTCCACCGGGTCGAGGAGGTCAGGGAGTCACCCAGAAATATCAGCTCAGCCTCGCCCTTCGCCGCGATCGCCACGAGCTCAGCGTGGGACTCCTGCCACTGCGCCAGCGACATCCAAGGGTAATCCCGATCGCGCGGCACCGGAGTCACCGGATCGCTGGGTGGAGGTGGCGGTTCGGTGTTGGCTGTCCCATCAGCCGCATAGGAAACAACCATCATCGCGCAGGCCAAAATTACGGAAAACAAAATGCGATCAAAGTGGAGGAGGCTCATGGGGATATTCAGCAAACGTTCCTGGCGAGCATGCCACCAAAATCCACCAAGTCAGCCAGCCGACGCGCTGCCGGCACCAATCTCCAACCCAAGAACACGTCAATTCCCCTCGTAGAATGCCTCTCCACCCGGACGTTGAGAAACCAATTCTGTCTTTTGAGTTCCTTTGTCGCCACCACCACAAACCGATCCCGAACAAAACAATTTTCACCACAGATTACACGGATAAACCCGGATAAGACGCCAAAATTCAAGTAAGTCCAGTCTCTCCGTTCCGTCCTCCGAACTCTTCCCTCCTCTGTGTCCGAGCGCTGTGTACCTCTGTGATAAAATCTCGGTGTCCGAACCACTCCCCATGAATTGATCCGTGTTAATCCGTGCAATCCGTGGTTAAAAAAAATCCGCCCTTCCGACTCCGTGTTATTCTCCGTATTAGCGTCTATTAGCGTTCATTAGCGGTTAAAATCTCACCGCCCTTCCACAACCCATCACCGCCACTCATGCCGCGGATAACGTCGCGACAACGCCGGCTTGATCGTTGGGTACACTTCGCGCCAGAAATTCGTGAGATCATCCGTGACTTGGAGCGGCCGCTGGTTCGGTGCGAGCACTTCGATCTTCACTGTCACGCGTCCGTGGCCAAGCGTGAACTTCCCCTCGACGCCGTAGAGTTCCTGGATGCGCGCGGAAAGAATCGGAGGCCCTTCCTTCGCGTAAGTCAGTTTCGAGCGCCGGCCATTGGCCATGGTGAGTCGTTCGGGCAGATAGTCATCGATCACCGCGAGCTGCTCCGCCGTCAACCAGTCGCGCAGCGTCGGCATCACGGGTTTGTCGCGAATGTCTTTGTAGCCGAGTTCCCCATAACAAATCTGCTCAATCAACGTCGCGCGGTCAGCCTCGGTCAGCGGATTCACCTCTAACTCGGGGAACCATTCGGCCAGCCTATTCACACGCACGATCCACTGCTCAACCGTTTCATCCCAGGCTTCGAGTTTCAAATTCCCCGCCATCACCTGCGCCGTGAGCAACCGCGCCGCTTCGTCGTAGGGCACATCTTCGGCGCTGGCTTTCGTTTCCAACACAAGATCGCGAAAACGCCGCTCGCGCCGGGCGATGACGCGCTTCGCCTGTTCGTCATAAACCACACCAACCGCCTCAAAGTAATCGCCAGGAAACAGTTCCTTAAGCCAGGATTCCTGCACCGCTGTCGCAAGACTGAGCAGCACGTTGACCTCGCCTCCGCGTCCTTCGACTTCGCTTACCTCGGCGGCCACGAGCAACGGCGCTTTCGCGATCACGCTCTCGCGGGCGAGCAGGCCTTTGCGTTTGTGAACGAGTTCGCAGCGCAGCGTACCTGCATCCAGACGTTTCGCCAGATGATCGGAGAAACCGGCGAGCACGCATTTACTCACCGCCTCGCCATCGACACGACGCTCGCTCACGTCGAGACCTTCCTTCGCGGCGATTTCCAAAAACTGTTCGAACAACGGACCAACCTGCCGCGCACCCTGCGCGTGAATACCGAGGCGACGGCACGCATCTAACGAATAGCGATTCTGATCCGCGAAGCGCCACGCGCGCATCATCAGGAAAAAATCGGACTCGTGTTCCTCGCCAAAGGTTTCTTCGCGGGCTTCTTCAACGGCGCGTGGCACGCCGCGCATCAAAAAGTTTCGTCCCTGCGTGAGCGCCGCCATCAACGCCACCGGACGCACGCAACCGCGCGCATCGGCTTCGAGCAACATGCGCGCATAACGAGGATGCACCGGAAAACGTAACATCTTGCGACCAGTTTCGGTGATGATCGAGAAAGGTAGGGCGCGACCGCCGGGCGCGCCAGGATCGAGGAGCGGCGCGCCCGGCGGTCGCGCCCTACCCTCGGAATTCTTTGCAAATGCCACTGCACCCAAATCCTCCAGCAACATCTCGGCGCGCTCGAGTCCCTTTGGATCCGGTTTCTCCAACCACGGGAAACCGGCCACATCGTCAATCCCGCTGGCTTTCAGCGTAAGCACGACCTCCGACAAATCGAGGCGTCGCACCTCCGGCAGTTCCTGCAACGGGCGTTGCGCGTGTTCGCGTTCGGTCCACAACCGCACGGCCACGCCCGGCGCCGTGCGGCCCGCGCGACCAGCACGTTGATCAGACGATGCCACAGAAATCTTTTCGATCAGCAGCGTATTAATGCCGCGATGCGGATCGTAGCGCGCCACGCGAGCGAGGCCGCCGTCGATCACCGTCGTCACACCGTCGATCGTGAGCGAGGTCTCGGCGACGTTGGTTGACACGATGATTTTGCGTGCCTCGTAACGCGACACCGCGCGGTCCTGCTGGTCGGGCGGCAGCTCGCCGTGCAACGGAAACACCACAAAGTCGCGCAGTTCGCGGGCACCTTGGATCGCTTGCACGGTTCGGCTAATCTCGTACGCGCCCGGCATGAACACGAGAAAATCGCCGCTAGTCAGATCTGCGACCCGTGCGCACTCGCGCGCCGCCACGTCCCAAACAGGGTCATGTTCAAAATCGATCGCCTTCGCCAGGTATTCGATGCGCACCGGAAAACTGCGTCCCTGCGAAACCAACACTTCGCACGGCGCGAGGTACGTTCGCAACACACCGGCATCGAGCGTCGCCGACATGACGATAATCTTTAGATCGGGGCGAATGGTTTGTTGAATCTGCAACGCCCGCGCGAGCGAGATGTCGCCGTAAAGATGTCGCTCGTGAAACTCGTCAAACACGATCGTGCTCACGCCGCGCAACGACGCATCGAACGACATCTGGCGGAGCAAAATACCCTCCGTCACAAAACGGATGCGCGTGCGTTCACTGACGCGTGCTTCGAGGCGTATTTGATAACCCACGACATCGCCGAGCGGCACAGCCATTTCTTCGGCGACGCGTTTCGCCAGCATGCGCGTGGCGAGTCGGCGCGGCTGCAACACCACGACTTCACCGCGTTCGCCGAGTAGACCGTGACGGAGAAGCATCTGCGGAATCTGCGTCGATTTGCCCGAACCAGTCGGCGCCTGCACGATCAACCGACCTTGCGCGCGCAGACTGCCAATGACGGCGTTTTCGAGTTCGTAGATGGGCAGTTCGCGAGGTGACACAGGTGTAAAATAGAAGAAGTTGACCATTACGCGTTCCCACCCCGTTGAAATCGAGCACGTTTTACGTCCCTCACGTCCACCCCCCGGGACTTCGATTGACGCCGGGGCCGGCGCGCTTTCATCCTCGCCGCGTCCAACCACACTCATGGGGAAACTGAAACGGGTCCTAGCTTCGCTCTCTCTCGCGTCCGCGTGCCTTTGCCACGGCATGCAGCCCATGAATTCGACGGAGCGAAGCCAACTCGAACGTGAGGCACGCCTCGTCGTGGATCTCATGCAGAACTACCACGAGTCCGGCCGGATGTTTCGCGAACTCGACAACCACGAAATCCTTACTGGTTTCATCGAAGAACTGGATCCAAGCCTGGATTATCTCCTCAAGGACGACGTCGAGTTCATCCAGATGCGCTTTGGCCGCAGCCTAAAAACCGTTTACCTGCTCAAAGGCGACCTCCAGCCCGCGTTCGAAATCTTCGAACTGTTCGAACAACGCGTAAAAGAACGCAGCGCCTGGATCAAAGACCGCCTCACCCGCGGCTACACGTTCGAACAGGACGAAACCTTCACCCAGGAGAAAACGCCTTCCGCGACCGCCAACGGTGCGTCCGCCAACGACCGCTGGGAGCACCGGCTTCAAAACGAGATCCTAACTGAAATGCTGCGCGGCCGAACTGAACCTGATGCCAGAGCCACCTTAGCAACGCGCTACGCCAAAGTGCAGCGCCAGATTGCCACCATGGATTCCCTGGCGGTGCGGGAACGTTTCTTCGACGGCCTACTCCAGACATTCGATCCCCACAGCGGCTACTTTTCAGCCGACACCACGCGTGAGTTCGCCCTCGAAATGTCCGGCTCTGTCGGTGGTGCCGGGTTCGAGTTGAAGAAAGAAAACGGCCTCTGCCTCGTGGCCAACCTTCAAGCCGGCGGTCCCGCCGACCTCACTACCGACCTGCGCCCGGGTGACATCATTGAAGCCTTCGCGGAAGGTGATGCGGCCTTAACCCAAACCAAAGGCAAGCGCCTGCGCGAGATCGTGAAACTCATTCGCGGCAAACCCGGCACCCAGCTCAAACTCGCCTACCGGCACGCCAGCGAAGACCAAAAACACGAATGCACGCTCGAGCGCGCCAACGTCGTTTCCATCGACGACCGCGCACGCGGCGCCATCTGCGACGTCTCAACAGCCAGCGGTAAAACGAGGCGTATCGGCTGGATCGACCTGCCGATGTTCTATGCCTCCAACGACGAATCAGCCGCCTCCAGCGCGACAAAAGACGTCACCGAGTTACTCACCCAAATGCGCAAAGCTGGCATCGACGGCGTCGTGATGGATTTGCGAAACAACGGCGGCGGCGCCCTCACCGAAGCCCTCGCGCTCAGCGGCCTCTTTATTCCTAAAGGCCTGGTTATGCTGACGCGTGGCCTCGACGGAAAACGGATCGAGCATTTCGCCACCGAGTCGGCCGAACCCTACACCGGGCCGTTCGTCATTCTCACCTCAGAGCGAAGCGCCTCGGCTTCAGAAATTTTTGCCGGTGCCATGAAGTTCCACCACCGGGCGCTCATCGTCGGCAGCCCCGCAACCTACGGCAAAGGCTCCGTCCAAAACTACATCGAACTCACCAAAACCAACCGCAGCCAGCCCGACGACGCAGCCACGTGGGGAACCCTCCGCCTGACTCACGAGCGCTTTTTCCAGCCCGACGGTCAACCCGTCCAGCGCAAAGGCATCACGGCCGACATCGTCCTGCCTCAAGACAAAAACCCGGACTTCAAACGCGAAGAAACGCTCCCCCACGCGCTCCCGGCCGTCTCACTGCCCGCTCCTGACTCGGCCGTACCCACCACCAGTATCAAGAATCCCATTACACCCGCGCTCTGCGACCAGCTCCGCCAGCACACGGAAGACAACGTCCGCAAACTTCCCGAATGGTCCCTCTGGCAACGTGAAGAAAAGTTCTACGACGACCTCGCGAACAACCGCAGCCACACCCTTCAGTTCAGCAAGCGCCTCACCGAGTACACCGAAGCAGAGAACAAGATGGCTGCGTTGCGTTCAGAACGCCGCAAACTCGCCGGCGAAATCGGCTACGCGACCGAAACGATTGAAATCGCCTCCGTCAAAAACGCCATCAACGCGCACAGAGCCCACCTGGCCTCGCTCTTAGCCGGCACCAACGAAGCCAGCCTGAACCGAATCGAACACGACGCGTTCATCTTCAAAACCGAAAAAGGAATGCTTCGCCGCATCTGGCTCGACCAATTCGAATTCGACCGCTTTTTCGGCGACAGTGAACCACTCGCCGCCGCCTATTCCACGGGCTCTGGACAACCGATGACAGCGGCTCAAATGCGACAGATCCTCAAGACACTTGCCCTGCTCGAAGAACACACCGAACAAAACATCTTTAAGTGCTTCGCTCCGCCCGCTCCCCACGAAACCGATCTTGTTGCCACCCGGAAAGGCCTGGAGGCGATGCTGCTGCGTGTGACCGAAATCGACGCCGAACTCCTCCGCCACCGGCCTGCCCTGGACGTGCAGGTCCGCGAAAGCCTCCGCATAGCCACCGCCTGGGCCGACACCCTTGAAACTCCGGCGGTCGAGAAGCACCCCTAACCTCATCCCCCTCTTCCCATGCTTCAGCCTACCCGCTTCCCTTTGCTCGCGCTGCTGTTCGTGAGCACCCTCCTGGCCGCTGCCCCCGCCGCCGAAAAACAGAAACCGCCAGCCAGTACTAAACAGGTCCAAGCAACCACCACTAAACTAGCCGACGACAACGAAGCACCGGAAACCGCCACGGCTCCCACCAAAAAGATCGACTTGGGCGCCGATAAATTCTGGCAGGCCCTCACCCTCCTCGAAGGCAAAGATCCCGCCGAACTCACCAAGGGCCGCGAAGCCCTCCAGGCCGCCGCCGACCTCGAATACCCGCATGCGCAAACCCTCCTCGCGGAGTGCCTGATGACCGGCCAGAACGGTTTCCCCAAGGACCAGCGAAAAGCCGCCAACCTTTACCGGCTTTCCGCCGAACGCGGTAACGCCTTCGCCCAAGTCAGCCTCGGTCAATGCCTCTACTCCGGCACCGGAATCCGCAAAAACCGAGAAAAAGCTGCCGAGTGGTTAACTGCCGCACTCGACGAAAAAGCCGACTATTCGCGCCCAACACCGCCTGACGACTACCTGGCTGAAGCCGCCAAAAAATCAGCCAAAAACGATACGGTCGCAGGCGAACTCGACCGCGATCCAATCGGCGATTGCCAGGCGACTGCCCACTTTCTGCTCGGCGTGATCGCCTCCTCCGACAAGAAGGCCGACCTCGCTCAAAAACACTTCGTCCAAGCCGCCACAGCCGGCATCGACGGCCGTTCCGGCATTTATCCCGCCGCCGTGCAAGCCGCTCTCAACTACGCCTTCGGCCAAGGCACACCACGCGACATGACCAAAGCCAACGACATGCTCGCCACCAGCCGCAAGCTCACCGTCCGCGCCGGCGTGCGCATGATCCACAACTACGCCACATTGAAGGTCGTCGACGACTTTGCCACCGCCGATCTGGAAGACTCAGTCACTGCTGAAGGCGAAAAATTCCAAACCAACACGCAATACGAAATCGCCAATCTCTTCACCGACAAAAAGTCCAAAGACTACAACCCGGCCGAAGCGGTCAAATGGTTCGGCCTCGCCGCCGAAAGCGGAAACGTCTGGGCCATGCTCAAACTTGCGTTTCTCTACTCAGGAAACGAACTGGGCAAACCCGACCTCGAAAAAGCATTCACCTGGTTCGAACGCGCCGGCACCAGTGAAAAATCCAAGCACTTCCTCGCCCTCGCCAATCTCGCCATCTGTCATTTCAACGGCATCGGCACGCCCAAAGATACGGAAAAAGCGAACGCTCTCTTCAAAAAATACAAGAAAACCGAATTCATCTGCTACCTCGGTAGTATCGGCCAGTGCCCGACCACCATCCTCACCTGGGAACAGCGCGTCAAACTGATCGAAATCTGGGCCAAGGACAAAAAAGACCCGCAGGCCCAATACACTCTCGGCGTGCGTTATCGCGACGGCTGGGACGAAAAGCCCGACCTCAATGCCGCTATTCGTTGGTTTAAGAAAGCCACCAAAGCAAACCATGGCCCCTCCTGGGGTGCGCTCGGAGAAGTCCATCGATCAGCGCCCTGGTTACTCGACGAACGCTGGGATGAAGGCCAAAAAAACGCCCTCGAGTGCTTCAAAAAAGGGAGCGACGCAGGCGACGCCGAATCGATCGGTATTTACGCTTACATGCTTAGCAACATTCACACGTTTCTTGATACAAAAAACGAAGTCGAAAAACTCTATCTTCGTTGCCTCGAAATCGATCCGGAAAGCACCCAGGCCAACAACAATCTCGCAGTCATTTTCGAGGGTCGCGCCCGCGATAGCACCAATACCAATGGCGCACAGGATAAGGCCAAAATGTTCGAATACTACGAAGCCGCAGTTCGGCTCAAGTTTGCGTTGGCCGCCAAAAATCTAGGCAACATCTACTCCGAAGGTTTGCTGGCCGAAAAAGATCTGCGCCAAGCCTACCGCTACTACGAACAAGCTGCAGAATGGGGCATGCCGGAGATGCACTACACCCTCGGCATGATGCACGAAAAAGGACAAGGCGTCCCCGTCACGTATTCAGAAGCCGCCTACCATTACCGACTCGCCGCACTGGAAGGACACGAACCCTCCCTTCGTCGTCTGATTGATTTCTATGTCACCGGCAAAACCGGGGCCGTTGATTTCGACCGTGCTCTCTTTTGGCTCAACATGCTCGCGCGAAAACGAGACGTGGCGGCCATCGCCACCATCGTAGACCTATTTCTCATAAAAAAGGAATACACCACTGCCGTTAAATGGCTAAACGATCTAAGCGACACCAACAACCCAAGGCTCGCTGGTTTCGTCTACGAACGCCTCAGCCGTTGCTATGCCGACGGTCTTGGCGTGAAGGCAAATCCTGCCAAAGCCAAAAAGTATCTAGCCATGGCGGTCGAACTCAACGACGGCGACGCCCTTTGCAGGAACGGCTTGTTACAAATCGAGCAAGGCAAACTTCAAGACGGTGTCACCACCCTCAAACAGGCCGCAAACTATTCGCCCGAAGCGAGCTTCCGCCTTGGGCAACTCTTTTTCTTCGGTAAATACGTTGAAAAAGACCAGGCCAAAGCCTTACAGCTCATGCGCAAGGCAGCCGAGGGGAACCAACTGTCTGCACTCATTTTCCTGGCCAGCGCCACCTATAACCGCGTGCCAGGTTCACCCTCGCTTGACGAAGCTATCCGCTTCGCTCAGCAAGCCGAGGTAAATGGCGAACCAAGCGCTGGAAGGATCCGCGAAAAACTCGAAAAACGCCGCGACACCGGCAACGACGCCCCCGCCGAAGAAACCGCCCGAGCCAGGTCATCGTAGAATTAACAACACCGCTGCCCAAGCCACCATCCAACTACCCCTCTCATGTTTCAACTCCAGCGAGCATTCCGGATAGCAACCGCCTTGGTCGTCAGCCAAACCATTGCCATCTTCCTAACAACAACTCCAATTACTGCCGCCGAAACAGCGTTAAAACCAGCCGCCGAAGACGAAACATCTGATACCGCCATAACTCCCACCAAGAAGATCGACCCGGGTGCCGTGAAATTCTGGCAAGCACTCACCCTCCTCGAGCAAAAAGATCCAAAAGAACCTGCCAAGGGCCGCGAAGCCCTCCAGGCAGCTGCCGACCTCGAATACACGCACGCGCAAACCCTCCTCGCCGAGTGCCTGATGACCGGCCAGAATGGTTTTCCGAAAGACGAACGCAAGGCCGCCAACCTCTACCGGCTCGCCGCCGAACGAGGAAACGCCTTCGCCCAAGTCAGTCTCGGCCAATGTCTCTTCTTCGGCACCGGTATAAGCAGAAACCGAAAAAGGGCTGCCGAGTGGCTCACCGCCGCCCTCGATGAAAAAGCCGACTACTCGCGCCCCACACCGCCCGATGACTACCTAGCCGAAGCAACCAAAAATTTAGCCAAAAATACCATCGTCGGCGGACTCGACCGTGATCCCGTAAGCGATTGCCAGGCTTCCGCCCATTACCTGCTCGGAGGGATCGCCTTTTTTGATAATAAACCGGACCTCGCGCAAAAGCATTTCGTCCAGGCCGCCACTGCCGGCATCGACGGCCGCTCCGGCATTTACCCCGCCGCCGTGCAAGCCGCACTCAACTACGCCTTCGGCCAAGGCACACCACGCGACATAACCAAGGCGAATCAAATGCTAGAGATTAGTCGCAAGCTCATCGTTCGAACAGGTGTGCGCATGATTCATAATTACGCCAATCTCGGACTTATCGACGACCTCATAACCGAAGAAATCGAAGATAAGATTTCAAGTCAAAGCGACTTGTTTCGATTTGATGTTCAATTCTCCATCGCCAACAGCTTCACCGACAAAAAATCCAAAGACTATAACCCCTCCGAAGCGGTAAAATGGTTTGAACTCGCCGCTGAAAACGGGAACGCCTGGGCCATGCTGAATCTCGCATTCCTATACAGTGGGGACGAGCTTGGAAAACCAGATCCTACGCAAGCATTCCTCTGGTTCGAAAAACTGGGGGGCGGCGACAAACCAAAACACGGACTCGGCACATCCAATCTCGCTATCTGCCTTTTCAACGGCTTCGGCACACCGAAAGATACCGCGCGCGCCGAGGAGTTATTCAAACGACACAAAAATTCCGACTTCGTCTGTTATCTTGGTAGCATAGGAAAATGCCCAACCACCATCCTTACCAATGCTCAACGCATAAAGCTCATCGAAACCTGGGCAAAAGATAGAAAGGATGCCCACGCTGCGTATTTCATGGGTCTTCGCTATAAATACGGCTGGGACGTGCCCCATGATTCGCAAGAAACCTTTTCATGGTTCAAAAAAGCGGCTCAAGGGGGACTTGATATTGCGTGGACTGAATTGGGGCATTGTTACGAATATCGGTATGATGTGCCCGGCAGGTCTATGAAAAAAAGCTGGGAACTGGCGTTGGAATGCTACCAGAAAGCCGTGGCGGCCGACGACCCCAAAGCCATGGTCTCACTTGCCGAACTCCTGATAACCGATTCCGGTATCACTCCCGCTGGAAGCGAATTGAAATTCAGGCACGACAGCAGCCCTTCGCTGATCAAATTATACAAACCCGGCGCAGATTATCTTACAGAGGCAAAAGCCCTGTATTTGCGTTGCGTACAAATTGATCCCAAACATGCAAAAGCGCACGAAAGATTGGGCGATATCTACCGAGATGAACTGGTGTATAATAATCCACCTCTAACCAAATCAGAATTTGCCGAAGCCAGTCGGCAAATGTTGGTTCACTACGAAACAGCATCTCAATTGGGAAACACCTCTTCCACCTTGAATCTTGGCAACATCTATTGGGAAGGGAAAACCATCCCTCAAGATTATCGAAAAGCATATTACTATTTCAATCAAGCTGCAGACAACTCCCCTGTCCATTGTCATTACATGCTCGGATTAATGCACGAGTTGGGTAACGGCGTTCCAGTTACCTACAATGAAGCGGCCTATCATTACCGCATTGCAGCACTGGGCAATGCATCCATTGCGATCGATCGCCTGGCGAATCTCTACTCCTCGGGACTCCTTGGAACCATCGACCTCGATAAAGCATTATTCTGGCTAGAAAGATTATCCACTTTCGGCGGCGATGCCAATGCTTGGGCCAATTTTGCTGATACTCTCATAAGAACTAAGAACTACCCCGCTGCGATCAAACTCCTTAACAAACTGTCCCAATGGAGTAGCGAGCCCATGCGCGGTTTTGCCTACGATCGTCTCAGCACTTGCTATGCAGAAGGCCTCGGCGTTGTGCGCTCCCAGAAGAAAGCGATGGAGTTTCAAAAACGCGCTTTAGCCTGCGGCAACGGCGACGCCCTTTTCGTGATCGCGCAAAAACACTTTGAAGAGGGAAATTTTAAGGAGGCCATCGCCGTGTTCACAAAAGCCTCCGCAACTTCCGCCAGTGCGTGCTTCGCTCTCGGCCAACTCTATTATTCCGGCGAACAAATCCCAAGAGATAACGCCAAAGCCATCCAATACATCCGCAAAGCCGCGGACAACAACCATACCGAAGCACTCTACTTCCTTGCCGCTTTCACGTACAATCGCGTGCCCGGCGCACCCGGCATAGACGAGGCCATTCGCTTGGCACAACAGGCCGAAGCAGCCGGACACCCACAAGCCGCCGTCCTCCGCCAGAAGCTCGAAAAACGCCGCGACACCGGCAACGACGCCCCCGCCGAAGAAACCGCCCGCGCCCGGTCATCCTAATATTAGGCTTTTTACTTGTTTCGTTCAGCGAACAGCGACGGATTCGCGTCTTGGTCAGTCCACAGTCATTGCCACCCGCAACGATACGGCGAGCCAGTTGCCTTCGCCGCTGTGGTGTATTAGCTCGGAGCAACATTACCCATCATGAATGTCCTCTTTATCGGTGGCACTGGAAATATCAGCACAGCATGCACGCAACTCGCCGTGAGTCGCGGTCATCACGTGACGCTGCTCAATCGGTCGCAACGCGAGCCGTTGCCAGGCACCGAACAGCTTACCATCGATATTCATGATCAGGCCGCTGCTGAGACCGCGCTCGGTAAACGCCACTGGGATGCGGTAGTGGACTTCATCGCCTTCACCCGCGACGACATCAATCGGCGCATCGCCCTTTTTCGCGGCACAGTGGGACAATATGTTTTTCTCAGCTCGGCCAGCGCCTACCAAAAGCCAGCGACAAAAATTTCGATCACGGAATCCACGCCGCTTGAAAATCCATTCTGGCAGTATTCGCGGGACAAAATCGCCTGCGAAGAACGCCTCATGGGAGCGCTCCAGGCCGATGCATTTCCGGCCGTGATCATTCGTCCGTCGCTCACCTACGGTGACACGGTTGTGCCACTCGCGGTCAACAGCTGGGAGAAAAGCTACACCGCCGTCGATCGCATGCGACGCGGCCAATCGGTCATCGTGCCGGGTGACGGGCTTTCACTCTGGACGATCACGCACAACAGCGACTTCGCCAAAGGACTCGTCGGCTTGCTCGGGCAGAGCCGCGCAATAGGCCATGCCTTCCATATCACCTCCGACGAGGCGCTCACATGGAACCAATTTTACCTCGCCACCGCGCAAGCAGCGGGCATCGCCGCGCCGAAGCTCGTTCACATTGCATCCGACTTCATCACCACTTGCCTCCCAGAAATGACCGGATCCCTACTCGGCGACAAAGCCCATACGGCCATATTCGACAACGCGAAAATCCGCAGCTTCGTCCCTGATTTTCAGGCGACCACAAGCTACGTCGTTGGCATCGCTAGAACGATTTCTTGGTTCGACGGCGACGAACGTCGTCGCCACATCGATGACACAGCCAACGCGAACTGGGATCGTTTGATCACCGCATACAAGCGCGGACTCCAGCAGGCACGTCACGATTTCGGACACTGACTCGTGGCCGCTTGTCACCACAAGTCGGATACGGCGATGACCGCTCCGCGCAAGGAGGGCGAAGGATATTTGAAGCAAGCAAAAGTTATTCACCGCTTGCGCACAGCTTATCCACTTTGCGTTGCCGGTGAACAAGTTGTGAGGAAGAAATCCTTTATTTTTCGCGCGAAATAGCGCATCTTCTTCCTCGTTCCTTGATAGAACAGTCGCAGTGCAGCGGTCCTGAAAAATCCACTAAAAACACGACTGGGATAGTCCCGGGCAACCGGGGAAAAGACGGTCGAAGCTGGTTCGACCCTCTCCTCCGCAGGCGAGTCGATCGCCGCGTTCAGGCATATATCACCAGCTCCTCTGGTCGGGGTCGTGCCCGCACCAGTTATACACGAAATCAGGAGCTGAGCGGTGAGCCGCGAATTTAGAAACCGCGCGCAAACCGAGTCAGGTACGGGGACCGTTTCGATCCCCGTACTGATACCGTTACCCAGAGGGTTTTGGCTGCTACGGTAGTACCAGCACGCGATGGCGTTTCCCGGCGGGTCCACCCCGCCAAAAGGCCCAGGTCTCTCGCAAGACCGGGCGCGCAACGGAAATGCTGTCGTGGGGAACGAGCGAGTCTGGCAAAGCTCGTCAACGTTCCTGATTGGGGCGGCGCGCAAAAACACGTCACCCAACTGCAACACACAAAAGCAGCCTGAGAGGTAAGAGGTCAGACCCGTCCCGCGGGGCCAACGTACAGCCAAAAGCTGTTAGCCGTCCTCGTGGAACAGGTGCCGACGCGAATGTCCCATTGCAGGCGTGTCAGCACCCTGTCCGGCGAGCTGCTCTCGGCAGAGAGTAACCGAACCGGGCATAGAGGCCTCACTCAATAAACAGCAGCCGGAAACGGTCGCTGCGATCCCGCCATGAGATCGAAACCTTCGCATGCCGCGAAGAGTGGCGTCGGGGAACTTGCGGCCCGCGAAAGCGAGGCGCCCAACGCAAGTGCACGGGAAAGAGAGCGTGGCGAGCTCCAACCCCCAATTTGGCCCGCAGGACTTCGGTTCTGCGGGCCTTATTGTTTTCAGACACCAAAGACCGAACCTTGATCAACCGATAAACAAAACCAGCACGCTTGCGCCTACGCCCGCCCTGTCACATCCGGCAACGGCGGCGGCTCCACGATCACCGCCTCTCGCAACAACTCAGCATGAATCTGCTGCCAGCGCTTCATCTCCCTTTCGCGCCGCACCACCGCGCGATACTCCATTTCTCCAGCGAAAAAGATAAACGCGAACAACACCGCGGGCTGAACACGGCCATGTGTCAAAGCCGCAACCACCGCAACCATCGCCAACACTTTCGCCAACGTCGCCGCGATAAACGTCGCCCGCACATACTCCAACCGCATCGCCAGCAACGCCCGCAACACCCGACCACCATCCATCGGAAAAACCGGCACCAGGTTGAAACAGCCCATCATCAGATTCATCGTCAGCAACTCCTGCCACAGGCTCATCTCGATATCCGCGCCACTCCCCTTCGCCATAAAAACAAACCGGAAAAACTCCACAATCTGCGCACTCGGAAACGCCACGCCGCAGGCCAGTAACACCGCTACGATCACGAAATTCACCGCCGGTCCCGCCAGCGCGATTAAGAACTCGCTACTCGGCTTCCTCGGGATCGAGTCGAACTCTGCCATA
>Ga0302321_100001190_pt1 | contig 22250 bp, 17 predicted proteins | sample Fen_T0_1_FD_202505 | JGI IMG/M metagenome (GOLD analysis project Ga0302321, IMG submission 202505) | Peat permafrost microbial communities from Stordalen Mire near Abisko, Sweden - Fen_T0_1 | ecosystem: Environmental > Terrestrial > Soil > Wetlands > Permafrost | place: Sweden: Abisko...
AGAGTAAGTGCATCCGCTTTATGACCTTCATATAATTTAATCCAGCCTTCTGAAATTTTAATTTGAATCAATACGAGATTCGCTTTATAATCTTGTTTTGATTCCTTTAACTTTTCATAAATAATTTTTAATTGTTCCATTTCACGCTTAGCAGAAGCAAGCTTGTTACTATGAACAGCACCCAGTAGTCTCCCAAAATTTATGTTCGCTTTTTCCCAAAGAAATTTCTCCCACGGAAAATTTGTCGGAGTAAACTCCAGTTTCATTGCTTCTTCCCAATTCTTTCGCTCCAATGAATAACGGGTGGGTATGGAACCAAAAGAATAAGCATCCTTAAAATCACAAGGAAATACTTCATTGATGGTCTTGAAGTACTCCATTTGTTCTTTGGCTTTACTTTCATCTCCCTTCTGCAAATAAGCATACATTAAATAATCCAATCCATGAAGTTCTTCCGACCAATGACCTTTGATCCCCATATTTTGTGCATAACATTGTGCAGCTGAGACTGAATTAATATTTGATTGTATCGATTCATCCCATAGTCCAAGTCGCGTAAAAATATGAGATGGCATGTGTTGGGCGTGTGCAGAGGTTGCCGCGATGGAAGCATACTTCCTTGCTGCAGGCAATGCTAGATCTGCCAGTTCCGGATAGTCATACGTATGAATTATATAATGACTAATTCCTGGATGATTAGGTTCCTTTTTTAAGACCGCAATTAATATTCCCCCGGCCTTTTTTTGCTTACGAAAAGATTTGTCAGTTGGGTCAGCGGCTGCACGAAGGGCAAGTGCATAGAAAACTGCCGCCTCATTATCATTTGGATATTTTATGTAAAGGTTCTCCGAAGCCTTTTCAAATTTTTGAACGCGCGTGTAATGATCAAGTTTATCCCATTGATCGTAGATGGTGGAAATTGCTTCGAGGTAATCAGATTCCCTCGATGATTTGTCTTCAATTAATGAACGAGCTAACGCAGTAATCCTAGCACCTTTCTGCAAATCAGTTTGACTAGGGATTTCCCAAAGTGGATGAAAGTTGCACATGGCTGCACCCCAGTAGGCCATTACACAATTAGGATCCTCATCAATGACTTTTGCAAATACTTTTTCAGCTTCGGGGTACTCAAAGGAATGGAGCAAAGCCGTTGCAAGATTAAAATCTACTCTTACTTTCTCTGAACACGAAAGGCTGAACTCCACAGTGCCAAATTGGCCATTCCCAGAACCGCATAAAGCAATGTCACCTCGGGTCAGGTCAAGGGATTTTAACTCAGCTTGGAACTTCACTTGGTTCTTCTTCGAATCACATGAAAATAAGCTCAACAAAATAAAAGTGATTTGTAAACCCTGAATAATAGTCGTTATGTATTTCATTGAAGTGTATACTTTAGTCTTAGTCAATGCATCCAATTTACCAAGTCCGATTCGATTCTCGCTCTCTATTTGATTCTTGCTATTGGTATTCGAAAATACACTCCTTTTATGGCTGTCCGCATATCTAAATTAAAAAATTTATTACTGACAAGCTCCTGCTTTCGGTCTTACCTCAAATTAGATTTTAACAATACTTCACTTCAATGTAACAAAAATGTTTTGTTTCATTTTCCGTCACAAAATTTAATAATCATTGTCTTACAGCATTGATCATTAAATTCTTTCAACACAAGAAAAATAAAATTAACAAGATGAAGCAACTTACCTACATCAAGAAAAATACTTTAGAGTGGTGGGATAGTAAAGAACCAATCATGCAGTCTGATCACGATGTGATCGTAAGGCCATTGGCAGCCGCCCGCTGTGACGGCGATAAATCTTTTCTCTTCTATGGCATCACACCCATGCTGCAAGCTGGAATGGCCTTGCACTACATAGACCCTGTCACGAAGAAAATGTTCGGCAATAAACCGTTTAAAGGACCCTTTGCTATCGGCCATGAATGTGTTGCTGAGATTTTGACTTGCGGAAATGAGGTAAAACATTTTAAGGCTGGAGACAAGGTGATTGTGCCATGGTCAATTTCATGCGGAAGGTGCTCTCATTGCTTGTCGGGCCTCACATCCAAGTGTACTTCAGCGGGTGAAACTTTGTTTTCTGGTTTTGGATTTGGTGAACCATTAGGGCCGTGGGGCGGAATGATGACCGATAAATTTAGAGTGCCCTTCGCAGACAACATGTTAGTGAAAATTCCGAAGGGGTTAGACCCAATATCCTTGGCCAGTGCCAGTGATAATATTCCAGATGGTTGGAGAACCGTGGCCCCTCAGCTAAAAGAAAAACCGCGTGCCCCTGTCTTGATCGTAGGCGGTGCAGCAGAAAGTATAGGTTTGTATGCGGCAGGCATTGCAGTTGCCTTGGGCTCTTCAAAAGTTGATTACATCGATTACCTACCTGCGCGATTAGCTATAGCAAAGTCTCTTGGAGCAAACCCGATTGAAATTCCGAAAGAAAACAGAGGTAAATGGTTTCGGAACAATGCGCCTAAAATAAGTGGTGCTTATCCCATTACGGTTGATGCGAGTATGAATCAAGATGGAATTCGATTTGCGATTCGTTCACTCGCCCCTGGTGGTATTTGCACCAGTGTTGGGTTCTATTTTCAAAAAGGAACTTCTATTCCGTTGATGCAGATGTACGCCAACGACTCAAAACTTCACACGGGGGTATCACATCCAAGAGCTGCCCTGCCTGACGTATTAGACCTTATCGAAAGCAAGAAATTTCAACCAGAAAAAATCACCACGCTACTGGCCAACTGGGACGATGCCGCGGAAGCTTACCTGGAGCGGACAACCAAAGTGGTTATTCATAGGCCATCCATATTTGAGAATTAATTAGCTTTCCTAATACCGCAATTCATAATTTTTAATAAAACCTGCGAAAAATTATCAAAAAAATATTTCTCCCTCTTTTACTTTTTCAATAGAAAAAATATTTTTGCACCATTCAAAAATCAAGACGGGTGGTATCACACCAAGTCTTATGTTAAAAGTATAATTCATCCGCCTTTGGTTTTTGAAAAATAACCATTCAAAATTCTTATGGATGTAAAAATTGAAAATCTCTCGAAGAAGTACGGCCCGCAAAGGGCTGTGGATAATATTTCTTTCGAAGTAAAAACGGGAGAAATCCTTGGCTTCCTCGGCCCCAACGGTGCGGGTAAAAGTACGACTATGAAAATGATCACCGGCTATATCGGCATCGGGGAAGGTGAGATCCGGATTGGAGAAAAATCCGTTCGCGACAATAGTGATGAAATAAAAAAGCACATCGGCTATCTGCCTGAAAATAATCCGCTCTACCTCGATATGCCCGTGTTGGATTACCTCCGGTTTTGTGCTGCGTTGCAAGGTGTTGCCAATGAAAAAATCTCAGAACGTTTACGCGCCATGGTAAGTGCGTGTGGGCTCAATGCAGAAAAGCATAAAAAAATCGGAGAGCTCTCGAAAGGATTTCGTCAGCGTGTCGGTTTAGCGCAAGCGATGATCCACGATCCGGAGATTTTGATTCTCGATGAACCTACAACTGGTCTTGACCCTAATCAGATTGTAGAAATCAGAAAACTCATTCGCGATCTTGGCAAAGAGAAAACGGTGATCCTCAGCACACATATCCTCCCGGAAGTAGAAGCCACCTGCGATCGGATATTAATTATCAACAAAGGAAAAATTGTAGCGGACGGCACAGCGGAGTCGTTGCGTAAGCAGGCCACCGGCCAGGAGATTTTAAAAGTACGAATTGAAGATGGCCGAGCCGATGATATTTTGCATGAGCTAAGAAGAATTCGATCAATTGATTTAGTTGAATTGGTCGACAAGAGTCAAAATAAATTTGAAGTACAAAGTCGCACGGGTGCCTCTTCCAAGCGAGAAGTCTTTAACCTCTGCGTGCAAAAAGGATGGGTACTCAGCGAACTGATCCCTATTGAAACCCGGCTCGAAGATATTTTCCGTAACCTAACTGTCAATTAATTATGAACGCCATCTGGGTTATCACCAAACGCGAACTGCAATCTTTTTTTGATTCGCTGATCGCTTACATCATGCTGATCCTTTTCCTGGGATTCAGTGGATTTTTTACATGGCTATTCGGCTCCGACATTTTTTATATCGGGCAGGCAAGCCTTGAAGGTTTTTTTAACATCGCCTTCTGGACGCTTTTCTTTTTTATCCCGGCATTGACTATGCGACTGCTGGCGGAAGAAAAAAAAACCGGAACCATCGAGTTGCTTTTAACTAAAGCTGTTACTGATCGCGAAGTCGTCGTTGGAAAATTCCTATCGACATTTTTATTGGTTGCCATTGCACTCGCCTTTACGCTACCTTACGTCATCACGATCGCTAATATTGGCAATCTGGATTTAGGTCAAGTCATCTGCGGTTACATTGGATTATTACTCATGAGCGCTGCTTACATCAGCATCGGATTATATGCCAGCAGCATTACACAAAATCAAATTGTGGCGTTTTTATCGTCTCTATTTATTGGATTGTTCTTCCATCTCATCTTCGGTGTGTTGGCCAATAATTTTGGCGGGGTATTGAGTACGATTTTTAATACACTTAGCATGACTGATCATTTTGAGAGTATTTCACGCGGCATTCTTGATTCGCGAGACTTGATTTACTTTCTCTCTATTGTTTTCATCGGATTGTTTTTATCTGAACTCTCATTAACCAAACGTAACCTTGGCTAACAAATTTGATCTTCTATGAAGCAAAAACTTCTCATCATCACCACGTTAATCATCGCCATATTGCTTGTGGTAAATTTATTATCTAACGAGTTTCACTTTCGTCTTGATCTTACAGATGAAAAACAATATACACTCAGTCAAGCCACCATCGATATTCTAAATAATCTGGAAGAGCCTATTACGGTTAAAGCTTATTTCTCCAAAAACCTTCCTGCCAACATTGCAAAGACACGCCAGGACTTTCAGGAGTTGTTGATTGAATACAGCAAGCGCGCGGATGGAAATATCTTATATGAATTCATCAACCCCAATGAAAAAGAATCTACCGAAAAGGAAGCGGTACAAAATGGAATCCAACCTGTGATGATCACGGTCAGGGAGAAAGATCAGGCCAAGCAGCAAAAAGCTTTTTTGGGAGCCTCCATATCAATGGGAGAAAAGAAAGAAGTAATTCCTTTCATCCAGCCCGGCACAGCGATGGAGTATGTTCTTTCAACAGCCATCAAAAAAATTTCACTGGAGCATAAAACTACAATTGGATTTCTACAGGGACATGGCGAGCCAGCGTTGCAAGAGATTGGCCAACTGGGAGAACAACTTAATGTGCTTTATAATATTTCGGAAATAAAACTTGCTGATACGGTAACTATTCCTTCTCAGGTAAAAACAATTGCCATTGTGCGCCCGACAGATAGTATACCCCGTTCTCATTTTGATAAGCTCGATGCTTTTTTATCACGAGGCGGGCGCATTGTGATTGCGATGAACCGGGTAGATGGCGATCTTCAAAACAATTATGGAAGTCCCGTTTCCACAGGGCTTGAATCGTGGTTGCAACACAAGGGGATTGAAGTGGATGCGGACTTTGTTGTTGATGCAAAATGTGGATCTGTCACCATGCAGCAGCAACAAGGTCTTTTCACAATGCAGTCTCAAGTAGCATTTCCTTACCTCCCTTTGATTGGAAAATTTGCGGACCATCCGGTTTCAAAAGGATTGGAAAATGTTTTGTTTCAATTTGTGAGTTCCATCAAGTACACGGGGGATACCTCCAAACGATTTACTCCTCTTGCATTAAGTTCAGATCAATCCAATACATTAAAAACGCCTTTGTCCTTTGAGATTCAAAAGCAATGGACAAAAGAAGATCTTCCTCTTAAAAATATTACCCTGGCCGCAGCAGTGGAAGGAAAACTTGCAGGCACGACCAATTCAAAGATGGTCGTCATTGCCGATGGTGACTTCATTATCAACGGTGGTGGACAGCAACCGAGAAAAGTTCAACCCGACAACGTGAATTTGGTTTCCAACGCGATCGACTGGTTATCGGATGATACAGGACTTATCAGTCTACGAACAAAAGGTGTTACCTCAAGGCCACTCGATGAGTTGGAGGACTCAACAAAAACGATTTTAAAATATACAAATTTCCTGTTGCCCATTTTATTGGTAATCGGCTACGGTGTATTACGGTCACAACAAAATAAGATCAGGCGTTTCAAAAGAATGAGTGAGAACTATGAAGAAGCTTAATACCAAAATTTTAATTATTGTATTGGTTGTACTGGCAGCGGTCTTTGCCTTGTCACGCATTTTTCGTTCACCCGGTTTGGAAAGCAACTTGCGCAAAACGTTAGTTGCCGTAGATACTGCTGTTGTAACAGAAGTGCGTATCCAACCTTCCAATAACCGAACATCTGAAATAAAATTATACAAAGAAGGCAAAAACTGGATGGTGATTGCCGACAAGCAAAAATCAATAAGCGATATTAATTCAGTTAAAATGATGTTGGGTCAATTGCTTGACCTTCGCACCCAGCGTCTTGCTTCACGCAAAAAAGAAAAGTGGGAAACGTTTAACGTTGGCGACAAGGGAACGCATGTAACAATCTATGAAGGCTCAAAGAAAATCGCGGATTTGAATTGTGGGAAAACCGGATTTGTTCAAAATGGAACCGGTAGCTTCGGAGGCGCTTATACGTATGTACGCTTGAGTGACGAAAATGAAGTGTACACAGTCGAGGGATTTCTGGAATCTCAATTCAACCGCACCTACAATGATTGGAGGAATAAAGCTTTCCTTCGCTTGAAAAGTGATGACATCACTAAACTCACCTTTACCTATCCGGCTGATTCAGGATTTGTAGTAGGCAAAAAAGATTCTGTGTGGTTTGTTGGAAATGAAAAAGCTGACTTATCTAAAATTCAAAATTTCCTTGGACAACTTACTTTTAAAAACCTGAATGACTTTGCCGATGGTTTTGTTGCAACCGGCTCCGCGCCTTTCACTTTGGTGATTGACGGCAAAAACGGAATGCTTGCTACCGCTGAAGGTTGGAAAGACGCAGATAAATGGATAGTGAAGAGCACAGAACAAAGTGGAGTTTACTTCTCTGCAGCGAATTCAATTGTGAAAGATTTTTGGATGGGAAAGAAAAATTTTTTACCCTCAGCCTCCACAAAAAAATAACGGATTGCTCAGTGTTCTGCTTCGATTTTTTGCTTCGGTATTGGCTGCTCTGGTTTAGGCAGCCGCTTCTTTAGCAAAAGAATTTGCCCCAAGTGACTCGACTGGTGCTCCATCACATGAAACCACGAAAAGTAATTACTTGGGCCGCCCGGCTGCGCTTTAAAAAGCCACTCATCATCTCTTTTTTTCAATTCTTCCATGGTCTTTTGTCTCACTTGGTGATAAATTTCCAAGTAGTATCCAACGTCATGACCTACAAATTCCTTTCGAGCTTTGTCGCCGAGCTCCAGTGCCACTTGCCACTTTTTTTTCTCCTCTTCATTGAACTCTCTTTTCTCAAAGGTATAAACCTGGTAGTACGCTTCCGCAGCAGCCAAGTGCATGATCAGCGCACCTATGCGATTAGCTTTGTCGTCCATTAAATAATCCAGTTCTTTTTGGTTTAACATTGCCACTCTGCTTTCAACTCGAGAACTCAGGTTATTCAACATCGATACCAGCACACCCATCTGCGTAGTATAGCCCTTGCGAGGCCCGATTAAATAAGCTGAGTCTTTTTGAATGTTGCTTCCTTCAAGGAGTAAAGAATATTTGCCCGAAGTACTCTCCGGGCTTGACGTTATTGAAAATCCCTTAACACGAACGGGTTGATCAGTAGTAATTCCCTGTACCCAGTGAGGAATTTCATTTCCATTTACTGCCATTTCAAACCCTGGATTTTCAACAACTGCTTTTTCTAAAATGCCTTTGTCATTTTCGACCATTAGAACAAAGTCGTCAAAATAGAATTTGCCATTGCCTTGACAGAACCCGCCAAAATTAAGTTTTTCGGAACTCTCATTCATTTCGCCTTCAATAGAGTAAGTCCGCCATTCTCCGGATTTTATCGGGCGGTTACGCATATTGTCAAAAAAGCCCGAGCCTCCCTCCTTGTTATCTACTCTGGCCCACAATCCGGCCCATGAAGTGGTATCACTCAAGCTCACTTTGGATGATGCCGTGAGTTTAAATTTTACTTTCTTTTTCAGGAAAGAGGCATCCTTGGTTTGAACAAAGGAAGCCCATTCCCTCTTCACCTCCTGTTGAGCCAGGCCGGTAAGAGTTGAGCACAGCAATAAGAAAACTAATATTGAATTTCTCATATTTCACTTGTCGTTAAAATCCTTGCAAAAAAAATGCCTCTACAAAGGCAGTGCGAATTAACGATATGTTGCTATGGGGGGCTGGTGAAATCGGCTCAATGATTGGTAAAAGCTTACCATTTTTTTAAAACATTCAAAATAAAAAATGCGCCCTCACGAATAAAGGGTTAGAAACATTTGAGTAGTCGAAGACAATAAAAATGGAGCCATGCTGGTCGTTAGACCAACATGGACTTAAATAAGAGCAGTTAAACACTAACCTCGCTTACCGTGCTCACTGCTCATCCTTCTATGCTGATGAAATTTTCTTCCTGAGCTTGCCCGCATATCAAAGGCAACACGCTGATCATCGGTTAAGATGGCACGGATGGCTTGGGTATGCGCGGCCCTCTTCTTCATGATTTGAGATTGCAGTTGTGTCATCTCATCAATGGTGCTGTTGATCGACTTCAAGTCAGCCTTCTCTGCCGTTTGCAGGGTTTTGAGGTGGGCTCTTTTTTCCACTAGTTGATTTCTCAATGGAAGTATTTCCATGTGAAGTGGTGTTCTCAATTCTTTAATTTTCTTTCTTTGATCGTCAGTCAAATCGGGGATTCCGTACTTGGAAGTCATTCGATCGCCAAGGCGGAATGATTTTAATGAATCCATTTTTTGCGCCATCGTATTCCCCATATTCAGGAACAGCAGCACGATCAAAAGCCATTTTACGTTTTTCATATCAATTGTATTCTTTATTTCACTCTTCGACCTGATTCGTAGGATAAAGTTTAAATCCCTCCTTGCAATCGAGAATGAATTTACATACTCAGCTCACAACAACATTAAACGGTCATTAAATGGTTTGATCTGTAAAGGGCAAGGATAGAGTATTCCTTCAAAGTTTTGTTCCCTTAATTAGAACTGATGTCTTCATTGATTGTTCTTTCAGATGCAAAAATTTCTTCCGCTCTTCATCACGCATGAAGTTTTCAAAATCCTGTTCCGCGTTAAACTCCACTAGATGTATTTCATAAGGTTTGTCGATCAGATGTTCAATGAAAGAATCGTCACTCGGTCTTACCCTGAACAAAAGTCGGCCGTTGTATTTTGAAATGATGGGAATGGCAACGGCTTCAAATTGGTCGAATACGTTTTCTTGTCCATCAATAATGTAGATGAGTTGGGTAATGTAAATCATTTTGGTTATTTATTGATGGCGTGTGGCAAACGCCATTAATTTCTCTTTATAATTAGTCCCCAACAAAACGTTGCTGCATTAAGCCCACAAATTATTATTACCAAAGCATCCGATGCAGAAGGAATCGTTAGTTCATTTGCAACGTTACGGACGAGATTTATCAAGAAGAATAAACTCAATGCGGCAATTGGAAATGAAACGCCATAAAATGATTGCACTTTTTTTAAATCCCATTTGAAAACTCCATTGTAAAACAGGTAGCCAATTGCTCCTAAATAAAGTAATACCGCGATCAAAAATAAAATTACAATAATGTCCTTGTCGCTAGGGTGTGAGATTAGGTTCCGCAATGACGCCGCTAGAAAAACAATAAATAAAACGATTGTTGTAGAAAAATTAAAGATCCAAATTGTTCTTCTTGTCATATATATTTTATTTTAAGACATTACCTCTTTGCAGGTGTTACGCGTCAATCAAAATTAAAAACTTATTGGAGAAGAACTTGATCAAGAGCAAAGAGCCGCCTATTCAACTGTTTGCACTTCACTAATTTGAATCACCGGCTGAATATTGGTGTAGTTGGGAACATCGGCCCGAAGTTTCGCCGAGTTGGGCCCCATTGTATTTTTAAAAGATGACATCGTTTCAAAGTAAAAGTATCCAATGGCTAAATAAGGGACAGGTGTATCGGGCGTACCGCTGGCTAGTCCCTTGTCAATTGACATTGCCTTTAAAGAATCACCAAATAAACTTGCCGCCATGGGCATGTGTTTAGTGGAATAATAATCCATGTCGAATGTTTTGCCATCTCCGTTTGGATAGAAGATAGCTACCTTAATCATGCCTTTTTTTATTTTGGTACTGCCTGTTGTTTTATTTTGCTGACAACCAAATAAAAGGCTGAGGACAACAAGTAGGAAGCTGATTTTTGTTTTCATTTTTAGTTGATTTAAATAGTTTGTTATTATTCTCTGAAATTAATATCCCTTGCCTTTGCCAGTGCTACCGGTTATCAAAATTAAAAAACTTACTGAAGAAGAACTCCAACAGGGAAGTAACTTCCGGCTTTAGCCGGAAGCGTCGATACTTACTACATCTCGGCTTTAGCCAAATCAAATCCATAGCTTTTGATAAACTTTTCATACTCGGCAGTGAATGTAATTTTCTTATGATGCTCTTCCTGGGTGTTAATATAGTTACGAACGTTTTCAATAGACGACTCATTGACCGATGCTGCAAAATAGTCTTCAGCCCAAATCAATTTAGTAGTTAAAAGCTTTTCGCGGTTTGCCCAAAAAGAAGATTCACCTTTTACTAATTGAACTACTTTGGAAATGGTTTGATCTCCACCCAAGCTTACAAGACAATGAACATGATCCGTATAGCCACCCAATGTATCAATATAAATTCCCTTTGTTTTCGCATTAGCGCGAATATGATCAAAGAGAAGCTTCGCTTTTCACTGATTAAAACTGGCTCACGGTTTTTTGTTCCCCAAACTACGTGCACCATTATTTTTATGTAGCTCATGGTTATTCGGCTAAAGCCGTCAGTTTCACTTATTCTTAATGTCCCACGACTGAAGTCGTGGGTTAGTCATGCTCATATTGCGTTTACCAGTAAATCAAAATTTAAAAACTTGTTGGAGAAGGACCGCAGCAAGAGCGGAACTTTTAGTTAATGTCTCTTAATATCTTTTGAGATTACAGTTATTAAACTGTCTACCTTTAATGCTATTCTATTTTTTGAAATTTCATAATTCCCATCCATTGGAATTCCTGTCCACTGTAAGTTTGCATTCTTAAAATTAGCTGGCAAGGTGCAATCCAGTGTTATTACCATATAAGCATCTTCAGCATCGTTCTTAGAAAGATTGCTCGGAGTTAGATTTGTCACATCCACACTATCTTTAATTAGTCCAACTTTGGTAGAGGCTCCCAATGCTTCTTGAGCCTCTAAACCTCTAAAAATTGCGCTGTATTCCAGTTTTTGATTTTCAGCTTTCTTGTTGAAATAAGAAGCAGCAATAGCACTTCGTCCTGCGCCATGTTCGCATACAAATAGAATCGTTCTCTTGACTCTTTTATTATTCTCTTTGTCAGGTTGACCAGAAACCAAGAACGAGAAGGTCAGTAAACTTATTAAAGGAAGTAATATCTTATTCATCATATAATTTATTCATTTGAAAAACTATACCTAAATGTTTATCAGCTAGCCCAACATTCAATAAGCAATGTTACTTGTATCAAAATATTATAATTCGATAAAGATCACAACTTCACTTCCTTCTCATCCAGGACAATCTCTAAGTGATCTCCTGACTCCAAAATCACTTCAGTTTTTTCTTTGGCTACTTTTACTTTCAGCACTCGCCCACGAAACTCAATGCGGAAGGAATAAGATTTCCATTGCTCGGGAATGTAGGGCGAGAAAAATAATTTCCCTTCGCGCACACGCATGCCACCAAATCCTTTCACCACGCTCATCCATGTGCCGGCCATGCTAGTGATGTGGCAGCCATCTTCGGTGTCGTTGTTGTAATCGTCAAGGTCAAGGCGCGATGTACGCAAATACATCTCGTACGCTTTCTCCTTGTAGCCGAGTCTCGAAGCGAGGATCACATGCACGCAAGGCGAAAGCGAAGATTCATGCACCGTCATCGGTTCATAGAAATCAAAATTCTTTTTGATCTGATCCAAGGCGAAATCATCTTCGAATAAATACATGCACTGCAGCACATCGGCTTGCTTGATAAAGCACGAACGCAAAATTCTGTCCCACGACCACTTCTGGTTGAGCGGCCGATCTTCTGCCGGCAAATCAGCAGCTTTGATCAGCTCTTTATCCAAAAATCCATCCTGTTGCAAAAAGATGCCGCGCGTTTTGTCTTCACCATAATACATTTTGTTTACAATGTCTTTCCACTTGCTAGTCTCCTCCGCTTCTTTAAAATTGATTTTTTCAGAAAGAGATTTGTATTTAGAAGCATCTGCCTTCTTGACATAGTCCAGCGCTTCTTGTGTGAAGCGAAGTGTCCACGCACACAGGTAATTCGTGTACCAGTTATTGTTCACATTGTTTTCGTATTCGTTCGGGCCGGTCACACCAAGGATCACGTATTTATTTTTCTCGGCCGACCAATTCACGCGCTGTACCCAGAAGCGAGAGATTCCGATCAACACTTCCAAACCAAACTCGGTAAAATAATTTTGATCACCGGTGTAGTTCACATAGTCGCGCATCGCATAGGCCATCGCACTGGTGCGGTGAATTTCTTCAAAGGTAATTTCCCATTCGTTGTGGCACTCTTCGCCATTCATGGTAACAAAAGGATAAAAAGCTGCACCGTCCTTGAAGCCGAGCTTCTTTGCATTCTCAATTGCTTTTGGCAAATGCTTGTAGCGATACACTAATAATTGCCGCGCTACACTTGGATCGGATGTGCTTAAATAAAATGGCAAGCAATACGCTTCGGTATCCCAATACGTGCTGCCGCCATATTTCTCTCCCGTAAAACCTTTGGGCCCGATGTTGAGTCGCTCGTCTTTGCCGGTATAGGTTTGCATCAACTGAAAAATATTGAAACGAATTCCTTGCTGTGCAGCAACATCGCCTTCAATGGTGATGTCGCACTCACTCCAAACGTGTGCCCATACCGCTGCATGGTCAGTCAATAATTTTTGAAATCCCTTTTTACTGGTTTCATCAATTTTTGTAAGGCAGCTCTTTACTATTTTTTCTTTAGGGTGATTTTCGGAAGTAAGAACCACAGCATATTTATAGATAGTTAGTTCAGCGCCTTCTTTCAAATCAATCTCCACCACATTGTCGGCATATTTATCTTTTGTGTTCGTAAACACTTTTCCACCTGTTCGCTGACCGTTCAATTCAAATCCGTACTCAATTCCTGTACAAACTTGAAACTGAGTTTTCTTCGTTTGCGCATTGACGATAGCCCAACCCATTTGTGCTTCTTCGTAGACACGGTCCCAGAATTTTTCATCGTAGTTGGAATCTTTGTTGACTACATCGGCATCAATGGTCAATGTGATTTTTGCTTTCGCTGAAAAACTAATTGGTTTAATAGAATACTTGATTGCTCCGACTTCGCCATCAGCCATGCTGCAAAAGCGTTGAGCATGTACTTCTACTTTTTTACCATCAGTTAAAGTAGCGCTAAACGAGCGGGTCAACAATCCTTGCTTCATGTCCAGCACACGGAGAAAGTTTTCTACTTTGCATTTTGCCAAATCCAATTCCTGGCCTTCGATATTTATTTTAATACCGATCCAGCTTGGCGCATTCAATACCTTAGCAAAATATTCCGGGTAACCATTCTTCCACCAACCTACGCGCGTCTTGTCAGGGTAGTAAACACCAGCAACGTACGTGCCTTGATGCATATCGCCTGAATAGGTTTCTTCAAAGTTTGCCCGCTGGCCCATCTGACCATTACCTAAACTAAAAATACTTTCTGATACGCGGTTGAGGTGTGGGTCAAATCCTTCTTCAATGATTTGCCATTCGTGGTCTTTCAGATAATGTTTCATGTGATGATGGTTTACTTTTATATGACAGCCGTCTTTGCGAGCACCTGAATTGGGTTGTGCGTTAGTGCGAAGCCCGTCCGACCCATCCGGGCGGTCTCATGTGGATCACTCCGCCCTCTGCGCTTGCCTCCGCGGGAGCTCGCGATGACATCAATGTAAAATAGTTTTGTGTGGCACCATTAATTAAAAGTTTTTTATTTTTTGAATATCGAAGTCGGCCGTCTTCGAAACTACCACATCAGCCTTAGAAAGTTGTTGTGGCGAACCTACTCCTACACATTTCATTCCAGCCGCGATAGCTGCTTCCACTCCTGCTTCCGCATCTTCAAATACCAAACAGTGTGAAGGGGTAAGGTTTAATTTTTTTGCTGCCAATAAAAATATTTCAGGATCGGGCTTCGTGTGAGTGATCATTGTTCCATCGACGATCGCATCAAATAGATCTTTGATATTCAAAAGAGTGAGGACCGTGTCTGCATTCTTGCTGCTGGAGGCCAACCCTATTTTAATACCAATGGTCCGGATTTTTTGAATCATCTCTTTCACACCGGGAAAAATCTCTTCCGGCTTCATCGCGTTGATGTAATCCACAAACCATTTGTTCTTCTTTGTGGCAAGTCGGTCCATCTCCTCCTGGCTCAAACGAAGATTGCCAAGCTCTAGAATAATTTCCAGCGATCGCATTCGGCTTACACCTTTAAGTTGTTCGTTCTCCTGTTCTGTGAAATTAATACCCAATTCTTTGGCCAATCTTTTCCAGGCGATGAAGTGGTAGTGAGCAGTGTCAACAATAACACCATCGAGGTCAAAAATTACGGCCTGAATCATTTTTACTTTTTTAAAAAATTTATTGTTTATCTATTCCAATCAGACATGTCCATTTTTAATAATGGCATCCGTTTCAGCGAGCGATTTAAAAACATCAAAAGTTTTTCCTTGTGTGCGTAGCGCGCCCAATGCATTTCCATAGGTGGCCGCGCCAACGTAGTCACTCGGTTTTTGCAACAGACCATAACCTAATCCGCCTGCAAAAGAATCTCCACAACCGGTGGTGTCAACTACTTGCTTTACTTTAATAGCCGGAACTAATTCCTCAACTGTTTTATTCTTCTTCCGGAAGTAAACCAAGCAACCTCTTGAGTCGACCGTTATATAAACCGCTTTCACGCCCAACTTCAAACAATGTTCAGCAAACTCTCTAAGCATAGCGCGGTCAGGCTCTTCTGAAGTAGAGAAGTCAGAAGATTCGTATTCTTTCTTGAACCATGAGGCTTGCGCTTCTTCCAGATTCATCTTCAATACATCAATGAAAGGAAGCCATAGATCGCGGTCAATCCAGAATTTACGTTGGCGTTCACCAGTGATCAAGCAACCCGTGGTGGGGCCATGCGCATCAAATACAATCAGTCCTTTGCTTTTCTTTTTCAGAAACTTCAAGGTGTCGAGTGCAATCTCATAGTCGCTGATCGGGATGAAAACAAAAACTTTGCAATCAAGAAGTTTTTTGAAATCGTCAGGAACAATCGGATCCATAAAACCTGTTTGGCGCTCCAGGCGGTTATTCACATCAGTGAACCTCAAACTAATAATATCACCCTGATCATTCTTAACGGTGAGATGATTTTGATTAAGGCCATCATAATCCTTGAAAATTTCTTTTACATTATCCAAATCCACTTTACGCAGGTGGGAAACTGGAATGATTTCAATTTTACTTCCGGCCATCACCGACAAAGCGATTACAGGATGTGTAACGCATCCCCATTTTTGGATCAGATCTCCTTTATGAGTGACAATGTGATCGCGAGGGATCGGACCAACTATTGCAATTCGTTTCATAATTGTCTCGTTGAAATTAAAACGATGGTACGAGTTTGTTGGCCTTAGGCATGTTCAGTCAAACCAATACTATGAATCAACTCTGCTTTTTCCGGGTACGAATTTTATTTAAGATAAACTCTCCCACTTGTCTTCCCTGCACTTTACCATTTTCGCAAGCAGGCTGATAGTGGATTCCCCCATACACTCTACTTACCGCTGCTTCTTGTGAAGCTTGCATAAATGATTTAAAATTCCGCGATGGCATTCCAAATTCAACTTCCGTAGAATCGGTAAATGCAAAGTTATCTCCGAACAAACCGGTGAGTGCTGTTGCGGCCGATGTGGATATCACACTATGTCCGCTGGTGTATTCAGGGAATGGTGGAGTTTGAAGCAACGGCAGCCAATCTTCATTGATGTTTTGGTTGATATAGGTTTCGGGTCTCACCAATTTGGATCTATATTTTTCATCCCAACAAACAATAAATCCATCAACGAGCGATAACGCCACAAGCACATACGCTTCCGCCGATTTTACCATGTCAGCTTTGGTCATTGTACAGGCGAGACGAGTAATGTTAATCCAGTGTCCACCGGGAGAAATTTTCTTCGTAGCGAACATGACGTGACCCTTTACATTCATCACGAATGGATTGCAATCCCAAAAGCTGGCGATTGTTCTTTGCTCTTCCGTAAGGTTTTTTCCGGTTTCGTAAACGTAAAAAGCTTCTTTATAAAACTGACTATTCTTATCTCTTGAAAATGGTGTTGGTCTTACCGGTTTAAACTCTTGAGCTGAATCGATCACAAATGGTCTAATCTTATTCCAATGTGGTTCCACAGCATCCATATAAGCCGGTGGCGTAGGTTGCCATGTAGCTGGATCATGCTGAATAGTATACTTTGAAAAAGAACGCGACTGTTTATAGTTGTCTTTCGAAGACCATGCCATCACATGTTTTGCAACACTGTCACCAAAGGCAATTGATCTGTTAAACACATCATCGGGCACTCCTGCATCTTTAAATTTTTGAATTTCTGGTGTGAAGAATTTATCCAAATCAGCTTCTGAAAAAATTAACGTTCTTCCTACTTTCAATATCGCCTCGGTGGCTGCCAATGGGTAACAATATTCTTTTGTGGAATCCGGTTGTGGAAATTTTTTTAACCCGTTCAGTTGGCCTGCCAGACTTTGATAATTTTTATCTTGATGGATAATCGCTTCATACCCGGCCACCGTGGCGTACGTATAAATCCGGCTGGCTACCGGGGGTGAAAAAATATCATGGACAATCCGGTCTGTAATTTCCTTCATGGACCGATGAAAGTATTCCGGATCCTGCACTTTCGTTTTGTAGGATTCACTATTGTCTTTACAAGAAATAAGAAATAAAATACCAGTAGCCAGTAATAGAAGTCTCTTCATAATCATAAGTTAACCATTTTCAAATTTATTGAAGAATTATGAATTACCAAGTAACCGGTGATGGGTAAGATCAGGCTTGGCTATTGGTTGATCTTAAACACTAAGGGCGTGTCGTTATTTCGGGCGACCAATATGTAGTTCGATTTTCCAATGGCAATTTTTTGGATGTCGCGCACTTCGCCATCGACAAAAAAGCCCGACTCTTTTGGTTTTATGGAAGTGAAATTCCCTTTGCCATCGCCTTTTAAATACACACCATAGCTCGCATCGTACCTGCCCACTTCCGGTTTCACATTATAAAAATTACCTCCCATCAGCACATCCATGTTTCCATCGCCATCAAAATCTCCAGTGCAAATGCCAAACATGGGTGAGAACTGCGCCTCCATCGGCAATTGCCTTACTTCGAATTTTCCTTTCCCATTATTAATCAACACCGACGAAGAAAAAACAAACGCCTTCAATTCCAATGTTTCTTGCATTTGCTCCGATGTAAATATGTCAGTGATCGTGGCATCTTTATAGCTTTCGTATTTTAAATATTTTTTCTTCAAGGATGGAATTTGCGAAATCAAATCATGGCGCAAGGCCATTGGATAACTTTTTTCACCGTTGTAGGTGCAGACGATCTGTTCAATCGATCCATTCTTATCGAAATCATTAACGTACATCGTCGCAGGCTTCTCGGTTGAAGCACGAAACCGCGAATTGAGGCCATGATTTCCTGCGATGAAATCGATATCTCCGTCTTGATCAATATCCACCGGCTTGATGGCATTCCACCAACCATTTGTTGTAGACAATCCGAATTCTTCAGTTCGATTGATGAACTTACCTTTTTCATTAATAAAAACTACAATAGGCATCCACTCGCCAACCACCAGCAAATCTATATCCTTGTCTCCATCCACGTCGGCCCAAGAGGCATCGGTAATCATTCCTAACTTAGTCAAGCCAGTCGCAATGCTGTCGGTTACGTTAGTAAAAATTCCTTTGCCATCATTATTGAGGATGTAGCCATTCATCTGTATGCCGTAATGAAATGGTTCAAGCCTTACACCCACAAACAAATCCATGTCACCATCACCATCGTAGTCAGCGGGTTTTACACAAGAAGTGCTTTCAAATTTCCCTATCGGCAACAACTGTTCGGACTTCTTAAAATTTCCTTTGCCATCATTAAAGTAGAGTCGGTCAATCAAAGCGAATGAACCAGGAGGAAACTCATTGCCTCCACTGCATACGTATAAGTCTACGTCACCATCACCGTCTGCATCAAAGAATGTATTTCCAATATCTTCAGAGATTTTATCGGCATTAAAAAGTTCTTCGTTGATATTCTTAAACGATCCGCTCTTTTGGATAAATAATTCTCCGGGCTGACCCTTAGCTCCACCAATATAAAAATCCTGGTGCCCATCATTGTTGACATCGGATACGCTCATCTTGGGGCCTTGTGTACTCAGCATGAAATACGTAAGACGGTCTCTGTCAAAGTCGACAAACGAGTTTTCTATATGTTTGAAATCAATGCCAAGGCTTTGATTGGATTGCACCTGAAATAACATTTCTTTCTTTTCGATTTTCACGGGTGCCTCCGCCTTTCCGCTTTTCTGTTGTACTACCAACGTCTGGTTTGTCTTTACAGAATCAAGTACTGTTACTTTTCCATCTGGCCACTTGATCTTTACTTTATCCACTACTTTAATTGAACCTAATCCGAAGTTGGGTCGATTGTCTACGGTACTTTCAAAACCGCGCATCGGCATTTGCTCTAAATAAAATTTTTGATCTTTCGACTCAACCGTAATTTGAGTACCTAATGCCGAAAGATTTTCGCCCTCTCCTTGAAGAATAAATTTTAAATAATGGTTTTCAGGATAAAGCTTGTTGGTCTCGTTTCGATAGACGAATGCCTGCATGTTCACATTATTAACAACCAGATCTAAGTCACCGTCATTATCCAAATCTCCGTAAGCACTGCCATTAGAAAAACCAGGCTCATCGATTCCCCAATTTTTTGAAGTATCTAAAAATTCATAACCGCCATCGTTCATAAAGAAGAAATTAGGAACAGGATTAGAAGGGATAATGTCAATCAGTTTTTTAAAATCGACTTCTCTTCGCGTAACTACCGATCTTACGAACTCTTCACTGCTGGCATATTGTAAAAAATCCTGGTTGGTGAGATCCTGATAAATTCCATTCGCGACATAAATATCTTTGAGTCCATCATTATTTGCATCAAACATTAATGCACCCCAGCTCCAATCGGTCGCTTCAACTTGAGTGAGCCTTCCTATTTCACTAAAAGTATTGTCTCCATTATTCAGCTGGAGCATGTTTCGGGTGAATTGATGATAATAGTTGTTGGTCACATTGTACTGATAGCGATCCCAGTTATCAAACGTAGTCACCGTCTTGACACGTGCATTTTCACGGGGAAGCATTTCGGTAACAATTAAATCGGGGTACGTGTCATTATTAATATCAGCCAAGTCAGCGCCCATGGATGCTCCGCTGATACTTTTCATTTGTTGAGTAAGGTCTTCTTTAAATGTGCCGTCATGGTTATTGATGTAGAGGTAATCGCGTTCAAAAAAATCGTTGCACACATAGATATCCAACCAGCCATCTTTATTAATATCCCCAACGGTGACACCCAATCCAAAGGCAATGACGCTGCCGTATATACCGGCCTCCACACTCACGTCCACAAAATGCCCCTTATCATTGCGCAAAAGTTTATGGCCACCCAGTGGATCTCTCTTGTCACGTTCATTCTTTTGTAAATTAAAACTGCCGATTGCCTGATAAGAGTTATTCAGAATATATAAGTCAAGATCTCCATCCCTATCGTAGTCAAAAAATGCAGCATGGGTTGTGTATCCTTTGTCGGCCACACCATATTCTGCAGCACGTTCTGTAAACGTAAGATTGCCATTATTGATAAAGAGTTCGTTCTCCTTATCATCTCCTTTAACATTACCCGAATTACAAATATAAATGTCGAGCCAGCCATCAGCATTAACATCGGCCATACTTACTCCGGTTGACCAGGCCCGTTTGCCTGCCACGCCAGCCTTTTCGGTAACATCTTCAAAAACAAAATTTCCTTTATTGATGTATAATTTATCGGGAACTTGATTACCCGAAAAATAAACATCAAGTAATCCATCATTATTCACATCGCCTAACGCAACTCCACCACCGCTATAGAAATTTCGGTAAGAGTAAATATTAAATTTAGAATCGTATTTCAGATCATTGCTAAAGGTAATGTGCGAACTATCCGAAGACACCTTGGTGAAAAGATGAGGGCGATCATTCCGCTGAAGTTTGTTTGTTTCGCACGAGAATAGGAATAGCCCGATTGCTACGATTTGAATTAGGTCAATTCTGATTAACCGCAGTATCATTTCTTCTCTTCTATTAAGTGCATCATAGCAAATTTATTTCCTTTATGCGATTCAACTAGCATCTCGCAGATTACTTTACGCTCAAAGTACCGGATAGATTTGGTCGATCAAGTTGCGTAATTCCAATTAAAAATTCATCTTTACTCATTCATGAAGAGAGTAGCCATCCTAATAATACTCATTGTATTCCTACTCAATGCGGTTGGGTTCTACGGTATTCTCCTTGGCTTGCAATTTAAATTTGCGTCTGAGGTGAATAAACAATTGGATGAGGATCAATACACAACTTCTGACGCAATCACTTTTCTTGTTCCAATGGCCATCCCTTATTCCATTGAGGAACAAGACTTCCATCGGGTAACGGGTGAGTTTGAGCACCAGGGAGAAGTTTACCGTCTTGTTAAACAGAAACTTTATAAGGATACACTTTACATAGTTTGTGTAAAAGACACGAAATCCAAAAAAATAAACCAGGCGCTGGCTGACTACGTAAAAACATTTACCGATCGTCCTTTTAGTACTAAACATCAAGGCACGAAACTGGTCTCAATTATAAAAGACTATCTCAATACCGGAATCACCGTTGAGAATGGTGCCAATGGTTGGAAAGAATGTGTGTCGTATGATGAATTGGCCTATCAATACATTTCATCCTATTCATCAAGGATAAAATATCCCCCCAAGTTTTCTCTCCCTTCTTAATTATTACAGCAGCCTTCGCTGTGTGATAAACTCATATTAAAACTTATTCAGCATTAGCATTTCTGCGCAGCAGTAATGTTTTGCTATACATTCATTTTATTCACAACTATGAAAAAAATTTTATCTATAACTATAATGCTGTTTTTGTGGGGCTGTCTTAGTGCGCAAACTCCCATGATTACGGACGGAATGATGACACCCAAAAAAGATTTGGGTAACGGAGTATTTTATGGCTTTGATAGCTGGAACAAATACTGGGAAGGAACCCTGAAACGGGACAACCAAAATATCGGTACGCTTACTACGCAAGCAGCAACCTGGATGGGCGTTTACGGGCTTACAGAAAAAATAACCCTTATTGGTATGCTCCCTTACATCTGGACTAAATCCAGTGGTATAACTTTGAATGGCATGCAAGGCCTTCAGGATTTAACCTTAGCTGCGAAGTATAACTATTTCAACAAAGAGTGGGGCCAAAACAACATTCGTCTTTTTGCGCTGGGTTCCTATTCCATGCCAACAACTAATTACACCGCTGATTTTCTTCCATTATCTATCGGAATGGGCTGCAAAAGTTTATCCGCAAGATTAACAGGGACTTATTCATTGAAAAAGGTTTGGACCTTCACAGCCTCAGGCGACTACACCTGGCGAGGCAACATTTTTCTCGATCGCCCCTCGTATTATACGAATGGCCAAATGTATTTCAGCAACGAAGTGCAGATGTACGATCAGTTCGACTTTATCGTAAGAGCAGGCTATCATCAACCCAATTGGCATGCTGAATTGTTTTATACCCAACAAAATACGTTAGGTGGCGGTGACATCCGCAGACAGGATATGCC
>Ga0302321_100001191_pt1 | contig 22242 bp, 12 predicted proteins | sample Fen_T0_1_FD_202505 | JGI IMG/M metagenome (GOLD analysis project Ga0302321, IMG submission 202505) | Peat permafrost microbial communities from Stordalen Mire near Abisko, Sweden - Fen_T0_1 | ecosystem: Environmental > Terrestrial > Soil > Wetlands > Permafrost | place: Sweden: Abisko...
GCTTCCTGAGCGAGAGACGGAGGTGGACGACGCGCCCACCCGACAGCTCCAGCTTTGCGAGCAGGCGGTGGACGGGCCACAGAGAGAGCACCGCCAGCCCCGTGGCGACGGCCGCAACGAAATACGACCCCGTCCCGGCGGCCAGACCCACCGCCGCCACGACCCACAGGCTGGCTGCAGTTGTAAGGCCGCGCACGTTGGACCCGAACTTGACGATCGCACCCGCGCCCAGGAAGCCGATGCCGGTCACGATCTGCGCGGCGATCCGGCTCGGGTCCGTGCTTCCCGAGCCGGCAACCTGGGGAAAGCCGTACATCGACAGGATGGTGAACGCGGCCGAACCCAACGACACGAGCATGTGAGTCCGCATCCCTGCCTGGTGGCCGTGGAACTCGCGCTCCACGCCAATCACGGCGCCGAAGAGAGCGGCCACAAGGAGCCGCGTCGAGATATCGAGTTGGAACTGCAGATCGGTGGGCACGCCACGTCACCTCGCGCAGGCAGGCGAGCCACCGCCCCACGGCGACGGCTTGAGCCTGTTCGCCCGCAGTGTAAGTCTCGGACCCATACGTCAACCGGCGATCGGCGGGCCTCTCGGACCGCAGGTCGGGCCGATTCCTTAGGGGAACACCCTTGCCCCATTCGGATGCCGGGTTAGCAGTACCCTGCCGTTAGTCCGGCCCGTACCCTGGGTACGGATGAGCGATTGAGATTCACCTGCTGCTGGGGATATGGTTCGCAGGACGCTGCACACATTCTCTCGGCAGCTCGGGTACCACCATCAAGGAGTCGGCCGTGGACCTCGGCGAACTGGCTCCGATCGTCCTGGCGTTTGTCGTCATCATTTGGGGCAAGCGCTGGTAGACCGGAAGAACCACAAGAAACCCGGACCTGGGGTCCGGGTTTCTTCATGTCCGGGAGGCAGGGTTCTGAGCGAAACGAGGGGTCTGCCGGCCGAGTCTGGCGGTTGTGAAGCCGGGCCGAGCCCAGGGCTTCACGAAGACTCTGTAAGACCCAGCCTGATTGCCGCGGCGGCGGCTTCCACCCGGCCCGACACGCCGAGCTTCGTCAGGATGTTGCTGACGTGCACCGCAACCGTCTTGCGCGTGATGTAAAGCTGCCGTCCGATCTCGGGATTGCTCCGCCCCTCGGCGATCAGCGCCAGGACTTCCAGCTCGCGCTTGCTCAGACCGAAGTCGTGCTGTGCCTGCCGGATCGCCGAGGCCGCAAAGTCGGCCGCGACCGCCGATTCCGGGCGTGACCCCGGGCCGCCCGATGGCCCGCCGGCTTGACCGGAGCCCTGGCCCTGACGCATGCCCGACAACGGCATCGTCGAGCGAGCGCTCGGCACGCGCGCAGAGGCGGGTGGCTCGAGGCGATTCTCGAGCGCCGCCTCGATGTGTTTGGGAAGGGGCAGCATCGCCCGCCGCGAGAGCTCGGCGACGGCCCTCAATAGGGGCCAGGCCCCGAGCGCATATGCGCCTTCTGCCGCGGCGACCAGCGGCTCGCGGGCGATCGTCCGAGTGGACCTGCCGTGGGACCTGTCGAGCAGAGCTTCGGCCTCACGCCAGCGCGCCCGGGCAGACTCGTACGGATCGCCGAGCTGAGCCCAGTCCCTTGCGAGCTGCCCCCAAGTCTCCGGATCGTCGTGGTCCTCCACGCGAGCTCGGAATGCCCGGGCGACCCTGATCGCCAGGTCGGCCTGGCGGCGCGATCCGAACCGGGCCGAAACCCCGCAGCTGTTCACCACGGCCTCGGCCTGGATGACGATCGGGAGGCTTCGCTCGCGCGCGGCCGCCAGACTCGCGAAGTCACGCCGGCGGTGGGCGTCGGCGGCGATCGTTGCGTCCACCTCCAGACACGTCGCCGCCATTTGCGCCATCAGCAGCCAGTCCTCGGTGTCGCTGACCTTTTGCCAGCCACGTTCGGCAGCCCGGCGGGCATCGAGCAGGTCCTCTTGCCAGAGCGCGTAGGCGGCCGCCGTCTGCTGGGCCGGCACGGCGAACTGCGGATCCTGGACGGTCTCGATCGCGAGCAGGACCTGCCCCAGCAGTCTCCCGGCCGACTCGCCCGCGCTCATGGCAACTTCGACGGTCGCGAGGGTCAGCAGCGGCGAGAGGAACCAGATGCCGACCGGGTTCCAGCTGAGCGCCTCCAGGCAGAGCCGGCGGCACTCCTGCCAGCGGCCGATGAAGTACAGCGAATCGGAGGCGTTGGCCCGCAGGAAGTTGCCGTATACGGTCGCCTGGCCCTCCCTCTCCGCCTCGGCGATTCCTTCGTAGGCCATCGCGATCGCTTCGTCGCGGCGGCCGAGCAGGTCCAGGACGGTGGTCAGGTTGGCATAGACCCTGAACAGGTCGTCAAGGCGGCCGAGCGCGGCAGCGTCGATCAGCGTCTGGCGCAGCATCTCCACCGCGGGCTCGGGTTCGTCACCCCAGGCCTCGGCCACGGCCAGCGTGCATGTCGCGTGGAGGAGCTCCTGGCGAGCGTCGTCGCCCACCGCGGTCGCCACCGCAACCGCTTCCTCCGCGTACCGCCGGGCTTCGGAGAAGACACCTTCGAGCATCCGGAACTGGGCCAGTGAGCCGAGAACGCGAGCCCGAGCCGCAGTCGGCTCGCGAGGAACGAGATCGACGGCGCGTTGGTAGGCTGCCAGAGAGCCCTCCTGGTCGCCCGATGCGCGGCGGTATCTGCCCAGTTGTTCCATCACCAGGCCGAGCGCGAGCCGCTCATGGGGATCGTCCAGCGCGGCGGCGGCGGCCTCTGAATAGGCCGACGCGCGGGCCGGGTCGCCTGCGGCAAAAGCCGCCTCGGCGGCGCGGATATACAGGTCGGGTAGACGGGGCGCGTCCTCCTCCAGGCGCACGATCTCGTACAGGCTCAGGGCCTGCTCGTAGTGGACGAGCGCATCTGCGCCGGCGTCGAGAGCCTCAGCCGCTGCGGCCGCGGCCAGTGCCGACTGCTCCGCTTCGGGAAGCTGATGGGCGGCAAGGTAATGGGCGAGGGCGGCCGCAGGCTGCGGCGGTATCACCTCGAGCGTTGGCGGCTCGACGGCGTCCAACGCAGTCTTCGTGGCCAACGGAGCGACACCAGACCGAGGACGCGCGCCGGTCCGCCGACCCATCGTCGGGGCCTCGATGACTGGCTGCACGAGCGACGGGTCGCCCTTCCCGGCGGCGGCAAGCGCGGCGTGGTAGCGGCGCCGAGTGGCAGGCAGCAGGTCCGCGGCTATGGCTTCGGCGATCAACTCATGGCGGAAGCAGATCCTGGGCTCGCGACCCGTCCCGATGAGCCGCCCGTCGGCGGTCTCGACCAGAAAGCCGTGGGCGAGTCCCTCGGTGGTCCCAGCCACGATATCCGCATCCAGTCCCTCGCCCTTCCGGCCGCTGCTCGCCGACCTGGGCGGACGGGCCGGTGCCCGCCGCTCGAACTCCGTCGCCATCGCCATCAGCATCGGCCGTGTGACCGGCGACCCGGCCAACGACAAAAGCCGCAGCACTCGGCGGCATTCCGGGGAGCGAAGTGACGACCGAGCCGTGACAAGCCGCTCGAACGAGCCCGCCAGAGAGACACCGGAGAGCTCGCGTCTGGCGGCAAGCAATTCTTCGGCGACGAGCGGGTTGCCGCGCGACCGTTCGGCCACAAGCAGCAGCGTCGTGGAGGAAGGCCGTCCGCCCTCGATGGCCTCGATGAGCTGGCCGAGCTCGGCCCGATCCAGCGGCGGCATCTCGACGGTCACGACCGATGCCGTCGTGGAAAGCGAAGCCAGCGTCGCCCGCAGCGGATCGGCGCGGAGGAGACGGTCGGGCTGGTATGTCAGAACCGGCATGACCCGCTGGCCGCGCGAGACTCGAGCCAGGAAAGTGGCGAGCCCCCGAGTCGCCGCATCCGAATGGTGCATGTCTTCGAGCAGCAATACGACGGGCTGCCGCTCACCGAGTCTCTCGAGCAATCCCAGGACCGCCTCGAACATGCGCGCCTCGCGCCACTCGGTCGCGACGACGCGCGGCCGGTTTGGCAGCAGCTCCAGCGCCGCGAGCCGCGGGCGCAAGCTCGGGACCAGCCGGGCGATCGCATCGGCCGTCGGTCCTACCAGGGCGGCGAGCGTTTCGTCGGAAACCGGCGCCAGGAGATGGTCCAAGGCCGCGCTGATCGGCGCGTAGGGAACTCCGGAAGTGGCCGGCAGAGCGACCCCATGGACCGCCACGAACGGCGCCGGCAACGCCTCGACGCGCCTCTCCGTCTCGGCCAGAAGTCGCGTAAGTCCCATGCCGGCCGTGCCCGACAGGACGAACGCGCTGGGTCTGCCGTCGGCTACCCGTTGCAGCCCGAAGGCGATTCGGTCCAGGGGATTTTCGCGGCCGACGAATCGGTCGCTCCAGAGCTTGCGGTGCGAGGGGCGCCCGTCGAAGCCGCGTGCGCCGCCCCGCTCGATGCTGTTCGTCATTGCATTCCGAGATCCAACTTGCGGCGCAGGTCATTGGGGAGCCCCGCCGATCCCCTCGGCTTGCGTAGGGTAACTGCTCGACGCCCGGCCCCGGAACCCCTTTCCGTACTGGGCGCCAGAAGGACGGCCGCGCCTGGTAGGCTCGTCCGGTGAGCCCCCGACATCCGGACAACATTCTCAACGACCTCTCCGGCGAGGAGTGGCTGTACTTCACCAAGTCCGTCTGGGGAACCGCCTACCCCTCGGAGCTCGGCCACAATCTGCGCAAGCAGCACGGGGCCAACAAGCCGCCGCGGCTCATGGCGCGACTGATCGAATTCTTCACGACGACGGGCGAGCTCGTCCTTGATCCCTTCGCGGGAGTCGGCGGGACTCTTCTTGGGGCGGCCATCGCCCGAGGTCCGCGGCGGGCCGTCGGGATCGAGATCGAAGCCCGCTGGGTCGCCCTCTATGAATCTCTGTTGCGCAGCCTGGCGGACGAGCGGGACGGACGCGGCCCGATCCTGGCCGACCTCGGCTCGAACGACCCGGTCGGCGAGCGGTCGTTCGACGCTTCGGGCCTCGAGATGCGCCTGGGCGACGCGATGCTCGTCCTGCCCGAGATGGAGGCCGACAGCGTCGACTTCGTGGCGACCGATCCGCCATACAACATCCAGCTGCCGATCACGATGGCCGGTGGGAAGCTGGCCGAGACGCACGTCAACCGCCGGACCGACTACTCGATGGTCACGGACCAGCCCGGCGACCTCGCCAACAGCGCCGACTACGGGACGTTCCTCGATCGGATGGAGAGCGTTTTCTCGCAACTCGCGCGCATCCTCCGGCCAAATCGATATGCGGCCGTGATAGTTCGGGACGCCTACCAGGCGGGGCGGTACATCTTCACCGGCGCGGATCTGGCCGACCGCGCGACGCGTGCCGGCTTCACCGTGAAGGGCGACGTGATTTGGTACCAGGCTGGGACGCGGTTGAGGCCTTACGGCTACCCCCGCTCTTACGTCCCGAATATTGCACATCAACACGTTCTGGTTCTGCGGCGGGAGCTGCCGCGGCCGAAGGCTCGCCGGTCGGGCTCTTAGCCGGCCTGGTCTTCGGTGCCGGCCTGGTCTTCGGTGCCGTCCGGGGCTTGGCTGCGGGCCGGGGCTTGACTGCGGGCCGAGGCGTGGCGGCGCGGCGGACTGCGGGCTCGGGACTCTGGACGGCGAACCCGGCCTTTTCCAGATAGTCTCGGGCAAGAGCGACCGAAGGCTCGACGGCCGGCCCCGACTCGACTCCGCCGGCCGGCGCAAGCGCGTCCGCCCCAGTCGAAACCTCTGAAACCCGGTCGGCGGCTGTTTCTCCCGAATGCGGGCCGTCGCTCCGGGCTCGAATGTAGGCTTCCAGAAGCCCTTCGACGTTCTCCGGGCGCGCCATCCCCGCAGCTTCGATCGGCCCTCCGGCCGCTCCGAAAGCAACTTCCGGCGCCGCCTCGGACAGCGTCATACGGTGGACCCAACCGCTGCGTCCATCGGGGCACAGAACCCGCCAGTACACGTGATACCGCTCCAGGAGCTGGACCTCGTCGCCGCAATCGAGAATTCCGATCTCCGAGGCGCGGACTTCGTCCGGGCAGTCGAGCAGCCGAACGAGCCGATACCGGATCTGGCGGCGCTCGAATGCCTCGGTCGGCCGGACGCCATCTTTGGCGAACGACAGCGACGTAGGCGCTTCCGCCACGACGCGCAGGGGATCGGCCTTGCGGACCTGCTGCAACGACGGCCTGCGCCAGCGCGGGAGCAACGACTCGTCGACGACCCGTACGCACTGGGCGGCGCCGGTATCCAGTGCCGCGGCCGACGAGGTCGCCAGCAGCGGATCCGATTCGGAGGCGTCTCCGTCGCGGCGTCGTTTGCCGAAGATCACGAAAGCTGCCCAGGCAGCTCCGCCGGTCGTCGCGGTGACAATCGTGGGCGTCAACTCGCGGACCAATGTCGGCAACGAGGGGTGTCGATCAAGTAGCGGCAGGCCGATAGGACCCGGTTCGGTGCGAATCGCCATCGCGCCTAGCGTTCGCTGGATGGCGCCACCGACGACATTTCCCCTGGCCGCAAACCCGGCCGCCTGATCTGCCGGCCGTCCGCCGGACGGCGGCCCCGATGCGTCGATGATCCCGACGGCACTCAACCCCAACGTCGGGACCGCTCCGGGCTGCCCGCCGGTCTGGCCCGCCCCGGGAGAACGTGCCCCACCCGGGGCCGGAGTGGCGCCCGGTGCCGGCGTTCCGCCGGACCCTACGGGAGCGGCCGACCTGCCGGGAGCGTTCGTGGCGGATCCCCCATTGGCGGGCGTGGGCTTCGGACTGCCCTCGCCCCCGCCGCCGCCACTCTTTCCGTCTCCACCGCCGCCTTTTCCGCCGACCGGCGTCGGGATCGGCGTTCTCGTCGCTATCGGTTTGGGCGAGGCAGACGACCTGGCGGTGGGAGTGGGAAGGGCGCTTGGCTTCGGTGTCTCGGCGCCTTTGACCTGGACGTTGCCGGCCCACACGGTCTCCTTGTTACCGTCGGCGTCGGTTGCCACGAACGAGATGGCATGCCACCCGACGCTCGGCGTGACCGAAGCTTCGTAGCGCACGCCCTTCTTGAAGGCGTCGGAAGTTGCGGTCATCGACCTGGTCACCTTGTCCACAGCCACCACGATTGTGGCCGGCGCGACGCCCTTGCCGTCGGTGTACGTCACTGCCACCGCCACCGAGCCTCCGGCTGCGACCTGGCGGGGGGACACGGACGGATCGGAGAGATGGCCTTCGTGATGCGCCAGGGCGCTACCGACCGTCACGGACAGCAGGAGCAGCGCGAGCGGCGACGCCAACAGCCAACTGGCGTGGAGCCCTCGATGGCGCCTTCTCGACAACGCGGCATACCTCCCCGGGCACAGGAACCCGTCTTATCTCGGACAATGGGACGGCCGGGGAGACCGGGCAATGGTACGGGCGTCATGGCACCCAGGACCCGCCTCCACTGCAATCCCGCCGGATCTTTCGGGCGCCCCGGCAGCGGACCACAAGAATGCGAAACCGACCCAACCTAACCCCACCGGACCGGCCTCCTTCCACGCGTACGGCTCCGATGGACCCAACACGGACCAGTTCCATCGGGGTTGCGTGGATGCACCGGGCTCGGGAGGCGTCTGCGAATCCGGTCTTTTGGCCCCCCGGTCGTCCGGTAGGCTCGGGACTTACGGCCCGCAGCACGCGCACATTGGCCCTACTCGCGGTGGGCGTGATCCCCGAAGCTCGACTGCAGTTGCGGACGCCCTTGCAAAGCCACTCCGACGCGGGCGCCCGGCATTGGGTCCACGCAGGCCCACCCCATCACTAGTGAAGGCGACAGCATGAGCACGAGCTATTCCCCGCGCGACATCGACGTAGTCCTGCGCGACGGCGCGTCGGTGCGAATACGGGCGGCCAAGCCGACCGATGAGGCGGCGATCCTGGCCTTCCTGAACGGCCTCTCCGACGAGTCTCGGCGGCTCCGTTTCCGCGCCAAGGCGACCGACCTCAAAGCCGTTGCCCGGAACTGGTCCGGCGTCGAGGAGTGCTCGGACTGCTGCGTGCTCGCGGTCCACGGCCCCGACGTCGTCGGCCAGGCAAGCTACGACGGAACCGCCGAAGATCGGGCCGAGGTCGGCTTCACGGTCGCGGACGCGTACCAGGGCCGCGGCCTTGGGACGCTGTTGCTCAAGCGCCTGGCCGAAGCGGCGGACGCGGACGGGGTGGCCGTCTTCGAGGCCGACGTGCTGGCCGAGAACAACAGGATGATCGAAGTCTTTCGCGAGAGCGGCTTCGGCGTGACGATGAAGAGCGAGCCCGGCCTGGTCCGGGTCCAGTTCCCGACGTCGATCACGCCCGAGGCGCAAGCCCGCTTCGAGGCACGCGAGCAGATCTCGGCTATGAACGCAGTGCGCGGCATGCTGGCACCGCGCTCGGTGGCGGTGATCGGCGCCGGCCGCAAGCGCAAGACCATCGGCGGCGAGGTCTTCCACAACCTCATGGACGGCGGCTTCAACGGGCCCGTCTACCCCGTCAACCCCAGCGCCGAAGTCGTGCAGTCGGTCCACGCCTATAAGTCGATCCTCGACATCCCGGGCCCCGTCGACCTGGCCGTCATCGTCGTCCCGGCCAAGCTGGTCATGGCCGCGGCCAAGGAGTGCGCCCAGAAGGGCGTCCACGGCATGGTCGTTATCACCGCCGGCTTCGCCGAGACCGGCCCCGCCGGCCGCGAGATGCAGCGTGAGTTGATGGCCATCGCTCGTGAGAGCGGCATGCGCGTCATCGGCCCCAACTGCATGGGCGTAATCAACACCCACGACGATGTCCGCATGAATGCCACCTTCTCGCCGAACGCACCCCTGCAGGGCAACGTCGGGTTCCTGTCGCAGTCGGGCGCCCTCGGCCTGGCCGTCATCGAATACGCAAACACCTTGAACCTGGGGCTCTCGACGTTTATCTCGGTCGGCAACAAGGCCGATCTCTCGGGCAACGACTTCATCCAGTACTGGGCCGAGGACCCCGCGACGGACGTCATCGCCCTGTACCTCGAGTCGCTCGGCAACCCGCGAAAGTTCGCCCGCATCACGCGCCGCGTCGGTCGCCACAAGCCGATCCTCGCGGTCAAGAGCGGCCGCTCATCAGCCGGCGCGCGCGCCACTTCGTCCCACACCGGCGCCCTCCTCGGCGCCTCGGACGTGACCGTGGATGCGCTGTTCAAGCAGGCCGGCGTCATACGCACGGACACCCTCGGCGAGTTCTTCGACGTCGCCACGCTTCTGGCCAATCAACCCCGACCGAAGGGCAACCGCGTCGCGATCCTGACCAACGGCGGCGGCCCCGGCATCCTCTGCGCCGACGCCTGCGAGGCCGACGGCCTGATCGTTCCGCAGGTCCCCGACGAGATCAAGGCCAAGCTTTCCGAATTCCTGCCGGCGGACGCCGGACTCAACAACCCGGTCGACATGATCGCCGCCGCTCCGGGCGAGTCGTACCGTAAGGCTCTCAAGCTCCTGGCCGATTGGGACGGCATCGACGCCATCATCATCCTCTACGTCCCGGTTCTCGTGACCAACTCCGAGGAGATCGCGGCCGGCGTTCGCGCCGCCTGCCTCGAGATCGAGCGCGAAATCCCGATGCTGTCGGTTTTCCTTTCGAGCAAGGGCACGCCCGACACTCTCAAGACCGAAGGCCTCTCGATCCCGTCCTACCCGTTCCCCGAAGACGCTGCGAGGGCTCTCGCCCACGCCGTTCGGTACGGCATCTGGGCCGAGACCCCCGAGGGTGTCGTGCCGCGATACGCCGACATCCGCGAGGCCGAAGGCAAGGCTTTGATCGCCGACGTGCTGGCGTCCCTGCAGAAGGCCGGGGACGAAAAGTCGCGCTGGCTTCTCCCCGACGAAGTCGCGAAGCTGCTGGGCTGCTACGGCGTCCCGATGGCGGCTTGGCGTCTGGCGGCCACTCCCGAGGAGGCCGGCGCCGCCGCGGCCCAGATCGGCGGCAAGGTCGCGCTCAAGGGCGTGGCTCCCAAGCTGATCCACAAGACGGAGGCCAAGGCCGTAGTCCTCAACCTTTCGGGCGCGGCCGAAGTCAAGCAGGCGGCCGTCGAAATGGCAGCCCGGATCGCCGCGCAGGGCACGACGGTCGAGAAGTTCTTCGTCCAGCAGATGGTCCCGTCCGGAGGCGTCGAGATGCTCGTCGGCGTGGTCAACGACGCGTTGTTCGGCCCGGTGGTGGCATGCGGCGCGGGCGGCACAGCGGTCGAGGTCCTCAAGGACGTCAAGGTCCGGATCACGCCGCTGACCGATCGCGACGCCCACGAGATGGTCACTTCGCTGCGGACGTTCCCGCTACTCGACGGCTTCCGCGGCGCGCCCAAGTGCGACGTCGCCGGCCTCGAGGAGCTGCTTCTGCGTGTCGCCGCGATGGTCGAACGCCATCCGGAGATCGCGGAAATGGACTGCAACCCCGTCATCGTGCGGCCCGAGGGCGCAGTCATCGTCGACGCCCGGATCCGCATCGAAGCCAACCAGGAGTAACTTCCCGGGCGGCTCAGCCCGACTCGAATTGAAACGGGAGGCCGTCACTCAGTGGCGGCCTCCCGGTTTTCGACCCTTGCGGCCCGCAGCCACGTGCGGCGGGCGAGTGTCAGCCTCTGTCGACCAGCCTCCGACCGTCGACCCAGCCGCGCCAGCCGTTGACCGCCCGCACCTGCGCCCATGCGCCGGCGCGGGATTCCACGATCAACTCGAGCCGTTCGGGCAGGTTGAGCATGGGCGGGCGCGACGGATCGGGCGCGATCCAGGCGGCCATACCGCCGGGAGGAACGAGGTGGGTCGGGGTCCAGACTGGGGCCTGGGGCGGGAAGCCGATCGGCGCCGCAGTGGCAGCCGCCGCGATCACCGTCTCAGGTTGCGACTCGACCACCGGCTCGGCCGCCGGCTCAGGTACGGGCTCGAGCGCCGGCTCCGCCGCTGCCTCGGACTCCGGTTCGCCGGCCGGTGCCTCGACCTCAGATTCGGGCTCTGTTTCTACCGCGACGGTCTCCTCTGCTGCCTCTGAGTCGGGCGCCGGCTCCGCCTCCACCACGGGCGGCGCGCCGGCAGCAGCGAGCGGGGCGACCGGGGTCGCGAAGCCCGCCTCAACCGGCGTGACGTTGAGCGGCGGCGCAGCGGCGAGCGGCGCCGGGGCGGCGAATGGCGGCGGATACCCGTAGGTGGCTGGTGCCGTCGGGGCCGCGGGCACAACCACGCTCGCGGGTACGGGAACCGGAACGAACGGCACGGCACCGATCTGCGCCCGAATTGCCCGTATCTTCAACCGCTGGGCATCGAGGGCCGGATCGGTCAGCGTGTCGACTCGACTGCGGATCATCGAGTATTCGACCTGAGCCGATTGCAGCTGTCCGGTCAGCTTTGAACCCTGCGGTCCGCGAAGGCGTCTTGCGGCGGACCTCGCCCGGCGCCTGGACCACAAGCTGCCGAGAGACTTGATCTCGGCCTCGGTGATGACCTGCGGGTCGGGCTCACCGGCAACGATCGCCCGGAAGTTCTTCTCCTCGCTTCTGGTCGCGAACACCACCATCAGAACGAGAAGTGCGAGGAACGGCAAACCCTTGAGCCCACCATATTGGATCCATTGGAACGTGCTCGGCTTGTCGGTGCCCGGGGCGATATCCAGAACCGACGCCATCCACGGCGAATCCCAGACGAAGTGCGCCCCGGCGCCAGCCACCACCAGTGCCCCGAATACGAACAGGCGCTTGCGGAACGATTCCTGGCGGCGCGTCACGAAATAGGCGAAGCCCATGCCGGTCAGGCCGGCGAAGAGGACGTGGCTGTAGAGCCCGCCGGCGACGATCCGGATGAGGAACGTGTCGAGAACGGGCCCGGCCTGATCGGCACCACCGAAGGCCGCGGTGGCCTGAATGAAGTAGGAGACGTCCTCCACCACGGTGAATCCGAGTCCGACCATGGCCCCGTAGACGAAGCCGTCCATGACGCCGTCGAACTCGGCCGGGACGATCAGGAACAGACAGACGACGCCCGTCAGCTTGAGTATCTCCTCAGTGACGGGAGCGACTACCGCCGCGCCCCAATCCGACGTGAAGTCGGCCGGAGCGATCTTGCCCAGGACCGAGAGCCACGCATCGTTGGCGTAGCCGGCCAGGCTCACCGCAATCACGCCGCCCCAAATCAGCGCGGCCGCGAGCATGAGCTTGGGTTCACGCTCGAACAGGTCGAGCCGATATACGAGCACGAATACCGGAACGGCATAAATCAGCACCAGGCCCCACGAGAGAGCGAGCGCAGTGGGCAACTGGCTGAAGATCGACTGTTCGTTGAGGAAGAGGTATCCCCCGATGCCCAGCAGCGCGAGGAAGAGCCAGAACGCCGGCTGGCGCGGCTGGATCAGCGAGGCCTGGACGCCCCAGCGCGGGGCGGATGAGGACTGACCGGGAGGGGTCGGGGCGACCGAGGCGCTCATTGACCTACCTCAACGCTCGAAACCATTGCCTTGATGTCGTCCGCAACGTTTCCGAAGCTGCCTTGAGGCCCGGCCACCACGAGCACGACCCCGTTGCTGCCGGCGATAAGGCAGATCACCTCGCCGTCGAGGGTGGCCCCCGACGAGCCCGAGTTGATTGCCTCGAAGCCGGCCATCGAAACTTCATGCCCGGACAGCTGGCCGTCTTGCTCTTCTCCAAATGTGATCTGCGCCGTCTCCGACGTCAGCGACGTCTCGGTCTCGTTGAGCAGCGTTTTGGCGGTGCCGTCGTAAGCCTCGGCAGCCACCGCCAGACGGACGTTGGCTTTCTGAAGTACGACGCCACTCGAGCCGTCGCCCTTGTCGACACGGACCCAGCCGGGTGCGGCGGTGATCGTCACAGAGCCGCCGATGTTCACGACGCCCGCACTGGGAGCGGCGATCACCTTGTCGAGGCCGATGCCGCCGAGAACCACTGCGGCGATGAGGGCTGCAACGACGACGGTGGGCATCCATTTCTGACGATCGAACATCGGCTTGCGGGCAACTGCGGGGGCGACGCCTGCCGGAGCCCAGCCGGGCTGGCCGTAACCGGGCTGGCCGTACGGCTGAGACACGGGCTGGGCGTAGCCGGGTTGGCCGTAGACCGGCTGGCCATACGGCTGGGGCGCGGGCTGGCCATATGGCTGCTGCGGGGGCTGGCCGTATTGCTGAGGGGCCGGCGCGGGCTGTCCCCATCCGGGCTGTGCGACCTGCGCAGGTGGCTGGTTGGGCTGGCCGTAGACCGGCTGGCCGTACGGCTGAGGCGCCGGCGCGGGCTGCGTCCATCCGGGCTGTGCGACCGGCGCAGCGGCCGGCTGCGCCCACGCTGGCGCCGCGGGCGCGGGAGCCTGCGCCGGCTGCGCGGGAGCCGCCTCGATCGGCATTCCGGTTGGGGATGCCGGGGCGATGGGGGTCGATTGTGGCGCACCGGCCCACGGTGGCGGCACGGCCGGAACAGCCCAGCTCGGCAGCGCTGCCGAGTCATCGGGCTCGTTGTCGCCTGGTTCAGGCGCGTTGGGCGCGTCGGGAGGCAGGGTGCTCATCGCGGGACGGACCTCTTCCAGCTTGCCGAGTTGACGAATCTCCGGCAGTCAACGACCGTGGCGCCGTCGGGCACATCGTAGGGGCGTGGACGATGCTTGGGGAGTCCCAATCGATGTTCGCCGATTGGATCCAGCCGATCGCCGCCGCGCGATCCCGTGAATCCGGCCCGACGCCGCCCTCGAGCCCACGGCACAATGACGTGGCATCGCCAACCGTTCCCTCTGGGAGTCGCCAATGTCGGTAGAAGCGACCGGCCGCCGAACCTCGAGATCGCCGCTGACTCCCTTGAAGAACGTCTTCGACCAGTCCGGCCCGGCGAATCGGCAGCTCACACTCGGTCTGGCGGCGCTGTTCGTTCTACTGGCGGTCACGGTTCTGCCCGGCTTCCTGACCTGGTCATTCGGCGTGGATCTCGAGATCCCGCTGCGTGCCGCCGGCCGCTGGGCCAGCGGCGGACAGCCATATCTGGCGTCGAGCTTCACCGAGACCACCGGCCCGACTCTGCCGTTCCTCTATCCGCCGTGGCTCCTCCCGATCCTTACTCCGATCGCCCAACTGCCACGAAGCGCCGTCCTCGCCGTGTGGCTGGCGCTCGGGTTGGTGGTCACTCTCTGGACGTGCCGCCGGCTGTCCATTCCTTGGGTCGCAATTCCGTTCGTTCTGGCGTGGCCGCCCTTCATGGAAGGGCTGGTCACCGGGAACGTGCAGCTGTGGCAGTTCGCGGCCTTTGCCGCCCTCTTCTACATCCCGGGCCGGAGCTGGTCGCCGCAGCCCAGGGATGTTGCGCACCCGCTCGCGAAAGGCGCCGGCGAAGCCCGCGCGGCCGACCCAACCGCTGCCGACCAGGCCAGCGCCTCAAGGACCGCTACGCCGCAGCCGGCAGATCGGCGAGCGGCCCTCCGCGCCGATGTCGTCGACGGGCTGCTCGCGGCCGGGGTCGGGGCGCTCAAATACACCCAGCTGCTGCCGCTGGCGTGGCTCGTGCGGCCCCGCTTTCGTGCCGCCGTCATCGGGGGAGTGGCGCTGGCCGTGGTCATCATGGCCCTGCTCCCATTCACCGGCATCGGCGTCTACCGCGACTGGTTCGACCAGCTGGGCCGAGCCGCCGATCCCTCGTGGAGTGCCGCCGGCGCCCCGATCAGCTTCATCGTGGGCCGGCAGCTGTCGCTGGCCGCTATGGCCGCCGCCGTCGCCGCCTGCTTCTTCGTGCGGGGCCGTGACGCGGGGGCATGGGTCGGCATCGCCCTGATCGTGGCCGCGCCGAGCGTCCACGGCTACGGCTTCCTCTTCCTCGTGCCCGCGCTCCTGACCATTCGCCGCGACCTGGCGATCACGCTGGCCGTGGTCATTTCCCGCTACAACCCCTACGGCTGCTGGGCCGCGATTGCGATAGCGGCCGTCGCGCTCGCGGCATCCAACCGTTTCCCTGCGCTCCGGGTCCCGCCTCCGAAGGAAACACCCTGAGGGGGGCGCGCGGTTCCGACGCGCAACCCGCCCGTTCTCGAGGGGCGGCGACGGCCGCGGGCATCGCCGGTCTACTGGTGCCGGTTGTTTGGGCCGCGACAGTCGCCCTGGAACTCGCTCAGGGCCAGCTTGCCCACTCCCTCGTCTCGCGTCCCGAGCGCCTGTTCGGCGCTTCCGACTCGCGTTGGTTCGCGGTCCTTGTGGTGGCTGGCGGCTTCCTTCTCGGACTCCAGCTCGCGCTCGTCGGCGGCGTGCTTCTGCGGGCAGAGCGCCGGAGGGTCGCTCGCGCGGCGTTTGCGGTCGCGGCCCTCGCCGCTGCCGCCAGGTACGGCGTCGCTCTCTTCGCCCCGGATCCGCATCTGTACGAGGTCAGCCAGGCTCGGGGTCTGGCCGCGCTGGTTCTACTGATATGCACCCCGGCCGCGCTCGTTCTGGTCGGCGCCGGAGTTGGCGGGCGGGGCCGGGCCTTCGCCTGGCTGTCGGCGCTGCTCACCCTGCCGATGCTGTGGATCGCGGCCGGCTGGACGATCTGGAGCGCGCGATCGGGGGCGCTCCAGCCGCAGCTCTGGGCCGTCGAGCCGGTCGAGGGACTGGCCGGGGCGTGGTGTGGGCTAGCCGGCCTGTGGCTGCTCGGGGTCGGGGAGTGGCTTCGGCCGCGGCTTGCGGGTCTCTGGTGGGACGCCCGCGGACCATCGATTCCCGGTCCGGGCCGCAAGGCATCCGCCGTGCTCGCCCTCTTAGCCGCTTTCGGACTGATCGCAGTCTCGGCCCCCTTCGTGAGGCAGATGGCGCCCACCATGGCCTCGCAACTGGCCGGTCGAACGCAGGTGGAGACGATCCGCGTCGGGGAGATCGACCGCACCTACCGCCTCTATCGGCCCACACACACCATCACCGCGCCCGGCCTCGTGTTCGTCCTGCACGGTGTCTTTGGCAACGGCTTCGACATGGAGTCGAGCACCGGTTTCGACGCCCAGGCCGACCGGCTCGGCTGGATCGTCGCCTACCCCGACGGCGTACTCGACGGCTGGGACGCGTTCGGCAGCGGCCCGAGTTGGGGTCTGCACCCCGGCGCCGACGACGTGGCATTCATCTCGGCGACGATCGACCGCCTGGAGTCGACCGCTGGGATCGACCCGGATCGCGTCTACGTCACCGGCCTCTCGCGGGGCGCGATGATGAGCTACCGGCTCGGCTGCGAGCTGTCCGGCCGGGTTGCCGCAATCGCGCCGGTCTCGGGCAACATGGCCACCGCCGACGGCAGCGTCCAGGTTCCGTGCCATCTCGATCGGCCCGTCTCCGTGCTGGCTATCCACGGCACCGCCGACGGCATGATTCCGATTTCGGGCGGGAAGACGGACATTCTGTTCTCGCCGTTCGCCGACGTGATTTCCCGATGGCGCGATCTGGATTCCTGCCCGGGGCCGCAATCCGTCGCCATCGACGGCGCCTCGACCACCACGAGCTGGGTCTGCGGGAACGCCAGCACGGTTGCGATGCGCGTGGTCACGGGCGGCTGGCACACCTGGCCGGTGCGGTCGTCGTCCCCCACCCCGTCAAACCCAGACGACTTCGACGCTTCGCGCCTGATCGCGGACTTCTTCGTGGCCCACCCACGCGTCGCGTCCGGAGGCTGACGCGCGGCTCAGGGCTGCGGCGGCGGCTCCTCGCCCTCATCCACCCATGCCGGACCCGGCTCATCTTCGAATGTGTATCGCCGCGGACGCGGCTGCTTGACTTCCGGGGCTCGCTTCTCGAGGCGCCCGGCCATGCCGGGGAAGAGCCCCTGGAACAGCGCGCGGTACTGATAGGGATTGGCGAGACCGAACAGGACCGCGATGAACGCGACGTAGACGTAGTGATTCGCCAACGCCACGACCACGACCATCGCGCTGAAGGCGATGCTCGTCACAAGGGCCAGGACCTCTCCCTCGTCGCCGAACGCGAGTCTCAGGAGGTGCATGACGGCGTTGCCTCCGTCCAGCCGGCCGATCGGCAGCAGGTTGAAGATTCCCCAGACGAGGTTGACGAAGGTCCAGGTGCCGACGGCCGATCGAATCTCCGGGTCCTGGTCCGCGACGACTCCCTGGAGCGCCAGCCCGATTCCCCCGAGCACCAGACCCACGGCCGGTCCCGCGACCGACACGACCAGCCACTCTCGATCGGGCAGCGTCGCGGCGGCCTGCTGATCGTTGGGGATGGTGAGGCCGCCGAGCCCCCAGAACTGGATCGACGATTCGAGCCCGTAGCGTCTGAACGCCAGTGCGTGGCCCAGCTCGTGGACCAGGATCGCGAACGTGCCGAAGACGACCCAGATCACCAGCTGGATGCCCTCGAGCCGGGAGATGTAACCGAGGATCACCATGAAGAGCGGGAATGCGACGCCGATCGTGATCGGGAACCCGAGGACGCGGATGGTCATCGCCGTCGATCTGCCCATCTGCGCTCCTAGGTCGCGCCCGAGCTGCGCGGTGGGGCGCGGCGGCTCGAGCCGGAACTGGTCGGATGAATCTCCGGCCTACGTCCGAATGGTACGGCGGCTTCCGGTTTCGGCTGTTTGCCCGGGGTGCCGTTCCGGAGAGGTCGTCGGCGTGGAGGCCCGAAACCGTCGCTCAGGCCTACGGCTGCGCGGGTCGGAGCGGTCCAGCCTCCGCCACGACGTGGGGCTCGGGGTGGGGCGCGCGGTGGATGACCGGACCGGCGTCGATCTCCTCGGCCGCGTCGACCTCTTCGTCTTCTTGATCAACGCGGAGCCGCGGCTCGAAGAAGGTCGTCGCGATCAGCGTCGGCACCACCGCGCTGAGGATGACCGTCGTGACCAGGATCGTGTAGGCGCCCTGGCCGATGATGTGGTTCGTGAGCCCATAGAGCGCAGAGATGGTGCCGAAAGTGAGCCCGGTGGACATCAGCAGGGTCGTGTAGTTGGTCTCTCGGACCGGCATGCCGAACGCCTTCGCCATCGGCCAGACGCCCGCTCCCTTCGCCGCCAGCTTCACCGCGAGGAAGGCGCCGATCAGCCCCGCCCCCGCCACGACTGCCGGCAGCGACACGAACAACCCGGCTTTGATGAAGTAGAAGGGCGTCAGAAGCGAGAAGGCGATCGCCCGCATCCGGTTGACGAGCACCCGGTCGCGCACGAAGACCCCGGCGACGGCCAGGCCGACCAGGTACGCCGGAAGGACGGCCTCGCTTCCGGCGCTCGTCGCCAATCCGCCGAGCAGGAAGAGCACGAGGAACAGGAACTTGATCTCCGGCTCGGACACGCGGTTGGGGACCGCCGCGACGAGCCAGCGCAGGCAGCGGGGCAGAAAGTAGAGCGTCACGCCGGTCACGGCGACGAACAAGACGAGGAGCGGGCTGAAGGCGGCGAAGAGCACGCCCAGCCCGACCACCGTCCCGAGGTCGGTGATGAAGCACGCGGCGAGGATGAGCTTGCCGAGCTCCGCCTTCGCCAGCCCTGACTCGATCATCACCGCGTAGACAACGGCCACGGAGGTTGTCGAGAGCGAGACACCCGCGATCTCGGCGGCCCGGAGATCCCAGCCCGCGACGTAGTAGGCGAAAGCGAAGGCGCAAGCGAACGGAGCCGCGAACGAGACGACGCCGATGGCCATGCTGGCCTTGATGTGCCGGCGGAGCGAGTCGGGATCGATTTCGGCGCCTGCGAGGAAGGTCAGCAGGCCCGAGCCGAAAGTCGCCAGAAAGTCGATCCAGGGCGACGTGTGCAGCCCGGCGAAGTTGCCGCCGATCACCCCGAACGCGATCTCGATCAGCGCCACCGAGACCCCGAGCCGGATCGAAACTAGGCTGGCCGCGAGCGCGATCGCCATCCACGCTGCGGCGACCAGATAGATGTTGTCCATGCGCCTCTCCGTCCGCTGGCTATAGAAAAGCCCCCGGGTTTCGGGGTACCCAGGAGCCATCAGCCCGTGTCGGGCGGTTCAGATGCATCCGAAGGTGCATCTAGGCGGACGCCATCGCCGGTCAAACAAGATTAAGTTGCCGGCGACACCCGAGTCAAACGCCGGCGCGCGGCCATTCTGGACAATTGCCAACCCGGGTAGCAAGAGTCCGAGACTAAGGCCGACTTTGCCCGCCGCTGGCAGCCGCTGTGTCCACAGACCGCCCCTGCCCACGCTCGAACAGGCCGCCGTTTCGGTGTTCTAGTCCAACCCGGGCGCCCGCCGCGGCGGACCGCTTGGCCGCTTGCTACCCCCGTCAGCAAGTGGCCAAGTCTTGCCGACTACATCTTCTGGCAAATGACGCGAACCATGCCGGGGCAATGGACTCTGGTAGGGGAGGGAGGATTCGAACCTCCAACCGGGGCTGTATAAGAGCCATGCTCTAACCGTTGAGCTACTCCCCCGCCGGCCGCGATCGTACACCCGAGCCGGGCCTTCCGCGACCGGCCGCGGCCAACGGAGCCGCCGCTATTCCAGGCCGCCGCGCAGGACCTCGATCCGGGGGCGGTGCGGGATCGTCTCCGGCGTGTGGGCGGCGACCAGCGCCACGCCGTCGCGGAAGCGGCGCAACTCATGGTCCGTGTTGAAGAAGCCGACGCTGATGCGGATGGCGTCGAGCGGCGGGATCGTTCGGGCGATGACGAGGGTTCGCTGGGAGAGCTCGCGGAGCGCAGGACCGGGTTTCCAGCCCGCGATGCGGAAGGTCACGAGCCCGGCCATGTGGTCACGCGGGGTGATCACCTCCACGCCCGGCACCTCCGCCAGCATCGCGGCCGCCTCACCGGCCAGGCGAGCGGTTCGCTCATGGATCCAGTTCAGCCCGACGTACATCGACAGCCAGGCGGTGCTCCGGGCGAAGCCGAGGACCGAAGGCTGGTGGTAGCCGGCAATCTCGAACCGTCTGGCGTCCGGATGGAGCTTGCCCTCCAGGGCCAGATCGAGCGATTCGAACGAGGCGTAGCCGGCGAATGTCAGGCGCGGCCGATCCAGGACGGTGGGCGCGCAGTAGAGAGCGCCGGTGCCGTCGGGGCCGAGCAGCCACTTCTGACCCGGCACGGCGTAAAAGTCCGCACCCAAGTCCTCGACCGAAACCGGGATCGCACCAACCGCCTGCGCGCCGTCGACCGCGACGAGCGCCCCGCGCGAATGCGCCAGAGCCACGATCTCCGCGATCGGGAGGCGGGCGCCGGTGGCCCACGAAACGTGAGAGAGACAGACGAGGCGGGTCTCCGGCGTGATGGCGCGGTCCAGCGCCGCGAGCACTTCGGCCGGGTCGCCGCCGACGCCGATATCGGCGATCGCCACATCGACGCCCAGGCGGTTGCGCAGCGCCCAAAGCGGCGCCAGCGCCCCGCCGTGCTCGAGCGAGGTCGTGACCACACGATCGCCCGCCCGCCAGTCAATCGCCCGCGTCGCCACGTTCATGCCTTCGGTCGTGGCATGCGTCAACGCAATCCGGCGCGGCTCGGTCCCGAGCACGGCCGCCACGGCGGCCCGGGCTTCGTTCATCCGCTCTTCCGAGTCTTTCCAGTAAGCAATGTCGGCCCGGCCGGTGCGAAGCTCGATGCCCTCCAGCTCGGCCATCGCCCGGGCCGTCTCTCGTGGCAACGGCCCGCAAGTGCCGGTGTTCAAGTAGATGCCCGCCGCCGTGGACGGCAGGGCCTCACGGATCGCAGGCAGCTTTTCGTCGTCGGGAAGGAATGGGCCGACCATGGCTCCGTATGATAGGACTCGACACGCGGAATCCCATCTCGGGGAGGGTCGAGCTTGGGGATCATCGGATACCGGCGGCCGGAGTTGCTGGCGACGCCGGAATGGCTGGCCGAGAACATCGCCCGGCCCGGCTTCCAGGTCCTGGACGTCCGCTGGCGTCCGGACGGATCCGGGCGGCGAGTCTATGCCGCCGGCCACATTCCCGGCGCCACATATCTCGACTGGCGGGCCGACCTCGTCGAGCCTGAGGAAGACAGCGACGTGCCGCTCCTGGCCGGCCCGCAGCGGGTGACGGAGGCGCTGAGCCGAGCGGGTCTCGGCAACGGCATGATCGGCGTCATCTACGACGACACCGGCAGCTCCTACGCGGCCCGGACCTGGTGGAGCCTGCGCGTATACGGGTTCGATTCGGCGCGCATTCTGATGGGTGGTCTGGAAGCGTGGCGGGCGCTCTCGCAGCCGGTCTCGGCGGCGGTGGAGCTGCGGCCGCCGACGACGTTCACGCCCCGGCTGGAACCCCGCTTGCGCCTGACGGCGGCCGAGGTTCGCGACCTGCTCGGATCGGACCAGGTCCAGATTCTCGACGCAAGGGCGCCCTCGGAGTACGCGGGACACTCGGGGTCGACGCGGCGCCTGGGCCATATCCCCGGCGCCCTGAACGTGCCCGCTATTTCGACCACCGAGCCTCGGACCGGGCGATTCCGACCGGCGGAGGATCTCTGGGCGTTGTTACGGAAAGCCGGCGTCAACGCCCGGCGGCGCGTGATCTGCTACGACTCGGCCGGCATGGGAGCGTGCAAACTGGCCTTCGCGTTGGCCCTCCTCGGCCACCAGGACGTGGCGGTTTACGACGGTGGCTGGGCTGAATGGGGCGATCGTCTGGATCTGCCGCTCGCTCGCTGAGGCGCTGCGCGCGCGGGCCGCGGCGCCGCGCCGGTCGTGCGCCGCTTACCAGGGGTTCCGGCCGCCGTCCGAATCCGCGTGCGCCGGCCCTGACTCGCCGCGCCACTGGACGCCGGCCGCGATGGAGATGTGGGCGCGGGCGTGATTGACGGCCAGCAGCTCCACTGAATGGGGCGACTCGGCCACGCCGTAGGCCCAGTACTTGGCGTCGGTCACGGCCACAAATCGATCCCCGTACGCTTCGAGGGCGATCCGCAGCTCGGCCTCGTAGGGCAGGTAGATCGTGCCTTCGACGGTGAACGGCGGCAGCAGCAGCGCGGCTTTGACCGGCTGTTTGGGCATCCGCATGGTCGAATTCGCTTCGTCCGGTCCGTTCGAATGCACGAACAGCACGTCGCTCAGCCGAACCTGCGCTGCAGCCCCGCTCGCGACGACCCGCCGCGAACCGATCTCCATGAACGTGGTGTCCTGGAGAACCAGGTGCTCTGAATTCGGATCGTTGACAAGATCGGTCAGCCGCCGGACGCGCGTCAGGGCCGCGCCCTGGATGACCAGCTTGTCGGTCACGAGCGTGAGTGGCAGTAATTGCACCGGGTTGAACGAGCCAAACATTCCGGCAGGATAGCGGCGCGCCGGATCTATTTGGATGGGCCATA
>Ga0302321_100001192_pt1 | contig 22232 bp, 19 predicted proteins | sample Fen_T0_1_FD_202505 | JGI IMG/M metagenome (GOLD analysis project Ga0302321, IMG submission 202505) | Peat permafrost microbial communities from Stordalen Mire near Abisko, Sweden - Fen_T0_1 | ecosystem: Environmental > Terrestrial > Soil > Wetlands > Permafrost | place: Sweden: Abisko...
CGCTGGTCCCTTCTTGCGCATGCGCTTCACCGATTGCCAATACCCTCGGCTGGCTGCGAAGCACGTACTCGAACGCGGCCTGCGGCGTGGCGAAGGCAAGACAATCGAGCGCGCCGCAGGGGCGCGGTTCGGCGGCTTGGGGCGGCGCTGGCACGGGCGCGGGCGCCCCAGCGATCGGCGGCGGCTGAACTATCGGAGGCTGCTTTGGAAGCGGTTGTGGGGCCTGAGAAGCGGGCTTCGGAGATGCACAGCCGGCGACGACCAACCAGGCCAACACCCGGCGAGACCACGCAGTGCTCATCTCTGGATCGTACACCCAGGGTCCGAAAAGTTCCCGGCCGAGAAAAAAATAGCCTTGCAGGAGGGCGCGATCGACGCGCTTCGTGACCCCCGAAGAGGTGGGATCCCGAGTTGCCTATCTCCTCGGCTGCACAGGGGGGGCTCAGAAACGAAAAAATGTGGTTGGAATTCAAACTACATTTTTCGTTCGCGAAGAGGTCGTCGATTGGTCGGCAAGAGCTTTTGGGGTTCCTCGAGCACGCCCAGCGCAGTCATTGCTACGACGGAACCGCGCCCGACAGATCGAGGCCGAATGTTCCAACGAGACCAGGGGTTGCTCTTCAAGTCCGTTCTCGCCGTTGAAATCTAGAGCAATGCCGTCAAGAGTTAACCCCAAATTTCATCGAGTTTTTCGCTGTGGTGCCGCGTCCAAATTTCATCGAGTTCTTCGCTGTGGTGCCGCGTCCAAATTTCATCGAGTTCTTCGCTGTGGTGCCGCGTTGATGGGCCATCCCGAGCTCTTGGCGATCTTGGCCCCCTTGGCGATCTTGCTGGCCTTCTGGGAGCCGACCCAACGCGTGCGCTCAGCGCGTGGCCAAGATTCGGACTTGGCCGGGAGTGAGCCAGCCTTCGCTCGAGCCCCACTCCACGCGGTAAAGCGCGGGGCGTCGTTCGAGCACGTACACGCTGGCGCCTTCGGGAACGGTCACTGAATCGGCAGCGCCGCGCTTTTGCGGCAGGGGTTTCCCCGCCTCGTCCAGCAAGCGTGCTTCATCCGCGACGATCACCGCGGGCGACGAGGTGAGCCGAAAATGTCGTGCTCCGGCGGTCAGTCCCGCACCGGCGAGCAGCAGCACGGCGCCCAGACCAATGCCGATCGCGCCAGCTAGTGCTGCGCTCGTGCGCTGCACGAAGCGGCGTAAACCGAGACCCACCGTAAGCAGTAGCGATCCGGCGAGCGCGAGGCAAGCCCATACGTTTTCGTCGAACAATGAGGTCGCGGCGCGTCCGAGAGAATCTCTGGCCATCACCGGCGCGGTGCCTTCACGCGCGTGCCGCCGCGAAATTTCGGCGCGGATGCGCGACAACCCGATTTCAGCCTGCTCGTCCGAGGGGCGTAACAGCAAGACTTCGCTGAGCGCCGCGGCAGCGCGTCCGAGGTCACCAGGGCTTGCCGCGCTGGAACGTGCGCGCTCCACATACGCGACTGCGCGGTTGAAGCTTGCATCCGGATGCACGAAGCCGCGATCGGCCAGCAGCTCCAGGGTGTCGATGGCTTCGGTGTAGGCAGCGCGCTTTAGGGCAAGGCTCGCCGCTGCGAAATCACGCTCGGACTCGCTGGGTGTGGCCAAGGCGAGGCCTTGACCCAGCGCGAGCAGCGAAGCCAGCAGAACGAGGAGGAACAGCCGCACGGGATCCTCAGCTCGGGGCCGATAGCTTTTCGCTGCGCATTTCGGCCGCATTTTTGGCGGCGCGCTGGGCGAGTTCGACTGGATCGACGCCGCTGCCGGCGCCCACGAAGCGCAGTGCGTCGCAGTCTTCGAGGATCCGGGCCAAGGCTTCGGCGCGGGCGGTCGGCAAGCCGCGTTCGACGAGTGTCGTGCTGAGCTCGCTTTTCAGGATGGCGCGCGCTTTCAGGTTCAACTTGAGTTCGATGGCGAGGAACAGCGCGCGTTCGACGGCAGCGACCGAGCCCTGCGTGTCCCGCGCGGCGAGCTCACGCGCCTCGCGTAGCGCGCTGTCGAGCTGCGCGCCAAGTGACGCCCCTCTTTCCCGCAGCCTTTCCCGGGCACGCTGGGCGAAGCCGAGTGCGCCTCCAGCGAACACCACGCCGAATGGCGCGAGCAGCAGCGCTGCCCAAAAGCCGGAGCGGTCACTGAGCGGTTCGTGCGAAGTGGGCAGCGGCCCCAGCGTATCTCTAGCTCGCAATACACCGGCGAGGCGATCGTTGGGTTTTGGCTCTAGCTTCGCCTTGGCCGCGTTCGGATTGGCTTTGACCTCGATCTCGCCGAGCTTGACGCGCGCGATCGCGTAGTCATGCCGTTTGGGATCGTAGTAGGGCAGGGTGAGCTCACCGAGGTCGATCTTGCCCGGCTCAGTCAGGCGCACGACGTAGCTGAACGTTCGCGAGCCCTGAACCACGCCTCCTTTCGCTTCCATCTTCTCGGCCAGCGCTGGCTCGAGCCACTCGACCCCGTGGCTTTCCGGCGTTTGCAGTTTGAACGGTACGTTGCCGATGCCCGACAGCTTGGCGACCACCGAGATGGCTTCACTGGCCTCGATCTGACGCGGTTCGACCGACGCTTCCAATTGGTACTCGCCGACGTCCCCGATCTTATAACCGGGCGGGCGTCCGCGCAGCGGAGGCTCGCTGACTACCAGATCCACCCAATTGCTTTCGCGGACCAACGCGCCACCGGTCGGTGCCGCGGGATAGCCCCGGCCCGCGAAGCCCATCTTCATGTTGCCCGCGCGCAGTGTGCCTGCGTGGAGCGGAAACATGGGCAGGTCGCGCAACTTCGCGGCGATGAAACGAATCCCTGAAACCGGCACCAAATAGGCTTTTACCTGGTCCGGGCCGGTATCGAACGTCAGAAAGTCCGCGTGCGATGGTTCGTTCGGATTTTCGGCGCTGAACTGGCCGCGTCCGCCATAGGCGAATACGCGCAGGGTCACCTGCTGACCGACAACGACCGGATTCGGGGTCACCGTCGCGCGCAGGAACGCGATCGGATCCGGCGCCTTGTCGACGCGCAGTTCGTCTGGATAGGTCGGCTCCTCCGCTTGTTGCTGCTCGCTCGGATCATCGTCGAAAGGACTCTTGAAATTGAAACCGGGAGGGAAGGGAGAATTACCGTGCCCGAAAGGATCCAAAAAATCGAATGGGTCGAAGCCGCGCCGGGTGCGTTGCGGGGGAGAGCTGGTTCCGCCCGTCACTACTTCGACCGGGATCGGATTGCCTTGTGCGCGCTCGCCACCGAAGCTGGCGCTTGGCGGACCCACCTTGAATGAGCCGGCCTTGTTGGCTGTCACCGTCCAAGTCAGCGTAACTCCCACGCGCTGCGACATCTGCCCGTTGATGATGCTGACTTGGGACTGCGGGCTGCGCGAAGGTTGGCTCGCGGTCATGCCCGGAGGCAGCGGTAAGCGCACATCTCCGACGGCATTGCCGTTCTGGCCATCGGACATCAACACCAACTGCACGTAGAACGATTCACCGACGCCGATTCGCTGCGAGCTGACCGCGGTTTTGACCTCCAGCGCGTGCGCGAGCGAACTCGCCGCGAGCACGGCCAGCGCAGCGATGGCCGTGAACGCAGCCTTCATTTGTCCTCCATCCCAGAGCGGGTGCGGCCCTGGATGGCGCGGTTCTTCGCGTCCTGCTCTTGCATCGTTGGCGCGTGTTCCAACATATCGAGCATGCGGTCGTCCTGATTGGCAGACTGCGGGGGCGGTTGCTTCGGTTGCTGCTGCTCGTTGCCGGCGTCCGGTTGATTCTCGGGCTTCGGCGCCGAGCCGTCGGGGCCAGCATCCTTCTGCTTGTCCTTGTCCTTGTCCTTGTCCTTGTCCTTGTCCTTGTCCTTGTCCTTGTCCTTGTCGTTCTTCTTCCCGCCGTCCTGATCCTGATCCTTGCCGGAATCCGGTTGGTCACCCGAATCTGGCTCACCGCCGTCGTGCGATGCATCCGGTGGTTCCGCGTCTTTTTCCTTGTTTTCTTTGTCCTCGATGCGCCGCAGAGCAATCGCACGGTTGTAGGCGGCGTCGCGGCCGATGCCATCACCGGCGTCTTCGGGCACGCCGGGCATCAAGCGAAGCGCGGTGTCGTACTCCTTGACCGCGGCCTTGTAGTCGCGACGCAGGAACTCCAGATTGCCGGCCAGGTAGTGGGCGCGGGCCCGGAATTCGACCGGCGTCGTCGAGTCCGTGGCAACTAAGCGCAGCACGCGCAACGCGCAGTCGATGCCTTTGCTGCGTTGGCCGAGCTCGGCGTCCTGCTGTGGAGTCGTACCGCCGTCGCCGATCGGCTCTTCTTCGCCGAAGCGCCGTCCGAAGCGCTCGGCCAACTTGAACAAGCCGAGTCCCAGGTCGAAGCTCGCATTGGGGCGCTCGCGCACCGGGTCAGGCGTGCCAATTTCGCCGTTTTCGCACTTGCCAGTGGCCAGGTAGCCTTCGAGTAGCGAGACCGCGCTGCCCGCGTCCCCGGCGTCGTATGCGCTGATGGCAAGGTCTACGCTCGGCGCGTGCCGCTCGAACAAAGAGTCGGTTGTCTTGCCGCAAGCAGCGACGAAGAACAGCGATATGAGTAATCCGGCGCTTGCTGCCGCAGCGGCCTTTTTTAGCCGCTTCGTGCCAACGCGCCGCACCTTCTTCGGTGGCGGCACCGCGCTCGGCCGGCTGCGCCGCGCTGCTTCGTTGACGAAGGTTTCGACCAAAACCAATAGCAGCGCGAGACCTAGCGGGTACATGTACACGTCGGCGTACACGGTCTCCACCTTCTCCGAGAGCTCCTCCGTCACCAATCGGGCGAGCCGTCGCGAGATCTCGGTGATGCCTGTCTCGCCGCGGGCGCTCTGAACGATCACGCCGCCCGTGCCGCTGGCGATCTTGGACAGCTGCTCCTCGCCCTCCGCCGAGAGCGAGGTCGTGAGCGGCTTGCCTTGATCGTCGTTGCGATAGCCGTGGGCCTCACCGGCCTCGTTTACGTCCGGGATTGGCTCTGGCGTGCGCCCGCCAATTTGCACCACGTGAATGGTGATATCGGCCTGCTTGCAGGATTCGGCGACCGCGACCGGATCGCCCTCGAGGTCTTCGCCGTCGGTGACCAGCAGCATCACTCGCCGATGCTGCTTCGATTTGGGATCGCGCTCGAGCAGCTCACGCCCGGCTTCGAGCGCGCGCGCAATCGCCGTGCCGCCGACCGGCATATCGTTGGGCGAGAGTTGCCGAAAGAACTGGGCAATGGCTGCTCCGTCACTGGTCAGCGGGAACGCCATCGGTTCGCCGGCGAAGGCGACGGCCGCAAAGCGCGCACCCGGCAGATCCTGGATCAATCGCCCCACCTCGGATTTTGCCCGCAAAATGCGCGAGGGAGCGATGTCCTTGGCGTACATGCTCTTCGAATAGTCGAGCACGATCACGACATCGAGGTTCGTGGCGGGTATCAGTCTCGTGCCGCGGCCATATTGCGGTTGTGCGAGGGCCGTGAAGGAGAGTGCCACCGCCAGCACGAGCAGTACGCCTTTCAGCGCGCGCCGCCCGCTCGGATTGGCCGTTAGCAGGCCGCGGACCAAGGCTTCATCACCGAAGCGCTTCACGCTGCGGCTGAGCAGTACACCGCCGACGATCAGTGCCAACGCGACCAAGAGCGCGAGCGTGCTGCCGAACAGCCAGACTGGCACGGCAAATTTCACGGGAACCTCCGCAGCACCAGGGCGCGCAGCACGGCATCACCAGCAAGGAGCAGCACCCCGGGCAAGAGCAGGAACGCAAACAAGTCTTCGTAGTTGGCGATGTTGGCTTCGAACTTGGTCTTCTCGAGCTTGTCGAGCACGTCGTGGAAGCTGGCCTGCAAGGATTTCGCGTCGCTCGCAACGTAGGTGGAACCGCCGGTTTTTGCGGCCAGTTCCTTCAAGAGTTTCGGGTTCACCGGGAAGCCAACCGAGACGTAACGAGGCTGGCCAAACAGATCGAAGCCGTCTTGAACCTCGGCCGTCTCGCCTTGGCCGATCTGGATCGTGTACAAGCGAGCGCCCACCGAATTGGCCAAATGTGCCGAGTACTCTGGGGAAATCTTGCCGCCCTTGGCATCGCCATCGGTAAGCAGAATGATGGCTTTGCTGTGCGCATGGCTGCGGCGCAAGCGGGCCGAGGCGACGCCGACGGCGTCGCCTATTGCGGTCGCGCTGGAGTCGATCACGTTCAGCTCCATCTTGCCGACCAGCGCGTCGAGCAAGTGGTAGTCGAGCGTGGGCGGGGAAAGCACGTACGCACTCGCGCCGAAGACCACGATGCCGATGCGGTCGGTCTTGCGGCGGGCGATGAAGTCTCGAATCACCGCCTTGGCGGCGTCGATGCGCGTCGGGCGCACGCCGCGCGGTTTGGGCGGCACGTAGGATTGCAAGTCGGGCGGCAGGTTCGACATGGCCGCGTTCATCGAGCCGGAGAGATCGAGCACGACCACGATGTCGATGCCTTCTTCGTCTGCGGCCTGCGGACGCAAGGTGTTTACCGGACGCGCCAGCGCAAGCACGCACAGCCCAAAGCCGACTGCGCGCAGCACGCCGGGCAGATCCCTCAGCCAAACGCGCATGCCGGACGGCCCCACGCCGAGCGCCGCCAACGTGCCCAGCTTGAGCCGGGGCATGCGCCGATCTTCAGCCAGCGTAGCGCGATAGAAAATCGCCGGCACCAGCAACAGCGCCAGCAAGAACCAAGGTGTTTGCCAATGCGCGCGCAACAGTTCCTCGCCCCGGGTCAGGGCGGGATATGCAAGGCCAAGGACCAACGCGAGCAGCGTGTACAAACCCAAGAGGCCCCCGCGTAGCGCGCGGCGCAGCCTGCCTGCGGAGGCGCGCAGATCGAAGCGCGGCGGTTGCGGCTTGCTCTTCTCCGGCTTGTTTGCCTGGCCGGGTGGCAGCTCCTGCAATTCGCGCTCCGGTTTCAGCGCATCGCTCGCGTTCGAAGCGTTGGTCACGGTGCGCCCCCGGGGTTTTTGGGTTCAGCGGGTTCGTCCGAGTCTGTCGCGGACTCACCCTCGCCGCCTTCGGAGGCCTCGCTCGGCAATGGTGCCGGAAGCGGTGCGATGAGCATCGTGCGCGTGACTATGCTCTCGGCGCGAGCCAACAGATCGAGGCACTCGTTTTCGCTCGGGGTGAGCCGGGCGAACTTCACTAGATCCGCGTCGCGCATGAAGCCTTCGATGCCCGGCAGATCTTCAATTTGCGGTGTGGTCTCGCGCAGCGATGAAAGCGCCTCGCGCGTGGTGCTCTCCAGGCCGTCGTAGCCGTAGCGGTCGCCCAAATAGCGCCGCAAAACGTCCGAAACGCGGTCGAAAACCTCGGCAAATCGCCCCTCTCGTGTCAGCCCCGCGTGGCGGATGTCGTGCAGCGCTTCGAGGGCGACGTCCCATGGCGGGCGGGGCGGCGGGGGCGGGGGTAGCTTCTTGGGGCGGCGTAGCCAGCGGCTGATCAGGAGCGCGCCCAAGGCGCCAGCGACCAGCGCAATCAACACCGCGATCGCTACATGCTTGGCGGTGGTCCAGATTTCGAGCTGACGCCGTGGCACGGGGTTGCCGCGCGGCGGCGCATTCGGCGTGTTGGCGATTGGATCTTCGACCAATACCGTGTGGGATGTGGTGCATACCGTCAAAAGCTCGCCGCTGGCGCGCGAGACGGCGATCGGCAGTGGAGGGAGCACGAGCTCGTGCCGCCCCGGCTTCGCTGGCAAGGGCACCACGGACAGCCGCACCTTGGTCGTGGCGCGCTCACCCTGCTCGCTGCGCTCGAGCTTGGGGCCGGCGGAACCCTCCGGATCGGGCAACGCGAAGCCCTCGCGCTCGAGCGCTTTGGCCTCCGGGCTGTCACTCAGCAGCCGAAAGCCGGTGGGCAGCACGGTTTCGCCCTTGCCGTGTTCGACCACGACCTCGAGCGTCAAGGCGTGGCCGCTGAGGGCGCGGCGGGCGATCTTTTCGGTAAAATGCGGACGATCCTTGCCCGTGGGGATGCGCTCGACGCAGCTCTCGCCGTTCTTGCTGTCGACCACGCTACCGGAGCTGGTCGTGCTGGCTGAGCTGGCGGCGCTCGCTGCGGGAGGCGCGCCGGTATCCGCCGCGCCGGCATCCGCCGCCTGAGCGAGGCCGGACGAGCTGAACGAGAGCGCGCCGAGTGAGAGCGAAAGCGCGAGGACGCGCGCGGCGGCATTCATCGGTGCGCTCGCCGGGCGCGTCGCGCGAACAGATCGCGCAGCGGCTTGATGTACGGCTGGTCAGTGCGCACGACGCAATAGTCCAGCCCGAGCTTGGTGAACAGGCGCACTTGTTCGGCGCGAACACCGCGCATCTGCTTGGCATAGTGCGCCCGAACCGCGGCGCTCGAGGTATCGACGATCACGCTGTCACCGGTTTCGAAATCCTCGAAGCTGCCGATACCCACGTTCGGCAGCTCTTCGTCGCGCGGATCGACCAGCATGACCGGGATGATGTCGTGGCGCGCGGCCGCCAGCGACAACGCCCGGTCATAACCGCTAGTAAAAAAATCACTGATCAGGAAGGCCACACTGCGCCGCCGAGCCACCGAATGTAGGGTTTCGAGTGCGACTCTCAGATCGGTACCGGTCCGCTCGGGCACTCGGCCCAGAATCTCCCGCACCACGCGCATCACGTGCTTTTGGCCTTTCTTGGCCGGTACGAGCTTCTCGATCTGGTCCGTAGTCAGGATCAAACCGACGCGGTCGTTGTGTTTGATCGCGCTGAAGGCGCAAAGCGCGGCGACTTCGGCTGCGAGCCGCGCTTTGCTGGCGGTGTGCGTGCCGAAGCGTTGACTCGCGGAAAGATCGACGACCAGCATCATGGTCATCTCGCGCTCTTCAACGAACACCTTGACGTGCGTGGCGTCCATGCGGGCGCTCACGTTCCAGTCGATGGTGCGGATGTCGTCGCCGGGTTGGTACTCACGCACTTCCCGAAACGCCAAGCCTTGCCCCTTGAAGACGGAGGTGTAGCTGCCAGCCAGCTGCTCGGTCGCGAGCCGGTTGGTCGTGATCTCGATCTTGCGCAGCGCCTTGAGCAATTCCTTTGGGATCACCGCATCACCGGAGGACGTTTGAGACACGAGGGGAGCAAATGGAATGCCTCAGGGTACCTCGACCACCTCGAACACGCGCCGCACGATGTCTTCTGCGGTGACTTCTTCGGCCTCGGCTTCGTAGCTCAGCACCACGCGGTGGCGAAGCACGTCTGGGCCGATGGCTTTCACGTCTTCGGGCGTGACGTAGCCGCGGTGGCGTAGGAAAGCGTGCGCGCGCGCAGCCAAATTCAGGGCGATACTCGCGCGTGGACTGGCGCCATATTCGATCAGCGGAGCCAGATCCTTCATGCCCTTTTTCTGGGGCTCGCGGGTGGCAAACACCACATCCACGATGTAATCCTTGACCCGATCGTCCATGTACACATCGCGCACGACCTTGCGCGCCTCGAGCAGCTGTTCGGGGGAGGTCTTCGACGTGGCGGTGGTGTGAACCACCGAGGTCATGCGATCCATCACCAGCCGCTCTTCTTCGCGCGATGGGTAGCCGACCTTGACCATCAGCATGAAGCGATCGATTTGCGCTTCGGGCAGCGGGTAGGTGCCCTCTTGCTCGATTGGATTCTGCGTTGCCATGACGATGAAAGGATCGGGTAAGGGGTAGCTCTTGTCCCCGATCGTGACCTGGCGCTCTTGCATGGCCTCGAGCAGCGCACTTTGCACCTTGGCTGGCGCGCGGTTGATTTCGTCCGCCAGGACGAGGTTCGCGAAAATCGGACCCAGCTTGGAGCTGAACTGGCCGGTCTTCTGATCGTAAATAACGGTGCCGATCAAATCCGCAGGCAACAGATCGGGAGTGAACTGCACGCGCGCGAACTTGGCGTGAATGGCGTTGCAAATCGTGCGCACGGTGAGCGTCTTGGCCAGACCCGGGACGCCCTCGAGCAGCACGTGCCCGCCGGTCAATAGGCCGATCAAGATCCGTTCGATCATGTACGTCTGACCGACGATCACCTTGCCGATTTCGGCCATAAGGTCGTCCACGAAGGCGCTTTCCTTGGCCACGAGTTCATTGAGCGCGCGTACGTCCTGCATGATTTTCCTGGGGGGCGAGCACCCGCTTCTAGCGCGGCGGGCGCGTGGGAGACAATTACCAAACCGCTCTTATTCCGCGCTTAGCCTGGGGGCCTGTGCCTGAATTGTCGTTAGTCCCGTAAACGTGCCCGCGCCCGGCTCTCTCTCTCCATCTGGGGAGAGATTTTTTGATGGTCACTCCAGACCCAAGGCGGTGCTCAATAGCGTCACGGCCAACGCCTGGGCGGCCAGCGAGAGTACGGCCAGACCGACCCCCAGGCCAAAGCCGGGCAGAGAGCGTCGCGTTTTTGCGAAGTGAACCGGCAGGGCGAGCGGCCCGAAGGCGACCACGGCTGACAAGAAGCTGGCATCGGTCCAGGCGCGAGCCAAGCGCTCGTCGTCGAGGCGGTGCAGATCGCGGCGTACGATCAGGTACGGTAAAAGCGCATTCAAGGTCAGGCTCAACGCAACGACCAGAATTTCGGACACGCGTGCTTTGCCTCGAACCGGGCTCGGAACCGCTGCTAACCGACTACGGTTGAACCGCGTGCACGAGCTCGACGAACGCGCTGTCCTCGCCGCCCGCAGGGCGCGCGGCGTGGCGCAGTGTCGGCCCCTTGCCGGCGTTTAGCTCGCAGTGAATGGCCGCGGTGTAGGCCTTCATCGACTCGTCATAGCTGCGCGAAGCCACCACCGAGCTGCCGATCTCGCGCAGGGAATCAGCCATCGCCGTACAACCGGTGCTGGGCGTAGGCAAAGCGAGAGGCTTTGCGTTCTCGCAGCAGCCGGCGCGCACCACCGCGAAGGCTGCCATGTCGTACCAGCCGATGCGGGCGAAGATTTTCATCGCCTCGTTGACGTTGCCCTTGCCGCCATTGATCACGGCGACGCGCAGCTTTTCGGCGCCCGTGCGCGGGTCGCTCTCTTCACACACCCAGCTCATATCCGGCGCTTTGTCGAACGTGCCTTTGGGTAGATAACCGGAGACGCACGAGCCGATCTTGTCCACGCTGGCGGTTTCGCTCTCGCCGTTCACGGGTACTTCCGAAAGATCGATCGCCTTCTTGGGTTCTTCTGGCGCGGCCGCCGCTTGCGGCTTCTGAACCTCGATCACTTTGACGTTCGTTCGGGAGCGCACCCTAGAAAAAGTCCAGCCGCCAATCAAGCCAACGGCGACCCCGAACGAGGCCAGCATCAGCAATTTGGAGGGCTTCTTCTTGGCTGGCGGCGCGGCCAAGCTATGGCGTGGCAACTGCGAAATGCGAGGCACCGCGCTCGGCCGCAGGCTGGGCGGTAGCGGCGGTGGCTGCGTCGAATGCGGCCCGGGTGCGATCGGCTCTTCACCCGCGTGCTCCACGAACCAGCGCGCCAGTTCGCGTTTGAGCGGACGCAAATCATGGCTTCGCACGCCGAGATCGCGCGCGAGCGCGTGGTACAGCGCGACGCGCAACACTGGATCGAGCACGCCTGCATCGGCGAGCGCGCTCTCGGACTCGTAGCCTGCGCGCGCAGGCGGTCCGCCGACCAGCATCAAGAATAGCAGCGCCGCGGCGCCCCACGTGTCGTCGGGTTCCGAAGGCGGATCGCCAGGCTCCCATTCCGGCTGACGAAATGCGGAGTCCCCCGGCGTCAGCGGTCCAAACACCAGCACCGGACCGTCTCGGCCTTCCGGAGTCAGGACCACGTTGCCCGGGTGCACGCTGCCGTGCGCGCCGCTGGCTTCGTGCAGCGAAGACAAAGCGTCCGCGACGCGCAAGGCGGTTCGGACCGCATCGACCGGAGCCTTGCTGCCGATTTCCGCCAGGCGTTGGCGAAGCGTTTCGCCTCGCACCTGCTCGCTGACGACGAACTGCTGGCCTTCGAATTCGACTACAGCGAGAACGTTGGCCAGATGGCGGTGCGCGAGGTCCTTGCCCTTGGAGTGCAGCTTGGCGACGGTGGCACTGACCTGGAGAACCACGACCGGCAGCTGGCTCTCGGTATCGACTGCAGAGTAGCCGACGGGCTCGCTTTCAACGGCGAGGCGTTCCTCGACGCGGTAGCGCGAGCCAATGACCAGTCCGGGTTCGAGTCCGGCGCTCACCGTTTCACTCACTTAAGCCCTAGTCTCCTGCGTGTCGAAACGATTTCGAGGTCCGCATAGTCCCTGCCTAGGGTCGCACCAAAGGGCGGTCGTCGTCCAGGGCTCCCCGCCGCAGCCGCGTTCGGCCGCCCTGCCGGACGCGCGTCCGAGAGTACGGATTCCGCGGAAGCAGACGGCAAAAACGCCTGATTAGCACCTCACTGGAACCGCGTTCGGCTAGTGTGTGCACTTGGAGCCTTGATGCAGATCTTCACAGGCACGAGTGGGTTCAGCTACCCGGAATGGTGCGGGCGTTTCTACCCGGAGGCGCTGCCGAGCGCACAGATGCTCAGTTACTACGCGACGCGCTTGGCGACGGTCGAAATCAACAACACGTTTTACCGCATGCCGGACCGGGACACGGTCGCCGCGTGGCGCGAGCAAGTGCCGGATTCCTTCTGCTTCGCAATCAAGGCGAGTCGACGCATCACTCACCAGAAAAAGCTGGTCGAAGTGAACGACGACGTGGCGCACCTATTCGGCGTGGTGGACGTGCTTGGGCTCAAGCTCGGCCCGGTGCTGTTCCAAACGCCCCCATTCTTGAAGAAGGATCTAGCGGTCCTGCGCGATTTTTTGGCCTGCTTGCCCGAGACACGCCGTGCGGCGTTGGAGTTTCGCCATCCCTCTTGGTTCTCGGACGACGTGTACAGCGCGCTGTCCGATAGCAACGTGGCTCTGGTCGCGGGCGACCTCGAAGATGCCGAAAAGTCTCCACCTCTGGTGGCCACCGCTAACTTTGGCTATTTGCGCCTGCGCCGCTTGGACTACGAACCTTCCGGCATCGCCGATTGGGGCGCGCGCATCGCCGCGCAGCGCTGGCAAGCCGCGTACGCGTACCTGAAGCACGAGGTGCTCGGCCCACTGTTTGCGGAAGCGCTGCGCGCCACCTTGGACGGTCGAGAGCAGCCGGACCTCTCGGCACTTCGCGCGTCGATCGCGGCACCGAAACCGAAGAGCGCCCGCTCGCCCGCCAGCAAGTCGAAGCAGCCCGAGGCGAAGACTTCGAAGGCGCCTGCTGCCGAACGGACGTCGAAGGTGCCCACAGTACGGGTCTCGAAAGCGCCGCCGGTGCGGACTTCCTCGGCGCCTGCGGCGCGAGTCTCGAAGGCGCCCGGCAAATCCAAGAAGCCTTAAGGTCTGTCCCTGAATTCATGTCTCCCCGTAAGCGTGCGTGTGCCCGTGCCCGCTCTCTTCAGGTTCTCCTTGATTGATGGTCACGATCGCCCCCGTGTCGCACTTAGCCTTCGGCGTCCAAGTCCGACGCGCTTCGCGATCCCCGAAGGGGGGAACCCAGCATAAACGTGGGGTGCGTGGCTGGATCGTGATCGCCCCCATTCCCATGTCAGAGAATCGGGCGCGGCTCCCAGATTCGGGCACGGGCGCACGTTGACGCGGGCCCCAGGAATTCAGGGACAAACCCTTGGTCTGCTGCTCGATTCCGCCGAAATGATGACTTCGTGCACGAAGTACAATTTCGGCGGCGAGGGGCGGCTCCAGAGGCGCCGGGTACCCGCCCACCAAAGTCGGGGGTGTTACTAATCGCGAGCGAATTCGACGCGCTTCGCGATACCCGAAGCGGCGAACTCCAAGTTTTTGACGGGAACGGGCAGTGGCTGCGAGCGGGAAAGTGTTGTTCGAATGCGAACTCTAATTCGGTGGGAGCGAGTGCGTGCATGCGCCGGAAAAACGGGTAATCTCCGCCCGCCATGTACTTCCAGGACATCATTTTGACCCTGCAACGCTTCTGGGCGGAGCGCGGTTGCCTCATCGTTCAGCCGTACAACTCGGAAGTGGGCGCCGGCACCTATAACCCTGCCACCTTCTTGCGCGCGCTGGGTCCGGAACCTTGGAATGCGGCGTACGTCGAGCCCTCGCGTCGTCCGACCGATGGCCGTTACGGTGACAATCCGAACCGTTTACAGCAGTTCGATCAGTTCCAAGTCATTTTGAAGCCGAGCCCGATCAACATCCAGGACCTGTACCTGGAGTCGCTCGAGGCGATCGGAACCAAGCCCCTCGATCACGACGTGCGCTTCATCGAAGACGACTGGGAGAGCCCCACCTTGGGCGCGTGGGGCCTTGGCTGGCAAGTCTGGCTCGACGGCCTCGAGATCAGCCAATTCACTTACTTTCAACAAGCCGGCGGCTTCGATTGCAAGCCCGTGAGCGGAGAGCTCACCTACGGTCTCGGCCGCATCGCCATGTATTTGCAGGACGTCGATACGATGTACGACCTCAAGTACAACGCCCACGTCTCCTTCGGTGAGCTGTACAAGCGCGCCGAGTGGGAATGGTCCACGTACAACTTCGAAGAAGCCGACGCCGCCGCCCATTTCGCTGCCTTCGACAAAAACGAAACCGAAGCCAAGCGCCTGCTCGCGCGCGACGAAGATCCGCTCAAAAAGCTGGTCTTGCCCGCGTACGATTTCATCGTCAAAGCTGCCCACGCCTTCAACGTCCTCGACGCCCGCGGCGCAATCAGCGTCACCGAACGCCAGCGCTACATCCTGCGTGTCCGCACCCTGGCGCGCTCCGTGGCGGAGGCGTACCTCGCGCAACGCGAGGCCCTCGGCTTCCCGCTGCTCGCGCAGGCGAGCAAAGCGGCGGAGTAGGCAGGAACGGGACGGGCGGTTTCTGCACGCCTGCCCCCGCTCGGGTTGCGGCGTCTCTGTAGCCCAAATACGATGGTCGTTACTCATGTCCTCGCCGCCGCTCGCCACTGACTCTGCGCGGTCCAAGCTTCGCGATTCAATCACTACGGAATACCTGAAGCGGATCCTCACGGCCCGCGTGTACGACGTCGCGATTGAGTCTCCGCTCGAGCTGGCACCGGGCCTATCGCGGCGGGTGAACAACCCGGTCTATCTGAAGCGCGAAGATCAGCAGCCGGTGTTCAGCTTCAAGCTACGCGGCGCCTACAACAAGATGGTGCGGCTGTCTGCGGAAGAACGGCAGCGCGGCGTACTCGCGGCGTCCGCAGGCAATCACGCTCAGGGGGTCGCGCTAGCGGCGCGCCGGCTCGGCTGCCGCGCGACGATCGTGATGCCAATCACCACGCCCGAACTCAAGATCGACGCTGTGCGAACGCTCGGTGGCGAGATCGTGCTGGTCGGCGATAGCTACTCCGACGCTTACGAGCGCGCCCGAGAGATCGAAGTCGAACAGGGATCGGTCTTCGTGCACCCCTTCGACGATCCCGATGTGATCGCCGGACAGGGCACGGTGGCCATGGAGATCCTGCGTCAGCATCAAGGGCCGATCGACGCGGTGTTCGTCGCCATCGGCGGCGGCGGGCTGATCTCGGGGGTGGCCGCGTACATCAAAGCAGTGCGTCCCGAAATACGCGTGATCGGCGTGCAAACGGCGGACTCCGACGCCATGGTCCGCTCGGTCCGCGCCGGTCGGCGCGTGCCACTTCAAGACGTCGGTCTGTTCTGCGACGGCACGGCCGTGCGGCAGGTAGGGGAAGAAACATTCCGCATCACCCAGGCCTTGGTCGACGACTTCATCCTGGTCGACACGGACGCCGCATGCGCTGCGATCAAGGACGTCTTCCTAGACACGCGCAGCATTCTCGAACCATCGGGCGCGCTAGCCGTCGCGGCCATCAAACAGTACATCGCGGAGCATCGCGCCACCGGGCGCTCGCTGATTGCGATCACCAGCGGCGCCAACATGAACTTCGATCGACTGCGCTTCGTGGCCGAGCGCGCCGAGCTCGGCGAACAGCGGGAAGCACTGTTCGCCGTGACCATCCCGGAGGAACGCGGCAGTTTCCGGCGTCTCTGTGAGCTGCTCGGGCAGCGATCCGTCACTGAGTTCAACTACCGGATTTCGGACGCGAGCGTCGCCCATGTGTTCGTGGGGCTCGGCACCCAGTCGCGCAGTGAAGCCACCACCATCGCTGGCGCGCTCCAGCAGCAGGGGTTCGCCACGTCCGACCTGTCGAACGACGAACTGGCCAAGGAACACTTGCGCCACCTGGTAGGCGGGCGTTCACAGCTCGCCGAGAGCGAACGGCTTTTCCGCTTCGTGTTTCCGGAACGGCCCGGCGCATTGATGCGCTTCTTGGCGGCGATGCACCCGTATTGGAACATCAGCCTCTTCCACTATCGCAATCAAGGTTCGGACTACGGCCGCATCTTGGTGGGGATCCAAGTGCCGGACTCCGACGCAGCGGCATTCCAAGAGTTTCTGGAAACGCTCGCTTACCCTTGCGTCGAGGAGACCGAGAACCCGGTGTATCGGCTGTTCCTGCGCTGACCGAAGCAGATGCCCCGTCCATTTCGCACGCAGACGGCTGGGTTGCTCAAATACAAGTTGGACGGACGGCTGAAGCATGACGATCCGCACACTACTTTTCGACGCCGATGAGGTGCTCCAATACCCAAACCCCGACCGCAACGCCGATCTCGGGCGGGCCCTGGGATTCATGCCCGAACCCATCGCTGAATTCGTTGCCCAAGTCCATGCCGCCGAAGACACTACCCTGACCGGCTTGTTGGACTTCCTCGACGTCCTTCCGCCGGTGCTCTCGCGTTGGGGCGTGACAGAAAAGGCCCGTGACGTCCGCCAATGGCTCAACGCCATCACCGTGGATCACGACATTTTGGCCTTGGTCTCGGAGCTTCGACTGCGCGGGTACTGCTGCGCACTCGCGACGAATCAACAGCCGCATCGCGCGGAATTCATGGCCAACCAGCTCGGTTACCGCGCGCTCTTCGATAGCTGCTTCTTCTCTTGCGATATGCGCCTGGCCAAGCCCGACCCTCGGTACTTTCAGGCGATACTCGCGGAGCTGCAGCTCAAACCGGACGATGTCATCTTCGTCGACGACAAGCCCCAGAATGTCCGAGCTGCGAGTTCCCTCGGAATTCACAGCATCTGCTTCGCCAACTCGAAGGACGGCCGCGCGCACACGGCTCTCCGCCAGGTTCTCGCCCAGTTTGGCGTCGAAACCGACACCTGATCCCGATCGCCGGCCCGCTCAACCAAGCGTTTCAAGGCGTTGCAGTAGCGGGCTTGCCGGTCGTTCGCTCCCTAGGTGGCGGAGCAGGAGACGCGATCGTGGCTCGGCATTGCGGCTGGATTGGCGCCGGTCGTGCGGTTATACTTTTGGTATGAAGACCGCCGTCTCGGTTCCAGATGAAGTCTTTGACGACGCAGAACAGCTTGCGAAACGGCTCAAGATTTCCCGCAGTCAGCTGTATGCCAAAGCCTTGGCGGAGTTCGTCTCGCGTCATGCACCCGACGCCGTCACGGAATCGTTCAATCGCGTCTGCGCGGAACTCCAGGGCGAACCGGACCCCGTGTTCCAACGAGCCGCGCGCAAGGTCCTCGAGAACTCCGAGTGGTGATCGCTCAGGGCGAGGTTTGGTGGGCAGATCTCGGCGATCCGGTCGGCTCGAGTCCCGGGTTTCGGCGACCGGTGCTGGTCGTACAAGGTGACGCTCTGAACCGCAGCGCCCTTGGCACTATCGTATGCGTGCCACTTACGTCACAGGTCAAGTGGGCTGGCGCAGCCGGGAACGTGCTCCTCTCCCCGCGAGAGACCAGCCTCTCGAAGCCTTCGGTCGCGAACGTTTCGCAAATCGTAGCCCTCGATAGAAGCATCCTCCAGCGCCGGGTCGGCAAGATCCCACGTGCGCGCCTCACCGCCGTACTCTCGGGCGTCGATGTCGTTCTCGGGCGCGTGCCTGGCTAACCTCGACTCGGTATCGGCTGAGAACTTCGCTTCACTCACGGGAGGCCCGGGTTCAAGCGCGTTCGGCGACTACGACGAACCCGCAAGTCATGGCGGTGCCACCAGCTTGAGAGACAAGGTCCAGCCCGCCTGTGATCGGCGTAATCGCTACGATTCTCCAGCCATTCTGATTGGCCCACTCCGTTGTTTCCTTGCAAAACTGGCCGATGTCCTCGGAGCTAGGTCGCGAGTATCGCCAACCGTTTTCGGTATTTGATGTCATCTCGATCGAGCGAGAGAAGACCATTGTCGCCATTGAAGTTATTTCTCTCCTAAGTAGTTTCTGCGGTGTTTCGCTCAAAGGCAGATCGCGCGGAGCAACTGCTCGAATCAAAGTGATTCTAACCGAGACCCAGCTCTTCGCGCAGCGCCTCAGCCAGCAGCTCGAACTCGCCGGGCGAATTGTAGACTTGCGCGGCGATGCGCACGAAGCCCGACGGGTAGCCGGGGAGTGGCACGATCGGCACTTCGATGCCGCGTGCGACGAGAGCGGCGTACAGCGCGTCCGGGGTCGGGACTTTGGGCGTGACTTCGGGGAACAGCGCGACCGAAAGTGAGCCGAGCAGGGAGTCGGGGCAGGGGGGCTGGGTGCCGAGCGCTGCACACAGGGTGTCGCGGCCGGTCAATGCTAGCGCGTGGTTGTGCGCGTAGAGTGCGGGCAAGCCGTTCTCGAAGAGGCCACCGAGGAACGAGAGGGCCGCGGGGATGCTCAAGATCGCGCTGGCGTCCAGCGTGCCGGGCCAATCGAACTCGAGCAGAAAGCGCGAGCGATCGCTACGCGGCGCGGCCCAGCCGTGGCTGATCACCAAGGGGTGGATCAGGCCTTGGCGATCGCGACGAACCCAGAGGAATGCGGCGCCTTTGGGCGCGCAGCCCCATTTGTGCAGATTGCCGGTGTAGTACGCCGCGCCCAGGCGTTCGAGGTCTAGCGCTAGCATGCCGGGACCGTGCGCGCCGTCCACCAGGGAATCGATGCCGCGCTCGCGCAGTGTTTGCACCAAGCTCTCGAGCGGAGTGATCAGGCCACTCGGGCTCATGACGTGATCGAGCAGGACCAAGCGCGTCCGCTCCGTGACTTGGGCGAGGATGGCTTGGATGATTTCTTCTCCGGACGCCAAGGGGAAGGGGATCTTCGCTACACGCACCTGATGCGAGCGTCGCGCGGCCCAATACTGAACCGCGTTTCGACAGGCCGGGTAGGTGTGATCATTGATGATGATTTCAGCGCCGGGTTCCAAATCGAGCGCGGCGAGGACGGTGTTGACGCCAGCGGTCGCGTTGGGAACGAAGGCCAAATTGTCTGGTTTTGCGCCTAGAAATGGGCCCAAGACGGCACGCGTGTCGTCCAGCAGGCGTTCCAGTTCGCGCGTGAAGAACTGAACTGGATTCTTCTCGAGTCGCTCGCGAAACTCGAGTTGCTTGGCTTGCACGAATAGCGGGCACGCGCCGAACGCACCGTGGTTCAAGTAGGTCACGTCTGGATCGAGGCTGAAGTGCTGCGCGAACCGACTGCGGGTGGCGATGCTCACGGGTAAGATCCTGCCTTGAATAGGTCGGAGAGGTCGTTGGAATTTGCCACCCGGGGGAGTGGCGTTAAGCCCAGGATCAGCTCGACGGATTTGAGCTGCGAGCTGTGTGAGTAGCGTTCAGTGCCCGTGTAGCGCTGTTTGACCATGGTGCCGATGGCGATGAACGGCAGCTTGGGTGTCGAGCCGCCCTCGTCGAAGGTGATGAAGATCACCGCTGCGTGCTCTGCGGCGTAAGCGATCAGTCGCGGGAGTTCAGCCCGCAGCCAGTTATCACCAGTACGGATCGGGTTCTCTTCCGGGCATCCACGTTGGCCGTGCATGTCGTGGCACTCGTCCGGCGTGATGAACACGTAGCTTGCCAGCTCGCCCGCCATATCCGCGAGCAAAGCGGAATACGGCTTGTGGTGCGCGGCGCAATACGGTGTGTCTTTCGCGGGCGGGTCGCCCGCGACGTCGCGAAAGAAGACGAACGGATTGTGTTTGGGCGCGTAGAAGCCCGAGCTGCGGATTGGGCAAGCGCCGGTCTGATCGTTCATACCCTCTTGGTAGGTCATCCACGATAGGCCGGTGTCGGCATTCTTGATTTGTCGCACGAGGTGTTGGTTGCTCCCCGTGCTGACGCTGGCAGATGGTGGGGAATCGTCGTCGAACAGTGCGTCGGAGAATTGGTGTGTGCCGGCTTCCATCCACACGTAGTGGCCCTCGCTCGGGATTTCGAGCGGCAACTCGTCGTCGAAATTTTCGGTGTGCGCGTAGCTTTCGACCAGTGAGTGAATGTAAGGCGCGTTCACCGGGTCGTCGTAGATTTGCGGTGCGTCGTGGTTCTCCATGGCGATCACGATCACATGTTTGATTTTGGAGCCGGGCGCGCCGTGCCCGGCCTTTCTGCCCGGTAGATCGCCTGCAGTGGAGCCCGAGCTATCGGCGCTCGCAGCAGGCGGGTGCGGCGTTGAAATGGCCGGTGCGGTGCGCTCCGCCGAGGGGGGTTCAGGGGTGTGACTACAGGCAACGCTCGAGAAGAGCGCGCAGCCAAGCCAGCGCCGCAGCATGAGCCTATGACGCGCTCAGCGCGAGCTCGAGCAGCGCCCGCAGATCAGGTTCGCCGAGCGGTACGGGGTTCGTCTTCAAGCTGCCGCTGGGGCTTTTGATCACGCGATCAACGTCGATTTGCGCATAGCTTGCCAGCGTCGGCAGTCCGAGTGCAAGGCGGAGCTCGCTCAATAGGCGCACGGCCTCGCTGGCCGTGTCCACGGCGAGCAGCCGCCACAACTCGAGCAAGCGCGCGCTAGCCAAGGGCGATGCCTCTGCCGCGGCGGCATTAATCGCGAGTGTTGCGGGTAACAGGCAGGCGAGCCCCGCCCCGTGCGGAATGTTGGGATACAAGCCGCCGAGGGGCGCAATCAGACCGTGTGCGGCGCCCAGACCCGCATTGGCCAAACAGATCCCGCCGAGGGTGGAAGCGACGGCCAGATCGTATGCGTCCGCTTCGTTGGCGGTGCCCCTGGCTAGGCTTTGCAAGCCACGAATCGCCCGAAAAATGCCGTCTTTGGCCAAAGCGTCGGTCAACGGCGAGGCGTTGCTCGAGCAAAACGCTTCGATCAAATGGGTCAGCGCGTCGAAACCGGTGCCCGCGCGTACGCCGAGCGGCGCTTGCCCCGAAAGCAGCGGATCGATGAACGCGCTGTACGGAAATAGCAGCTCGGAACGCATGCTGCGCTTGACGTGCAAGTCGGCGACTTGCAAGACCGCGTTCTTGGTCACTTCGGAACCCGTACCGGCCGTCGTGGGTACGCAGATGACCGGTAGTGGCGGCGCGCCAAATGCTTTCGGGCCAGGGCCGGGCAGACCCTCGAGGTAGTCCCGCGCGGAGCCGGGATTGGTGGCCAGCGCGGCTGCTGCCTTGGCCACGTCCAAAGCGCTGCCACCACCGATCCCGAGCACCGAAAAGACGCCGCTCGAGCGCGCAAGCGCGGCCGCCTGATCGGTGATCTCGACATCCGGCTCATGCAGTACCGAAAAATGGCACAGCCTGAGCCCGAGCCGTTCGGCCTCGGCCAGCAAGAGCGGCCGCACGCCGAGCCGCGCGAGCGAGGCCGCACCGGTGATGAGTAACGCGTGGTCGCCGAACACGCGCGCTTCGGCCAGCGCCCTCAACCAGACACCCGAGCCGAGCACGAGCCGCGTGCGATGCCCAAACTCGAACACGCGGGGCCGGGGCGTGCTCACTGCCAGGGCTCGGGAAACAGGCTGGTACATTTCTGTGCCGCGCGTGGATCCGCCATCATCGGCGTGACGGCGTCTTTCCACTGGGTGTAGTGCTGGGTCTGCTGATGTGCCGCGAAGCCGGCCTCGCTGAGGTACGCTTCGTAAAGCACGAAGCGATTCGGATCGTCGTTTCGGCGCAGCACGTCGAAGCGCAGATTGTCCGGCTCTTTCCGGGTATTTCTGTGGTTCTGGGCGGTGGCCGCGATGAACGCATCGACGGCTTCGGGCTTCACGCTGACGTTGACGACCACGACATACATGCGCACTAAGCTAGTGCACCGCTCGCGGTCTGCCATCAACAATCGCAAGCCATGGTCCGCTCGGCGGCAAGCGGTGCACTCATCTAGACCAAGAAACCTGTCCCTGAATTGCTGTTCTTTTGATGGTCATTGCGCCAGGCAAGCTTGGCCGAGGAGGAAACATGAGTTGAAACCTCGAAAGTAACCCGGCGGGTAACCAGTCCCGCGCAGCAAATGTTG
>Ga0302321_100001194_pt1 | contig 22220 bp, 9 predicted proteins | sample Fen_T0_1_FD_202505 | JGI IMG/M metagenome (GOLD analysis project Ga0302321, IMG submission 202505) | Peat permafrost microbial communities from Stordalen Mire near Abisko, Sweden - Fen_T0_1 | ecosystem: Environmental > Terrestrial > Soil > Wetlands > Permafrost | place: Sweden: Abisko...
CTCCCGATCAGCCGGTCCGCGGTCCAGCTCCAGGGATCGTCAAACGGCGGGGGGGAGTAGGTCGGATCGGAGGAGAGAAAGAGGTCGACCGGCGCCGAGCCGGGGGCTGTTCCCTGGTTGCAGACCGTGACCGAGGCCGCGAAGGCACCGTTGAACGGAGCTGTGGGTGGGGCCTTGACCGACTTCACCACGAAATCGGGGCGCAGGCCGATGCCGATGACTGTGGCAGGGCTGGTGTTGTTGGTCTCGATCAGCTCCGGGAGTTGATTGGCCGCGTCGGCGACCGCGCCCAGGTAGTACGCGCCGTCCGTGCTCGGGAAGCTGGAGTAAGCCTGGACACTCTGGGTGTTGCACGCTCCTGGCTGGAGCTGGAACCAGACGCTGCCCAACGGCTGAGCGCTGCTCGAAGTTGCTCCGATCGGCAGCGAGAAGGTCGGCGTCGATGACGCGACCAGATCGACCCAGGCTCCGCCCGCGGCGGTCCCCTGGTTGCAAACCGTGATCGACGCCGTGAAGGGAGCCCAGGGCAGCGCGCTCGCGGGACCCTTCACTTCCTGTACCACCAAGTCCGGGCGCCAGCCGATGCCGATGAGGCTGCCGACCGCTGAGTTGTTGGTCTCGATCAGCTCGGGCATGCCGTTCCCCAGATCGGCCACCGCGCCCAGGTAGTAGGAGCCATCGCCTCCGGGTGGATATGCGACCGCGGCGAAGTCCTGGGTCGCGCAGGTGCCGGGTTGGAGCTGGAACCAGAGGTACCCCAGGGTCTGGTCGGCGCTCGGATCCCAGGTAGATGGCAGATGGATGTCTGCGTCGGACGAGAGGACCAGCTCGACCGGAGCGGCTCCGGCCGCGGTCCCCTGGTTACAGACCGTGACCGAGGCAGTGAAAGGGGCTCCGGGCGCGGCACTGGGCGGACCTTTCACGGACGTCACGACGAAGTCGGGCAGCATGCCGATGCCGATTGGCGCGGACGGACCGACGTTGTTCGACTCGATCAGCTCGAACAGGCCTCCCAGGCGATCGACCACCGCGCTCAGGTGGTACGTGCCGTCCCCCCCGTGACCCGGCGGAAGGGCCGTGCCGCCGATCTGCTGGGTGGTACACGCGCTCGGCTGCAACGTGACCGAGGCGGTGCCGATGAGTCGGACGACCGCATCGTCCAAGAGAGCGGGCGGGATCGGAAGCGGAAAGGACGGTTGGGTGGAGAGCAGCAGGTCGACCGGCGCGGTGCCGGGGGCCGTGCCCTGGTTGCAGATGGTCACCGAGGCGGTGAAGGCGCTGCCCGGAAGCGCGCTCGGCGGCCCCTTCACGTCGGTGATCACCAGATCGGGCGCGTTGCCGATGCCGATCAGGGTCCCTGGGCTGGTGTTGTTGCTCTCGATCAGCTCAGGAAGGCCGCCTGGCAGGTCGGCGATCGCGCCGAGGAAGTAGGCCCCGTCGTTCCCAGGCGCAGAGGCGTAGGCCCGGACGTCCCGGGTTTCGCACGCGCCCGCGGCCAGGTCGAAGGATGCGTTCCCGATCAGCCGGTCCGCCGTCGAGCTCGAGGGATCGTTCGGCGGTGGGGGAGAGTAGGTCGGGTCGGAAGAGAGGAACAGGTCGACCGGTGCAGAGCCGCGAGCGGTCCCCTGGTTGCAGACCGTCACGCTGACGGTGAAGGTGGCGCCTCGAGACGCGCTGGGCGGCACCTTCACTTCGCGCACGACCAGGTCCGGACCCGAGCCGATGCCGATCAGGCCGCCCGGATTGGCGTTGTTGGTCTCGATCAGCTCTGGAAGCGTGTTGGCGAAGTCGGCGATGGCGCCGAGGAAGTAAGCACCATCCGGCCCCGGAGCGTCGGCGTAGCCCAGGACGCTCTGGGTCTGGCACGCGCCCGGATCGACCTGGAACATGGCGCTACCGGCGAGCCGGACTGCGGCAGGATCGGCGTTGGGATCGAGGGGGAGGGTCGCGTCGGCGGACACGACCAGCCCGACCAGCGCAGCGCCGCGAGCGGTCCCCTGGTTGCAGACCGTCACACTTGCGTTGAACGTATTGCCCCGGGTCACGCTCGCCGGTCCCTTCACCTCACGTACCACCAGATCCGCTCCCCAACCGATGCCGATGAGCCCGCCGACCGCGGTGTTGTTGGTCTCGATCAGCTCGGGCATCCCGTTCCCAGCGTCCGCGACCGCGCCGAGGTAGTACGCGCCGTCGCCGCGGAGTGGATATGTCGCCGCGGCGAAGTCCTGGGTGGCGCAGGCTCCGGGCGGGAGCTGAAACCAGAGGCTCCCAAGGTCCTGGTCGGCGCTGGGATCAGGCCGGGGCGGCAAGGAAATGTCCGCGTCGGACGAGAGGACCAGGTCGACCGGAGCGTATCCGGCCGCGGTCCCCTGGTTGCAGACCGTGACCGAGGTCGTGAACTGCGCGCCGGGCCGCGCGCTGGGCGGCCCCTTCACGGACGTCACCACGAAGTCGGGCCGGAGGCCAATGCCGATCGGCGTGGCAGGACCGACGTTGTTCGACGGGATCAGTTCGAGGAGCGCGCCAGCTCGATCGACCACCGCGCTCAGGTAGTAGGTGCCGTCCAGCCCTTGGCCCGGCGGAGAGGCCGTGCCGGCGAGCTGCGGGGTGGCGCAGGCGCCAGGCTGCAAGGTGACCGAGCCGGAGCCGACGACTTGGACGACCGCGTCGTTCAGAGGGGCGGGCGGGACAGGAAGAGGGATGGACGGATCGATCGAGAGCAGCAGCTCGATCGGCGCGGTGCCAGGGGCCGTCCCCTGGTTGCAGATCGTCACGGAGGCGGTGAAGGCGCTGCCCGGAGCCGCGCTCGGTGGCCCCTTCACGAGGGTGATCACCAACTCGGGCGCGTTGCCGATGCCGATCAGGGCCCCTGGGCTGGTGTTGTTGCTCTCGATCAGCTCAGGAAGGCCGCCTGGCAGGTCGGCGATCGCGCCGAGGAAGTAGGCCCCGTCGTTCCCAGGCGCAGAGGCGTAGGCCTGGACGTCCCGGGTCTCGCACGCGCCCGCGGCCAGGTCGAAGGATGCGTTCCCGATCAGCCGGTCCGCCGTCGAGCTCGAGGGATCGTTCGGCGGTGGGGGAGAGTAGGTCGGGTCGGAAGAGAGGAACAGGTCGACCGGTGCAGAGCCGCGAGCGGTCCCCTGGTTGCAGACCGTGACACTTGCAGTGAATGAAGAGCCCCGGGTCGCGGCGTGCGGACCTTTCACCTCCCGCACGATCAGGTCCGGACCCGAGCCGATGCCGATGAGGCTGCCTGAATTTGCGTTGTTGGTCTCGATCAGCTCGGGAAACGAGCCGGAACGTTCGGCGATGGCGCCGAGGAAGTAGGCGCCATCCGGCCCCGGGGCGTCGGCGTGGCCCGGGACGCTCTGGGTCTGGCACGCGCCCGGGTCGACCTGGAACCAGGAGAGGCCGGCGAGCCGGGCTGTGCCAGGGTCGGCGCTGGGATCGACGATGTGGGTCGCGTCGGCGAACAAGACCAGGTCGACCTCGGCAGCGCCGAAGGCGGTCCCCTGGTTGCAGACCGTCACGCTCGCGGTGAAGGTGCCGCCCCGGATCGCGCTCGGCGGACCTTTCACCGCTTTCACGATCAGATCCGGGCGGTACCCGATTCCGATGAGGGTGCCGGAGCTGGCGTTGTTCGTCTCGACGAGCTCGCGCAGCGTGCCCGGGAGATCGGCGATCGCACCCAGGTAGAAGGCGCCGTCCGGTCCGGGCGCATCGGCGCGGCCCGGGACATCCCGGGTCTCGCAATCACCCGGCTGGAGCTGGAAGAGGTCTTCGCCCACAACCCGGTCGGCCGAGGAATTCTTCGGAGGGAGCACGGCAGCGATGGTCGAGTCGGCGGAGAGGACCAGCTCGACCGGCGCGGCTCCGGCCGCGGTCCCTTGGTTACAGACCGTGACGCTGGCAGTGAACGAGGCGCCCCGGGCCGCGCTGGCCGGCCCTTTCACCTGGCGCACCACGAAGTCTGGCCCTAGGCCAATCCCGATCGGCCCGGTGACGAGGCGGTTGTTGGTCTCGTTGAGCTCGGGCACGCTGTTCCAGACATCGGCGATGGCTCCCACGAACCAGGCTCCATCCGAACCTGGCGGATTGGCGCTGGCTGGGAGGAGGCGGGTCTCGCAGACGCCCGGCGCGAGCGAGAACGCGCCGCCGCCCACCAGAGCGTCGAAGCCCGCCAGCTGGGTCCGTGAGACGGAGAGGATCGAATCGGCCGAGAGGACCAGGTCGACGGGGGTGCTGCCGCCGCCCGTTCCTCGATTGCATACCGTCACCGAGACCTCGAAGGCGCTCCCCCGTAAAACGCTGGCAGGGGGCTGGACCTGAGTGATCACGAAGTCGGGCGCGAGCGAGGCGGCCGCCGCGGATTGCCCCACGGCGGTTGGGGGCCCTTCGCTGCCGCACGCGAGGCCCAGCGATGCGCAGACTGCAGACGCAAGGATGGCCTGCCACATTTCGTATCTCATCTGGATTGTCCCTCCCGGACGCGATGGTCACTTCAGCGAATGGCAGAATACACGAACGGTATGACATCGTAACGTAGGTGAAGGTGGGTGCCGGGCCGTGCGCGCGCGCACCGTCCGACACCGCATCAGAGCTTGGAGGTCGGACGAACAGTGTAAGGCGTTCAGTCCATTGGCGCTGTGGAGCTTTCAGATCGATTCTTTCCCTCGACCCAGGCCCTGTCGTTGGCCGGGGCTGTAACCCGGTCCCACCGGCTACCCCCAAGGTGTCTGGACGGTGCTCGCCGAGCGTGTACGGTCGAGCGTAACTGGATCCATCAATGCCTCAGAGAGGATCACCATGCGCACCATGGCCGTCTGTGCCTTCGCCGTCTTGACCGCGTCCTGCGGGGGCTCGGACCCCTCGGCGATCACCAAGTGGGGCAATCCCGAGGGATACACCGTCCACTGGCTGTCTGGTGCAGCGCTCGACTCGAAGGAGGCGGCCATCAACGGCGTGTCCGTCGAACCTGCGACCATCGACACCATCGACGCCTCGATCGCCTCCCTCGTCGCCTCGGTACACGCCCCCACGACCGTCGCGGAGGTGGGGGAGGGGGTTCAGCCCGATCTGACGGTCGATTTCCGGACCGCGTCGCCCCTCCCGCCCCATTTCTACGGCGGCGACATGCAGTGGCACAGCAAGTACTTCCTCGACCTGCCCAACTACCGGGCGCTGGTCCGGAACATCCGGATCGACCGGCTGCGCTTCCCGGCCGGGCTGGAGCGGGGCACGTACGATCGCACGGGCGCGACCGCACCAACCGACGACCTGGGCAACGAGCGGTTCCGCCTCACCGGGCAGGACGTGGCCAGCTACATCGACTTCTGCCGGCAGCTGAACATCGCCGCCGAGCCTCAGGTCAACCTGGCGGTCTACGACCCGACCATGTGGAAGGACATGGTCGATCAGATCGTGAACGAGCTGGGCTATGACCTGAAGTTCATCTCCGCTGGGAACGAGCCGGACATCAACAACTCGCGGTCGCCGTGGAGCCTCTACGACGCCACCACCCTCGACCAGGTGCTGGCGAACTATGCCACTCGCTACCGTGGCTATCAGCAGGCGATCGCCACCGTGAAGCTGGGCGTGACCGAACGTGTGACGTACGTCTATGGAGAGCTCGGTGATTGGTCGGGGTATCTCTCCTCGGGGCTCGGGGGCAGCCTGGACAAGCTCCTGAACGGGCTCGACGGCAACCAGCCCGGAGCGCTCTCGGTCCATTGGTATCCTACGGGGGACTACGGCCAGCCGTCGGACGACGTCAGCTTCCCGTCGTTCGATCATCTGGGCGGCGACGTAATTCACGAAGAGTTGACCTCCGTCGCCTACGCCATGAAGGGTGCCGCGCTGCGCCTCGACCACCCCGAGCTCGTCCTCGGCGAGTTTGCCACGGCGTGGAGCGCCACCGCCGCCAGCAACGCGGTCCAGGACAGGCTCGGCACGGCGATCTTCGGCGCCGAGGTGAACGAGTACGCGAAGGTGGCCGGCTTCGACTCGATCTCCTGGTGGAGTGTGTCGGATCCCAAATCATGGGAGCCCTGGGCCACGTCACTGATCGCCGTCGACGAGAAGGCTGGAGACGCCCTGAGCGTTCGGCCGCAGTACTACGTGTACCTCATGTACAAGCACCTGTACGGCGATCAGGTGGTCTCGGTTCCGGGTGGCCAGATGGATGAGTGGTCCATCTACGCCTCGCGGGACGACGCTCGGAGCTACCTCATGCTGATCAACCGCTCGCCCTCGGTGACCTTCACCAAGGTGGTCGCGGCGACGACGGCCGGCGGGCAGAAGAGGCTCGCGCTGACCCTCTATCCCCACTCGGTCTCGATCGTGTCGTTCTGAATCGAAACTGGTCGCTCGATGGGCCCCATCGCATGCAACCCGATGGCCCCGGAGATGTGCTACGGGTACCCGATGCTCCGCGCAACCGCCCGCCCCGCGGTCGCGCTCGCCATGCTGGTCATCAGCCAGCTTTTGGCGTGCGCTCATTCGTCCGGAGGTCCTGCCGGGACCTGTCCGACGGCCGCTCCTGTCGCCGCGCTCTCGAAGGATCCCGCCGAGGCGCTGGCCTGGTTGCCGGCCGAGTACCTCTCCGTGGGCTATCAGCCCCGAGGGCAGATCGCCCTGATCCTCTATGCCCAGGAGAAGCTCGGGAAACGCGCTCCTGCTTGCCTCGGGCAGCTGGCGGCGGAGGTGGACGGGCTCTTCCAGCTCTCGCGCCGCCCGGGTGACCACAGCGTGTCGGCGATTCATGGCCTGAGGGATCGCGATCGGGCCGAACAATGCATCGCGGACGTCTACGAGGCCCTGACGGGCCAGAACGTGATCCTCGCTCGGGACATGGCCGTGACGCGGGCGACCACCTCCCGCGGCGCGCAGTACCTGGTCTGGAGCTCCGACGGCTGGCTCTATTCTCACCCGGAGCGAGACCGGGCCCAGGCGATGCTGGCGCGCCCCAGCGTGTCGACGCTGGCCACGCCGCTGCGCACCATGCTGGCCCAGTTCTCTTTGAGTGACACGCCTTGGGTCGTTTGCAAGGGCGACATGACGAGCGTCTACCTCGGTGTTCCTTCCACTGGGGTCACGATCAAGGTGGCGCCGGTCGCCGAGCAGATGGGGCGGGCCGAGCTGACCCTGACCTTCGACTCGGAGGCGATCGCCCAGCGAGCCCTGGACACCATGCGCGCTGCGGCCGAGGATCGCACCCTGCCGGAGGCGCTGAGGAAGGCGCTGGCGGAGCTGCGACCGGCACGGCGGGGCCTCGATGTGGAGCTCGACGCGGCTTTCCTCTTGCGGGACTCCGAAGCTGCGGATGCGGCGCTGGCGGTCATGAAGGAGCGGTTCGGGAAGCGCTGAGACACGCCTCGCGATGTCGAGGGGCCCGCGGCGTCGAGCCCTGGCAGAAGGCCGCAGCCCGTCGACAGGCCACGAAAGGCTACGAAAGGCCTCGAAGGGCCCCGAAGGGGCGTCTCGGGACCCTGTTTCGTACGTGGCCGGAATTCAAGTGGTTTTGTCAGATCCGCTTCGCGGACAGCCTTGCGATCTCCCCCGAAAAGCGAACTCGGCTAGGCAACGAGAGGCCTGGCTGGCATAAGTGAGCGGTCTCATCTCGAACGTGTCTTGGCAATCGGTTGGGTTCGCGGTCGGCATATCGCGGCTCCCGATTCTGACGTTCGACAACCTCGCGTGCTCTCTCCGGGTGACGACAGCTTTTGCCAGCGCGCTTTACCAAGAGGAAGATGCACATGAAAAGCCGTTTCCGCCTGAGGCGCGCCGGGTCGTTCGCAGCGCTCGCATTTCTGCTTGGTTTCTCCCCCATCGTTCGCGCTTCCGCCGCGACCGTCACCTGGCCGGTCTACACCGACAAGATCCAGTGGGGCCTGGAGGCCTGGTCTTGGAACGGCAGCTACGACTACGCCAACTCCTCGCCGGTGCAGAGCGGCACGGCCTCGATGAAGGCCACGTTCACGAGCGGCTGGGCGTCGCTCTACCTGCACTCGAACGTGCACATCTACACGGACTCTCTCCAGACCCTGCACTTCTACATTCACGGAGGGAGCACGGGAGGGCAGCAGGTCTCGGTCGGCATCGACGGCCTGAACGGCGCCCAGGCGGCCAGCACGAGCCGGGTGACCGTGGTCCCGGTGGCGAACGCCTGGACGCTGGTCGAGATCCCGCTGACGCAGTTCGGGTCGGCGCAGATCATCAAGGGGATCTTCTGGGGTGACAGCACCGGTGGAGCTCAGGCCACGTTCTACGTGGACGACGTCTACCTCGTCGGCCAGTCGCCCACTCCGAGCACCACCGGCCCTGCGCTCCAGGTCGATGCCACGGCCGACCAGCACCCCATCAGCCCCACCATCTACGGCACGAACGGCACCACGGAGCCGGTCGCCACGGCGCTGCGGCTCCCCTTGACCCGCTGGGGCGGCAACTCCACCACCCGGTACAACTGGAAGATCTCCGCGCGCAACGCCGCCGCGGACTGGTACTTCGAGGACCTGGCCGAAGACGCCGTCGATCCTGCCGCGCTGCCCGACGGCTCGGCGTCGGACATGTTCGTGGAGGCCAACCGCCGGACCGGCGCCGACTCGCTGATCACCATCCCGCTCATCGGCTGGACCCCCAAGACGCGGGAGCGCACCTGCGGCTTCAGCGTGGCCAAGTACGGCGCCCAGCAGAGCACCGACCAGTACGCGCCGGACTGCGGCAACGGCGTTCACACCGACGGCAGCAACGTCACCGGGAACGATCCCCTGGACACCAGCCTCGCCATCGATCCGACCTTCGTGGCCGACTGGATTCGCCACCTGGTGGGCCGGTACGGGTCGGCCAGCGCGGGTGGCGTGCGTTACTACAACCTCGACAACGAGCCGGACATCTGGAACGGCACCCACCGGGACGTCCACCCACAGGCGACCACCACCCAGGAGATCATCGACGCCACCCTCGCCTACACCGCCGCGCTCAAGGCGGTCGATCCGGGGGCCAAGACCGTCGGCCCAGTATACTGGGGGTGGCAGAACTTCACCGCGATGGCGGCCGACTACCTCGACAAGCTGTACGCCTACGAGAAGCAGAACGGCGTGCGTCTGCTCGACTACCTGGACATTCACTGTTACCCCGGCGCGATGGACGTCGCCTTCTCCGACCCGGGGGACGATCGCCTCGAGGCGCTGCGGCTGCGCAGCACGCGCATGCTCTGGGACACGAGCTACGTCGAGGAGGGCTGGGAGAACAAGGTCAAGGCGATCATCCCGAGCATGCAGGCGCTGGTCGACCAGCACTACCCGGGCACCAAGCTGGCCTGCACCGAGTACAACTGGGGCGCGGCGAAGCACATCGACGGAGCGCTGGCGCAGGCCGAGGTCCTGGGCATCTTCGGCCGGAACGGCATGGGCCTGGCCAACATCTGGGGAGATGTCCTGGCAGACAACTCCCCCGGCGCGGCCTACCGCATGTACCGGAACTACGACGGGCAGGGCAGGGGGTTCGGCGACCTGAGCGTGCGCGCCACCAGCGCAGACGCCTCGCGACTCTCGGTCTACGGCGCGGTGCGCCAGTCGGACGGCGCGCTGACGCTGATGGTCATTAACAAGGGCGCGACTGATCTGACCAGCACCTTGGGCCTGGCGGGCTTCAGCCCCGGAGGCCCGGCGCAGGTCTACCGCCTCAGCGGCTCGGACCTGACCGCCATCGCGCGGCAGTCCGACCTGAGCCTCACCTCGGCAGGTGCGACCGCCACCTTCCCCAGCGCGTCGCTGACCCTGCTGGTCATTCCCAACGTGCAGGCGGCCGACACCAAGCCCCCGACCGCGCCAGCTGGCCTGAGCGCGTCGAACCTCACCACCACCTCGGTGGCGCTCTCGTGGACCGCCTCCAGCGACGACGTGGGCGTGGTCGGCTATGACCTCTACGCCAACGGCGCGCTGCTCGGCTCCACCACCACGCAGACCACGGCCACCCTCACAGGGCTGACGCCGGCCACGAGCTACGCGATCACGATCAAGGCCAAGGACGCGGCCGGCAACGTCTCCCCGGCGAGCGGCGGCATCACGGTCGTCACCCTCTCGCCGCTGGACGTTCTGCCGCCGAGCGCTCCGCCGAACCTGATCTGGACGAACGACGGCATGACCGTCACCATGACCTGGGGAGCCTCGACGGACAACGTCGGCGTCATCGCCTACGACATCTACTACGGGTCATTCTTCATCGGTTCGACCAGCGAGCTGATAGCGACGCTGATCGGCTTCAAGGCGGGCACGCCCTACAAGTTCACGATGAAGGCGCGAGACGCCGCCGGCAACCTCTCGCTGTCGAGCAACGAGATCACGGTGCTGCTCACCCCGCCTCCCGACAGCACCCCGCCGTCTGCGCCGACCAACCTCAAGTCCACCAACGTGACCGCCACGTCGGTCGCCCTGAGCTGGACCGCCTCCACCGACGACGTCGGCGTGGTCATCTACCGGATCTACGCAGGGAGCGTAGCCGTCGGCACGGCCATCGGGACCACCTCGGCCACGGTCTCCAACCTCTCGGCGAACACGACCTACGTCTTCACGCTGACGGCCAGCGACGCGATCGGCAACGTCTCGCCCGCCAGCGCAGCGATCTCGGTGAAGACGCTCCAAGGCACCGACACCACGCCGCCCACCGCGCCCAGCGGTCTGACGGCCAGCAACGTGACCGGCACGTCGGTGACCTTGACCTGGAGCGCCTCGACCGACGACCGCGGCGTCACCGGCTACACCGTCTACAGCGGGACCGCCACGGCAGCCACCACCACTGGGCTGACCGCCTCGATCACGGGGCTGACGCCGGGCACCACGTACTCCTTCACGGTCAAGGCGAGCGACGCAGCGGGCAACCTCTCGTCGGCGAGCAGCGCCGTCACGGTGACCCCCACTGTCAGCTACACCCTGACCATCATCGCGGGCAGCGGCGGCACGACCACCCCGGCGCCGGGCAGCTATACGTACACATCGGGCGCGAAGGTGAGCGTGACCGCGGCAGCGGCCGCCGGCTCCGCCTTCGCCAGCTGGAGCGGCGCGGCGACCGGCGTCACCAACCCCGTGACCGTCACCATGACCGCCAACGCGACGCTGACCGCGAACTTCGCGTCGGCGCCCGCGAGCGTGTCGATCAACGCCGGTGGCGCGGCCGTGGGGACCTTCGTGGCAGACGTCGACTTCTCGGGCGGCACCACCACCAGCACCACGAGCACCATCGACACCTCGACCCTAGGCAGCGCGGCGCCGCCGGCGGCCGTCTTCCAGTCCGAGCGCTACGGCGAGTTCACGTACACCGTCCCCGGACTCAGCGCGGGCGGTGCTTACGTCGTGACGCTCTACTTCGCAGAGAGCTACGTCTCGGCGGCCGGGCAGCGGCTCTTCGACGTGGCCATCAACGGCACCAAGGTCCTGAGCGGGTTCGACATCTACGCGGCGGCCGGTGGTCAGAACAAGGCCGTGGCCCAGGGCCTCAACGCCACGGCCAGCGCCAGCGGCCAGGTGGTGATCCAGTTCACCAAGGGCGCCGTGGAGAACCCCAAGGTCAGCGGCATCACGGTCGCGCCCGGCACGCTCCCGAGCTACGCCTTGAGCGTGACCAAGAGCGGGACGGGGACCGGGTCGGTCTCGGGCAGCGGCATCAGCTGCGGGAGCACCTGCACCGCCAGCGTCACGGCCAACAGCACCGTCACCTTGACCGCGACGCCGGACAGCAGCTCCAGCTTCACCAGCTGGGGCGGCGCCTGCAGCGGCACCACCTCCACCTGTACCCTCAAGATGGACGGAGCCAAGAGCGTGACCGCCGCCTTCAGCCCGGGCAGCACCGACTGCCCGCTTCCGACGACGTTCCGGTGGACCTCGACGGGCCCCCTCGCGACGCCCAAGTCCGGGTGGAGCGCGCTGAAGGACTTCACCAGCGTCGTGTACAACGGCCAGCACGTGGTCTACGCGTCCACCACCGACACCTCGGGGAGCTACGGCTCCATGACGTTCGCCCCGTTCACCGACTGGTCGCAGATGGCGACGGCCACCCAGACCGGGCTCTCGAGAGGCACGGTGGCGCCGGAGCTCTTCTATTTCGCGCCGAAGAGCCTCTGGGTGCTCGCCTTCGAGTGGGGCGCGACGCCGTTCCGCTACGAGACCTCGACCAACCCGACCAGCGCGTCGAGCTGGTCCGGCGAGAGCGCGCTCTTCTCCGGGAGCCTCGGCGGCAGCGACTCGCCGATCGACCACACGGTGATCTGCGACAGCACCAACTGCTACCTGTTCTTCGCCGGGGACAATGGGAGCATCTATCGGTCCAGCATGGCGATCGGCAGCTTCCCCGGCAACTTCGGTGCGCAGACGACCATCATGACCGACACCAAGTCCAACCTGTTCGAGGCGGTGGAGGTCTACACGGTCAAGGGATCGACGCCCAAGTACCTCATGCTCGTGGAGGCGATGGGGAGCAACGGGAGGTACTTCCGCTCGTTCACGGCGACCAGCCTCAGCGGTTCGTGGACGCCGTTGGCGGCGAGCGAGAGCGCGCCCTTCGCGGGCAAGAACAACGTCACCTTCAGCGGAAGCGCCTGGACCAACGACATCAGCCACGGGGATCTGGTTCGGACCAACCCCGACCAGACCCACACCATCGACCCCTGCAACCTCCAGATGCTCTACCAGGGGTTCCAGGTCGGGAGCAGCACCAGCAACTACAACCTCATCCCGTGGCGGCCGGGCGTGCTGACGCTGCAGCGCTGAGTCCCTACTGAAAGACGTCGGAGCTCTCTCTTCCGTGCGCCGTTGGGCGCACGGAAGGGGGCCCGTGGGGCGGCGACGGACGCCCGTGAATCACTCCCGTCGCCACTCGCGGGGGACGGCGTTGTTGGAGGCGTACCGTTCGAGCCTGCTCGCGAGCTGCTCCGCCTCGCGCACCTGCCGCTCGGCGAAGCTGAGCGCCTCGGCGGAGCCGTCGCCCGAGACATTGGACCGGGAGATCCGCTCCTTCATCGTCGCGTGGAGCTGGCGCCAGAGCGTCTGCTGGCTTTCCATCTGCGTGAAGGTGCGCCGCCACCAGGCCTCGTCATGGCCGGCGGGTCTGTCGATGCTCTTGGGCAGCTCGGTGAGCACGAGCCGGTGCTGCTGCGTGTCGATGTGCACCGAGTAGCCCGCGAGGAAGTCCATTCCGACCAGCCCCTCGAACGCATCGGTCATGGACTTTGTGACCGTGGCCGGGACGAACTCGGTGCGGGCCTCATCGACGGAAAGTGAGTCGAGGACCACCAGCGCCGCAGGAGTCCGCCCGCCAATGCCACCCACGGTCGTCATCAGCCGGTTCGAGCCTTCGGCCAGCACGCCCAGTCGCTCCGCCAGGGGCGTGAAGAGGATGGTTCCCGGCGCGCCGGTGTCGAGCGCCATCGTGGCGGTCTCCCGGCCGTTGAGCTTGACCTGGATGATGATCCGCTCCGCCTGCCCCTCGAAGGACTTGTACGGCACGGAGAACTGTCTGAGGGCCGCGGCCTGGGGCTCCTGCGGCCCAGTGCTGGGGGCAGGCGCGGGCTGCGCTGGAGCCGGCTGCGTGGCCACCGGGGGCGCAGGAAGGACGACGGGCGTGGCGGCGACCTGCGAGTCCGTCGTTCCGGTCGGAGCCGGCGCGGCGATGGGCGCGGCCACCGGCGGCGCGGGGGCTGGGACAGGCGAGGGCGTCTCGGCGATCTGGGCTGGCGGAGGCTGCGCGCGCCCGACGAATCCCCGCACCACGAAGCCGAGGCCCGCGCTCACGAGCGCCACCAGACCCACCAGCGGGAAGCTCAGACCCGGCGAGGGCGACGCAGGAGCTCTTGAGCCGGAGCTCCGCGGTGCGGAGCCTGCATCGGAACCCCGCCGTGGAGCGGCATTCGTGCTCGGGCCGGCCGTCGGTTGGGAAGAAGCGCCCTGCTGCGGCGCCGGACCTCCGCGGCGGAGTGCCGTCTTGCAGAACTCGCAGTAAAGAGCGCTGTCTGGAATCTGCTGTTGGCACACAGGGCAGGGTGTCGCCATGGGGCAGATCTGCCCAGGTTCACGGCTCGGCGGCAAGCGGGTCGAGTCGCTGCGTCCGGCGACGAAGGCGCCCCAGTCCTTCACGATCTCGTCCGAGAGCACGAGCTGGGTCTGGTTCAGCTCGGTCAGGGTCTCGAAGCCGAAGGTGTGTTTGGTGATCGGTGGCGCCCGCGTGCTCCTCGGGAGTGACCTGGGGGCGCGTCACCTGAGCGTGGCGGAGAACGCGTTGACCTTCCAAGGCCCGACCTCCACGCCCTTGGTGTCCGAGACCTCGAAGCCGAAGCTGATGGCGGTGATCGTGGAGGCGCTGGTCGTGATGTAGCCGTGATCGACCAGCCACTGCATCATGGCCTTGAGATCGACGGTAAGTGACGTGGCGTCCGGTCCCTTGGCGCTGTTGAGCTGCCAGATCGACTCGTCCCCGAAGCGGCAGAGGGCCCAAGTGTTGATGGGGACGCCGTTGGATCCGCCGAAGGTGGCGGTGGCGAGGAACGTGTCGCACCCCGTGTCGTTGATCCAGTGGGTCTGGATCATGACCTCGTCGTGCCAATTGTTGAGCCAGAGGTCGTAGGCGTTCCAGCCGCGCGCGCCGCTGGAGGCGGGGGGAAGGGTGTCGTCGAAGGCGGAGGTGATGGACGAGAAGCTGGAGAGCAGGGGCTCGTCGTAGTTCTGGCCGGTGTTGGTGAAGAGGAGGATGTTGTTCGGCGGGTTGTTGGCCTTGACGTACATCTCCCAGTGGCCCGGATCGACGATGTCGACCCGCTCGGTCATCCCGTCGATCGAGCTCCAGATGTTCAAACCGACCGTGGTGTTGCCGGTGCTGCCGGTGATGAGCGGATAGGTGAACCGGATGTCTGGGTTGTTGTCGCTGTGGCCGTTGGCCGGGTCGTACGTCAGCGTCTGCACCGCCGTGCACTGACCAGTGCTGCCGCAGAGCTTGCCGGTGGCGCACGCGCAGGAGGCGTCGCAGGCGTCCGAGCCGCAGGTCCTGGGCTGCGAGTCGGATGACGCGCAGGCGAGGAGCACGAGGGAGAAGGTCACGGCGAGTGCTGGAGCGGTGGGGCGAGCAGAGAGAGACATGGTCGTGTCATCTTCCGGAAGTGAACCCGGCCCGAGCGGGTGGCGCCGGGTCGTTCGGCTCTGCGGGACCTTCGAGGGAGCGGGAATGCTGACACGCCGCGTGCGAAGCGGCAAGGGGGCCCGGCCAGCCTTGACCGCCGCATCTGCGGTCGGTCGAGGTGGGATGTTGGAGGGGGAGGTCGGAGACCCTTTGAGCGCGTTCTCGCGGCTCCGCTCACTCCGCGTGAGCGGCGAGGCGCAACGGGCCGCCCACCGGCAGGGCCACCGTGAACACCGCGCCCGTGCCGAGACCTCGACTCTCCGCATGTGTCTGCCCCCCGTGCAGCTCGACGATCTTCTTCACGATGGCGAGGCCAAGTCCGCTGCCGGAGCCAGGAACCGCGCGTGAGCGCGAGCGGTCGGCCTTGAAGAAGCGATCGAAGAGGAAGGGTAGGTCGCCGGGCTCGATCCCGACGCCCTCGTCCTCGAAGCGCACGATCGCCTGCCCGTCCACTTCCTGCAGGCCGATGGAGACGCGAGCTCCGAGTGGCGAAAACTTGCAGGCGTTGTGCAGGAGGTTCGTCCAGGCTTGGGCGAGCATGTCCTTGTCGCCGCGGATCTGCACACGCGGAAGGTCGAGCTCCAGGCGCAGGTCTCGCGCACGCCACTGCGGTTCGGCAGAGAGCACGACGGAACGGAGATGCGCATCGAGGGCGAAGTGTGCTTCGCCGATGAGTAGGGGACGCGCCTCGAGCGCCGTGAGGCTCAACAGATCCCCGGAGAGGCGCGACAGGCGGCGGCTCTCCTCCTCGATGATGGTGAGGTAGTGGTTCCGCTCCTCCACGGTGAGGTGCTCGCTGCGCAGCGCCTGAGCGAAGCCGATGATGGACGTGAGAGGGGATTGGATGTCGTGCGAGACGGTCGAGACGAACTCCTGCCGGAACTCTTCGAGGCGCTTGAGCGAACGCGCCATTTCGTTGACCTCATCCGCGACCCCGCCCAGGTGACGGCTTCGCCGTTCATCGACCTGCATCGAGACGTCGAAGTCGCCGCGCGCGATGCGCCGCAACGCGGCGGTGAGATCGGCGAAGGGGTCCCGGTGCCACTTCGCGCCGAGGCGGTGAACGATCAGTCCGATGATGGACACGAACGCGATCAGCCCGGCCACGAAGCTGGCGAGCTCCCTCGCGAAGGAGCTGAGACCAATGGCAAAGCCTGGCAGGAGGAGTGAGCTGGTCCAGCGGACGAGGGCCCAGGCCGCCGCCGCCGCGGCGAACACCAAGGCGCCCCATACGAATCGGTGGGCAGCCGACGGGAAGGACCTTCGGCCAGCACCGGTGCGAGGGCCACGGCTGTTCATGGGGCGTCCTCGAGTCGGTACCCGAGCCCGCGGATGGCCGTGATGCGGTAGCCGTGGCGCTCCTCGGGGAAGCGCTCGCGGATGCGGTTGACGTGGACGTCCACGGTGCGGTCCACTCCTTGGTGGTCGGGCCCCCAGACAGCGTCGAGCAACTGGTCGCGCGTGAACGTCTTGCCGGGCGAGCTCGCAAACTTGAACAGCAACTCGAACTCCTTGGGCGGGATGACGGTCGCCTCGCCATCCGAGCGGACCTCGTAGCGCCGGCGGTCGAGGACCAGGTCGCCCACCTCGACCACGTCGTCGGTCTCTGCCTTGTATCGGCGGAGAACGGCCTTGGCGCGAGCCAGGAGCTCCGGAGGGTCGAAGGGCTTGACGACGTAGTCGTCGGCGCCGAGCTCGAACCCCCGAACCTTGTCCGAGGTCTCGCCCTTCACGGTGAGCATGATCACGGGCACCTCGTAGCGGCGCTTGAGCTCGCGGCAGGCGGCCCAGCCGTCGAGCTCCGGCATCATGGCGTCGAGCACCACCAGGTCGATCTTGGCCTGGGCGCAGATCGCGAGCGCTTCGCGGCCGTTCTGGGCTTCCGTTCGTTCAAGGCCGAGGGGCGCGAGGCAGTGGCCCACGAGCTCACGGATGTTTGAATCGTCATCGACAATCAGGACCTTGCCCATGTGACCTTCGCAGCGGGTGAAGGGAGAGCCTCGGGGCCCGCGTCAGCACCGGCGTCAAGCGCGAGGCCCAGCCTGAACTGGCGCGTCGCGAACGACCGGTAGAGGGCGTGCGACGCGAGCAGCGCCGCGTGGGTGCCGGCACCGGTGAGCCTTCCCCGTTCGATGAACAGGATACAGTCGGCCTCGACGACGGTCGAGAGTCGGTGGGCGATCACGAGCGTGGTTCTGCCGCGCATGAGGTTCGCCATGGCCTCCTGGACGTGGCCCTCGGCCTCGCTGTCGAGGCTGGAGGTCGCCTCGTCGAGCATGAGGATGTCTGGATCCCGCAGGAACGCGCGCGCGATCGCGATCCTCTGGCGCTGGCCGCCGGAGAGCTGGATGCCCCGCTCGCCGACCTGCGTCTCGTACCCTTCGGGAAAGCCCTCGATGAACGCGTCGGCGTAGGCCATCCGCGCGGCGGACTGGAGCTCGGCTTTGGTGGGCGGCCGCGCGAGGCCGTAGGCCAGGTTGTCCCGGATGCTGCCTGCGACGAGCGGGCTGTCCTGCAGCACGTAGCCGATCCGCGAGCGCCACGAGTCGAGCGAGTAGCGCTCGACGGGAGTGCCGTCCATGAGGAGCTGTCCCGACTGCGGGGCATAGAAGCGCTCGATGAGTGAGAAGAGGGTCGTCTTTCCCGCGCCGCTCGGGCCGACGAGCGCCGTGACCTTGCCGGGTGCGAGCGCGAAGGAGACTCCGTCGATGATCGGCTCACCGGGCTTGTACTCGAAGTGGACGTTATCGAACCTGAGCTCGCCCTGCGCGCGTGCCAGGACCGCTCCTCCGCGCGGCTCCTCGGGGGCGGCGAGGAGGTCGATGATGCTCTGGGTGGCGCCCCGTGCCTTCTGGAGCTGACCGACCGACTGGACCAGCATCAGCACCGGCATGACCACCTGGAGCAGGTAGAGGATGTAGGCGACCAGCCCGCCGGCCGTGAGCGCGCCCGAGGCCACGCGGGCGCCGCCGTAACCGACGATGACCACCAGGAGGGCCATCATGACGATGGACATGACGGGCCCGATGAAGGCGGTCACCGTCCCCTCGCGAACACCCACGGTGAATAGCGCGTCGATCGACCTCTTGCCGCGCTGCAGCTCGGCCTCCTCGGCGTTCGACGACTTGACGAGGCGGAGCTCGGACAAGGCGCGCGCGAGCGTCGCCACCAGGCCTGCGTTCTCGTCCATGGTCCGGAAGGCGACGTTGTGCATGGCCTTCCCGAGCGGCGCCAGGGCGAGGACCGCGGGTGGGATGGCGGCCAGGACGACGAGGCTCATCTTCCAATCGAGGTAGAAGAGGAAGCAGCCGGCGCAGAGGGCGGCGATCGATCCGCTCGAGAACGAGGAGAGGTTGTCGGTGATGAAGCTCTTGAGGGCCGCCGCGTCGTTGGCCATGCGGGAGACGAGCGCGCCTGAGCCCACCTGGTCGACGTAGGGTACGGCGAGGGCGAGCTGCTTGCGCCAGAGGCGTTCGCGCAGCCGCGACACGACGGTCTGCCCGGTGCGTGCGAGCAGGTAGCCCGAGAGCGCGCTGCCGCCCGCCTGAACGAGGAACGCGAGCCCGATGAGCGCCGCCTTTCCTGGAGAGATGGACGAGACGGAGAGGCCGTCGACGATCCCCTTGGCAAAGAGGGGGACGACGAGGCCGCCCAGGGTCGAGATCAGGCTGACGAGGAGGGCCGCCGCCAGGGTGGCGAGGGAGGGTCTGGTCCCGGCGATGAGCCCCACGAATTGGCGCAGGGTGGCCTTGGGTCCCGGCGCGGCGCTGAAGCGGGATCGGTGTGCCTCCATCATTCGACTGTCGTGCTGACGCATGGTCCGGTCACCTTTCGAGGGGAGGCTACCTCGGCCGGATAAACGGACGATAAACGGACCATGGCCGCTCGATGGGGGCGGCGATCGACGGCTCATGTAGGCTGGTGCGGCTCCGGACCCGGGCCGACTGCCGTTCTCACCAGAAGTGCAACCGGAGGATGTCGACCGACCCTGGTAGGGTGTGCTGATCGTACTGCGGGAGGATCTGGATGGTGCCCTGCCGGTCCAGAGGGCCGGGGAAGAGCTGGAGCATGGGCGGCGGCGGCGGCGGAGTGAGCTGTTGGCGGAAGCGGGTCCAGACGTCACGCCTGAGACTGCTCTGAATGGTGTCGTAGTCCGATTGATGGATGCCGTTGGCCTCCTCCGGGAACCCTCCGTGCCCCGTGGAGTCTATCGAGATGTCCCTGAGCGCCACGTCGTTCACGTTTCGGCCGTTCGCCACGAACTCGCCGAAGCGGGCAGATCCCGCGCGGTGGCGCGGGTCGAAGGTGACGTCGCGGCTCAGGTCCCGTGAGGTCATGAAATCGGACTCGTATCCCTCGTGGTGAGGAGCTCCCGGCTCGGGGGAGTAGCGCTCGTCGAATCCGAGCGTGTGCCCCACCTCGTGGATCACGGCCCGGAAGAGATTCTCCTCGGTGGCGTTCTGGGCAGGGTTGAGGCCGATGACCGCGCGCGTGGTGGGCTCAGGAAAAAGGTGCATGCCCGCGATCGGGAGCATCGGCGGCACGATCTGGAACGTGTTGCCGACGGTCACCTGACGGTTGAACGAGAGGACGCTGTCCCCCAGCCTGAAGCCCGGAACCTGTGCGGTCCCGGACGCGAAGGCGCTCGAGAGCCCGGTGTTGTAGAGGGCCATGAGGCCTGGGGCGCTCCGGAGCATCGGCTCGAGGCTGGGATCGGAGAGCTGGTCGTAGATGGTCTGGATCCCGAGCGGCACGGGCGAGACTGCGGTGTCGTGGAACTGGAACGAGACGTCGTACCGGACGTTCCAGACCCGGCCATCGATCGTCACCGCGCCCGATGCGTCCCGGTAGAACTGGGTGGCCCGGGTCGCAGCCGGCTGGAACTGGGCGATCTCGGCTGCGGTGGCATAGACGTGAACGGTGGTGGAGTAGGTGATGGTGGAGCTGGCCTGGTCCACGCTCACCCGCGCGTCCGTGCCCATCCCATCCGTCAGCAGGACCGGGTTGTCCTTGCAGTAGAGATAGACGTCCAGTCCGTCCGCAATCCCGATGGGGTCCGCGCTCATCCAGCGCCCGAGCCAGGGCACGTAGTAGCGCGTGCCGTGGTACTCGAGGCCGCTCTCCTCATCCCGCTCCCGGCCGGTGTACCGGTACCTCTTGGCTGGGACGGTCTGGCCACGCACCCCCTGGTACGAGCTGCTGCCGTAAGGCGTGTACTCCTCGTACGTGATGACCTGTGCCTGGTCGTCGAGCTCGAGGCAGGCCGACCCGAGGTGGTTCCCGAGCTGGAAGCGAACGAGCTGCTCCGAGGCCCCTCCGTCGGTGCGCGTCTCGACCAGCGCGATGCGCCGCCGGTCGTCCATGACGTGCAGGGTCTCGCGCGTGAGGGGGCTCCCGCCCTCGCGCTCGTAAACCTCGAAACCGGCCAGGGTGATGCGCTGGTCCACGCGCTTTCCGGCGAGCTCGGTCACCTTGCGCACCCGCTGCCCGCCCGAGTCGTAGACGTACCAGGTGCGCTCGCCCTGGTGCTGGAGCCCGCTCGCGTCGCTCCCATCGACCGACTGGCGCTGGCTCATGCGGAGCTGGTCCTTGAAGTCCCACTGCACCGCCTGGAGCTGCGGCATCCGCAGAAGGTTCCCGTGCCCGTCGTAGCCGTCGCCGGCGGTGCTGTACACCGCGGTGGCCGCGCCCACGCTCGTGCTCGTGAGCCGGTTGCTCTGCTTGGCCGGCTCGAGCGCACTCGGTTCCCCATACGTGAAGAGGCGCGTCCAGCCCGGGTTGGCCGGGTCGCTGCCGGTGTGGATCATCTCCAAGATATTGCCCGCCGCGTCGTGGACGTACTGCTCGACGTAGGTGCCGAGCGCGTTCCCGTCGTTCGGGTGGGCCAGGCCGACGCGCCCGACGTCGTCGTAGGAGTGCGGGATGGGCGAACCGCCGACCTGGCCGAGGTGCTCGCGCCCGCGCGCCTCGACGAGCCGGTAGAGCGCGTCGTAGGTGTAGTCGTTGCTCGGCTCCACCCGCTTGTTCCGGAAGAAGACGGTCTGCTGGGCCTGGTCGGCGATCTGGACGATGTTGCCGGCCGGGTCGTACGTGTACGAGAGATCCTGGACCCCGCAGCCGGGCCACCCCGCGAGCGGCGGATGCGGGCAGTCGTCCGGGAAGGTGGCGACGTCGCGCCGGGTGACCAGGCGCGTTAGACGAAAGGTGAATGGATCGTAGCCGTAGGTGGTGCTTGCGCCGTTGCCGTAGTCGATGCGCTTGCGCTGCCCCTTGGCGTCGTAATCGAGGTTGGTGACGAACGGGGTCCATACCGGCTGCCCGTTCTGCTGCGCGCCGCGCAGATCGACGTCGAGCCGCTCCAGCAGCTTGGCCTCGTTGTACCCTGGGCGGAGGAGGCTACCGTCCGGCGCGGTCACCTGAACCGGCCGGCTGAGGGCGTCGTACTGGGTGGCGGTCACGAACAGCCGCGTCTCGAGGGGGACGGCCGCGGACCAGTCGAGGGTGGCGTCGTAGGACTGGGCCAGCTGGCGCTGGCTGCCCAGTGCATTGCCCTTGAAGTCGTACGAAGCGTTGGTGACCGTCCCGGCCTGGTCGAGCACCTGGAAGACCTTGCCGCGCAGGTTCTGGTCCTCCGGGTTGGCCTGGGTCTCGCCGTACACCTGTCGCCCCACCAGCACCTCGGCGGCCGAGCCCTCCGCGAGGAACGCGTCGGTGGGCCGCCGCGCCGCATCGTAGATCGTCCGCAGCCGGTGATCCCGGCCGTCCCAGGCGTAGAGGGGCCGGCCGGCCGCGTCCGAGAGCATCCAGCGCGGCCCCGCCTCCATGCTCGTCTGGTGAATGCGGTTGCCGAGCAGGTCATAGTCGTAGCGCATGACGATCCGTCCGGCAGGGTCGGCGTCCTGCACCACGGCGTCGCGCAGGAGCCGCTGCCGGCCCTGGACGTCGAGCTCCACACGTTGCGTGGTGGTCTCCTCGACCGGGGGACCGCCGAGCTGGAAGCGGTTGCGCGCCAGGGTCAGGAATGGGCGGCCCAGGGTGTCGAACTGGACGGTGGTGGGGGTGTC
>Ga0302321_100001195_pt1 | contig 22208 bp, 15 predicted proteins | sample Fen_T0_1_FD_202505 | JGI IMG/M metagenome (GOLD analysis project Ga0302321, IMG submission 202505) | Peat permafrost microbial communities from Stordalen Mire near Abisko, Sweden - Fen_T0_1 | ecosystem: Environmental > Terrestrial > Soil > Wetlands > Permafrost | place: Sweden: Abisko...
CCAGGAGAACGAGCATGCCAGAAAGCGCATACACCAGGCCTTCGAGTGTCGTCGGCACGGCGGGTTTGAAAATGCTCCAGGTGGCGTGGGCGATGGCCGGGTCCATGTGCCGCAAAAACACAAACGGACGGGTCCAGAGCGATGCATCGTGGATCGCGGCCTGGGCCGCGGCGAGCGTGTCGACGCGCGTCACCGCCTCGGTCATCACGCCGCCGAGTTTGGCCACGGCGGGATCGGCGTTGGCGGTGGTTTGTATGATCAACCGGTCCAGCGTCAGGCCCGATTGTTCGGCGGTTTGGTGAAATTGCTGCAATTGCCGGCGGGCCTCGTCGAGATGGCCGCCGAGGCGTTGCAGGTATTGCTGCATGAACTCCGGAGCCTGCGAAAACAAAACTGCTCCCAACACACAAAGAATGCGGTCGATCAAAGTTTCTCCCGCAGAAAAAAACGATTTGAGCCAGCGCATGCCGAAAGGTTCAAACCGCCGTCGACCCGGCGCAAGCCTGCAAACTGCTCAGGACAACACCAACGCCGTTCGCACTCGTGCTCAGGACTCCGCCGGCAGTTCGATCGCAAATTCAGCCTTGGCGAGCGCGATGAGATCGTCGTACACACCCGCCGCTCCCGCCGCGCTGAGTTCCTCCGAACTGTTCGTGCCGGTGGTCACGCAGAAGCAGACAAACCCGCCGTTACGCGCAGCCTCGACGTCATACGGTGAATCGCCGATCAGGCAGGTGGTAGCTGGTTCGCCCCCCAACTCTTTCAACGCATGCCGGGCAAACTCCGGATCCGGCTTGAGCCAGGGCGTATCAAAAGCACCAAAAATTCCATCGAGCAACGGCGTCACCCCCAGATGCCCGCACACCGAACGCGCCGACGGACCGTGTTTGTTGGTGAAAACACCACACCGCACACCGCGCGCCTTCAACGCCTCCAGCAGCCCGCGCGCTCCGGGAAGCAGTGCGACGCCATTAAAAATATTCTTCGCCCACGCATCACGATAAATCTCAATCGCCCGCGGCAACAGGTGTTCGTTTTCCGGCCCGAGCATGCGCTTCACCGCCACCTCGAAACCACCGCCCACCGCCCGATGCACCTGCGCCATCGTCGGCGCGGGCAGTCCGAGCTGTTTCAATGTATACGCATGACTGGCGTGGATCGCGCCAAAATGGTCGAGCAGCGTGCCATCGAGGTCAAAAAGTACGGTACGAAAACGATTCACGAAACCAAGTTGCCCAACATCGTACTAAATAACACGTAAAATATAAGGTTTTGATTTTCCAACTCTCCGCTACAACCGACTCCATGCCAGCTTCTCCCGATATCGCCAAAGCCCGCGCGACCGCGCGGACCGAGGGCGATGCTTTGCTCGTCGAGCTCGGCGGCGTGTGGCAGATCACGCAAGACCGACCTTCGTGGATCAAACTCGTGGACAAAACCGCGCCCACCCGCGTAAAAATCACCCTGGCCGAACTAGAAAACTGGGACAGCTCGCTGCTCCTTTTTCTCTTCGAGGTGCAAAAATGGTGTGTCACCGCCAAGGCCGCGCTCGACGCCTCCGAGTTGCCGCCCAAGCTCCGCGAGCTGCTCGGCCAAATCACCGCCGCCCAAGGCAAAGATGTCCCCGTCGACCGTTCGGAAAACCTTTTCGCCGTCATCGGCCTCGCCGTTTTCGACACCTGGGCAAAGGTAAAACAAATTTCCCACTTCGTCGGCGAATGCACCCTCGCGTCGATCCGCCTCGCAAAGAACCCCGCACGCTTTCGCTGGCGCGATTGCGTGAACGAAATGCAGCAGTGCGGCGCGATGGCCTTGCCGATCGTCGGCCTCATCGGCCTGCTCATCGGCCTCACGCTCGCCTACACCGCAGCGGTCCTCCTGCGCGAATTTGGCGCCGACCTCTACGTCGCCAATTTTGTCGGGCTCGTCATGGTTCGTGAAATGGGCCCCATGATGACCGGCATTATTTTGGCGGGCCGCACCGGTGCGGCCTTTGCCGCCACGCTCGGCAACATGAAAGCCGGCGAAGAGCTCGACGCCTTTGAAACCTTCGGCATCCGCTCCATCGACTTCCTCGTATTGCCGCGACTCGTCGCGATCACGTTGATGACGCCACTCCTCGCCCTCTACGCCAACATGCTCGGCATCGTCGGCGGTTTGCTGGTGGCCGCTGGTTTGCTTTCAATTCCCCCCACCGCCTACTGGATACAGATGCAGGCCGCCGTCGACCTCTCCGACCTTGTCTCCGGCGTGATCAAGTCCATCACCTTCGGCGGCATCATCGGTTTGTCGGGCTGCCTGCGCGGCCTGCAAGCCGAACGCAGCGCCATCGGCGTCGGCCGCGCCACCACGTCCGCCGTCGTCACCGCGATTTTGCTCCTTATCGTCGCCGACGCCATCTACGCCGTGCTCTTCAACATGCTGGGGATCTGAACCGTGACGCAACCATCGCCATCTCCAATCCAGCCAGCCATCGCCGTCGACGATCTCGAATGCGGCTACGAAGGCCGCGTCCTCCTGCAGCACGTCACGTTTACCGTGCAGCCAGGCGAACTCTTTTTTGTTATCGGTGGCAGCGGTTGCGGCAAAAGCACGCTGCTCAAACACATGATCGGCCTGCAACGCCCGACCGCCGGCACCATCCGCTATTTCGGCGAAAGTTTCACCCACGCCGCTCCGACGCGACGCCGCGAACTCCTCCGAACCTTTGGCGTGCTCTATCAAAACTCCGCGCTCTGGAGTTCCCTCACGCTGCGCGAAAACATCACACTTCCCCTCGAAGAATACACGCCACTCTCCAAAAGCGAACGCAACGAACTCGCCGCGCTCCGCCTCGCCCAAGTCAGCCTGAGCGGCTACGAAGATTATTATCCCTCCGAAATCAGCGGCGGCATGAAAAAACGCGCCGCCCTCGCCCGTGCCCTCGCGCTCGATCCAGCCATCGTGTTCTTTGACGAACCATCCGCAGGACTAGATCCGATCACTTCGCGCAAGCTCGACGAACTCGTCCTCCAAATCCGCGCGACCCTCGGCACGACCATGATCATCGTCTCACACGAGCTCGACAGTATCTTCAGCATCGCCGACCGCGTCATCATGCTCGAACGCGAAGCCAAAGGCATCATCGCCGAAGGCAACCCCCGCGACCTCGCCCAGAACAGCGCCGATCCCCGCGTCACGGAATTCCTCCACCGCCGCGCCATGCTCCCAGTCTAACCTCTCCGTCCCCTAAGTCTTCCGCGTCTTACACGTCTTCCGCATCTCCCTCTCTTCTCCAAACCGTGAAAACCAAGATTAGTCCAACCCTCGTCGGCATGTTCGTGATCGGCGCGGTGGTACTCGTGTTGATCGCCCTGCTCTCCTTCGGCGGCATTAACTTTTTCTCCAAGCCGCAGCGCTTCGTCGTCTTCTTCGACGAATCCGTCCACGGCCTCGACCTCGGCTCGCCCGTGAAACTTCGCGGCGTCCGCGTCGGCCGCGTCGTCGATCTCAACATCCAATTCGACACCCGTAACAAAAACTCCGTCGTAGAAGTCGTTTGCGAATTCAGCCGCAGCACCGTGAAAGACGAAATCGGGTCCACAATCGACGTCTCCAGCCGAAAGGAACTCGAAAAACTCATCACGCAAGGCCTCCGCGCCCAACTCGGCGTTTCGGGCCTGGCGACTGGTTTGCTTTTTGTCGAACTCGACTTCCTTAAGGGCCCGTCAGTCAGCCCGGCCGTTGCCGCCATCGCCGACCCGAAATTCGTCGTCGTGCCCTCCACGCGCTCAGCCATCTCGGAATACCAGGCCAGTCTCTCGGAAATCCTTTCCAACTTGAAACGCGTCGATTTCGCCGGCCTCTCCCGCGAGATGAGCGGCCTGCTCGTTGACGTGCGCAAACAGGTCAACGGCCTTGAACTCGCCAAACTCTCCGACGAATGGACCAAGGCCGGCAGCGCCATCAACGAACTCGCCCGCAGCGGCGATTTCCAGCGCACCTTTGTTCGCCTCAACGAAACCATCGACCAGCTCTCAAAAATGCTGGCCAACGTCGACGCCCAGATCCAGCCCGCAGGAGTAAAACTCAACGAAGCCATGTCCGAGGCGCAGGTCGTGTTGAAATCCTTCAACGAAGCCGCCAACTCTGCCCGCCGCTTCATCAGCGCCCAGAGCGGCCTCGGCGAAGAAACCGTCCGCACGATGAACCAGCTCGCCGAAGCCGCCGGCTCTGTGCAACGCCTCGCCGAATTCCTCGAACGCAACCCGAACGCTTTGCTCACCGGCAAAAAACAGCCCAAATAATTTCGCACCGCCCGCTATGAAAACCTCTTCCAACTCTTCTTCCTTGGTCTTTCGCATCGTCACCCTCGGCGCCACTACGGCCCTCCTCGCGTTCGCTGGCTGCAAAATCATCCCCGACGCCTCCGTCGACCCAACCCGTTATTACGTCCTCAACGGCCCGGCCACCGCTGATTTGGCCGTTACGCACCCAACCGGCCCGCACCAAATCGGCCTCCGCCCAGTCGAACTACCCGGCTACCTGCGCAACCACAAAGACATGGTCGTGCGCACCGGTGCCAACGAACTCCATTTTCAGGAATTTGCCCTCTGGGCCGAACCACTTGAAGCCGGTATTAACCGCGTACTCAAAGAGCGTCTGCTCTCCACCGACGCGATCGGCGGTGTGATAACTTATCCTTTCTCCGTAGATACCCGCCGCGACTACGACGTCGTTGTGCGCGTGCTAAATTGCGAAGGGCTCAAGACCGGCGACACCACCCACGTAGCCCGTTTTACCGCCGCCTACGACCTCATCGCCACCGGTACCAGCGGTCAGGTTGTCGTCCGCCGCACTTTCACCGCCCCCGACCAGGCATGGAACGGCACCGACTACGCCGCCCTAGCCCACCTGCTTAGCGAAGCCACCGCCAAACTCAGCGAAGACATCGCCGCCAACCTGCCGAAATGAGCAACCTTACTAGAGCAGTATAACTAAAGGTAGGGCGTGACCGCCGGGCGCGCCGTTCCGAATACCCGGCGCGCCCAGCGGTCGCGCCCTACCAAAATGCCCCAACCAATCCCAACCGGCACAACCAGCGCCAAGGTCTTATAAACTGGCTTTGAGATACGGCACTAGCCGCCGGGTAAACTCGGCGACATCATCCGGCTTGAGATGCGAATACTCCGGGCATTCAAACGCATTCAACTCGGGGTGATCCTCGAAGTGAATGCCGGGAACATTGGTTGCCCGAAGCAACACATCCCACGTGCGTTCACGCGGTGTATTTTTTGCCTCCAGCTCTTTTAAAGGACCGCTGCAAGGGAACCGGACAAAAACGATCTTCCCGCCGCGCTGCCGCAACCGTTCGACAGCGCTCACGCTGGCTTTTAGGCGCTGTTCAAACGCGAGACCGAACTGCCGCATCGCCTGCTCCTGCGTGACTCCCGGCGGAGGAGGCGGTGGCGTGAACAACGGCGGCCAAGTGCGCCGCACCAGATCCTGCAAGGGTCCCGGTTGCACGCAGCGCTCAATCATGCGCGCCTGACGTTCCGGATTCATCGAGTTGAAGTACGGCGGCAAATTCGGCCCGTGTGCCACCCCGACCCGGTCGGGAATAGGCAGCGATTTGAGCATCTCTTCGAGCGTGAGCTCCTGCATGTTCATGAAGGCCAGCCGCTGTTCCAAAAACATCGCCAGCGGTAAATCAAGCCGCTCAGAAAGCGGCTGATGCAAATAGTGATCCACGGCATCCTGCGAGCGTTTCAACGGCGGACCCGCCGGTACGAAATACATAACCGGCAGAACGCTGCAAATAATCGTGCCGTGGAATTTCTCGTCATTGCACAAATTTTCCAAAACGGGAAACACCGTGCTTCCGGAAAGCGCGAGCTGAACCGGACGTTTGCCAAGACCCTTTTCCAACTCGTCAAGATCCAGATCAAACCACGCGCGCGAATCGCCAATAATCACGACCGAGTCGGGCGCCACGGCGCAACGGCGGGCAGACCACAACTCCATGGAATCGTTGACCGTAGGCGCGTAGCCCGCGTGCCGACAGTGTAGTTCCCAGCCCACTACACCGACCATGAGCAGCAAAGCGGCAAAAACCGCGATCTGGGTCCAGCGTACCGGAGGCACGTGCCGTTCAAAATTGAAAGTAGATGAAGACATTGCTGATACCCCGGGTTATGATGATGGCGCCGCCCATAAAGGCCCAAGCCGCTCCGAGAACCCAGCCGGGCAACCCGCTGGCCGTTTCCTCGATGGACTTATTTTAAGCCGCCAGTGAAAAATAATCGTCAGGACGGTCACGATACCAACCTGCAAAATCTCGCGCGTTGAAAGAATGAGTTCGCCGCCACCACCGTTGAACATGGAGTGCAACAAGCGCAACGCCGTCGAAAAATCCTTCGCGCGGAAAAACACCCAACCCACGCACACCGCTACATACGTCAGCAGACCGAGAAACACCTGAGTCAAACGCCCCGACGCCTGTATCTTTCCGGCGAATACACCGATCAGCACACGTTCGATCACCAGATAACAGCCGTGCAGGATTCCCCAGGCCACAAACGTCCACGCCGCGCCGTGCCAGAGACCGCCGAGAAACATCACGATGATCAGATTCATCGCCGCCCGACCGGCTCCACCGCGATTGCCGCCCAGCGGAATGTACAGGAAGTCGCGGAGAAACGTGGAGAGCGAGATGTGCCACCGCCGCCAAAAATCAAAAAAAACCACCGCCGCGTACGGAAAACGAAAATTGTCCTTCAACTGAAAGCCGAGACATAGCGCAGCACCAATCGCGCAGGTCGAGTAACCCGCGAAGTCGAAGAAAATCTGGCCGGCAAACGCGATCGTGCCGGTCCACGCGTCCAAAGCACAAAGCGGCGCCGCGTGACCGAAAACGCTGTTCGCCGAACCCGACAACAACGCGTCAGCCAGAACAACCTTTTCGAAGAGGCCGAGATTCATCAGCCACAGGCCCCACAGGAAACGGTCACGATTCCACAGCGGCGCCTTGACGCACTGCGGCAGAAAATCCGCCGCGCGCACGATCGGCCCTGCCACCAGCTGGGGGAAAAACGAAACCGCCAGCACAAAATCTCTTAGCGATTTCGTCGGCTTTATGACGCCGCTATAAACATCCAGCGTGTAAGACAGCGAATGAAAGGTGTAGAACGAAATACCCACCGGCAAAATGATGTCGAGGTGCGGCGCTTTATAAACGAACCCAAGCAAACCAACCAAACCCTCGAAATTCTGGAGTAGGAAATTCCCGTACTTGAAAAACCCCAGCATGCTCAAATTCACCACGAGACTAACGACCAGCCACACCCGACGGGCCCGTGGTTCGCTCGCAGCGCCCATGCGAGCACCCAGATAAAAATCCAACGCAGTGGTGGCAAAGAGCAGAGCGGCAAACGGCGGATTCCACGTCCCATAGAACACATAACTTGCCACCATCAGGAAGGTCTTCCGGGTATCCTAGGAGCGCAGCGACCAGAACACGACAAGGACGCTCGTGAAGAAAATCGCAAAAGTAAGTGAGTTGAAGAGCATGGCTAGGCGGGCGGAAAATGGATTTGGCGCATCAGTTCACGGTCCATGCCTGCACCCGGTTCCTGCAAACAGAACCAAGCACTCATCTGCAAAAAATGCACAACCGATGTGAAGTGGATAAACAAGGGACTGCTGCGGAAGGGATGCATAACACCCGGCCCCGCAACGCCATTAGCGAATTGCATTCGCCATATTAGCCGGCCTTACATCACGCGCCCCACAGATTCTCTGCGCTTCGCCACCTCACCGCACCCATTCGCCAGAGCCTTCAGCCCTTCGTCGGCAGCATCCGCTCACCATCGAGGGTGTAGATCGCCGTCAGGAATCCGTTTTCGTAAAGTTCTTTCACGTGCAGCACCCCGCCGAACGCCACCGGCACATCCATGAGCTGGTACACGCCTTTGGCCATGCGCACGAGCACCCACTCGTTGACCTGCGGCATCACTCCGTAGCAACACATCATCTGGGTCCGCATCAGCAGCAGCTCCGTCACACGCCCGCCCTCCATTTTGATGGGCAACATGAAACCCGTGACGATCGCCTTGCGCCCGTCGAGCCGTCGAATCGCCTCCGGAATCTGATCACCCAACGACGGCCCGGCCGAACCCGGTTTCGCCTTCGCATCAAACGGCGGCGGCGTGATCTTGAACACCGCGAGGTGCTCAAAGCCCGCCTTCACGTAACCATCGACCTCCTCCAACGCCGGCACCGAGTTGTCGCCGCCCGCCTTTGCGGACAACAGAAACCCAAGGGCAAGAGCGACCAGGAAAGAGCGACGGACAATTTTCATACAACGGGTGAAACAAGATGCACGCACCTGCACTCCCGTCAAAACATTGACCGCAGCCGCCTGCAACCCACCCCGCCGGAATGGAGCCGCCCCGATGCACTTGATATGCCGCAGGTTAAAGGTTCAGCGATTCTCAATACGTCGTTCGAAGTCTATTCCATTGCCGTTGACGATGATGATGACACCCCGCTAACCTTTCCCCTCTCAATCGGCCACCCATCATAACCGCGATACGGCCGCAACGCCCACCGGGCCGACCGCCTCACGATCGTAATCCGTGCCAGGTGCAAAGGAATCCTCCGAAGATACCCAACGCGTGAAAAAGCCCTCCAAGCCCGCTCAGCGACAGAAGAAGCAAGCCCCCAAGGCCCGCACTAAATCCACGCCGAAGCCGCCGCCAGCAACCAAGCCCGCGCCCCGCAAGCGCCCCGCCCCAGCCGCGTCCGCTCAGGCCAGCGCCCCATCAGCCCAGCACCTGTCCGAAATCCTGTTTCGCCGGACCTTCGACGCGGCGCCCGTCGCCACCGCCATCGTTGGGCTGGATTTAACCTTCACCCGGGCAAACGCCGCCTTCTGCCGGCTGCTTGGCTACACTGAGAAAGAACTCCTGGGCAAACGCTTCGCCGAAATCACCCACCCCGACGACGTCGCCGCTGGCCGCGCCGGGATCGAACAACTCTTAACCGGTAAAACTGCGACCTTCGACCACGAAAAACGTTACCTCCGCAAAGACGGACGTGCCGTGTGGGGCCAGGTGGCCGTCGGCCTTATCCGCGACGAAGCCAACCAGCCCCTTTTCCTCGTCCCGATCATTCAGGACATCACGGCACGGAAGACCGCCGAAGCCGCACTCCAGGAACGTGAAGACCGCTACCAATCACTCTTTATTTCTTCACTCGATGCGATCCTCCTCACCATTCCAAACGGCCAGATTCTAGCTGCTAATCCAGCTGCCTGCCGCCTCTTTGAACGAACCGAAGATGAGATCAAAAAAACAGGCCGAAACGGACTGGTAGATACTTCTGACCCACGAGTGAAAGCGGCGATTCAAACGCGCGTAAAAACAGGGTCTTTCAATGGCGAACTCACCATCATCCGCAAAAGCGGCGAAAAAGTTCCCTGTGAAATCTCATCTTCACTTTTCACAGACAGAGCGGGGAATGCGCGAACAAGTATGACTATTCGCGATATCTCCGCGCATAAACAGGCGGAGCTCGCACTGCAAGAAAGCGAGAAACGCTTTCAACAAATCACGGCCGCCGTCACCGACTACATTTATACGGTGCGCGTGGTCGACGGACGTGCCGTGGAGACGATTCACGGCCAGGGCTGCCTCGCCATCACGGGCTACCGAGCAGAGGAATTCACCGACGACCCTTTCCTCTGGTTCTGCATGGTGGTGGATGCCGACCGACCCATGGTCGAGCGGCAAGCACGACAGATTCTGATCGGCAACGAACCTGCCCCCATTGAACACCGCATCCTCCACAAAAACGGTGTCGTGCGCTGGGTCCGCAACACCTTCGTCGCCCATCACGATGCCCACGGCATGCTGATTTCCTACGAAGGATTGATTCAGGACATCACCGAGCACAAACAAGCCGAAGAAGCGCTCCGCGTGAGCGAATTCCGCTGGAAATTTGCCATCGAAGGCGCCGGCGATGGCCTCTGGGACTGGGATGTGACGACCAACACCGTTTATTACAGCAAACGCTGGAAGGAAATGCTCGGCTACGCGGAGCACGACATCAAAAACGACTTGGGCGAATGGGAGAAACGCATTCATCCGGACGACAAGGCTATGGTCTTAGAGGCCGCCGAAGCCCATCGCACCGGTAAAAATCAATCCTACCAGATCGAGCACCGCTTCCGTTGCAAAGATGGCAGTTGGAAATGGATTCTCGCCCACGGCATGGCCGTCAGCCAGGACGCTGAAGGCAAACCCCTCCGCGTCATCGGCCGCCACACCGACATCACCGAACAAAAGCGCACCGAACAAGCCCTGAGAGACAGCGAACAACGCTATGCCAACACCTTGACTGCCGTAAATGACGGCCTCTGGGAATGGCATGTGCCTAGCGGCACCGCCTATTTCAGCCCGCACTATTACGCGATGCTCGACTATGCCGACCAAGCGTTTATCGCCAACTACACGAACTGGCGCGCCCTCATCCATCCGGACGACGTCGAACGTGTAGAACATGATTTGCGACAAAGCGTGGCAACAGGCCAGGGCTTTGCCGTCGACCTACGCCTAAATACCCAGTCTGGAGATTGGCGCTGGTTCTCCACCCGCGGCAACACCGTTGAACGCACCCCCGACGATCAGGTGCTGCGCATGGCCGGGACCTTAAGCGACATCACCCAGCGCAAAAAAGCCGAGGAAGACCTGGAAGAGTTCTTCGCCCTCGTCCCAGACATGGTGTGTATCGCGTCGGCCGACGGATTTTTTCTTTCGCTCAACGACGCCTGGGAGCAGGTGCTCGGTTATTCGAAAGCAGAGTTGATGGCCGTACCCTTCGCCGAATTCGTCCATCCGGATGATCGCAACACCACCCTCAAGGAATCCGCCAGCCAGCGTACCGGTAAAGCCGCCCTCAGTTTCACCAACCGCTACCGGGCGAAAAATGGCACTTACCACTGGTTCGAATGGAACGCGACCGCAGCCAATGAAAAGGGCATGGTCTTTGCCGCTGCCCGCGACATCACCGACCACAAACAGGCCGAAGAGGTAACCCGCGAAAGCGAGCTGCGCTACCGCACGTTGGCGAACTCTGGCCAAGGACTCATCTGGACCGCCGGCCTCGACAAGAAATGCGACTATTTCAACCAGACCTGGCTCGCCTTCACCGGTCGCCACCTCGAGCAGGAACTGGGCGACGGCTGGGTCGAAGGCGTTCACCCCGACGACCTCGCCCAATGCGTCGAAACCTACGTCACCGCCTTCGACCGGCGCGAACGTTTCAGCATGGACTACCGCATCCGCCGCCACGACGGCGAATATCGTTGGATCCAAGACGATGGTTCGCCCCGCTACGACAGCCAGGGAAACTTCCTCGGCTACATTGGCCATTGCCTCGACATCACCGACCGCAAACAAGCCGACGACACATTACGCGAAACCCAGACGCTTTATCACTCTTTCATCGAACAATTGCCCAACGCCGTTTTTCGCAAAGACCGCGAAGGACGCTACGTGCTCGTCAACTCCCAGTTTTGCCAGCTGAAAAAACTGAACCGGGAGGAAATTATTGGCCGAACGCCCGTCGAAATCGCGGCTCAAGAAAAACTAACGCAAGGCGACCAAGGCCACGCCACCAAATACGCCAACGAGGGCAAAGACGCCCATGTAGTGATTTTGAAAACCGGGAAATCCATTGAGGCCGAAGAGGAATACCCCAATGCCGACGGCACCAAGCAATACATGCACGTGGTGCGCATGCCCATCCTCGACGCCTCGGGTAATATCATCGGCACGCAAGGAATTTTGTTTGATATCACGGCGCGCAAACTGGCCGAGGACGCACTGCGCGAAAGCGAATTCACCCTCAGGGAATCGCAGGCCATCGCCGGCTTGGGCACCTATGTGACCGACATACCCAACAACACCTGGCGGAGCTCAGCGGTGCTGAATCAGCTTCTTGGGCTAAAACCTGCTCCCGTGCGCCCCGTCGAAGAGTGGGTGGCCAGCGTTCATCCCGAAGACCGCGCCATGACGGTCGCCTACTTTGTAGACCACGTCGTTGGCCAACGCCAACCCTTCAACAAAGAATACCGCATCGCACGACAAGACGATCAAGCCGTGCGTTGGGTCCACGGACTGGGTCGGCTAACCTTCAACGACGAAGGCAGGCCCATCGAAATGCGCGGCACGATTCAAGACATCACCGAACGCAAGCTGGCCGACGAGGCTCTGCGCACCAGCGAAAACCGGTTTCGCGGCCTGTTCGATCTGGCTGTCGATGGCATCCTGATCGGTTCTCCCGATGGCGCGTGCACCGAAATGAATCAGCAACTCTGCGTCCTCGTCGGAAGGTCCCGAGACGAACTGCTCGGCAAGAAAATCAACGTCCTATTCACGCCGGAAGTGCTCCGCGAAACACCCTTGCGCTGGGATCTACTGGAACAAGGCCAGCCCGTCAAAATCGTTCGCCCGATCAAACGTCCCGACGGGCTGGAGATCATCGTCGAAATGCACTCGAAGAAGATGCCCGACGGCAGCTTCCAATCCTTCTTCCACGACGTCACCGCGCAAACACGGGCCGAGGCAGCGCTGCGGGCGAGCGAAGAACGTTTCCGCGATCTGCTGCAAAATGTTTCGACCGTCGCCGTGCAAGGCTACCGACTCGATGGTACCACCTCCTACTGGAACCGAGCCTCCGAACTACTCTACGGCTACACCTCGCAAGAAGCCATTGGCCATAATCTGCTCGACCTGATCATCCCCGCAGAAATGCAAGACGGCGTCCGGCAGGCCATGCGGCATATGGCCGAAACCGGGCAACCCATCCCGGCCTCCGAACTCTCCCTCAGGCGGAAAGACGGTTCGCGCGTCGCCGTTTTCTCGAGTCACTCCATCGTTCAACTCCCCGGGCAGCCAGCCGAACTATTCTGCATCGATATCGACCTGACCGAGCGCAAACAGGCCGAAGCAGCGATCCGCGAGAGCGAAGAAAAATTCGCAAAGGTCTTCCACGATGCGCCCGTGTGGATCGCCATCACCGATCTGTCCACCGGCGCCTATGTCGATGTCAACGAGGAGGCGTTGCGCGTCTCCGGCTTCACCCGTGACGAGGCCATCAACCACACCGCCGCCGAACTCGGCTGGATCTCGCCCGAGAACCGCGCCCACCTCGTCGAACAACTCAAAGCACGCGGCCAGATCGACGGCATGGAAATGGCCTTCCGCACCAAAGACGGCCGCACTGTTTACGGCTGGTTCAAAGGCGAGAGAATCGTCCTCGGCGGCAAACCCTGCCTGCTCACCGTCACCGTCGAAACCACGGAGCGCAAACGCGCTGAAGAAGCCCTCCAAAACCAAACCCAACTCCACGCCGCCGAACTGGAACAGCGCGTCCAGGAACGCACCGCCGAACTGGAAGCCACCAACAAAGAGCTGGAGGCCTTCTCCTACTCCGTCTCGCACGATCTGCGCGCACCCCTCCGGGCGATCGACGGTTTCTCGGCCATCCTCAACACCGACTTCATGTCGCGCCTCGACAAAGAAGGCCAACGCGTCCTCGGCATCATCTGCGCCGAAGCCAAACGCATGGGCCTGCTCATCGACGACCTGCTCATGTTCTCCCGCATGAATCGCCTGCCCATGCAAACCGGCGAAATCGATATGGCTGCGCTCGTCAAAACCGTCTTCGACGAATGCGCCGCCACAGTTCCCGACCGCCAACTGCAAATCAAACTACAACCACTCCCGACTGCCCAAGGCGACTCGCCCATGATCCGCCAGGTGCTGATGAATCTGATCGCCAACGCCATCAAATACACCCGCCCAAAACCACTGGCCGAAATCGAAATCGGCGGCCATCAGGAAGGCGACGAAGCTGTTTACTACGTCAAAGACAACGGCGTGGGCTTCGACCAGCGGTACGCCGACAAGCTCTTTGGCGTTTTCCAACGCCTCCACACGGAAGACGAATTCGAAGGCACCGGCGTCGGCCTCGCCCTCGTCCAGCGCGTCATTCACCGCCACGGTGGCCGCGTCTGGGCCGAGGCCAAAGTCAACGAAGGTGCAACCTTCCATTTCACCCTGCCATCAAAGGGCCGATAGTAATTCAACAAGCTGGTTCTGAGCGTCATTAGCCACCGTGCCCCACCTTAAAAATCTGCCCTTTTTTCGACGCTGGTCCCTCAAAACCAGAGTCACCCTCTTCACGCTGATTATCTTCGTGAGCGGCATCTGGGCGTTGGCGTTCTATGCCAGTCGTGCCCTCCATGCGGACATAGGACGGCTGTTGGGTGACCAGCAATTCTCGACGGTTTCATTCATGGCGGCAGAAGTCGATGAGGCGGTCGACGATCGACTCAAGGCACTGGAACTCGTCGCCAGCCGTTTAACCCCGACCGTCATGAACGATGCGGAGGCGCTGGACGCCTTCTTAAAAGCCCGCCCGGCCGCTCAAGCGATGTTCAACGCCGGGATCTTAGCCCTCGATCTCGAAGGCAAAGCGATCGGCGATAGCGCGATCCCAACCGACCGGCTCGGCGTCAATTACGGAGACCGCGATTACGTGGCAGGCGCACTCCGTACAGGGAAACCAACGGTCGGCCGGCCGGTTCTTTCCAAGATCCTGCGTTCACCGTCCATTTCCATGGCCGTACCCATTCGCGACGCCCAAGGAAAAGTGATCGGTGCCCTGGCCGGATTGATCAACTTGGCAAAGCCCAGTTTCCTCAGCAAAATCACCGACAACACCTATGGCCGAACCGGCGGCTATCTCCTCATCGCACGACCCCAACGCCAAATCATCACCGCCACCGATAAAAGCCGCATCATGGAAATACTGCCGGCCCCCGGCATCAATCCGTTGATCGACCGCTTCGTTCAAGGCTATGAAGGCTCGGCCATTCTGTTTAATCCACGCGGTCAGGAAGTGTTGGCTTCGGCCAAAACCATTCCGGCCGCCGACTGGTATGTGGTCGCCACCCTGCCAACCCAGGAAGCCTTCGCACCCCTCAACGACCTGCTCCGGCGACTGCTGCTGACCACGGCCCTCCTCACCCTCGTCGCCGGCGGACTGACCTGGTGGATGATGCTCCACCAGCTCAACCCGATGTTCTCCGCCGTGACCGCACTCACCTCCGTCGCTCAAACCAACCAACCCCTGCAACCCCTCCCCGTCACCAGCCGCGACGAAATCGGCGAACTCATCGGCGGCTTCAACCGCCTGCTAGGTACAATCGGGCAGCGCGAAACCATGCTCGCACGCACCGAGCGGATCGCACACCTCGGCAGTTGGACCTGGGACGCAGCGACTGACACCGTGCAGTGGTCAGACGAGCTATTCCGCATCTTTCAACTCAATCCCGGCAAAGGAGCACCCTCTTTTGCAGAACACCAGACGCTCTATTTCCCTGAAGATTTTCAGCGCCTCAAAGTCGCCGTTGGAGTCACGATCAAAGAAGGCATACCCTACGAGTTGGAACTGCGCGCCATCCGCAAAGACGGCGAAGCACGAATTTGCCTGGCTCGCGGCTACTCTGAAACAGGGCCAGGAAAACCCGCCACACGCCTGTTTGGATCTTTGCAGGACATCACTGAACTCAAACAGGCAGAGGAGAAACTCCGCCTCAAAATAGTGGAATTGCAGCGCTGGCACGACGTCACACTCGACCGCGAGGAACGGGTGCAGGAACTGAAACGCGAGGTTAACGACCTGCTCATCCGCCAAGGCAAACCCAACCGCTATGCCAGCCAGGAGGGAAAACCTCCGCCGGATAAAAACCGAACCCGATAACACCTCCAGCCTAACGCCATGAACATCCAAGAATCTCTGCTTGAAGCGATCCGCCAGGCCGACCGCGCCGGTGCCAGCGCCCTCCTCGATCGCTGGGCGGCCAAACATGGCACCGAACGGATGCTCACGGACGTGCTCGATCCGATGCTGTCCCGCATCGGCGATGAGTGGAATACTTCGGGCACCTTCACCCTGGCCCAAGCCTACGTCGCGGCCAAAGTCGCCGAAGATACGATGGCTCGACTGGCCACGCAAAATAAAGACGTTCCCGTCATCACAGGAACCAAAGGGCCCGTGGTCATCGGAAATATCGAAGACGATTTCCACGCTCTGGGCCGAAAAATGGTCGGCACCTTCTTGCGCACCGACGGCTGGATCGTCCACGACCTGGGCAACGACGTGCTCGCGGCGACGTTCGTGGACAAAGCTCTCGAAGTCGGCGCACGCGTGATCGGTGTCTCCGCCATGATGCTGACAACCGCCCGGAACATCCGACGGCTGCGCGACGAAATCGATCGACGTGGCCTAACCGGCCATCTGCAACTCGCCGTCGGCGGAGCGGTGTTCAAAGTCTGCCCCGGTCTGGATAAGGAAGTCGGCGCCGATGGCACCTCTGGCAATGCCCTCAGCGCCGCCGGACTGTTCACCGAACTGTGGCAAAACTCCAAGAAAGTAAAAGTGATCCCATGAACAGCATCGAGCGCATCCTCGCCACGCTGACAGGAGAGCCGGTGGACCGGCGCACGGTCGCTCCCGTGCTCAGCCTCTACGGCGCACGCCTCACCAGTTGCCCGCTCCAAACTTACTATTCCGATCCAGCGGCTTACGCCCGCGGACAAGCAGCTGTGCTTATGACGTTTCAACCCGACGTGCTCTTCGGGCCCTTTGATTTCCCCGGAGTCGGAGCGGCCTTCGGCAGCGAACTTCACTGGATGCCGGAATACGCTCCGAACATCCGCCGACCAGGCATCGCCACGCTAGCCGATTGGGACAAGTTCGTCCTGCCCGATCCAGAAACGCACCCCCGGTTGCTCTATCTGCGGGAAGCAATTCAGCGAATGGCCGAGGAACATCGCGGCCAGGTGGCGATCGCCGCCTGCATGATGCCGCCAATCGATTTACCTGCCATGATCATGGGCATGGACACCTGGATGGAAACCGTGCTTTTCGACCGCGACGGAGCGAACCGAGTGATGGAGAAACTCATCCCGTTCTTCGTGAAACTCACCAACGGCCTGTTCGCCGCCGGCGCGACGTTTATCGCCATGCCTTGCGGTTTCACTTCCCCAGCGATCGTCACCCGTGAAATCACGCAGAACTTTGGCCGGCCGATCCTGGACCGCGCCCTTGCCCAGTTGCGCGGCCCCGTGCTCGTGCACCACATCGGCGCACCCATGCTGGCCCACTTGGATCTTTTAACCGGTTTGCCCAATGTTGCCGGATTTGTCATGGATGAACGCGACGACCTCGCCCAGTCACGACAGATAGTCGGGCCCGGCCCCGTCCTGTTCAATGGGCCAATGAGCCCCCGACTGCCAGGGCTGACCGCGGACCAAGTTGCGCAAGAATGCCGAACCATGCTGGAGAATCGTCGTAACGATACCCGTTTCGCACTTTGCACCGGCGGCCCCGACGTGCCCTGGCATACACCGCCGGAAAATATCCACGCACTTCGGAAAACCGCAGTCGATTTTAGGGGAAACGCCGCATGAGCAACCCGTCGACACCGGCCACCGTTTTTATTTGCTGCTCGATCTTCCAGGCCGAAGTCGAAGCGCTTCGCCAAACCAACTGGCCGGACATCGCAATCCGCTACCAGACGTCGATGCTACACATGCAACCAGACCGGTTAGCCGAACGACTCGACACCGTTGTGGGAAAAGAACTGAAGGAGGGAAACCGGGTACTATTGATCTACGGCGATTGCTGCCTGCAGATCACCGCACTGGAATCCCGACCCGGCGTGGCCCGCATCCGGGGCAACAACTGTTGCGAAATGCTGCTCGGCCACGACGAGTACCGGCGGCTCTCGCACGACGGAGTGTTTTTCCTGATCCACGAATGGGTTGGTCGCTGGCGGGAAGTTTTCACGAACCAACTCGGCCTGAATAAAGAAAACGCAACCGGTCTGATGCGAGACATGCATCGGAAACTGGTCTATCTCGACACCGGTGTGGTGCCTGTGCCCGAAAAAACGCTGAATGAATGCGCTGCGTACTGTGGGCTCCCCTGGGAGATCCGACCCGTGACGCTCGATATGCTACGCAGCGCCATCACAGAAGCGATGACCCGACTCGAAGTCGCAGGAGTGACCCAATGAAAGGCCACGTCCCGAACAACGATCCCACGGTCACCGCGATGACCATGGACCTGCTGGGCAAGGTGCTCAGCCGGGCAGATGATCCACGCAAGCTCGGCGAATACCTGACCGAGGAAATCCGGGAGCTGACCGGAGCGCGTTGCGTGATCTTTACCCAGTCTTTGGAGACTCATGGAACCAAGAGCCACCGGGTTGTCGCGGTGAATCCGATACGCCGGCTTGAGTGGGCCGAATCAGACGCCATTCACCAACTGTACGCAGAGATTCACCAACTGCCGACCTCACAAATCTGGCGGATGCCGGCAACATCACAGACCGCCAAACGCCTGCAAAAAGAAGGCTTTGAACTATCGCTGACTGTACCGCTCATGATCGGCGAAAACCGCGTGGGCTTGATGTTGGCACTCGGGCTTCCGGATGCCGAACATCTGGACGCCGTCACCAACCTGCTCAACACACTGTCCACCGTCACCGCACTCGTTTTGCGCAACGCCTTTTTCAGCGAAAACCAAAATCAGATCATCGAGACCCGAACAAGTGAGCTGCGGCTGGCCAACAACGCCCTCCGCGCCAACGATGCACATATCCGCACCTTGCTGGAAAAATCAGAACGCGCTCAACAAGCACTCCTCAGCCTGCTCGAAGATCAAAAGGCCATGGTGACAGCGCTCCGCGAGAGCGAAGAACGGCTGCGCCGCGCCGTCATCAATTCGCCGTTCCCTGTCATGATTCATACCGAAGACGGGCAAGTCTTAATGATCAGCGACGCGTGGAGCGAAATCTCGGGCTACACCCACGCCGAGATTCCCACCACCGCCGACTGGACTGAAAAGGCCTATGGCCAGCGAAAACAAGTGGTCCAGGCGGACATCGACCGGCTCTACGGGCTAACCAAGCGGGAAAGGGAAGGCGAGTACGCCATCCACACAAAAGAGGGAATATTGCGCATCTGGGATTTCATGTCGGCACCCCTCGGAAAGCTCTCTGATAACCGACGCATGGTCATCAGCATGGCCATGGACGTGACGGAGCGGCGAGCGGCCGAAAGCGAAATCCACCGACTCAACGCCGAGCTCGAACAACGCGTCGTCGACCGCACCGCCAAACTAGAAGCCAGCAACAAGGAACTGGAAGCCTTCTCCTATTCCATCTCGCACGACCTTCGATCCCCCCTGCGGGCGATCAATGGCTTCGCCCATATTCTCCGCAAAGATTGCTCCGCAATCCTGAACGACGAAGGACAGCGCCACCTCGAAGTCATCTGCAGCGAATCCAAACGCATGGGCCAACTGGTTGACGATCTCCTGGCGTTCTCCCGGATGAATCGCGAGCCACTGCATACCATCGAAATCAACCTGACCGCCCTGACCCAATCCGTATTTAACGAATGCCTTTCCCATGCTCCGGGCCGACAGGTGCAGTTAAAACTACTGCCGCTCCCGACAGCCCACGCCGATCCACCCATGATCCGCCAGGCACTCGTGAACCTGATCTCTAACGCCATCAAGTACACCCGCCCCAAAGCCCTCGCCGAAATCGAAGTCGGGGCCCGCCAGGAAACAGACGAGACCGTCTTTTACGTGAAAGACAACGGCGTGGGCTTCGACCCAAAATACACCGACAAACTATTTGGCGTTTTTCAACGACTCCATTCGGAAAACGAATTCGAAGGCACCGGCGTAGGCCTCGCGCTGGTCCAACGCATCATCCACCGCCACGGCGGCCGCATCTGGGCCGAGTCCAACGTCGACGAAGGCGCAACCTTCTTCTTTACGATTCCCACGACCAAGAACCATTCATGAACACCAGCACTGAAGTCGAAATTCTTCTGATCGAAGACAACCCACGTGATGCCGAGTTAACGCAGCGCGCACTGAAAGCAGGCAACCCCGCCCACAGCCTGATCTGGGTCAAAGACGGCGCCGAGGCGCTGGACTTCCTCTTCGGCCCAGGACACCCGGCCAACGCAAAACTCCACCAACGGCCCAAGGTGATACTCATGGATTTGAAACTCCCTAAAATCGGCGGCATCGAACTACTGCGCCGCATTAAATCTGACCCCGCAGCAAAACTCATCCCCGTCGTTGTGCTCACCTCCTCCCGAGAAAAATCTGACATCGCCACCTGCTACGAACTGGGCGTAAACAGCTACATCGTTAAACCCGTGGACTTCGACCATTTCTCCCACGCCATCGGCCAACTAGGATTATATTGGCTTTCTGTAAACCAACCTCCAGAACCTAAACGGATATCTGCAGCTTGAACCACGAGCCATGAGTAAACCCATTCACATCCTCATCCTCGAAGACCGCTCCGCTGATGCCGAGCTGATGATGCACGAGATTCAGCGCGAAGGCATCACCGCCACCTTCAAACGAGTCTGGCTGGAAATCGACTTCCTCGACGAATTGAGGAGCAACCCGCCCGACCTGATTCTGGCCGATTACGCCCTGCCCTCCTACAACGGCCTCGCCGCCCTAAAACTCGCCGCCAAGGAACGCCCCGACACGCCCTTCATCCTTGTCTCTGGCGGCTTGGGCGAGGAAGTCGCCATCGAAGCCCTGCATCACGGCGCCACCGATTACGTTCTCAAACAACGCCTCGCCCGCCTCGGACCCGCCGCCACTCGCGCCCTGCGCGAACGCGAACAAGCCGCCGAGCGAAAGCAAGCCGACGAGGAAATGCGAAAGCTCCTTTTCGCCGTCGAACAAAGCCCCGTCTCCATCGTCATCACCGCCGCCGACGGCGCCATCGAGTACGTGAATCCAAAGTTCACCGAAGTGACCGGTTACACCGAAGAAGAAGTGCTCGGACAAAATCCGCGCCTGCTCAAATCGGGCAAACAGTCCAAGGAGTTCTACGTCAACCTCTGGCAGACAATCAAAGCCGGCAAGGTCTGGCGCGGCGTCTTCCAAAATCAAAAAAAGAACGGATCCTTCTTCAGCGAACGAACCACCATCTCACCGGTAATGGACGAAGTGGGCCACATCACCCGCTTCATCGCGATCCGCGAAGACATCACCGAACGCCTCAAACTGGAAGACCAACTCCGCCAGTCGCAAAAGATGGACGCAATCGGTCATCTCGCCGCCGGTGTCGCGCACGATTTCAACAATCTGCTCACCATCATCCAATTTGAAACGTCCATGCTGGCGCAAAACGCCTCGCTCGATGCCGAATCCCGCGATGGCGTGAGTCTCATCGAACAAGCCACCGAGCGCGCGGCCAACCTCACCCGCCAGCTGCTCGCCTTCAGCCACAAACAAGAGAAAGAGACACGCCAGATCGATTTCGCCGGACTCGTGGCCGATATGGCCCGGTTGCTGAAACGCATCCTCGGCGAAGACATCGCCCTCACCTACCGCGCCAACTCGCCACTGCCGCCCCTGCTGGCCGATCAAGGCATGATCGAACAAGTCATCATGAACCTCGCGGTGAACAGCCGCGACGCCATGCCCAACGGCGGCCAGCTCGAAATCGCCGTCGACACCCTCCACCTCAATCCCGCCGACATCGCACTGCATCTCGATGGCCGCCCCGGTGATTTCTTCCAATTGATGGTTCGTGATACCGGCTCCGGCATCGCCCCCGAAAACCTCTCCCAGATCTTCGAACCTTTCTTCACCACCAAAGAAGTCGGCCGCGGCACCGGTCTCGGGCTCGCCACGGTGTTCGGCATTGTCAAACAACACGACGGCTGGATCGAAGTCGCCAGCGAACCCGGCTGCGGCACCACGGTCCACGTCTTCCTGCCTGTCATCCCGACCCAACACGTCGGTGCGCCCGTAATCCCCTCGGCGGAAAAACTCAAAGGCGGCACCGAGACAATCCTTATCGCCGAAGACGAAGCACCCATCCGCAAGCTGATCAAACTCTCCCTCGAACGCCACGGCTATCGCGTGCTGGTCGCCGAGACTGGCGTCGACGCCTTGGAGATCATGAATCAGGACAATGCGAAAGTGGACCTGCTCATCACCGACCTGGTGATGCCCGGCGGCATGAACGGACGCCAGCTGGCCGAAAAGCTCCACGCCCAGCATGCCGATCTAAAAGTTATCTACATCAGCGGCTTCGCGAA
>Ga0302321_100001197_pt1 | contig 22197 bp, 18 predicted proteins | sample Fen_T0_1_FD_202505 | JGI IMG/M metagenome (GOLD analysis project Ga0302321, IMG submission 202505) | Peat permafrost microbial communities from Stordalen Mire near Abisko, Sweden - Fen_T0_1 | ecosystem: Environmental > Terrestrial > Soil > Wetlands > Permafrost | place: Sweden: Abisko...
AAGAGCGCGTTATACCGCTGCTTTTCCGCTGCTGAAAGGCGGGTTGCAGGAGTGATACTGACCGTCTTCGGCCACTCTGCAGGATTGATGGGGGTGGGTGACTCGATGATCGCTTTCGCCACGCGGTCAGGGTGGGCGGCCATATAATTAGCCGTCAGTTCCCCTCCCCATGAGCCTGCATCGAGAATCACCTGCGGTGCCCCGATGTGCTGGCGAATCGCTTCCAGGTCGGCGACGTGGCGTGCCACCGTATACTGAGTGGGATCAGCCAAGCGAGCAGAGTAGCCACTGCCGATTTGATCATAGATGTAGACGTCGTAGCCGAGCCGGGTAAGCCAGTCAAAATGCTGTGACTGATACCTTCCTCCTTCTCCTGTATCTACATCCGGTGCTCCTGGTCCACCACCTACCTGGATGACTGGGTTTGCTTTGGCAGTCCCCTGTGCGGAGATTTTCGTATAGGCGATGTGCGATCCCGTAGAAAGGTCCCAGAAGCTGACAGAGGGCGGTGCTAGTGGTGGAGACTGAATATGAGACGTGTCAGCGAGGGGTTGCAAGATGGTCAGAGACGAGGCCACAGCCAGAACGAGCATCGTTGCTCCTCCCACACTCAGAGCTATTCTCCCGCGCCTGGCACGAGCAAGGATTCTGGCGGCGATCCACGCCAATCCAGAGGTGACGCCTAGACCCACGAGAAAGGCAATCAGGAACAACAGGCTGCTGGAATCCAGGAGAGAGGCCGCGCCAAAGAACGCCCCAACCGTACCGACCACTCCTACGATGATAGCCAATACTATTACCAACCATCCTGCTATCGACCGCATGACATGATGTAATGGTCTAGCGTACAATATTTTCCCTTGAGAGATTGTCATAGAGGCTCCTTTTCTATACAGAATTTCAGATGTTTTTTATGTGAAGGAATTTTTACGAGAGAAGAGACAAAAGAGTTACGCTCGGGATGAAGATTGCTCTTCCTGACGCTCATCCTGGGGGAGATGGCGTTGTGTGAGTGATGAGATGCAACACCCACTCACGTTCTCCTGGCCTGTTCTGTGGTTGGTGAAACGGCTCAACAAGAGCCTTGATCTGCTGACGCAACTGCTCAAGATCTTCCTGATTGAGCCAGAGAACGTGGCTGGAGAGAGAGAGGGATTCTGGCGTATCGGGATGGGCTGCTCGACGCGCAAAGACCTGGGATACCCCCTCAATCACCTGAGTCAGCAGCTCGTTGACAGGAGCGGCTATCTCGCCAGCTTTGGAGAAACGCAAGAGGTTGGAGGCGAGAAAGTTTTTAGCGACGGCCCGGTAATATTTTTCGAGGACACCACCTCGCTCGCGCTTCTCAACCAGCTTGACGAGGCCAGCCCGCTCCAGTTCATGCACATGGTAATGCATTTTAGCTGTCGTCTGATCTAATTCCCCACCCAGTTGGGTCAGGGTCATAGGCTTGTGGACCAGGCGGTCAATAATCCGCATGCGCAGCGGGTCAGCAATGGCACGCAATTGTTCAGGGCGATCAAGAAGAAAGGTCTCTGCGATGTCTTCCATAGTCATTCCTCGTTACCGGGTCTCCGGGGGTTATCTATATTGAACCAGTTAAAAAAAATTAACTGGTTCAATAATACAAAGTAATGCTGATTTTGTCAAGTGCAGAAAATACGGAACGTTCGATAGCCCAACGTGGTTTTCTTGTTTTGTTCTTTCGGCGTCGCTGACAGGCAGTATGGGCAGTTCATGGGATACTCCTCCTGAAATCAGGTTGTGTTGCAAGAAAATGCAAAGAAGGATAAGATAAGCATATTACTCGGATTGATCTCTATGCTATCTTATCCTTCTTCTCATTCCTTGCAACACAACTGCATATAGAGCATTCGCGCCGCAACCGTTTGGGAGTGAGCATCTCCCAGCGATTGTGAACGGATCTTGAGAGCCTGTTCGGCAAAAGAGCGCGCTTCGCTCAGCTTCCCCTGCTTCTGTCGGAATACGGCCAGATGATAGACTGTTTCCGCCGTTTCAGGATGCTGCCGACCTAGATGCTGCTCTCGGATACATAACGCTTGCTGATACAGCGGCTCAGCCTTCTCATCCTTCCCCTGCTTGATGTAGAGTCCTGCGAGATGATCAAACACATCAGCTATGAGGAGATGCTCTGGCCCCCATGCTTGTTCCCAAATCTGTGCTGCTTGCAGATACAAGGTTTCTCCCTCCTCGTATCTGTTCTGCTCTGTATAGATTTTGGCGAGATCGTTGAGTGAATAGGCAACAAGGGGATGCTCAGCTCCCAACGCTCGCTCATAGATATGCCCCGCTTGCTGGTAGAGTGGTTCGGCTTGCTCGTATTTCTCCTGCATCGCATAGAGGTGTGCCATCCCGTGAAGTGGATAGGCCACAAGGGGATGATCCACCCCTAATGCTTGCTGATAGATACGCACCGCTTGTTGATAGAACTGTTCGGCTTGCTCATGTTTCCCCAATGTTGCATTGAGGTGTGCTAGATTGTTCAAGGAAGCTGCTACATCAGGATGCTCCGACCCCCAGATCTGTTTTCGCATGTGCAGTGCTTGCTGATAGAGCTTTTCGGCTCGCTCGTATTTCCCCTTCCTCAAAGAAACGGTCGCCAGACCATTCAGTGATGTCGCTCCCTCGCAATGAACCGCTCCCAGCACTCGCTCCCCAATAGACCATGCTCGTTGATATAGCGCTTCTGCCTGCTCAAACTGAGCACGCTCGTAGCAGAGACCCGCCAGACCATTGAGCGCATGCATTCCTTCACGATGGTCTGGCGGGTTTTCTTGTTCCCAGATGCGCAGTGCCCTCTTATACAATGATTCGGCTTGTTCATATTGAATACGTTCACGCAGATAGTTTGCCGCTTTTCGCAGCACCTTGCCGAGGTTGCAACCTCCTTGCTGATCTGAGAGCATGGTCGCGCAGGCCAGCAGATGGGGCAAGAGGCGCTCACACTGGCTCCATGCTTCGTAAGGCTCTTCCGGAATCGCTGTATTGATTGCAGCGATTACTCGCCTCAGCCACACGATTTGCTCTTGCTTGCTCATCTGCTGACGTACTACCGCTTGTACTAGACGATGAAGAGAGAGCGTGCGCGTCTCTACTTGGCGTTGGACCAGTGACAGCCGTCGCAGCACGGCGAGGGCTTGGTCAAAGTGGACAAGGTTGGTGCTTAGGGCTTCAAACTGCGCTCCCATATGAGCGGCACCCACGATAAAGAGTTCTTCAGGTATCGCTTCCGCTTGCAACATGGCACACACTCGCAACAACTCTATGGCCAGTTGGTTGCGCTGCCCCACTTGCTCAAAGGCTATGATGAAAGTTTGGCTGACTGAGAGAGGATGATCACTAGACAATTCATGCCTGTTGAGAAGGTCATGTTGCATATTCTGGAGACGATGGAGATAGAGTGAAAAGCTACACCCCGTGGCGTCAATATAAGCTGCCGCTTGCTCCAGAGCCAGGGGCAAGCCTCCCATCTCAGTGACGATTGCTTGGGCAGCCGCTTTCTCTTGTGAATGGGTTGTTGCGTGTCCTCCATGCTGGCGCAGACGGTTCGTGCGAGCCAACAGAAAGTTATATCCTTCCAGATGAGTCAGTGGAGAAAGGTCGACACGCTGAGCCAGCGTTCCCAGTGCCTGAAGACGGGTCGTGAGCAAGACAGCTCCCCAATCATTGGCAGGAAGGAAGGGTTTGATGAGAGCAAGATCCTCCACATTGTCAAAAACAAGTAACCATCTCTTCTGTTGATGAAGCCAGCGCAGCACCGCGGCCACGATCTTGCTTTGATCCTCTTCTGTTTGCTCAGAAAGCGTGAGAAATCCTGCGATTCTGACAAAGCTTGTCGTCAAGGAGGCCTGTGTCTCTGATTCAACCCACAAGACTGCAGTATATGCACTGCGATGCTGGTAGGCATATTCGAGCGCAAGCTGTGTTTTCCCGATCCCACCCAGGCCACTGAGCGCGACGGAAGGTGTGAGGGCAGCACTCGTTGGCTCGTTCGTCAGGAGGGTGTGGAGTTGATCCAAGATGTGATCACGACCTGTAAAGAAAGGATTGCGTGGAAAGGGGACCCTCCACACTGGTGCTTCCTCTGACACTGCGCTTGAGACTAGTCCCAATTCTTGGGCACTCTTGCCAAAGAGGGTACAAAGCTTGGCGCGGAAATAGAGGCTGGGCTGGTGAGATCCTCGTTCCCAACGCTTGACAGTCACCGCCGTGGTTTCCAGTTGCTCTGCCAGATCATGTTGACGCCAGTTGCGCGCAATGCGTTCTTGCCGCAATTGATGATTCCCCTGGATGCTATTGGATGTCTTCATGCAGAAATCTTTCCACTTTCTTTTTCATCAAGATGACGAGCAAAAATGATTGCACATACTCTCCACGAATTTAGAGAGTCGTCGTCAGGTAATGAACGAACAACGTGATCCATTTTTCCAGACAGATGATCCCAAGATGATCCCTAATGATCTTTAAGGAAAACAATGCGAGCAGGTAGTATAGAGATACAGAAGAATGCTCCGCTTTCTTTCTTGTGCAGCCAGGCACAGAAAATAATGGAGAGCTCAGAAGGTAAGCAGTACATCTGAAGGAATGCTCATATCAATCAATTAGTGATCGAAGGAGACACACAGTATGATAGTGACCCAAACACAATCTCTTCCGCCTATCGACTACGCCGCCCTCCAATGGAGTTACACCAGCGGCACAAGCCAGACTCCACTACTTGGTCTGACAATTGGCGATATGTTCGACCAGACCGTTGAGAAATATCCTGATAATCCAGCTCTTATCGTACGTCAGCAGAGTATCCGTCTTACCTACCGTGAACTGCAAACTGCGGTCAACCAGTGTGCCAAAGGCCTACTGCAACTGAGCTTCAAGAAAGGGGAGCGCATTGGGATCTGGTCACCTAATCGCGCTGAATGGTGCATCGCTCAGCTTGCAACCAGCAAGATAGGCGCCATTTTAGTGAATATCAATCCATCATATCGTTTGCAGGAACTAGAATATGTGCTGAATCAAGCAGGTTGTAGCGCCATTATTATCGCATCCGCATTCAAAACTTCCAACTATATTGAGATGCTCACAACTTTGGCCCCTGAACTCCTGCAATGTGAACCTGGCAAGCTTCAATCCGCCAGAGTTCCTACACTTACCACCGTCATTCATCTGGGAACGGACAGCGTGCCTGGTATGTTCAACTGGGAAGAATTGATGGCAATGGCGACGCTAATAAGCGATGAGCAACTCTCAGAGCAACAACGCCAGCAGGAATTCGACGATCCGATCAACATACAATATACGAGTGGTACAACGGGCTTCCCCAAAGGCGCTACGCTCAGCCATCATAATATTCTCAATAATGGCTATTTCGTGGCTCGCCAGCAAAACTTTACGCAGAACGATAGGCTCTGTATCCCTGTGCCTCTTTACCACTGTTTCGGTATGGTTCTGGGGAACCTGGGATGTATCACACACGGTGCTACTATGGTCTATCCCAGCGAGGGTTTTGAGCCTCTGGCAGTCATGAAGGCCGTTCAGGAAGAGAAATGTACTGCTCTCTATGGTGTCCCTACTATGTTTATCGCAGAACTCGGACACCCAAAATTCAACACATTCAATCTAAGTAGCCTGCGTACTGGTGTTATGGCGGGTTCCCCCTGTCCTGTCGAGGTGATGAAACAAGTTATCAATCTGATGCATATGACTGAGGTTGAGATCTGTTATGGGATGACTGAGACTAGTCCGGTCTCCACTCAGACTCGCATTGATGCTCCTCTGGATAAGCGCGTCGGGACGGTGGGCCTGGTTTCTCCACACCTGGAGATCAAAATCGTCGATCCTGCCACGGGCAAGATCGTTCCCGTTGGCACCTCTGGTGAGTTCTGTACACGTGGCTACAGCGTTATGCTCGGCTATTGGAATAACCCTGCTGCCACTTCAGCCTCCATAGATTCTGCACGCTGGATGCATACGGGAGATCTCGCCACGATGGATGCTGAAGGATACCTCAAAATTGTCGGACGCATCAAGGATCTGATCATACGCGGTGGCGAAAATGTCTATCCCCGTGAAATCGAGGAATTCCTGTATACACATCCTGGGATCACTGACGTTCAAGTTATTGGTGTCCCTGATGTCAGATACGGGGAAGAGATTGTCGCCTGGGTCAAACTCAAGCCAGGCATACAGGCTACGGCAGAAGACATACAAGCCTTCTGTAGAGGCCAGATCGCTCACTATAAAATCCCGCGCTATGTCATCTTTGTGGAGAGTTTCCCAATGACTGTCACTGGCAAAGTCCAAAAATTCCTGATGCGCCAACAAACCATTGCAGAACTGGGCTTGCAAGATACGGCCTCTATCCAAACCGCATAGGAACAGAGCACGACAAGCAAGCAACTGTCAGTTGCAGAGGTTTATCATCTCGCGAGAAAAGAGGAAAAGGATGAAAATATGTATCATTATACTATGAGAGATTTTAACTCGCCGACGTTCAAACATAATCCATTTCCAGTGTTGCAAAACTTACGGAGGACAGAGCCGCTGTATCGCTTTGAGTCGCTCAATGGCCGACCCGCTTGGATGGTTACGCACTATGCGGATGTGCTGGCGATTCTCAAAGATCCACGTTTTGTTAAAGATATTCGCCATGCACTCCCTCCAGAGATCGTAGCACGGGTGCTCTCTCGTTCAGAGGCACGGGCTACGATCAGGCATCATATGCTGGCAGCCGATGTACCAGATCATACTCGCCTTCGCCGTCTGGTCTCGAAAGTCTTTACTCCACGTATGAGCGAGCAGTTACGCAACAGTATCCAGCAGATCACTGATGAACTGCTGGACAGTGTTCAGCCACAGGGGCAGATGGATCTGATCAATGACTTTGCCTTTCCTTTGCCTATCACGGTCATCTGCGAACTGCTGGGCGTTCCGGCCGACCATCGCCACAAGTTTCGTGTTTGGAGCAACGCATTCTTCGACCGCGATGTTTCGCCTCAAGTGGCAACTGAGGAACCAGCAGAGATGGGAGAGTTTGTGCATTACCTGCAAGCGCTGGTCGCTGAGAAGCGGAAATGGTCAGATGATCGCCTGATCAGTCAGCTTGTGCATGTTGAGGAGGCTGGCGATACACTTTCGGAGCACGAGTTGGTTGCGATGATCTGGCTACTGCTCGTCGCGGGACATGAGACAACTGTTAACTTAATCGGCAATGGCACTTTAGAATTGTTACAACATCCCGATCAATGGCGCAAATTGCAGACGACTCCTTCGCTAATCGAAAGAGCAGTTGAGGAATTATTACGCTACACCTCCCCGGTCATGGTTGGGACCGGACGCTGGGCCCGCGAGGATGTGGAGATGCATGGTGTGCACATTGCTCAAGGTGATATGGTGTGGGTCTCACTGATGGGCGCAAATACGGACCCGGAACGCTTTTCTGCTGCCGAAGAATTGGATATCACACGGGAAGAGAACGAGCATCTTGCCTTCGGCAAAGGTATTCACTACTGTTTAGGCGCACCGCTTGCACGTTTGGAGGGCCAGATCGCGTTCGAGACCCTGCTGCGTCGTCTGCCAGATCTCCATTTAGCCGTGAAGCCAGAGGAACTGCGCTGGCGCTCGGGCTTGATTCTCCATGGTTTGCAGGCATTACCAGTCGCGTTTCAAGCCAAACGGTCAACCTTTCTAACGGAGGGGACCGAGAGCCTAATATAGGCAATATTCCCGATGTGGAAAATAGCGAGAAAGAGTATCCTTTCTTTACCGACTTGAGGTACTGAGCCAGCCGTGCGTGTAACGCTTTGCAGAAAAAGCGCTTGGCTGCCTGGGCGTCCCGCGTTGAATGGAAGCAGAAACTCCAGAGTCGGGCCTTCTGAATCAACGACCTGATAGAGGTACATCTACATCTTCTTGATTTTGATGTATGTCTCGTCCACCTGTCCTTGAGTCGTTGCAGGCTTTGAAATGCGATCGGCAGCGCTTCGAGAGTTTTGGGACATACTTCTGAACGAAAGCCGGTAGATCGTGGGATGGCAAGCTACTGTGTTCGGTAGTGGATCACTTGAGCAGGATAGCCTGTTCTCCATCGTTACAATCGAGGGTAGTGTTGCAAAAAATTTTAAGCTCAGCAAATTGTAGTTTGCTTTGGCTTCTACCGAAAGTAAAAAGTGTAAAAGATGCACCTGTTTCTTGAGATAAAATGGTTTTTACCGTAATTCCACTGCTTATTTTGCTGAGCTTAAAAATTTTTGCAACACGACCGTTCATAGCTCACTCCTCATTTGGTGTTGATGTCCACAAGCATACCTCACTGACCGTCTTCATGCCAAGTTTTCTTCTGAGTTCTGACGCTTCCCGTCGGGTTGAGTTTGCGAGTTTTGTATGAGTGCTGCGCTTTTCTTGCGTCCCTCCCGGCTATAGACAAACGTCCAGACAAACAGTAGAGCCATGATGCCGTACAGGATGAACGGTGAGATAAGCACAAACTGTGTCGTACTCAACGTTATGACCAGCAGCGTGCGTAGTGCTGCCTCGAGCAGGAAGCCAATGCCCCAGACTATAGTGACCACGAACATTGTATGGCGAAACTGGCGATACTGCCACAGCGCATTGAAGCGTGGCATATTCTCGGGATGGTTGCCAGTGGCGAAGTAGCGGGCGAAATAGAAGGCCAGCGGTCGCGGAAAGAGCAGAGAGACCAGATAGGCCAGCCCGATCGCCGCCGTAAAGAACGACTCACGTATCAGATAGATGCGAGGACTGCCGCCCAGGGCGACGAGGATGAGCGAGACGAGTATGCTGAGTAGGACGAGACCGGCGAGCAGATCAAGGCGCTTTCTACGTATCACTCCGACAATGCTATCGATCATGGGAGGGAGGCCTGAGATGACTAGCGCGAGAAAGTCCGAGGCGCCGGTGTATTTCTTCAATACCAGATAGAGCATGATAGGTAGTACGATGTTGATGACGATGCTGCTGGTCAGACTCAGGATGGTTGCTCCTCGGCTGGCATACTGTTCAGTCGGCGCTACCCTGGCCTGTGCTACATTTTCCATGAGATTTTCCCCTTTACGTGTTACGAAAAGCTTCTCGCTTGTGTTGTTGATACTCTTTTTTAGAGATGCCATGTAGTGGTATGCACCGTAGAAATATCGCTGCATATAGTATTTCTAAAAATGGCTGGCCTGACTTCAGGCATATCCGTATTGAGCGCCGATGTGTGAATCCATATTCTGTATATACTCTCAGTGTATCCATTTGCTGAGCAGAAAGTATCCTCCTAAAGGAGGAAATTGTGGTAATGGTGCCTGTCCTGGTGCACCCTGTATTTTCCAGATGTATCATCGTATTTGCATACAGGGTATAGTTTCTCTTCTTTTATGATATGAAAGAGCGCGATGCAGACGTGCCTGTATAGATTCCTGGCTGTGGATAAGAGGAGAGCAGTTGTCCGGTTCTACTCACTCGACAAGATTGACGCTTGCCCAGGTTTATGCAGGTGTCTCAGTGCCTGGACGCGGTTCTCGACGCCCAGTTTGCTGTAAATGGCCCGAACATGCGATTTCACGGTGCTGGGGGCTATGACGAGCTGCTCTGCGATCTCACGGTTTGAGTGGCCCTGGCTGATGTGCCAGAGCACTTCGCGCTCGCGCATGCTCAGTGGTTCGACGAGGGGGAGCGGGCCATCTTCTTTAAGCGAGGCCTGCTGCTTGCGGTTGATGCACAGGATTAGCTGTTCAAGGTAGCTGGCTCCAGGTGTGGATGCTTGCACAGTGTTCTGGCTGCGCAGTTGCTGGCGCAGGCGGTAAAAGAGAGGTAACAAGGACGGACCTGTATCCACAAAGAGGCGTATGTAGCCTCTGCGTTCGGCCATAGCGAGTGCGTGGGCAAGGGCGGTGAGCGCCTGCTCGCTGTCCCCTTGTGCCTGGGCAAGCTGTGCCTGCAGGATGAGCCATTGTAGCAGGCTGCCGCTCAACTCCTGGCGTTCGACGAGCACGCGCTGTTTCTGGATGATTGGTTTTGCCTCGTGCCAGCGTTGACAGGCGAGCAGTGCCTGGACATAGATCAGCAGATGAGCAGTGTTCAACGAGATAAGCTGGCGCTGCAGCATCTGCTCGCCTGTCTCGGGAGCGGGAAAGGTCGCCAGCCATTGCTGAAGGGCGCTTTCGTCGCCGAGGTCGTGCATGAGCAGTGCATAGCGCCCTTTGATGACGGGCAGGACCTCTCCCCCGACCGGATGACGCTCAAGATAGTCGGCAATCTGGTCTAGATTCTGACGGGCCGCTGCTTTATCGTGCCTGACGACCTGTATGCGCGCCAGCTGTAAATGTCCGAGCAGGAAATGCATATAGGGGTCGATCTCTTTGATCAGGTTGGCCTCGGCGCATGCGTCTATCGCCAACTGATAAGAGTGCTCGGCCGCCTGAAGATTGTTGTGTTCGTACGTGACGTTGCCGAGGAGGATATACGCCGTAGCCTGGGTCAAAAATATTTTGTCGCTTGCCAGTTGAAGGATCTGCTGTGCGATGCGTGTGACGTTGTGTAGCTGGCCCATCATCTCGTAGAGCATGCCCAGCCGGTAGCCGAGGCTGGTGGTCCAGGTGGCGCTCTCGTCCGCTAGTGCTGAGGCCAAGGCGTCTTCAAGGACCGTTGCTGTGTCGTGTAACTCGCCGCGCAGCATGCAGACCGTGCCCAGGTGCTGTGCGATGCGTGCCCGGTGTGGCAGGCCTGCGACGTAATCAACGGCACGCTGGCAGACGGTTCGACTAAAGGCCGCTCCATCGGCACGCAACATGCTCAAGGCTCCATAGAGTGCAAGCATCTCGGCCACACGGTTGGCTCGCTGCTGTACGCTCCAGGCGGGATGGGGGTAGAATGTTTCGACGTGTGTATTGATCGCCTGCTCCAACTGCATTGCATCCTCTACCTCCATCGCCGGCAAACCATACTGGCGCGTGTACTCGCGCAACATCTCGGCGACGATCGTCGGCTGACCGTTGTACCAGTGGTACCAGCAATCGAACAGGAAGAGACGCAGGCGTGAGAAGACCACTGCGCGCGGCAACAGGCTCACCCAGCCCATCACCAGTCGCGTCTCGCCACGACTCATCAGCTCGACCCCAACCTCTTCGGTGATGCTGGCGATACTCTCCCAATCTTCAGCGGCGTATGCATAGCTGATCGCCTCGCTGAACATACCCTGCTCGCGGTACCAGCGCGCGGCGCGGTGCTGCAACTGCGGGATCAGCCCGGCGTCGCTGATCTGCAAGCGGTGGCGCAGCGCATCGGCAAAGAGTTGGTGATAGCGATACCAGCGACGCGATCCTTCAAGGGGGATGAGAAAGAGGTTCCTTTGCAATAGCCAGGACAGCGTCTGCTCGCCACCCGGCTGTCCACTGACCGCCTCACATAAGCGACCCTCCAGATGCTCCAGAATAGAGGTGTGCAGTAGAAAGCGTTGAACGGACTCCGGCAGCTGGTCTAGGATCTCTTGCTCCAGATACTCCACCAGCGGACGCTGGTCCCCGTGTACGCTCTGCAAGATATCCGGCCGCTTTTCCTGGCCATGCTGCAGAAGCGCCACCAGTTGCAATCCAGCCGCCCAGCCTCCGGTACGCTCCTCAAGTTGCGTAACCTCTTCAGTCTGCAGCGTCAATCCCGTGTGGCTGGCAACAAAAGCGGCAATCTCTTCGTGGCTAAAACGTAGCTCGTTCGCTCGCAGTTCGAGCAAGCGATCGTGCACGCGCAAGCGTGGCAGCGGCAATGGCGGGTCGTGGCGGGTGGAGATAAGCAGGTGCAGGTGCTCCGGTACATGCTCGATCAGAAACGCCATAGTGCGCTGAATTGTCTCGTTGGATATCACATGGTAGTCGTCCAGCACCAGCAGCGCCTCACACATCTCACCCTGTATTGTCGACCCGCGGCGATCCAGCGTATTGAGTAGCAGGGTTAGCACATCTGTGATGTCGGGTGTACGCAATGTAGACAGCACATGCTGTGCATGCTTGCCTGCACCTGGATAGAGCATATCCAGAGCCGTGAAAACATACGTCCAGAAGCGCACGGGCTCATTATCGGCCCGGTCCAGCGCCAGCCACGCTGAGCGTAGCGAGCTCTCGCGCAGCCAACTGCTCAGTAGCGTACTTTTGCCTGACCCGGCCGGTGCCGAGAGCAGCGTCACAGGACAGGACAGCGCTCGCGATAGATACTCAGTGAGTCGTGGACGTGCAATCAAATGTCGTGGTGGCAGCGGTGCGCGTAGCTTCGTCGCCAGGACCTGTTTTCCTACCACGACGACCGCCCGGGGCGATGTTGTACCGCTCGTCTCCTCGTCAGCACTTGCCTGCTTGCGTTCGTTAGCATTGAGCGTACTCGCCTCCTCACCGTTGAAGAGTGCCGCCACCTCTTCCAGGCGTTGTAGCGACAGCGTCTCACTTTTGCCCAGATACTTTTTACGTACCCGTTTTTGCGAGCGCCGGTACGCGTACCAATACCAGTCGCCCGGCTTGATCTGTTCCCGGCGTGCTGTATAGCTACCCTGCTGACCACGAAAGGCGAAGGAGGCTTTTCCCGTCAGCCACTCGCGCCACAGTAACGAACCCTCCTCGCGCAAACGCATCAGCACGGTCTCGCGTTCACACAGCGTATACACCTTATCCAGCGCCGACCAGGCCAGCGTATAAGCAGCCTCCCTGGGCACGGTTCAGCCTTTCTCAGCCTTCCTGGCTGTTACCTAACTCATGTGTTACCTAACCGCCAGTATAATCCTTATTTGCCAACCGGACAAGTGTGCGCAAATCACTATTTCCGCTTTTTACCGGCCGACGAACCTGCTCATTCTATATATGCTATTGACCTTTGCAACACTACCAGTTTGTGAGGCGAAGAGATCGGCTGTCTCTTATATAGCTGCTATTTTTACACTTTTACCAATAAAAAGTCGCTTTTGCGCGAAATTTAAGGGGTTTTCTTGTTGCTTCTCGCTTGGTGCTCCTCAGAGGCCTTGATCTGTTCACAAAAATTGCTTAAGATTAAACAAGTTACATGGAGGAATGGAACGATGAAGTCCGGACATGGTTGTATATGTTATGGATCGTCGCAATGATTGAGCGATGGCTTGAGGCGTACCTGGGGCAGTATGGTCTGACTCCGCAGCAATTTGAAGTGCTGGCCTAACTCTAACGAACTCCCCACATCGTTCAGCGGCAGTTGGCTGACCGGCTACATATATCCATAGGCAATGTGGTGGGGACCCTCAATCGCCTGGAACAAGTTGGCTTCGTCATGCGCCAGATCCATCCCGAGGATGGACGGGCGTATCTGGTACACCTCACAGAAAGAGGTACAACTCTTGTGAGCTGGGAGCTCCCAGAGTATGAGGCACTGATTATTGAATACCTGAACAGGCTTTCGCCTCAGAAGCGAGAACAGGTACATCATATGCTACGCATGCTCAGAAGTAGTTTTTTTGCACCACTCGTTTCAGCTTCAACGATTTTAGGTGGCATCTGGTGCCAGAGGCATTGACATGTATGCGCGTGCATCTGTACGCGCGAGAACGCAGAAAGTTGAGCTTCAAGCAGACATGAAACACATCGGATTCCTGACCTTCGGCCACTACCAGCATGGACGCGGCTCGGCGGTCCCTACCGCCCGCGATGCTCTCCTGCAGACCATTGAGCTTGCTGTGGCTGCCGAGAAACTGGGCCTCGACGGGGCGTACCTGCGCGTCCACCACTTCGCTCGCCAGCAGAGTTCGCCGTTCCCCGTCCTAGCCGCGATCGCCGCGCGCACGCAGCGTATCGAGATCGGCACCGCCGTTATCGACATGCGCTACGAGAATCCCCTCTCCATGGCCGAGGAAGCTGCCCAGAGCGACCTCATCGCCGGTGGGCGATTGCAGCTTGGTATCAGTCGTGGTTCGCCCCAGACCGCCCTCAACGGGCAGGAGCTGTTCGGCTATGTCCCCGCCGCAGGTGAGACGGATGCCGATATGGCCCGCCGTCATACGGAGCTCTTCCGTCAGGCTATTGCCGGTGCAAACATCGCCCGGTCAGATCCACACATGACCGCTGGCCGGTCGCTGCCACTGACGATCCAGCCGCAGTCTCCCGGACTGAGCGAGCGCATCTGGTGGGGCTCGGGCACCCGCGCGAGTGCCCGCTGGGCAGGAGAGCAAGGGATGAACCTGATGAGCTCTACCCTGCTTACCGAGGATACCGGTGTTCCCTTCGACGAGCTGCAGACCGAGCAGATCGCCATCTTCCGTCAAGCGTGGAAAGACGCGGGATGGGAGCACGAACCCCGCGTCTCTGTCAGCCGCAGTGTGCTCCCTATCGTCAACGATCTCGACGAGGCGTTGTTCGGGCGCGAGCGCGACTCCACGGACCAGATCGGCAGGATGCCTGAGCCCGGCAGCCCGCAGGCGCGCTTCGGCAAGACATACGCCGGTGAACCGGACATCATCGCGGAGCAACTGGCCAGGGACGCCGCTGTCCGTGAGGCGGACACGTTGCTGATCACCGTCCCGAATACCCTCGGCGTGGACTACAACGTCCACCTGCTGACTGCGATCGTCGAGCACATCGCACCTGCGATTGGTTGGCAGCGTGCGACCTGACCTTGACCCGCTTTTGGGGCTCTCCGTCATCTCCTGGGCAAAAAACTCATCAGCAGAATGAGGTTTGCCCAGGCTTCAACCGCTTTTGAGGGAGTCCTCCTTGACGCATGTCCCCATACGAGTCGGTGTCGGCACATCCAACAAAGAAGCACTCAGCTTTGACTGATGATCACTTTTCCGAAAGGCTGAGCCTCCTGGTAGTACTGATAGGCAGCTTTTGCCTCCTCGAAAGGGAACACGCGATTAATAGTCGGCTTCAACCCGTTCACTGCGATGGCGCGGTTCATGGCGAGAAACTGAGCTCGACTGCCCACGGCAATGCTGCGCAAGGTGACAAGCCCTGCGGTGGTGGCACGATGAACCCCGGTATCGGGTGAGGCTTTGGGGTCTGTGACGAGTCCAACCAAAGCAGCCTCTCCTAACAACCTGGTTGATTTGATCGACTGCACTATGGTGCTGGGACCACCGACCTCAATCACATGATCGGCACCTTTCCCGTCGGTCAACTCGCGCACCGCTGCAGACCAATTGGGTGTCGTGTGATAATTGACGACGGCATCAGCCCCCAAGGCTTTGAGCCGATCCGCCTTCTCCTCGCTCGATGTGGTGACGATCACGCGTGTGCCAAAGCATTTGGCGAACTGAAGAGCAAAGAGCGATACGCCACCTGATCCCAGCGTGAGCACGGTGTCACCGGCCAGCAGCGGGAGGCTGCCAGTGAGTGCATTCCATGCGGTGACGGCGGCACAGGGTAAAGCCGCGGCTTCCTCGAAGGACAGGTGTTCAGGGATATGGATGACTCCTTCTTCGGGCAAGAGAGCATATTCGGTCAGCATCCCATCGAGTGAGCCGCCGAGCTGAGCGGCAGTATCCCGTGTGTAGGGCCATCAAGCCAGTACGGAAAGACGGTCCCTGCTACTCGGTCCCCCACCTTGATGCGGGTCACACTCGAACCGACTGCGACAACTTCTCCAGCTCCATCGGACACGGGAATCACATCCGGTCTCACGGGTAAGGGATAGAAGCCCAAAACGAGGATCATCAGTTCTCGAAAATTGAGGGAGCAGGCTCGCACCCGAACCAATACTTCATGCGAGCCGGGCACCGGCACGTCGTGCTCCTTCATCACCAGCCCCTCAAGACCTGCACCAATCTTCACATGATAGCTTTTCATGACATGTGCTCCTTCAGGTATTGCTCATGGAATTCTGGAAATCATCGCGTCTTGCGACCAGTATTATCTCGAAGAACCATACATCGGTTATAGATACTGATGAGCTTAATGAAACGAAAAAGAAAGGAGGTTATGCAATGATGCTTCCCATGAGTAATTGGACGGATACAAGTATTCGTGGGTATGCGAATAGTACCAGCGTGAATGCAGGGAGCAGCATTCTTTTATACGTTGCAACCAGCCAGGCCACTTATACTATGGAAGTATACCGCATGGGTTGGTATGGAGGGACAGGTGCCCGTTTGCTCCAGTCTGTGACAGGCCTGAAGGGCATCAATCAACCAGTGCCAGTGCCACAAGCAACGACAGGATTGATCGAGGCGAATTGGCAATCGACCTATACTCTTCAGACGAATGGAAGCTGGGTAAGTGGGTCATATCTTGTCAAATTGATTGCAGCGAATGGTACCGTTGGATATATTATTTTTGTGCTTCGCAACGATGGAGTTGCGGCAGATCTTGTCTATCAATTACCACTGAATACCTATCAAGCGTATAATGACTGGGGAGGCAAAAGCCTCTATGATTATAATTCTGATGGTGGTAGAGCGTATAAAGTCTCCTATGACCGGCCGTATGCCGATGATGGCACTGGTCTCTTCTTCGCCGGGGATTACGGGATGATACGGTGGATGGAGTCTAATGGGTACAATGTAACGTATGCGACCAGTATTGATACAGTAACGAATCCAAATTTGTTAAGCGGGCGCAAAGTATTTGTCTCGAACTATCACGACGAATATTGGTCGAAGCCCATGCGTGATAACCTGATGAATGCATTTAACCAGGGAAAAAGCCTGGCATTCTTTTCTGCAAACAATATCTATTGGCAGGCGCGCTTTGAAAATTCGACAAGTGGTGTTGCGAATCGTGTCATGACGTGCTACAAAGATGTCACGCTTGATCCTGTTGCGAAGACGACTCCCGCGTTAGCAACTATCAACTGGCGCGATGCGCCTGTGAGTCAGCCAGAGAATGCATTGCTAGGAGTCATGTATGAATCGCAGTTTGGTGGGGGAAATACGTTCCCCTGGGTCGTATCAAATGCAAATAGCTGGGTGTACAGTGGTACGGGGCTCAAAAATGGCGACGCAATTAATGGGTTAGTTGGGTATGAATATGATAAAGTGTGGAACAACGGGCTCACCCCTGCGGGTCTCACCTCTCTGTCCAATTCTCCTATTGTGGATGCATATGGAGTGTCATCATTTGCCAACGGGTCAGTCTATCAGGCAGCAAATAAAGCATTTGTGTTTACAGCAGGAACTATATATTGGGCATGGAAATTAGACAACAATGATTATCAGCACCACGGCGTTGATTGGCGTGTCCAGCAAATGACAGCAAATGTGCTTGGCACGATGGTGAGTGGCACGATCCCCCCCCTTGCTCCGTCGCCGACAGCGGTGCCATCCAATCCAGCAGGGACGAGCACGATCTATGATGAAGTTTTAGCCAGTGGATGGGCTGATTGGTCCTGGGGAGGCACGATCAAGTTGACAGATACATTACATCCGTATACTGGGAAAACTGATATTTCCTGGGCTCCATCGAGTTATGGTGCAGTGAGTTTAAGTAATACGAGTGGAGGTGTGACAACGGTAGGGTACCGCTCTCTGAGCTTTGCGTTGCAGGCAAGTGCGGCAAATGAGAGTGCATCCATCAATGTTGTCGATGGTTTTGGATATAATCTCAATGCGCTTGCTCTGGTGAACTATGGAGGCAACCCGGTGGTGGGAAGTTATAAGAAGTATACGATTCCACTGATTGATCTGGGGGCGTACAATACGACGCTGAAGGGTATCCAGATATCGAACCAGACCAATAAGGCAGAGCCGGTCATGTACATTGATACCATTCTTCTCGATACGGGGAATGCAGTGACAACGACCCCAACGGCAGTGGCAGCGAGCCCGACGGTAGTGGCAGCGAGCCCGACGGCAGTGGCAGCGAGCCCGACGGCAGTGGCAGCGAGCCCGACGGTAGTGGCAGCGAGCCCGACGGTAGTGGCAGCGAGCCCGACGGCAGTGGCAGCGAGCCCGACGGTGGTGGCAACGACCCCAACGGTAGTGGCAGCGAGCCCAACGGCAGTGGCAGCAACGCCGACTCCTGGAAGTGGGTATAGCGCGTATGATGAAGGTTTAGCGAGTGGTTGGCAAGACTGGTCGTGGAGCAGCACGGTAAATGTAGCGGATACGAGTAACCCATATAGTGGACAGAGGGATATTGCCTGGACGCCGACCTCGGCGTATGCAGGATTGTACCTTGCGAATCCGGGGGGATTGAGTATGAATGGATACAGCACGTTGACGTTTGCGATGAAGGCAAGTGCGGCGAACGAGAGTGCGTCAGTGAGCTTAATTGATGCATCGAACACGACGCTTGCGACGCTGCCGCTTGCGAGCTATGGGGGAGATCCGGTGCAAGGTAGCTACAAGGTCTATAGTATCACGTTAGCGAATTTCAATGCAGTAAATAAGACCATTTCGGCGATTCAAATTTCGAATCAGACGAGTGGTGCTCAGCCGACGATGTACGTGGATAGGGTAGTGTTTGTGTAGGGGAGAGGAGGTGGTTGGGCGGAGCATGTGGCAACAGGTCACATGCTCGTCCTTTCGGCAATGTGACCTGATGGGAAGTGGAAGGAAAGGAGAGTAGGAGTGCATGTGGAGCTGATGGGGGAGGTGTATCGAGGAGGATGAGAGATTGTGCGTGGGTATGTGTGTAAATTGAGAGCAGAGGTGAGGAGTGAAATTGCGAGGAGAAATGAGTGGTATGAAATGAGATAAGAGGTATAAGCGATGAAGAATGGGGAGAGATGTAATAAAGGTGTACATTTCGTACCTACGCGGGTTCCCACATGATGGGGAAAGGCGTTCGGGCAAAGACAGCGGTCATGGCCCCAAGCATAGAGCGGCCTTGTTTGCCAGAGTGGTTGCCTAAACTGAACCGTGAAAGGACTCTCTGCACAATGTCGTCTTCTTTTTTGTGTGTGCGACTCGAGCCTCCACATCTGAAAGATGGATAACAACCCTCTTGACAGCTTCGTCTTTTTCCCGTACCATACTGAATGTATCAGTGTTATGATACATTAATGGAATAGAACAAAAACATGACCATCTGGTTACAGGTCGATATACGTAGCAATGTTCCTATCTATGTGCAGTTGATTGAACAGATTCAGCATGCGCTGGAAGTCGGCACGCTCTCGCCGGGAGACGCTTTGCCATCAGTGCGCGAACTGGCCAGTGAGTTGTCAATTGCGCCCAACACAATCGTCAAGACCTACAATGAGCTTCAGCGGATGGGCCTCATTGAGAGTCGGGCGGGGAAAGGGACCATTGTGCTTGGTAAGGCCAAGGAGATGGTGCGAGTGCGGCAGCAAGAGGCACTGCTAGAGCATCTGAGTACCGTGGTCCACGATGGAAGCCTCCTGGGTCTGAGCGCGGAAGCATTGCGGGACCATTTTGAGCAAGCCGTCCAGCAGTTCTTTTCTGAACGCCAACAGCAGGGAGACAAGTCATGAATGATCACGCGTTAGAGGTGCAGGGAAGCAATCCTTCGCTTCAGATGCCAAGCAGCGGAACTGCCATCCAGATCGAGAACCTGACGGTCAACCATGGAACGACCCCAGTCCTCAAAGGACTGAGCCTACAGGTGCCAATTGGTTCAATCTTCGGATTTTTGGGAGCCACTGGAGCTGGCAAGACGACGACCATCAAAACGTTGCTTGGGTTCCGCTCACCTGACGGTGGTAGCGCCAGAGTGCTGGGTTATGATGTGAGTTGCCAGCAGAGAGAGATCTGCATGTCTGTTGGCTACATCAGCGAGACGAACAGTCTCTACGACTTCTTAACCATCTCCCAACTGTGTGATCTTTCTCGTGATATGCATCGGCGTTGGAACCAGGGAAGCGTCGATCGCTATTTCCAGCTGTTTGCATTACCGTCCAACAAGCGTGTCAAGCACTTATCGAAGGGAATGAAGTCGCAGTTGGCTCTCTGCCTTGCACTGGGCAACGACCCCGATCTGCTGATCCTGGACGAGCCGACGACGGGACTGGACCCGATCTCTCGCCAGATGTTCCTCACGACGCTCGTCAGGGAGGTAGCTGCTGCTGGCAAGACGATCTTTTTCTCCTCGCCTCTTCTCTCAGAGGTTGAGTCCATTGCCGACCATGTTGCCGTCCTGCACGATGGCTCAATTGTGTTGAGCGACGAGCTTGACCATCTGCGTGAAAGGCAGAAGATGGTCAAGCTCGTGTACATGGAGCAACCACCAGTTGAGGAGATGACATTATTGCGCAGCCTGCCGGGGGTACGCCAGCTTGAGCAGCGGGAGCGCGTGGTGCGCTTGCGTATCGAAGGAGATACTGATGCACTTGTTGGGACCATTCAGGCGCGTCCTTACGCGCTGCGCGACGTAGAGGTCGTTGCGGTTCGTCTTGAAGAACTGCTGATTGAATATCTGAGAGGAGATGGAGCATGAAAACGAAAGAGGTGCTGGAAGCACGCTGGAAAATGCTCACCTTTACCTTGTTGGCCTTGTGTACATCAGCAGGTAATATCGCCATATACCGATGGAGCGAGAACCTGCGAGAGCAAGGCGGGACTTCCTCCCCTATGCTCCAGGAGATGATGCAAGACCCTCCCATGAAGAACTTTACTGCCTTTGTCTGGGATCACTGGTTTGCGACGAACGGACCATTCATCCTGACACTCTTCGCGGTGATTCTGGGAAGTGGGCTGATTGCCAAAGAGGTGAGGAAGGGAACTATCTTCTTTCTGCTCAGTAAACCAGTCAGCCGGGAACGCATTCTGTTGACCAAGTATGGAGTGAGCGCCGGATTGCTCCTGACCGTGAGCGTCATGAATAGCATGGTCGTTGCCATCTCCGGTTTTGTTGTGGGGGAGCCACAGGATTTGCTGCATCTGCTGGTTGCGACGGGGCTTCTCTGGGTGGCGGTATTATTCCCATTGGCGCTCTCACTTTTCTTCTCGACGATGTTGCCTGATACATTTCTCCCGGTGATTTTTTCTCTTTTCATAACGTTCGTGTTCGTTTTGCCGATCGTGCTGCCGAATGGTCTGGATTGGAGCCTTGGACACTATTGGAGTAACCAGCATGCCTATCTAGCGGGCGGTTTTCCATTCAAGGAGTATCTCGTCTGCCTCCTCACAGCGTTGGTGCCGCTCCTGGCTGCCCTCGTTGTGTTTCGGAGAAAAGCGTACTAAAGGAATCTCGTTGCGATGGTGAGTATTCTAAAAGGTGAGAAACATCATGGTGGCATTTTAAAAACAAGGGGTTTTCTTATGGACATCTCGTCGTCTTCTCATACGGTACCTTCCCCTGCAAAGGGCTTGCGTGGATTTTTGCAGCGTCATGCACTGATCTGCTATTTTGTGATGGCATATGGCTTCAGCTGGCTGGCCTGGCTCCCCTATGTGCTTGGACAGGATGGATTGGGCCTCCTGCCAGTTCGTCTTACCCAATTGGGTTCTATTCCTGGTGCCTACCTGGGACCACTCCTGTCAGGACTGCTTATGATGGGGGCCATCGAGGGCAAGCCTGGTGTGGGTCGCTTGCTGCGTCGTCTGGTCCAGTGGCGCGTGGGCTGGCAATGGTATCTGTTGGTTCTTTGTGGAGTTCCTCTCATCACCATCGCAGGGCTCCTCGCACTGCCAGGGGGAGAGGTGGCTATGCATCCCGTTGTTTCTCAGATCATCTGGGTGTTCCCCCTCATGTTGATCGTGGAAATTCTGACGAGTGGGCTGGCAGAGGAGCCGGGATGGCGTGGTTTTGCACTTCCTCGCCTGCAACAGAAGATTGGCCCCTTGTTGGGAAGCGTTATTCTTGGAATTTTGTGGCAATGCTGGCATTTGCCGTTGTACCTTACTGATTGGGGAGCTGGTGCTGGCTGGTCTGAGATTTGCGTGGCTATTCTTGCAAATATTGGCCTCACAATCTTCATTACCTGGGTGTTCAACCACACACGGGGAAGCCTGTTCATCGCCATACTGCTGCATGCAACCCTTGATGCCTTTGGGGTGGCTGCCGCCACCGGCCTTTTCTCAATACAATGGATGCAACAGCATGGGGATAGAGGACTATTGCTTAGCTTTGGAACTGTCGCACTGGTGCTGATCGTGGTAACCCGCGGTCGTCTGGGATACCAACGAACCTCCTCAGAGAGTTTTGAATAAAAGAGCTTGCCTTGCAACGATTGGTGGTGGCTCAGATGAGAAGGATGGGTTCACATTTCCCAGGCAGCGATGCCTTTCCTCAGCGATTGAGAACGTTACCTTCTGATTTGAGCGATCCTTCT
>Ga0302321_100001198_pt1 | contig 22169 bp, 17 predicted proteins | sample Fen_T0_1_FD_202505 | JGI IMG/M metagenome (GOLD analysis project Ga0302321, IMG submission 202505) | Peat permafrost microbial communities from Stordalen Mire near Abisko, Sweden - Fen_T0_1 | ecosystem: Environmental > Terrestrial > Soil > Wetlands > Permafrost | place: Sweden: Abisko...
CCAGCTCGCTCCACGCGTACACGTAGCTTTCGGCATGGTCATGCGTGTCGCGCACGTACTCGGCCTCGATGTAGATATCGAGCTGTTTCCAGGCCACGCTCGCCTCGAGCCCGGGTATGAACGCGCGCGTCGTGCCCCACGCGCCCCCGAGCAGCGGTGTCAACTCCCACGTGACCTCTTCCCCCCCGGAAAAATTCCAACCGACGAATGCCGAGCGCGCACCGACCGACTCGTAGTTGTACCTCGCCTCGAGGTGCAGCGGACCGCGGTCGGCGGTCGCGATAGCGGACGTGTAGTTCTCGCCGCCGCGAACGACCGTCGGGTACGCGGTGATCGCGAACTCCCACGAAGGCTCCCCGGCGGCGGGAGCAGCCGAGCCGCCTCCGTCGTTCTCGCCGGCTTGCGCCGCCGAGGCGACGATGGCAAGGATCACGGCGCCACGCCGCAATGTCGTGTTCATCCGCCGAGCGCGTTGATCGCGAGGACCAGGGCAGTGCCGAGGCCCGCCATCAGCAATCCGACTTTCCAGCTTCCATAGCCGGCGTATTTCCCGAGCGCGAGTCCACCCACGAACAGCATGGCCAGCGCGACGGCGCGCGACACGTTCTTGGCTGTCCCGACGTCCTCGAACAGCATGAACGGCAGAACGACGGGAAAGGTGGATGCGACGACGATCAGGAATATCGCCAGCGCGGCGACCAGGTCGTCCCGATGGAGCTTCGGTCGTGCCGGAAGGGTGGTCAGCGCCACGGTGCGCCCGCGCATGGCTTCAATCTCAGCGGTGGAGACTAGTCCCGCCATCACCTGCGACAGCGAACCCTCGATCAGCCTGCGTCCCGCCTCGGCGTCCGCAGCGGACTGAACGGAACGGATCAGCGTGAGCAACCGGCCCCGGTCCGTGACGGTGCGCACCAGGTACATGACCGCGTCGACCAGGCCCCACGCAAGGTTGCAGCCCAGCGCCGCGATGAACATCGCCCGGATCTGGGCGTCGCCCTGGTCGGCGACCGAGACGGCGCCCACGAAAGTCAGCGCCATGAACAGGCCGAACAGCATTTCCGATACCCGGTCCACCGGACTCAGGACCGGCGCCCGGACCGCGTCGTCGCGGGTCAAACTGTCGCTCATGTTTGGTTCCCGATCCTGTACGTGCCTGCTTCTATCTCGATAGCGCGCAATGTACCATCCACATTGGCGTATGCGCTTGGCCAGCGCGGATGCCTCTGAGTATCAGAAGTGTGCCAACGGCCCGGACCCCGCGGCTGACTCCTCCCTCCGATAATCCGAGAAACGATCATGCCAAGAGAAGTCACCCGCACTACGCTGGCCGTGCTGTCCATATGCGGGTTGATGGCCGCGTCCTTCTGGATCATGCGGCCGTTCCTGGTGGCCGTGATCTGGGCGACGATGATCGTCGTCGCCACCTGGAAGCCGATGCTGTCGCTGCAGCGTCGGCTGGGCGGCCGGCGCACGCCTGCGATCATCGTGATGTCCATCGCGATGCTGCTGGTGCTGATGCTGCCGTTCTGGGTCGCCATCAGTACGCTGGCCGACTACAAGGACGAGGTCGGAACCTGGACCCAGTCGCTGCACGACGTGACGATCCCGCAGCCGCCGGAATTTGTCGACGGCATCCCGGTCGTCGGTCCGAAGGTCGCCTCGGCCTGGCGCGACGCCGCGAGCGAAGGCTGGAGCGCGCTCGTCGCCAGGCTGCAACCCTACATCGTGAAATTTCTGCAATGGCTGGCGGGCGAGGCGGGAACCGTTGGCATGCTGATCGTCCAGTTCGTGCTCACCATCGTCATCGCCGCGGTCATGTATGCGAACGGAGAGGCCGCTGCGTCCACGGTGCGCAGGTTCGGCCGCAGGCTCGCCGGCGAGCGTGGCGAGCAATCGATCAAGCTCGCCGGCCAGGCGATCCGCGGCGTCGCGCTGGGCGTCGTCGTGACGGCGCTCGTGCAATCGCTGCTGGGGGGCGCGGGACTTGCCATTGCCGGCGTGCCGTTCGCCGGCGTGTTGACCGTGGCGATGCTGATGTTCTGCCTGGCCCAGGTCGGTCCTCTGATCGTGCTGGTGCCGGCGGTGGTCTGGGTTTATTGGACCGGCGACAACCTATGGGGAACCGTGCTGCTCATCTGGGCCACGTTCGTCGGCATGCTCGACAATTTCCTGCGGCCGTACCTCATCAAGAAAGGCGCCGACCTGCCGCTGCTGCTGATCTTTTCTGGCGTCATCGGCGGGCTGCTGTCGTTCGGGCTGCTGGGCATCTTCGTGGGGCCGGTGGTCCTCGCGGTCACCTACAAGCTGCTCGAGTCATGGCTCAGCGAGGCGGATGCCCCGGCACCAGGGTCATGAACCCGAATTCGTCGCGCGTCGATGCAACGCCGCGCGGCACGGCATCGCTCCGTTTCGACGTCGTCGCCGGTCTCACCGCCGCTGCCGTCGTTCTGCCCAAGGCAATGGCCTACGCGACGGTTGCAGGGTTGCCCGTCGCCGTCGGACTCTACACGGCATTCGTGCCGATGGTGGTGTACGCGCTGCTCGGATCGTCACGCGTGCTCAGCGTCAGTTCGACCGCAACGCTGGCAATCCTGACCGCAGCGCAACTCGCACTGGTCGTGCCGGACGGCGACGCCGCGAAGCTGGTCACGGCGACGGCCACGCTGGCCGCGCTGGTCGGGGCCATGCTGTTGCTGGCGCGGCTGCTGCGGCTGGGATTCGTCGCCAACTTCATTTCCGCGCCGGTGCTCACCGGCTTCAAGGCCGGCATCGGCCTTGTCATCGTGCTCGATCAGATCCCGAAGCTCCTTGGCATCCATATCGCCAAGCAGGGATTCTTCGCCGATCTGCTCAACGTCGTGCATCACGTTCCCGGGACTTCGCTTCTGACGCTCGCGGTGGCCGGCGCAACGTTCGTCGTCCTGATCGGAATGGAGCGCCTGTGGCCGCATTCTCCGGCGCCGCTGATTGCGGTCGGCGGAGGCATTGCCGCGTCGTGGCTCTTCGGCTTGCAGGCGATGGGCGTGTCGAACGTCGGGCTGATACCGCAGGGCCTTCCGTCATTGACGCTGCCGGATCTCGCGCTGATCCAGCAGCTGGCACCCGGAGCGCTCGGGATCGCGTTGATGAGCTTCACCGAAACGATCGCGGCGGGTCGCGCCTTTGCCCGGCCCGGCGATCCGCCCATCGATGCGAATCGCGAACTGGTCGCCACCGGAGCTGCCAATCTGGGCGGCGCGCTGCTCGGCGCCATGCCGGCCGGTGGCGGCACCTCGCAGACGGCGGTCGCGCGCGCGACCGGCGGACAGTCCCAGAAGGCCTCGATGGTCACGGCGGGCGCCGCTGCGGCGACGATGCTGCTTCTGGCGCCGTTGCTGGGATTGCTTCCCAATGCGACGCTGGCAGCAGTCGTCATCGTCTACTCGATCGGTCTGATCCAGCCGCTGGAATTCCTGGCCATCCGCAAGGTGCGCACGATGGAGTTCCGCTGGGCGATCATCGCCGCGCTCGGCGTTCTGGTCTTCGGCACGTTGCAGGGCATCGTCGTGGCAATCATCGTGTCGATGATCGGCCTGGCCGGCCAGACCGCCCATCCCCGCGTGTCCGTCATCGGGCGCAAGCGTGGCGCCGACGTGCTGCGACCTCTGTCGTCCGAGCATCCCGACGACGAGACCTTCCCCGGCCTGCTGATCGTGCGGCCGGAGGGACGCCTGTACTTCGCCAATGCGCGATACGTGGCCGAGCAGATCGACGCGCTGGTCAAGCAGCACAAGCCGCGCGTGCTGGCCGTGGACATGAGCCGTGTGCCGGACATCGAATACTCGGCATTGCAGGAGTTGATGGAAGGCGAGAAACGCAATACGGAGCACGGCGTCGGCGTCTGGCTGGTGGGGCTCAACCCCGGCGTGCTCGACGTCGTCCGGCACGCGGGGTTGGACCAGCGGCTGGGGCGCGAGCGCCTGCTGTTCAACACGCGCGAGGCGATCGAGCACTATCAGACGATGCAGGCGGCCGACGCGGTCCCGCCGCCTTCCGCGGACCAATCCTAGGCGTCCCCCAGGCGCAGGCGGCAGATTCGCACGGCCCCGTCCTCGGGGTCGGGCGCGACCTGGAAGCCGAGCCGACGGGCCAGTCGCAGCATCGGCTGGTTCGCCGCCAGCACGAAGCCGTCCATCTCCGTCAACCCGCGCGCCTTGGCAGCGCCGATAAGCGTAGTCATCAGCATGCTCGCAAGTCCGACGCCGCCGAAGTCGGCAGCGACGGTAATGGCGAACTCGCACGTCGTGGGGTCGGTGCCGACGAGATAGACGGCGCTTCCCGCAATGTCGAAACCATCGGCGGCCGCAACGGTCGCGACGATTCCGGCACCACCCTCGGGAAACGAGGCGAGCGTCTTGCGCAATCGCTCGCGGTTGGGTTCGCGCACGTAGCGCATGAAGCGCATGTACCGTGCATCCTCGCTCATCCGGCCGAAGGCCTGCAGGAATTCCGCTTCGTCGGCCGGACAAACTGCGCGGACATGGACGGAACGCCCATCGCGCAATGTGGCATCGAAGTCGGTGAGTCCGGAATCCATCGTCGGCCTTTCTCGCAGCTTTGCACAGTGCAGCCCGTGTCGGCAATCGGAGGCACGCAGGGCGTCGTGTCAAGTCGACAAATTCGAGCGTTTGCGGTACAAATAGCGGTTGCCGCTGTCGCGCCGGCTGGCCCCCGCGACCCGACCTGTTTCCCACCATTTTCGCCTGGAGTATCCGCCGATGAACGCTGCGGATGATTTCTTTGTTCGCGCAACCCCGAGGCGAGTGCTCGTCGCTGCACTGCTCGCGTCGCTAGCTCTGGTCGCCGGATGCGGCAAGGACGACAAGGGCGCCCCCGCGCGGCCACCGGCGGAAGTAACGGTGCTGACCGTCACGCCGCGCGACGTGCCGGTCAGCTCGCTGTTCGTCGCGCAGACGCAGAGTTCGCAGGCGGTGAACATCGCCGCGCGCGTGTCGGGCTTCCTCGACAAGCGCGTGTACGTCGAAGGCTCGGTGGTCAAGGCCGGCCAGGTCCTGTTCCGGATGGACCAGAAGCCCTTCCAGGCGCAGGTCGACGCCGCGGCCGCCGCTTTGCAGCGAAACCAGGCCGCGAACGACGTGGCCAAGTCCAACCTCGCGCGGATCAAGCCACTTGCGCAGCAGAACGCGCTGTCGCAGAAGGACCTGGACGACGCGCAGGGACAGTACGAGCAGTCCGCGGCCGCCGTCGCGCAGTCGAAGGCACAGCTCGAATCGGCCCAGCTCGACCTCTCCTATACGACCATCGTCTCGCCGGTCGACGGCGTCAGCAGTTTCGCCGCGGTGGCCGACGGCACCTACGTCAATCCGCAGAACAGCCAGTTGACGACGGTCTCCGTGCTGACGCCGATGTGGATCAACTTCAGCGTCTCCGAAAACGAGATGGAGCGCATCCGCGGCCAGGTGCAGAAGGGGCAGCTGACGCTTCCCGCGGACCGCCAGTTCATCGTGGAGATCGAGTTGGTCGATGGTTCCACGTTCCCGTACAGGGGCAAGATCACGTTCGCCGATCCGTCGTACAACTCGCAGACGGGGACGTTCCTCATCCGCGCATCGGTGGACAACCCGAAGGGTGTGCTGCGTCCCAACCAGTACGTGCGCACGCGGCTCCACGGCGCGGTCCGGCCGAACGCGATCCTCGTCCCGCAGCGCGCGGTGCAGCAGGGCGCGAAGGGACATTTTGTCTGGGTCGTGAACAAGGAAGGGAAGTCCGAGCTGCGGCCGGTGGTCGTCGGCGACTGGTACGGCGATTCCTGGTTCATCTCGCAAGGTCTCGCCGCGGGCGACAAGGTTGTGGTCGACGGCGCCTTGCGGCTCGCGCCGGACGCCGTGGTGAAGGCAACGGCCTACGTCCCGAAGCCGGATGCCGCCGAATCCTCGCCGGTATCCACACCACCCGGTGCGACGCTGTCCGTGAACTTCGCGACCGGCAAGTACTCGCTGGACGCCGAAGCCGTTCGCGTGCTCAAGGGATTCGCGCCTGCGATGAAGGCCGGCAGCAATCCGATCGATGTCACGGGATTCGCGGACCGCACCGGTAATCACGCTGCCAACGTCGAGCTCGCCAAGCAGCGGGCAATCGCCGTGCGCGACGCGCTGACGGCCGAGGGCATTGCCGCCGAGCGCATCCGCCTGAAGGCTCCGCAGGACGTCACTGGCCCCGGCAGCGACCGCGACGCGCGGCGCGTCGACATCGCGGTCGGAAAGTAGCCCGGGCGCCGCCGTCATGTTCTCGCGCTTCTTCATCGAGCGGCCGATCTTCGCGGCCGTCGTCGCGATCATCATCTGCCTGGCCGGCCTGGTCGCGATGTCAGTGATGCCGATCCAGCAGTACCCGACGATCACGCCGGTGCAGGTCACCGTCTCCGCGACGTATCCGGGCGCCGACTCGAAGACGCTCGCGGATTCGGTCGCCGCGCCCATCGAGGCGCAGATCAACGGCGTCGACAACATGCTCTACATGTCGTCGACCAGCTCGGCAACCGGCCAGTTGACGCTGACCGTCTATTTCTCGCTCAATACCGACCCGGACATCGCGCAGGTGCAGGTGCAGAACCGCGTCAACCTCGCGGCGCCGCAGCTGCCGACCGCCGTCACGCAGCAGGGCGTGTCCGTGCAGAAGAAGTCCTCGTCGATCATGATGCTGATCGGCGTGTTCGGGAAAGGCGACCGCTACAGCGCCGACTACATCGCCAACTACGCCAACGTCTACGTCCTCGACGCATTGAAGCGCGTGCCCGGCGCGGGCCAGGCGTCGATCATGGGCGTACCCGACCAGGCGATGCGGATCTGGATGAATCCGGACCGGATGGCCTCGCTCGGCATTACGACCACGGACATCACCAACGCGATCAAGGCGCAGAACGCGCTGTTCGGCGCCGGACAGATCGGGCAGCAGCCCACCGCCGGCGCCGTCGAGCTGACCTTTCCGGTGGTCACGCAGGCGCCGTTCACCGATCCGCGCCAGTACGAGCAGATCATCCTGCGCGCCAGCCAGGACGGCAGCGCCATCGTCCGTGTCGGCGACGTCGCGCGCGCCGAAGTGGGCCTGCGCCAGTACATCGTCGACTCCAAGTTGAACGGCACGCCGACGACGTTCATCGCCGTCTACCTGCAGCCCGGCGCCAACGGCCTCAAGGTCTCGGCCGGCGTCCGCAAGACGTTGGACGAAATGAAGACGCGCTTCCCGGAGGGGATGGACTACATCGTCGCGCTGGACACCAACGATTTCGTCAAGCTGTCGATCGAGGAGGTGCTGCACACGTTGCTCGAGGCGGTCGTGCTGGTCGTGCTGGTGGTCTACCTGTTCCTGCAGAGCTTCCGCACGACGATCATCTGCACGATCGCGATCATGGTCTCGCTGATCGCGACGTTCGCGGGCATGCTGGCGCTGGGCTTCTCGATCAACCTGATCACGCTGTTCGGTCTCGTGCTTGCGATCGGCATGGTCGTCGACGACGCGATCGTCGTCGTCGAGAACGTCGAACGCAACATGCACGAGCACCATCTCGCGCCGAAGGAAGCGACGATCAAGTCGATGCTGGAGATCTCCGGGTCGCTGATCGCCGTCGTGCTGGTGATGGCGTCGGTATTCATCCCGGCGGCGTTCCTGCCCGGCACGACGGGCCAGCTGTACAAGCAGTTCGCCGTCACCATCGTGATCTCGGTGGCGGTATCAGGCTTCCTCGCGCTGACGCTGACGCCGGCGATGTGCGCCGTGATGCTGAAACACAACCCGCCTCCGCAGCGCGGCTTCTTCGCGTGGTTCAACCGCCAGGTCGACGCCGTCACCCGCGGCTTCGGGCACGCGGTCGAGTTCGTCATCAAGCGTGCGGTGATCGCGCTGGTGCTGTTCGCCGTGTTCCTCTACGCCATCTATCACCTGTTCACCGTGCTGCCGACGAGCTTCGTGCCCAACGAGGACCAGGGCTACGTGATGGCGGCGATCATCATGCCCGAGGCGGCCAGCATCGACCGCACGCAGGCGGTGGCCGAGAAGGTGGACGCAATCCTGGCCAAGACGCCAGGCGTTGCGACGCGCTCGATGATCACCGGCTACAGTCTGCTCGACAGTGGCTTCAAGACCAATGCTGGCGCGTTCTTCATCACGCTGACCGACTTCAAGGAACGCTACGGCTCGGTGGAGTCGGCGAAGGCGCAGAACGCGCGCGCCGTGCTGACGAACCTCTATCGGGAGGCGCAAGACATCGAGCAGGCGATCGTCATTCCCGTCGCGCCGCCGCCCATTCCCGGCATCGGCACCACCGGCGGCTTCGAGTTCTGGATCCAGGACACCGGTGCCGGCGATCCGTCGCAGCTGGATCAGGTGACGCAGGACTTCCTGAAGAAGGCGCGGACCAACCCCGAGCTCACGAGCCTGTCGTCCACGTTTCGCGCCAACACGCAGCAGCTGCGTGCAATCGTCGATCGCGACAAGGCGACGCTGCTCGGCGTCCAGGTCGAGGATGTCTACAGCGCGATCCAGGCGCAGTTCGGTTCGCTGACCGCGAGCCAGTACAACCAGTTCAGCCGCGTCTGGTGGGTGATCGTCCAGTCGGACGCAAGGTACCGGCAGGATCCCGGCGACCTGACGCGCCTGTACACGCGCTCGAAGGACGGCCACATGGTGCCGCTCTCCGCACTGGTGACGACGCAATGGGTCGCGGGTCCAGACCTGCTGCCGCACTTCAACGGCTTCCCGGCGGCCAAGATCAACGGCAATCCGGCGCCGGGATTCAGCTCGGGCGACGCGATCGGCGCCATGGAGGCGACCGCGAAGGAAGTGCTGCCCCCCGGCTACACGTTCGCGTGGTCCGGGCTGGCCTTCGAGGAGAAGAAGTCCGGCGGCACGTCGATGATCGCGTTCGTGTTCGGCCTCATCATCGTGTTCCTGGTGCTCGCCGCACAATATGAATCGTGGACGTTGCCGGGCGCGGTCATGTCCGCCGTGCCGTTCGGCATCTTAGGCGCGCTCGCGACCAACTGGATCCGCGGCCTCGAGAACGACGTCTACTTCCAGATCGGCCTGCTGGTGCTGATCGGGCTGGGCGCCAAGAACGCCGTGCTGCGCGTATCCGCTGCCGTCGAGTTCCGCCACCAGGGCAAGACGATCATGGAGGCGACGGTGCTGGCCGGCGAGCAGCGTCTGCGCCCGATCATCATGACGTCGCTCGCATTCGCGATGGGCTGCCTGCCGCTCGCGCTCGCGATGGGCGCCGGCGCCAACGCGCGGCACTCGATCGGCACCGGCATCATCGGCGGCATGCTCGGCGAAACCACGCTGGCGATGCTCTACGTGCCGCTGCTCTTCTATCTGTTCGACCAGCTTGCAGAGGGCAAGGACAAGCCGGCGCCGATGCCGGCCGCGATTCCGGTGGCGGCGGGTGAAGTCGCGACGCCGTCGCCCGCGCCACAGGACGGGCACTGAGATGAAGCGCCATCTCATCGCCGCCCTCGCCGCTGCGGTACTTCTCGCCGGCTGCGCGATCGGACCCGACTACGCGCGACCGAAAGTGGACGCACCGGCCGCGTTCCGCTTCGAGCCCGCGGCGGTCGCCGACACCGCGAACACCACGTGGTGGAAGCAGTTCGGCGACCCGGTGCTGGACCAGCTGATCGACACGGCGCTCGCCAACAACCTGAACGTCAAGATCGCCGCGGCCAACGTCGAGCAATCGCTGGCGGTGATCACGCAGACGCGTTCGGCGCTGTTCCCGCAGGTCGGGTACTCGGGCAGCGGGGAAAGGGCCAAGGCTCCCGATACCGGCATCGTCGCAGTTTTCCCGAATTACCCGAATCCACAATCGGCCTACCAGGCGCTGCTCACGGCGAGCTGGGAAATCGACCTCTGGGGTCGCATCCGGCGCCTGTCCGAATCCGCCCGCGCCAGCATGCTCGCGACTGACGAGGCGCGCCGCGGCGTGATCCTGACGCTGGTCAGCACGGTCGCCGTCGACTACCTCACGCTGCGAGGCCTGGACGAGCAGCTCGTGATCGCGAAGAGCACGCTCGGCACGTACTCGGAATCGGTGAAGCTGTACCAGCTGCAGTTCAAGTACGGACAGACGTCGCAGATGACCGTCTCGCAGGCGCAGTCGCAGTACGAGACAGCCGCCGCGCAAATCCCGGTGATCGAATCGCAGATCGCGCAGACGGAGAACGCGCTGTCGGTGCTGCTGGGCCGCAATCCTGGCCCGATCCCGCGCGGGAAAACGATCTACGACCTCGCGCTGCCGACGGTCCCCGCCGGTGTTCCTTCGACGCTGCTCGAACGCCGGCCGGACCTCATGCAGGCCGAGGAAACGCTGATCGCGGCCAACGCCCAGATCGGCGCCGCGAAGGCGCTGTATTTCCCAACGATTTCGTTGACGGGTGCCCTCGGCTCCTCCAGCGCCGACCTGTCGAACCTGTTCAAGGGTCCGACGCATATCTGGAACTACGCGGGGCAGGTCATCGGGCCGATCTTCACGTTCGGCGCGGTCAGCGGCCAGGTGGCGCAGTCGGAAGCCGCGCAGAAGGCGGCGCTGCTCTCCTACCAGTTCTCGATCCAGAACGCCTTCGCCGACGTCGACAACGCGCTGGTGGCCAACCAGAAGCTGAAGGAGCAGTTGGCCGCGCAGGAGCGCCTGGTCGCGGCGCTCAAGGATTACGCGCGCCTGGCCAAGCTTCAATACGACGGTGGTTATACGTCGTACTCCACCGTCCTGCAGGCGGAGCAAACGCTGTTTCCCGCCGAACTCACGCTCGCCTCCGTACGCGCTTCCGTCTTCTCGTCGGCCGCCAACACGTACAAGGCCATGGGCGGCGGCTGGGTCACTGCGGCGGACACGCTCACCACGGGCGCCCCGCCGACACCGGCCAGCGAACTCGGGACCGGGCCGCCGCCGCTGTTCTAGCGCGCGGGCAAATTCGCCGCCGCCAGGTCCTGCGCCAGCTCGGCCAGGACCTCGGACAGCGCGCCGTTGAGCGCGGTCACGTACGCGTCGGTATTCGATCCCGTGAACGCGACGCGCTTGAAATAGGCGTGCGACCACACCGGCGCGCTGGCGCCGCCGTCGTCACGCGACAGGTAGAAGGTCACCTGCAACACGGCCGCGGGACTGGCGGCATCGCGCGCATCGGCGTGCAGCGTGCCGACGAAGCCGTCGAGCACCCAGTCCGCATCGACGACGACGCCGGGCCGCGTGACGACGGTGAACACCTTGGCGCGAGCCAGCGCGCGCGCCGTCGAATCCGCGAGCATGACGCCCGGCGGCACGAAGAACTCGTGGTAGAAATCGGAATCGAATCGGAACTCCGTATCGCGCACCACGAACGACCTGCCGCGGAACGCCGCGGCCACGTTCACGGCGCCGATGCGCACGGTGCCCGGTTGTGACTTCGCCAACGGCGCCGGCAACGCTGGGTCGAGCAGGTACGTCTGCTTGACCGGCGACGGCCGGGTCAGGCTGCAGCCCGCCGCCAGCACGACCGCAGCCAGCATCAGGATCAGGGCCGCGCTGCGGCTCGCGTTGGGTCGGTGGAATTTCATGGCTTGCGCTCCAGCGGGGGCGGCGGCGCGCCGAAGAAGAGGTTGGCCGGATAGCGCTTGGCCTCGTCGGTCAGGTCGCGCAGGTTGTCGGTGATCTGGCGCAGACTCTCGATCGACGTGGCGAGATCGGTCTCGCCGCCGCCGACGATACGGTCGACGCGCGTCAGCGTGCGCTCGATGTTGGAGAGCGTCTTCGCAAGCTTCGGATCGGAGACGATTTCCCGGATCCGCGCCATCGCCGCGCCAGCGTCGTCCGGCAGCCTCTGCAGCGCCGGGTTGGACAGCATCTTCTTCAATTCGGCGTTGGATTCGCGCAGTTCGGCGAGCAGCGTCACGCCTTCGTCCGAGAGCTTCTTCGCGTCGATGCTGTCGAGCGTGCTTTCGACTCTGCTGAGAACGCGCACGCTGCGCTCGGACAGCGCCTTGGTGTCGATGGCGCCGATGCGCGCGTTGGTCGTCACCATCAGCTTGTTCAGGTTGTCCAGCGTCCCCTCGATGTCGAACTTGTGCAGGCGTTCGATGAACTCGGTGGCGGCGTTGACGAACGTCAGCACCGTCGACGGCCCGCTGGGGATGTAGACGTTGTCCGGCTTCCAGTCGAACTGCAGCAGCGGCGGCGGCGGATCCATGTAGTCGAGTTCGAGAAAGTTCGTGCCGGTGATTCCCTGCGGCGCGAGGCGCATCCGGAGTCCCTTCTCGACCTCCGCCTTCGCGCTGTTCTCGTCGGTGAGGTCGCCGGTAGCCGCGCGGCCACCCAGGAGCCTGGGCTCGATCTGCGCTTCGACCAGGACGAAGCGCGCACGCTGCGACATCGGACGGTCCTGCTGGTACCGGTTGTAGGTGAAGCCGATCTTGGTGACCTCGCCGACCGCAACGCCGCGATACTTGAGCTTGGATCCGATGTCCAGGCCCTGCACCGATTCGTTGAAATAGGTCTCGATGGTCAGCTTGGGCTGGAACCACCGCCCCGAACCGATGACGACGAGCAGAATGACGCCGGCGACGATCGCGCCGATCACGAACAATCCGAGCTTGAAGTAGTTGGCCTTGAGACTCATTGGAGGGAATTCAGGCGGGGGCGGGTTCGGCTTCGCGGCGGAAGAAGGCCCGCACGCGCGGGTCGGTGGTGTCGTCGCGCAACTTCCGCGGATCGCCCTCGGCAATGATACCTTTGGCGCGCCGGTCGAGCAGGATCACGCGGTCCATCGCGACGAACGCGCTGCCCAGGTCGTGGGTGACGATCACGAACGTGACGCCCAGGCTGTCGGCGAGGCGCCGGATAGTCGCATCGAGTGACGCCGCGGTGATCGGGTCAAGTCCGGACGACGGCTCGTCCAGGAACAGCATCGACGGATCGAGCGCCATCGCGCGCGCTATGCCGGCGCGCTTCTGCATGCCGCCCGATAGCTCGGCCGGCATGTGGCCCGTGAAGGCCTCCAAGCCGACCAGCTCGAGCTTCATCCGCGCAATGAGGTCGACGGCATCGTCGGGAAGGTCGGTCCAGACCTCGAGCGGCAGGCGCACGTTTTCGAGCAGCGTCATCGAGCCGAACAGCGCCCCGGACTGGTACATGACGCCGAATTTGCGCCGTATCGCGAGCAGGTCGTCCCCCTCGGCAGTCACGATGTCCGTGCCGTCGATCCACGCCTCGCCCGCGAGCGGCGGCAGAAGTCCGATCATGTGCTTCAGCACCGTGCTCTTGCCGCAACCCGATCCGCCAAGGATGCCGAACACCTGGCCGCGGCCGACATCGAAATTGACATTTTCCAGGATGGCCGGCGTGCCCTCGTAACCGGCATCCATGTCGACGACGCGAATGATCGGCTCGGTCAAAGGACCCCCACGCTCACTGCGTTCGCTGCCCCCGGAGGGGGAGCTATTCGCGCCTTGGGACGGCCCAGCGGCGCTCACGTTCATATGTTGAGTACGTAGTAGACGACGGCAAAGATGCCGTCGACGACGACGAGCAGGATGATGCCCGTCACCACCGCCTTGGTCGCCGCGTCGCCGACCGCCGAAGCGCCGGCCCCGGTCTGCAGGCCGCGCAGGCAGCCGATGCCCGCGATGAGAATGGCGAACACGAACGACTTGACGAAACCCGCCATGAAGTCGGTCATCGTGACGGCGCTGTCCACTTCCTTCATGAACGTGACGACCGGTATCGAGAAGGACTGCATCGTGATCGCTCCGCCGATCAAGCCGACGAGGTTGGCGAAAAGCGTGAGCAGCGGCGTCATCAGCAACGCGGCGATGATTCGAGGCGTCACCAGGAAGCGCACGGGGTCGAGACCCATTGTCGTCAGCGCATCGACTTCCTGGTTGACGCGCATCGTGCCGATTTCGGCGGCGAACGCGGCGCCGGAGCGGCCCGCGAGCAGGATCGCCGTCATCAGCGGCCCCAGTTCGCGCAGCATCGACAGTCCGATCAGGTCGGCCACAAAGATCTCCGCGCCGAACCGCTTCATCGGCACCGCGGACTGGAACGCGAGAATCATGCCGAGCAGGAACGAGATCAGCGCGACGATCGGCAGCGCATCTGCGCCGACCTGCTCACAGATCCGCCACACGTCGCGCCAACGCACGGTCGAAGGATTGCGGACCGCGTGCACGAGCGCGGCGGCCGCCTCGCCCACGAACGTCACTTGCGTGCGGATGTCTTGCCAGATCCGGTACGCAGCGCGACCGATCTCCTCGACCGCCGGCCCGCGCGGCGGCTCGGGATCGAGGTCGTGCTCGAGCACGTGCGGATCGAACTGCTTGAGCAGGACTTCGAACGCGGGCTTCAGGTTGGCTATCTCCACCTGTGGCTCGCGCGGATGGCGCAACAGGTCGACGATCAGTGCGATCCCGGCACCGTCGCAATAGTCGACGCCGCTCGCGTCGACGACGACGCGCCGGGCCGGCGCCTCGGCCACCGCGCGGCGCACCGCATCCCACAACCTGGTGACCGATTCAGAATCAAGGCGGCCCGACAGCGCGAGCACGCGTCCACCGTCGGATGCTTCGGAGATCGCCAGGACCGCGTCGGTCATGACCAGCCCGGCGGGTCAGGGATTGACGAGTTCGAGCTGATTGCCGAAGACGCGGACGCGATCGCCTTCCTGGACGTACGGCTCGTAGGAAAGATTGATGACACGCGGCGGCGGGCCGCTGTCCATCTTGATCGTGACGTCCCAGCGCTGCCGCTGGTATTGGTTGGGCTTCTGCGCGTAGGCCGCGCCGCCGGCGGAGCCCACGACGACCATGCCCTTGTTGGTCAATCCCGGTCCGATCGACAGCATCGTGGCGCTTCCCGGCTGGCCGGTCGGGCCGCCGCCCATGGCGCCGGCCTCGGGAACCGACCCGAGCGGCGTCCATTGCTGTCGCTGGCTCACCGGCGTGATCGACTGCACGATGCCGCAATTGCCGCACGCCGCATCGGCCGGCGTGATCTGCGCCGCGACGGGAAGCGCTACGGCGGCCGCCGCGCCAAACAATGCGAAAAGGAATGCGCGGGTCGTCATTCGGGAAGCGAGTTCAAGTAGAACATTGCATTGAGCAGCGGACCAGGCTGGCCGAGCGGCGCCAGCCACTTTACGTAGATGGGATCGATTTCGCCGGATTTGTAGAGGCCGACTAGCGCACGATTGATGGCCAGGCGGAAATCGGGATCGTCGCGGCGGACGACGAGCGCGTAGGGCTCGAACGAGAAGTCCTGGTTGATGAGCGAGAGTTCGTCGTTACCCTGCGCGAGCTTCAATCCCGCCAGCACGACGCGGTCGGACGCATAAGCATCTACCTTTCCCGAGAGCAGCAGCGCGACACCTTCGGCGGCGTTCTTGACCCTCACGAATTCTGCTGCCACATCGATGACCTTGAGCGCGCTCTGCAGCGCCGGCAGCGTGGTCGTGCCCGGAATAACGGCGATCTTCCGGCCCTTCAAGTCGGTCAGGCGCGCCAGGTGATCCTTTTCGCGCACCAGCACGCTGCCGCCGTCGACGAAGATCGGCACCGAGAAATCGACGCGTTCCATCCTGGAGAGGGTCATGGTCGTGGTGCCACATTCGGCATCGGCCTGCCCGGAGGCGACTGCATCGAGACGATTCGCCGCGTCCACTGGCCGCCATTCGACTTTGATCGCCGGGATGGCGAGCGCCTTGCCGATCGCGGCCGCCGCCTTTTCGCACAGCTCGACGGAATAGCCCTGCGGCCGGCCGTTGCGCGCCTTGAACGAAAAGGGTGCCGCGCCATCGCGGTAGGCGAAGGTGACGGTGCCGGTGGTCTTGATGCGGTCCAGCGTCGGTGACGCCGCGACCGCGCCGCCAGCCAACCCGGCTGCCGTAACGGCACACAGGACGAATCGAAGCAGGGTGCTGACAGTCGGCAAGGGGTCGGAAATGCAGATATTCGCAGCGTAAAGTCTAGCATGCGGGTCGCCGCCGTTTCCCGATTCGCCGGCTGGCATGGCGAGGTGTAAACTAGACGTCCCCGATTCCGGTCCGCCGCCTCGAAGTCGCTGCGGGCGTACAACAAATACGCGGTGCCTTGCACCGCTTAATGCAGAGGAGAAGCACATGAAGGTCCATTCATTCCAACGTTTTGCAGCCGCCGCTTTCGTGGCATTGGCTGCGGTCGCAGTATCAATGGCTCCGGCCCAGGCTCAGAGCTCGCAGCAGAACTTGGTCAATTCGGCCAACACGACGCTGAACAATTTCCTGCGTGACCCCGACATGACTTGGCTGCAGAACAACATCGGCCGCGCCCGGGCCGTGCTGATCGCTCCCTCGATCGCCAAGGCAGGCTTCATTTTCGGTGGTTCCGGCGGGCGCGCAGTACTGGTCGCGCGCGAAGGCCCGGCCGGCAAGTGGATGGGTCCGGCGTTCTACACGATGGCCACGGCCAGCGTCGGCTTCCAGGCCGGCGTCTCGGTCTCCGAGAACGTTACGCTGGTGATGACCGAGAAGGCCTTCAATTCGCTGCTAACCAACAACGTCAGAGTGGGCGGGGACGCCAGTGTTGCCGCGGGCCCGGTGGGCGCCGGCGCGCGGTCGGACGTCGTGGCCGACCTCATCACGTTCAGCCGTGCCAAGGGCGTCTTCGGCGGCCTCAATCTCGACGGTACGGTAATCGCACCGAGCAACGACTGGAACAACACGTACTTTGGCAAGACCGTGACGCCGCCGGACATCCTGATCCGCGGAACCGCGCACAACAAGAAGGCCGATCCGTTGCTGGCCCGTGTCACCAAGGCAACCAAGTAACGCCGCTCGGACAGTTTGCAGTATGAAGGGGCTCCCGCGGGAGCCTCTTTTCATTGGTCCGCGGCGCGATTCGCGACCGTACCGGAAACCACACTGACTCCGATCCTACTTCTCGGCGAAGACGTACTCGTGCTGCGCGTCGCGCAGCGTCAGCGTACGCTTGTCACCTTGGCGTCCAACGACGAATTCCAGCCCGTTCATTCCGGGAACGATGGTGATGAAGGATGTCGTTGCATCCGGATTGGCGCGTGAACCCATTTCGCTGGGAAACTCGCCGAAATCGAAAATCACCGCACCACCACGCTTCGATACTTTGATTTCGCCAAGTGCCGCATTTGCATAGTTCGCGCCTAGCAAAGCAGCAGCAGGGGCATCGGCCGGTATGGTGAGGAGCTTGCGCTCGGCCGCCACCTCGTCAAAGAACGCCTCGGCCAGGGCGCGGATCTGTCCATCCGCCTCGGGCCTGCCGTCGAACAGCACTTCCAGGAGCTTGCGACGGAAAACGCTGCGGATGATCCAGCCGGGATCGCCGTTGGTCAGAATCACGGCACCGACGCCGTGTTCCGGCAACCACATCATGTCGCTGTGGAAGCCGATCATGTCGCCACCATGATGCACGACCGTCGTGCCGTAGACGTCGTCGACCATGAGTCCCATGCCATAGGTCACATCGATCCCCACCGCGACCTGAGGCGCACGTCGCGCGAGCAACGCCTCCTTGCCGATGTACGCCGCACCATTCGGGAGCTTCCCGTCGGCAAGTTCCATCGCCACGTACTTCATTACGTCGTCCACGGTGCTCCACGTGCCGCCCGCGGGTCGCACCGCCACAATGGACAGATTGGCGCGTCCCTCGGCGAGCGTCATCCGGCCGTCGGCATCGGGAGCGTGGGGCACCGCGGCATTGCCGCGCTGGGCGATCGCAAAGTCATTGGTGGTGTCCTTCATCGCCAACGGATCGAACACGTAGGCCTGCATTGCGCGATCGTAGGCGACGCCCAGTTCGAGCTGCGGGTACACGACATGGCCGCCCATGAACCCGGCTGCCGCCGCCATCGGATTCGAGTACTGGAACAATTCGCCAAAGCCGCTCGTGGGCTGCATCGTGGCAAGCAGATTCATGGCGCCTTCCGGTGTCAGGTCCTGGAACTCGAGCAGCCATTCCAGATCCTGCCGCGGCATGCCCGTGCAGGCGCAGATCAGATGCTTCACCAGGACCTTGCTCGTCGTATCTGCGCTTCCGAGGCGGAAGGAAGGCAGCAGACTCACCGCGGTGGTGTCCCAGGTCAGCCGCTTCTCGTCGACAAGCCTGGCAAGCATTAGCGTTGTCATTGCCTTGGTATTGGACGCAATCATGTACCGTGTCTGCGCGTCCACCTTGGCTGCCTTGCCCATCTCGCGCACGCCAAAGCCCCCGGCGAACACCACTTTGCCGTCCTGATAGAGCCCGACGGACACTCCCGGAACCGCAGTCAAATGCATCGCCGTCTCGACGAAGCGCTTGAGTTCCGCAAGTCGGGCCTCGTCGAGCGAATGCGCACTCTTGCCCGCGAAGGACTCGCGCTGGTAGCCCTTGGGCAGAAACTTGCCGAAGATCAACGCGACCTGTGCGCCACGTTTTTCACCGACATCCTGGGCCAGGTCGGAAACGGTAACCGTCCAGACGTCGTTGGCCCGACGGACATCGACGTCGACGTCGCGTCGCTCGTTCGGTGACGTCTGATAGTTGTAGTTGCTGCGATTGGACCAGCCGTCGCGATCGGCGGCGGGCGTGACCGACTTCAGCGGCCACGTCCTGCCCGGTTTGTACACCGCCCATCCGGCCGCAACGGCGGCTTCAGCGTCGGGGGCCTTGACGTCGACCACCGCGATGAATGATCCCGTTTCCGGCGCCTCCATGAGCGTTGCATTATCCCGGACCGAGATCGTCCAGCCGGCCGGAGCGACAAACGTGTTCCCTGCAAACGTGGTTCGCGTCGCGTCTGCGGCGAGTCGCTCCGCCGTGGACTGCGTGCCGGTTCCGGCGCTTTCACGGGGCACCGGCACCGCAATTGGCCGAATGGAACCGCAGGCGGAAACCGCAAGCATGGCACCGGCCACCATCATCGCAGCAAGCGAGCGCATGGCACGCACGCTACGCCCCGTTGAATCAGGACGCAAGACTGCCCCGTTCCTCGACGGTTGCTGGCAAAATGCCTGTGCCCTCCGAGTCGTATCCGGGCTCGACCAACCGCATGAATTCCACCGGATCACCCGACACCGTTTCGAATTGCCTGCCGCGGTTGCGGCTTTCCGGCATCACCAAGGCTTATCCGTCGGTGGTCGCCAACGACGGCATCGACCTCACTGTGCTGCCCGGGGAAATTCATGCGGTGTTGGGAGAGAACGGCGCCGGCAAGTCGACACTGATGAAGATCATTTACGGCGTCGTTCAGGCGGATGCGGGGACGATTATCTGGGAAGGAATCGAGGTCGACATCGAAAGCCCCGCGGACGCGAGGCGGCTGGGCATCGGCATGGTGTTCCAGAACTTCGCGCTGTTCGAGACCCTCACCGTCGTCGAGAACATCGCGCTTGCGATCGAAGCCGGTCGCGCCGGACCCGGGCTTTCAGCGCGCATTCGCGACGTGTCGGCGAAGTACGGGCTGCCACTCGACCCGCGGCGGCCCATTCACACGCTGTCCGTCGGGGAACGCCAGCGCGTCGAGATCGTCCGCTGCCTGCTGCAGGACCCGCGCCTCATCATCATGGACGAGCCGACGTCGGTGCTGACGCCGCAGGCCGTCGACAAGCTCTTCGCGACACTACGCCGGCTGGCCGCCGAGGGCTGCAGCATTCTTTACATCAGCCACAAGTTGGACGAGATCCGCGCGCTCTGCCACAAGGCGACGGTGCTGCGCGCGGGCCGGGTCACCGGCGAATGCGATCCGCGCAAGGAATCCTCGCCGTCGCTGGCGCGCATGATGATCGGCAGCGACCTGCCGCATCCCCGGCACCGCGAAGCGCACGCGGGAAAGCCTTCGCTCGTCGTGTCCCACCTGACGCTCGCGTCCGAGGATCCGTTCGGCACGTCGCTCTCGGACATCAGCCTCACCGTGCGCGCGGGCGAGATCGTCGGCATCGCCGGCGTTTCAGGCAACGGGCAAAACGAACTGATGGCGGCGCTGTCCGGCGAGCGCATGCAGGCGGACGCGGCTACCGTGAAGATTCTCGGCACTCCAGCGGGCAGGCTCGACGCGGCGCAACGGCGCGCGCTTGGCCTTGCGTTCGTCCCGGAGGAGCGGCTTGGGCGCGGCGCCGTGCCAGAAATGTCGCTGGCCGACAACGCATTGCTCACCGCGTATCGCGAGGGGCTGGTCGCCCACGGATTCATACGCGTGGGCGCGATGCGCGACTACGCGGTCGGAACGATCGACGCGTTCGGCGTCAAGGCCGGCGGCGCCGATGCCGCCGCGCAGAGCCTGTCCGGCGGCAACCTGCAGAAATTCATCGTCGGTCGCGAAATGCGGCAGCGGCCCAGAGTGCTGATCGCATCGCAGCCGACGTGGGGAGTGGACGTCGGCGCCGCGGCGCAGATCCGGCAAGCGCTACTCGATATGCGCGATGCCGGCGCGGCGGTCCTCGTCGTCTCCGAGGAGTTGGACGAGCTGTTCGAGATCTGTGACGGGCTCGCAGTGATCGCACAGGGACGCCTGTCGGAAGTGAAGCCCTTACGCGAAACCAGCATCGAGGAAATCGGAACGCTGATGTCCGGATCGGCCGCCTAGGAAACCCGATGCTGAAGCTCGAAGCGCGTCCGGAACCGTCACGCGTCGCCGGCTGGCTGTCACCTCTGCTGGCAGCAGCGGCCACGCTCGTCGTCGGCTACATCCTGTTCACGGCCCTGGGCAAGGACCCGTCGCTCGCATTCCACGCATTCTTCGTCAAGCCCGTGTCGACGCGGTACGGCATCGGCGAACTGCTGCTGAAGGCCACGCCGCTGATGCTGATCGCCGTGGGACTTGCCGCCGGCTATCGCGCCAACGTGTGGAACATCGGCGCGGAAGGGCAGCTGACGATGGGCGCGATAGCCGGCGGCGGTGTCGCCCTTCTGTTCCAGGACTCCACGTCGGCGCTCGTGCTGCCGGCAATGCTGGTCGCGGGTGTCGTCGGCGGCATGTTCTGGGCCGCCATTCCGGCCTGGCTGCGAACGCGCTGCAACGCCAGCGAAATCCTGACGTCGCTGATGCTGGTCTACGTCGCGACGCTGACGCTGTCGCTGCTCGTGCACGGCGCGTGGCGCGACCCAGAGGGCTTCAACTTCCCGCAGTCAAAAATGTTCAGCGACGCGGCGCTGCTGCCGATCCTGCTCGCCGAGACGCGCCTCAACATCGCATTGCCGATGGCGCTTGCGGTCGTCGCGCTCGCGTGGCTATTCATGCGCCGAAGCCTCGCTGGATTCCAAATGCGCGTCGCAGGCCTCGCCCCGGCGGCAGCCAACTACGCGGGCATTTCCGGGCATCGCACCGTGTGGCTGGGCATGCTGATCGGCGGCGCGTGTGCCGGATTGGCCGGCGTCGGTGAGGTCGCCGGCCCGATCGGCCAGCTGCTGCCGACGGTGTCGCCGGGCTACGGTTTCGCGGCCATCATCGTCGCGTTCGTCGGCCGCCTCCATCCGCTGGGCATCGTATCCGCCAGCCTGCTCATGTCGCTGTTGTACCTGGGCGGAGAATCGGCGCAGATCAACCTCGCGATGCCCTCCGCCGTCACGGGCCTCTTCCAGGGAACGCTGCTGTTCTTCCTGCTCGCGGCGGACGTCTTCATCCACTACCGTCTCCGCTTCGTGCGTTGGTCACGGCGCGCGGCGCACGCCTGACGGGCCGGACGCGATGGAACAGCTTGCGCAACTGATCGTGCTGACGCTGGCCGCCGGCACGCCGCTCGTCTACGCGGCGCTGGGCGAACTGGTCGCCGAAAGGTCCGGCGTGCTGAATCTGGGTGTCGAAGGGATGATGGTGGTCGGCGCCGTGACGTCGTTCATCGTCGTGGCGACGACGCACTCGCCGTGGCTCGGCGTGACCGCGGGCGTGGCGGCAGGGGCCGCGCTGTCGCTCATCTTCGCCGTGCTGACGCTGTCGCTGATGGCGAACCAGGTGGCGAGCGGACTTGCGCTCTCGCTGTTCGGCATCGGCCTGTCGGCGTTCGTCGGCCTCAACTACGTGAGCGTCGTCATCACACCGATCACGCCGCTTGCCATTCCGGTATTGAGCGACCTGCCCGTCGCCGGCAAGCTCCTCTTCGGGCACAACCCGCTCGTCTACCTGTCGCTGGCACTGTTCCTGGCCATACATTTCTTCCTGTACC